>Ga0209486_10000082_pt1 | contig 47543 bp, 43 predicted proteins | sample NCCompost_FD_187518 | JGI IMG/M metagenome (GOLD analysis project Ga0209486, IMG submission 187518) | Agricultural soil microbial communities from Utah to study Nitrogen management - NC Compost (SPAdes) (version 2) | ecosystem: Environmental > Terrestrial > Soil > Agricultural land | place...
GACTGCCAAACTCGTGTGCGCGCTGCAGGAAATAGTTGACTGCTGAGCCCGCGATTGCGCCCCACGCGGTGACGAGACGGGCATCGAAGTCTGCAGCCACGAGCGCCACCATCGTGAGCCAGTGCAGCGTGGGCGCGAGCCCGCCCGCCAGCGCGAAGCGGCCCGCGCGCGTCGTCCCTCCAGGCAATCGCGCTACGCTGGATAGCGTCATGGCGAGGAAGTCTAGGAGCGTGCCGGTAAACCGGAGGTCAATCGAATGTTAAGAAGTCGTCAAAGCGGACACGTGAAGGCCCTCAAACTCATCGCGCTCGCAGCAGCCGCCTTCGCTGCCTGGCTCTTTCTCGAGCTGGCCGACGAGGTGGTCGATGGCGAGACCCGCAGCTTCGATGAGGCAGTGCTACTCGCGTTCCGTGAAGACAGTGATAGCGACGATCCGTTGGGACCCGTTTGGGTCGAGGATCTGGCCCGTGATGTCACGGGTTTGGGCAGCACGGTCGTGCTGACTTTCGCGACGCTCGCGGTGACCGGCTTTTTCCTGCTGCGGCGCGAGCATCACCTCGCCATCTACGTCGCGATCGCAGTGACGACTGGGTCGATCGCGAGCGTCCTGTTGAAGTCCGGATTTGACCGGCCGCGCCCGGACCTAGTCGCGCACGGCCAGCACGTATATACGGCGAGCTTCCCGAGCGGTCATTCGATGCTTTCGGCGATCGTTTTCCTGACGCTGGGTGCCCTGGTCGCCAGCGCGCAGAAGGAACGCGTCATGCAGCTCTACGTGCTCGGCCTTTCGGCGCTGCTCGCACTCGCGGTCGGCGTGAGCCGCATTTACCTCGGCGTGCACTGGCCGACGGATGTCCTCGGCGGCTGGGCGGCGGGGACCGGATGGGCGCTCATGTGCTGGGCCATCTCGAGTCACCTCCGCAGTCGTGGGCGGATCGAATGATGCGCCGAGTGACGATCACGTAGCTTCGGCCGCGGCCGACCTGACGACGGATTCGACGTCCTCCGGGGCCACGGGCTTGGTCAGGTGTTCATTGAATCCAGCCGCGAAGGCGCGCTCCCGGTCCTCGTCCTTTCCCCAGCCCGTCACTGCGACGAGCACCACGTCCGCGCCCCAGGTGCTGGCGCGTATTCGCCGCGCGACTTCGTAGCCGTTTAAGTCGGGCAAGCCGATGTCCAGCAGCACGATTTCCGGCAGGAACGATGCGCCGGCCTGAAGCGCGCGGGTGCCGTTGTAGGCCGTGTGCACCTGATGACCGGACAGCTCGAGCATCGTCGCGCAGCTGTCCGCCGCGTCGCGGTTGTCGTCGACGACGAGCACGCGACGCCTGCGCCCGGGCGCAGCGCTTTCCCGCGGAGCCGGTTCTTCGGGACCCGTGCCTGGCTGTCCCACGGGCAACCGCACGATGAACTCGCTGCCCCGCCCGATGCCCTCGCTGCGGGCTTCGACGGTACCGCCGTGCAAGCCGACGAGCGCACGCACCAGCGCAAGTCCGACGCCGAGTCCCTCCTCGGTGCGCCCGAGCGCAGGCTGCGCCTGCGCGAACAGGGTGAAGAGCCTGGACATCATTTCAGGCGAGATGCCGATGCCATTGTCGCGGACGGTGACGATCACCTGACCGTCGCCGTCGGTGACGGAAAGTTCGATGTGCCCGCCGCGCGTCGTGTACTTGGCGGCATTGATGAGCAGGTTCGAGAAGATCTGGGCGAGACGGACCGGATCCGCCTCGAGCGCCACGGGGTGGCCGGGAACGTTGATCGTCAACTCGTGCCGCTTTGCGTCGATGTAAGGCTGGGCAGCTTCGACGGAAGTCTCGATGGCCGTCGCCAGCGTGGTCGGCACTTTCCTGAGCGATACGGTGCCGAGCGTGATGCGCGAGATGTCCACCAGATCGTCGAGAAGCCGTCCCATGTGCACGACCTGGCGCTCGACAATGTCGTTCGACCGGGCTTTCTGCTCGGCTGTCGCGTCCGGATTGCGCGAAGCCGCAAGGGCATGGCGGATCGGCGCCAGGGGGTTTCGCAGCTCGTGTGCCAGCAAGGCAAGGAACTCATCCTTGCGCCGGTCGGCATCCTGCAGGGCCGACTCGCGTTCGCGCAGCGCGTGCTCGAGCCGGATCCGGTGTATGAAGTCGCTCGCCGTGCGGCAATAGAGCTGCAAGCGCCGCATCTGCGCCTCGGAGGGTCGATGCGGCGACGGAAAGTGGACCGAGATCGCGCCGAGTGTCGATCCGTCCGCCGCGACCAGTGGAAAGGATACGACGGCCCGGTAGCCCGCGGCCCGTGCCACCTCGTGGAACGGTGCGTAGTCCTCGTCCGCAAGCACGTCCTCGATGACCACGGCCTGCCTGCCGGCCAGCGCGCGGCCGCAGGCAGCCCGGCTGTCGCCGGCCGCCATGTGATCAAAGGTCGCGAGGAAACCGGCGTCGAATCCCTGGTGCGTCACGATCGACAGGGTGTTGCGTGCCACGTTCATCAGCTGGATGTTGCCCTTCGTCGCGCCGGCCAGGCTCATGCTCGTGCGCAGGATCTCGTCGAGCCCGGCGGCGAGGCTCTGCGACTTCCACAAACGTGCGCTTGCCTCGCTCAGGCGGGCCAGGGCCGCGGCCTCGGAGGCGAGCCTGTGCCGGCTTTCCCGGAGCTCGCGTTCCGTTCGTTGCCGGTCCGAGAAATCGCGGGCGATCTTTGACGCGCCGATGATCTCGCCGCGCGCATCGCGGATCGGCGACACCGTCAGCGATATCGGGATCCTGCGGCCGTTCTTGCCGATGCGGATCGTGTCGAAATGCTCGATGCGCTCACCCGCGCGGATCCGGTCGATGATCGTGCGCTCTTCGTCGTGCAGCTCCGGCGGAATGATCGTCGTGATGTGCTTGCCGATGATGTCGTCCGGCGCGTAGCCGAAGATGCGTTCCGCGCCGGCGTTCCACGACTGGATGATGCCGTCGAGGGACTTGCTGACGATCGCGTCGTCCGACGACTCCACGATCGCGGCGAGCTGCGCAAGCGCACGCTCACTCTGCTTCTGCGGCTCGATGTCGCGCGCGACTTCCGACGCGGCGAAGACCATCCCCGTCGCATCGCGCACCGGGGAGACCGTCAGCGAGACGCAGATCTGCCGGCCATCCTTGGTAAGGCGCATCGTTTCGAAGTGGTCCACGCGCTCGCCGCGCTTGACCTTCTCGAGGATGCGCTGTTCCTCTTCCTGGCGACCTGCCGGGACCAGGAGCGAGATCGGCCGGCCGGTTGCGTCGCCTTCGGAGTGGCCGAAGATTCGCGTGGCGGCCGCGTTCCAGGAAATGATCAGCCCGTCGAGCGTCAGGCCGATGATCGCGTCGTCCGAGGACTCGACGATCGAGCCAAGGAAGGCTAGGGGTATGGCCTCGTCCTGCGCGGAATCCGGGTGTGGTTGTCCGCGCCGCGAGAAGAAGTCACCGACCCCCATCAGGTGAGAATGACCAGCGCCGAAACGGTGCGACGTCAGACTTCTGGCGATTGTCCTGCCGGACTCGTCCTACGCGCTGTCGACCCGGCTCCTCAGGGGGAGTGAGGCGCCAGGCCAACAGCGCGACAATTCCTGACTGCGTCAGCGCGGGGCGCGCCGGCGAATCAGGTTGACGATGAACAACAGGATGACGGCGCCGACCAGCGAGACGAAAAGTCCCGACAGGCTGAAATCGCCTTGGTTCAGCGTACCTCCGCCAACCAGCGGCCCAATGAGCCATCCGCCCAGCAGGGCGCCGACGATCCCGACGACGACGTTCAGGAAGAGACCTTGCTGCGCGTCGGTCTTCATGATGAGGCTGGCTATCCACCCGATAACCCCGCCTACGACCAGCCAGATGATCAAGTTCATACGGATTGCTCCCTGACGTGACGAATGTGGGAGCGAGTAGATGCCTCGGGTCGTGCGCCGACCATCGGGACGAGCCTGACTCCGCTGTAGGACACCCGCTTACGTCAGCTCACTGCCCGCCGGTGTCGGTGGGGTGAATATCGTCGCGCGGGCGCCGCGGATTGCGAGCACCATAAAGGCCGCAGGAGGTGGGTCTCATGAACGTCACGCGAGTTTCCGCGAAGGGCAACTGCATCGCGCTGGGCCTCGCGATCCTGGCCGCCGGCTGCGCGTCACAGGCGCCGCAGCCGACGTCGATGCGCGACCCGCAGGCCGACTTCAGCGCCTACGAGACCTTCGCACTGAAGGACGGCCCGTCCGGAGACGCTTCCAGCCAGTCCGTGTCCATCGTCGAGGGCTACATTCGCGCGGCGATCACGGCCGAGTTGAAGGGCAAGGGCTACGTCGAGGCGGCAGCAGGCACGGAGCCGGACCTGCGCATTGAATACGAGGCCGCGAGCGAAAAAAAGCTCAAGAACAATCCGTTCCGGATCGGCGTCGGCGTCGGCGGCTACGGCAGCAATGCCGGCGGTGCAGTCGGCGTCGGCAGCTCCAGCGTCAAGAACGTCACGGAAGGCACGCTGGTCATCCACGCCGTAGATCCGGTGCGCAAGACCGAAGTATGGCAGGGGCGTGCGTCCCGCGAACTGGGCAAGGGCAACATCGAGCCCGCGGTCGTGCAGGCCGGCGTCGCCGAGCTGCTGCGGGACTTCCCGGCGCGCAGTGGAAGGCTGTGATGGGAACCCGATTGCGGTTCCCGTTTCTGCTTGCGTTGGCGAGCTTCGCATTCGGCCATGCGTACGCGGCTGAGGATGCGCCTGCTGACCTGGCGCATTCGGCCGTCGAGCAGCTCGTCGCCGATTACATCGGGCTTTACACCGGACCGACGCTCGAGCGGTGGCGGACGCTCTTTCACCCGGCGGTCATCGTGGCGTATCCGGATGACGACGGCACGATCCGGACGCGCACGCTCGACGAGTTCGTCACTCGCCAGAAGGACTACTTTGCCACGGGCCGGCGAATCTCCGAGCGCCTCGAGAACGTCCGCATCGACATGGGCCGACGGATCGCGCGCGTGAGCGCCGACTTCATCTTCGAGGACGAGGGGGAGGAGCGACCCGGCAAGCTGGGCCTGCACCTCGCGGAAGGAAACGAAGGCTGGAAAGTCGTGGCGGTGCTGTTCGCCTACGACGCCGCGGACTGACCGCTCGAGTAACCGAGACCCTTCCACAGCAGCCAGGCGATCAGCGCCAGGTTCGCAAGGCCGAGCGGCGCCAGCATCGGGAAGATCACCCACCCGCCGAACAGCGGCTTCGCCACCGCGATCATCTGCGACAGCGCGGCGAGCATGCCGAACCCGGCGAGCAGCCGCGGCACGAGCCGCAGCCGATAGAGCACGCCATACGTTGCGAACAGAAGGCCGCCCATCGTCAGCAGCTGGATGACGTGCGCCCAGTTGCGGTAGCCGCCCACGACGCCGCGCAGCGCCTGGTACAGCGTCTCGTCCGGCGCGGCGGCTGCGACAAACGCCTGGCTCAACGACACCAGCGACATGAGTTGCGCGTTTTCGACGCCCGCGAGCGCGACCCCGGCTGCGGCCAGGACGACGAGCCACAACGCGAGACGCTCGCACTGCGGACGAACGACTGGCCAGAGCACGATCGCGATCGCCGCAGACACGATGGCGAGCCCGATCGACAGCAGGGCCGCCAGGCCGACGGATCGGGCGTTCGGCGCGGCATTCACGAGGAATCCGCCCGCACCGTCGAACGCATCTCCCAGCAGCGCGAAGTTCGCGATCGGGCTCACGACCAGCTGCGTGACCAGCAACGCCGCGAGCCACAGCGACGCAAAGCGCAATGAGTCCATCACTCTCTCCTCGACCTACATCTGCTTGAACAGGTGCAGGAAGTTCCGGCTGACCGGCAGCACTTCGGGACGGCCCTTCAGGTGGATGTCCGCCGTCTCGTTGTCGCCCCGGCGCACGTGGTCGATTGCCCGCAGGTTCACGATTGCCGACCGGTGCACCTGGGCGAACTGCGCAGGATCGAGCTGCGTCGCCAGTTCCTTGAGCGGCGTGCGCACCAGCGCTTCCGCCGGCTCGCCGTCGTCGCCGCGCCACGCGACGAGCGTGTACTTGCTGTCCGAGCGCAGGAAAGCGATGTCGTCCGTCGAAATGAGCCGAAGCGTATGTCCCACCTGTGCACGGATCCAGCGCAGCGGTCCGGAGCCCGCGCCGCCCTGCAGGCGGGCGAGCTGCTCCGTCAGCTGCGCCAGCAGGGCATCGGTATTGGTCGCCGGTTGCGCCGCCCGGAGCCGCTCCTTCAGTCGCCCCACGGTTTCCGCCAGGCGCACGAGCTCGACGGGTTTTACCAGGTAGTCCAGCACGCCGTGCGCAAAGGCCTGCACCGCGTAGTGGTCGAAAGCCGTGACGAAGACGAGGTGCGCGCGCCGGCCGATCTGGCGCGCGGCCTCGACGCCCGACACGCCCGGCATCTGCACGTCGAGAAAACAGATGTCCGGTTTCCTTGCCTCGAAGAGCTTCAGGGCCTCGCGGCCGTTGCGCGCCTCCGCGACGATCTCGAGCTCCGGCCAGGCCTGTGCGAGCTGGCGCGCGAAGGCCTCACGCAGGAGCGGCTCGTCGTCCGCGACCAGCGCCGTAGGGCGCGCGGCAGTCACGACGCGGCCTCGCGCGCGGGAAACTCCAGCTCCGCGACGACGCCCTTCGGCTCGCGCGCGCGGACTGACAGCTTTGCCTGGTCGCCGAAGACCAGCGTGAGGCGCTCGCGCAGTGCCGTGAGACCCGTTCCCAGGCCGCGGTCGGAGGCGCGCAGGCCGACGCCGGAGTCCGCCACGCGGATCCAGCAGCGCCCCTCGGCCAGGCGCACGTCGATGGTGATCCGGCCGCCTTCCTCGCTGGGGTCGATGCCGTGCCGCACGGCGTTCTCGACGAGCGTCAGCAGCGTCATCGGCGGGCAACGCAGGAGCTTCGACGATTGATCCACGTTCAGTTCGAACGCGATGCGATCCGGCATGCGCATGCGCATCAGCTCGAGGTAGGCGCGCACGAGCTCCAGTTCCTGGCCGAGCGTCGTGACCGGGTCGTCGAGCCGCGGAACGGCGGCGCGCAGGTAGGCGACCAGGCTACGCAGCACTTCCGGCGCCTTCGGCGAGCCGGCCTCGACCAATGCCTGGACGTTCGCCAGCGTGTTGAACAGGAAATGCGGCGCCACCTGTGCCTGCAGAAGGTTCAATCGCGCATCCAGCGCCTGGCGCTCGGCTTCGCTGCGTGCAAGGCCGAGCGCGAGGGCCTGCTCGCGCGCCAGCGCTTCCTTCTGCCACACCAGAGCGCCGAGCGCGACCCACGGCGACAGGAAGACGCCGAGGCCGGTCAGCATTGCGAAGCCCTGCATGCGCAAAGGCACTTCCCAGAAGGGCGGGGCACCCGCGTCCGTCGAGAGCATGTAGATGATGAACGTGGTGATCGGCATGCCGATCGCGACGGCGAGAACCTGGACGATCCAGCGCGGAAGCCAGCGCGGCAGTCGTCGCGGCCACTGCTCGAACAGGCCGAAGATGACCAGCGCCGTGAAGCCGATGCCGACGACGCGGATGACGGCCGACCACCAGCCGGACTTCCAGCCGAGCCCGATGAGTCCGCCGATCACGAACGAAAAAAACAGCGTGAAGGCCACGCGCTGCCAGCCGAAAGCGAGCGCGAGGCCGCGCGGTGCGGGATCCAGCGTCGCGGCTGACATGCCGAAAGAATAGTCCACCGACCGCGTGCTGTCCCGTGTCCGGGCGGCCGTGCGACGGGCGGCGGCATCGCGCGACGAAACACGGCTGCGTCGGACGGCGGGCATGGCGGCGCGGCGGTTGCGAGCCCAGAATGGCTGCCGCGCAACCAATGGAGAAACCGATGGCGTCGCTGCGTCGCAAGATCACGCTGTCAGTGCTCGCGATCCTGGGGCTGGCGATCGTGGCGCTAGCCTGGACGCTGAGCCACGAGTCCGCCTGCGAGCCGGCGGCCGCGCTCGCGCCTGGGGCCGTCACCATGAAAGCCGTGGTGCGCCGCTGTTACGGTCCGCCCGAAGTGCTTGCCCTCGAAGACGTCGAAAAACCCGTGCCCGCGGATGACCAGGTCCTGGTCAAGGTGCGGGCCGCGAGCATCAATCCGCTCGACTGGCATTACATGCGGGCGACGCCATACCTGATTCGGATGGAAACGGGGCTCGGCGCTCCTGCCAATCCGCGCCTCGGCGTCGACTTCGCGGGCGTCGTCGAATCGGTCGGCAAGGACGTCACGCGGTTCAAGCCGGGCGACGCGGTGTTTGGCGGCAAGTTCGGCGCGCTGGCGGAGTATGTCGCAGTGAGCGAGTCCGGGTCGCTGGCCATGAAGCCACAGGAACTGGGCTTCGAGCAGGCGGCCGCCGTCAATGTCGCGGCGGTCACGGCCCTGCAGGCATTGCGCGACCGTGCCGGCCTGAAGGCCGGGCAGTCAGTGCTCATCAACGGCGCGTCCGGCGGCGTCGGGACGTTCGCCGTGCAGATCGCGAAGGCGCTGGGCGCCGAGGTGACGGGCGTCTGCAGCACGCGCAACGTCGAACTCGTGCGCTCGCTGGGCGCCGATCACGTCATCGACTACACGCGCGAGGACTTCACGCAGGGAACGGCGCTGTACGACGTCGTGATGGACAACGTCGCGAACCGCGGCGTGCTCGAAGTGCGGCGCGTGCTGAAGCCCTCCGGCAGGTACCTCGCCATCGGCGGCGGCGGCCCGGACGCGAACCCGTGGGTCGGGCCATTCGTCACGCCCGTCAAGGCGATGGTGGTTTCCTGGTTCGTCGACCAGGACATGGGAATGTTCCTGTCGCAAGGAAGTGGCGAAGACCTTGGCGTGCTCGCGGGACTGATGGAGGAGGGCCGGGTCATTCCCGTCATCGACCGGACCTATCCGCTCGCAGAAACGGCGGAGGCCATGGGCTATCTCGAGACCGGGCGCGCGCGTGGAAAGGTGGTTGTCACGATGCCGTAGAATCGGCGGCGAATGGATTCCGCCGCCGCCCTGCAACGCATCCGGCCATACGTTCGCGAGACGCCGTTGCAGCATTCGCCGGGGCTCGCCGAAGCCACCGGCGCGACGGTGTACCTCAAGCTCGAAAACGTCCAGGAAACCGGGGCGTTCAAGCTGCGCGGCGCGGCCAACAAACTGCTGTCACTGTCGCGCGAGGAGGCGGCGCGCGGCATCGTGGCGGCCTCGACCGGCAATCACGCCCTGGCGGTCGCGACAATGGGCAGCAAGCTCGGCATCCCGGTCGAGATCTTCGTGTCCGAGCACATCCATCCGCGCAAGCGCTCCCGGATCGAGGGATTGAATGCCCGCGTGCGAGCCATCGCGGGTGACGCGCTGGCCGCGGAGCTCGCTGCACGCCGCGAGGGCGAACGCTCCGGCCGGCCCTACGTGTCGCCCTACAACGATCCGGTAATCATCGAAGGGCAGGGGACGCTGGCCGTCGAAGTCCTGCAACAGCTCGCGGTCCTGGGCGCGGGTCGGCCCGACGCCGTCTTCGTCGCCGTGGGTGGCGGCGGGCTCGTCGGCGGCATCGGAACGCACGTCAGGGAAGCGTCGCCAGGCACCGGCATCGTCGGCTGCTGGCCCGCCAATTCGCCCGCCCTGCATGCGTGCATCCAGGCCGGCGCGATCATCGAGGTCCCGGAGAAGCCGACGTTCTCGACCAGCACGGCCGGCGGCGTGGAGCCGGGCGCGATCACGCTGCCGATCTGCCGGCGCGTCATCGACCGCGACATCCTGGTGTCTGAGGACGAGATCCTCGACGCGACACGGCGCGTGTTTCGCCAGGATGGCCAGCTCATCGAGGGCGCCGCTGGCGTCGCCGTCGCGGCCTTCTTGCAGTCGGCCGGCGATTACGTGGCCAAGACCGTCGTCATCATCGTCTGTGGCGGCAATGTCGATCCGGAGTTCGAGGCGCGCGTGCGTGACGGCGCACCTTAGGTTCTAATGCGCGTCTCGCTGGAGGACGTACATGACCGTCATGACACGACGCGGATTCATCAGCTGCACGGCGGCAGGCGCTGCGATGGCCGCAGGGCTTCGCGCGCGCCCGTCGCGCGCCGAGTCCGAGGCGGCGGGTCCCCTACGTTTCGCGCCGCCAATCACTGCACTCGAGCGCGGCACGCGCGTCGCCAAGCTGCAATCGCTCATGCAGCGCGACAAGGTCGCGGCGCTGCTGGTCGAGGCCGGCCCGTCGCTCGAGTACTTCACGGGCATCCGCTGGTGGCGTTCCGAGCGCACCACCGCCGCGCTCATCCCGGCGTCCGGCAAGGCGACCGTCGTTACGCCGTTCTTCGAGGTGCCCTCCGTCGAAGAGTCGCTGCAGATCGAGGCCGACGTGCGCCCCTGGCACGAGGACCAGAGTCCGTTCGCGCGCATCGCGGACGCGATGAAGGCCATAACGGCCCAGGGACCGCTCGCCATCGAGTGGACGACGCGTTTCTTCATCTTCGACCACACACGCGCCAACCCCGGATTCAACCGCGAAGTGGTCTCCGGCGAGGCGCTGGTCAATGCCTGCCGAATGATCAAGTCGCCTGCCGAGCTCGCGCTCATGCAGTCGTCGAACGACGTGACGATCGCGGCGATCCGGCACGTGCACGCGCATGCGAAGGCCGGCATGTCCACGGACGACATCCGGGCGATGCTTGAAGGCAGGATCCGCGAGCTGGGCGGCGCCGAGCCGTTCTCGCTGGTGTTGTTGAACGAGGCGAGCGCCTATCCGCACGGCACCGAAAAGCCGCAGTCGCTCCGCGAAGGCTCGACCATCCTGATCGACACCGGCTGCAAGGTGCACGGCTACGCCTCCGACATCTCCCGCACCTGGGTGATCGGCGCGCCGGGTAAGCGCCAGCGCGAGGTCTGGGACACGGTCAAGCGCGGGCAGGAGATCGCGCTCGAAACGGCGAAGGTCGGCCTCCCGGTTGGCGACCTCGACATCGCCGTGCGCAATCACTACGAGGGCCTCGGCTGGTCAAAGGACTACGGGCTGCCCGGCACCTCGCACCGCACCGGCCACGGCATCGGCATGGAAGGCCACGAGCCGCCGAACCTCATGCGCGCGGACCGCACGCCGCTGCAGGCGGGCATGTGTTTCTCCGACGAGCCCGGGATCTACATTCCGGGCGAGTTCGGCGTGCGCATGGAGGATTGCTGGCACATGACGGAACAGGGACCGAAGCTCTTCACGCCCCTCGCCAGGTCCATCGACGATCCGATCTGAACATGGCGCATCCACAATGGTCCTTGAACGGGTTCCGCGCAGTCGTCACCGGGGCGACGAGCGGAATCGGGCTCGCGACGGCGAAGGAGCTCGCGGCGCTCGGCGCCGAGGTGGTCGTCGTTGCGCGTAAGCCGGCTGCCATCGATGTCACCGTCAAGGCACTCCGCGACGCCGGGCACGAGGCGCACGGCTGCGCGGCGGACCTCTCGACCGCGGAAGGGCGCCAGGCCGTCCGCGCTCACGTGGATTCACTCGGTGGTCTGCACATCCTCGTGAACAACGTCGGCATGAACATCCGCGCTCCGACCGCCGACTACCCGATTGAGAGCTTGCGCCAGCTGATGGCCGCGAACGTCGAGTCGGCGTTCGGCCTCTGCCAGCTCATGCATCCGCTGCTCAAGGCATCGCGCGGTGCCATCGTGAATGTTTCTTCGATCGCGAGCCGGACCGTCGTGCGGACGTCGACGGCGGCTTACTCGATGACGAAGGGCGCCATCGATTCGATGACCGATTTCCTCGCGGTGGAGTGGGGCGCGGACGGCATCCGCGTAAATGCCGTGCATCCGTGGTACATCCGCACCCAGCTCACCGAAGCGGTGCTGTCGGACGAGGCCCGGCGCCAGCGCATCCTCGATGCGACGCCGCTCGGGCGGATCGGCGAGCCGGCGGACGTGGCACGGGTCATCGCCTTCCTCGCCATGCCCGCCGCGGCGCACGTGAGTGGCGCGCACGTCCCGGTCGATGGCGCCTTCGAACGGGTCGGTATCTAGCCTGGCCCAGGTTCGACGTCGATCAATTTGACTTGCGCGTTCGGTCGGAGGGTTGGACGACCCGCTGGCTGGGGCTCGGGTCCAGGTCCCGGCGATCGTCCGGATGGCGGTCCCGGCTTCGCTCCACCCTGCGGGCCTTCTCGCGGCTCTGCCGTTGGTACATGTTTTCCGTCTCTTCAACACTGTCCTTGTCTTTGTCTTTTCGGTCCTCCACGTTGGCGCTCCTCACGAGTGGGGGTGAACAGCCGCATTACGACGCATCGGCCTTCCTGACGTCCGTCGGACCCGGGCGCGCCTTCACGTCAGCACAGGTTCCCAAGTTCCCGCCCGTTCCCTGAAACCTTTTTCCCGCCATACTGTCTTTCTCGCAAATCGCCCGCACCTGCCGGCGACGGAGGTGGGGAGATGAAAAGAAGAAGACTCGCGGCGCTCACGCTCGTCGCGGCGCTGGCCTGGACCCTCGCGGCTGTCGCCGCCCCGCTGCCGCCGGGTTTCAAGATCGAAGGCAACGAACTCGTCTGGACGAGCGAGCAGGCCGTGCGCATGGGCGGCGCGCGCTATGAGATCCGCGCAGGCACGCGGCTGCTCGGCTACCCCGTCCAGCACGGCAACACGCTGCGACTGCGCCTGCTGCCTGGCGCGAAACTCGAAGACCTGTCGGTCTGGGCCGCCGGGCGCCGCCTCGACGACGTCGCGTCGCAACGGCAGATGCCTGCGGCGCGGGCTGCGCCGTCGCCCGAGCCCGCGATCGCACAGGCGGCCGCCGATCCGGCCGCGCGCGGCCCGTATGAAACGCGCCGCCTGAAATACGAGCTGCCCGGCCTCACGCTGCCCGACTATTCCGCGAAGATCGAGGTCGTCGCCGAAGTCACCACGCCTGTCGGACATGCCGGTCCCTTGGCACTCGTGCTCTTCCTGCACGGCCGCCACGGCACCTGCTACCGCGGCGGCCCCGGCGGTGAGATCTCGGGCGACTGGCCGTGCCCGCCGGGCTGGCGTCCGGTGCCGAGCCACACCGGGTACCGCTACATGACGGACGTCCTGGCCTCGCAGGGATATCTCACGGTCTCCATCTCCGCGAACGGCGTCAATGGCCAAGACGGCATGCTCGAGGACGGCGGCTCGTCCGCGCGCTCCGAGCTCGTGCGCCTTCACCTCGCGCAATGGGCGGAGTGGTCCGCCCACGGCGGCGATCCCTGGGGCGGGCGATTCAGGGGCCGCGTGAGCCTCGACGAGGTCGTGCTGGTCGGTCACAGCCGCGGCGGGGAGGGTGTCGAGCGCGCTACGATCGATTCGTACCCGGACGATCCCTGGCAGGTGCGGGGCCTCGTCCTGATCGGTCCCACGGCATTCGGCCGCCAGGTCGCGCCGGGCGTGCACACGGCGGTCATCCTGCCGTTTTGCGACGGCGACGTGTCCGACCTGCAGGGCCAGCAGTACGTGGACGTCGGGCGCGACCTGGCGCGTGACCGCGCATTGCGCTCGTCCATCATGGCGATGGGCACCAACCACAACTACTACAACACCGAGTGGACGCCGGGCCTGTCGAAGGCGCCTGCCTGGGACGACTGGTTCGACCCCCGCGATCCGCAATGCGGGGAGAACCGAAGCCGCCGCCTCACGCCCGCCGAGCAGCAGGCCGTCGGGCTCGCGTACACGGCGGCGGTCGTGGATCTCGCCATTGCCGACGACACGCGCGCGCTGCCGCTGCTCGACGGCACGCGCGTGAAGCCGCGCTCGATCGGCCGGGCAAGCGCGTTCGTGCACGCGATCGGCGGCAACAAGCGCACGCTGTACGCGGCCGGGCGCGGTGCGTCCGTCAGCACCACGGCGCTCACCGCGCGCGAATGCCGCGGCTATTTCACGGCCGGCCCCTTCGACATCCGGACGGGCTGCACGCCGGACCTGTTCTTCGAGCTCATTCCGCACTGGTCGCCCATGGCCTTCGTGGAAACGGCCCCATCGCCGCGTGCGCTGCAGGTGCACTGGACGCGGCCCGGCGGAAGCGTCCGCATCCCGGTCACGCCGGCGTCCGGACATGGGGATGCGCTCGACTTTCGCATTGCGGGGGAGCCGGGCGCGGCGCCGGTCGAGGTTGACGTGCGAGTCCGCGAGGCCGCAGGCGCATGGACGGCCCTCGGCCAGAGCCCGATGGTTCTCCGTTCATATCACGGGCCGGCGCCGCTCGGAAAAGTCGTGGCGCGGCAGCTGCGCGCGCCACTCGGCGGCCTGGATGCGAGCCGCATCACCGCGATCGAGCTGATCCCGCGCACGTCGCGCGGCCGATTCTGGCTGCTCGACGTCTCGACGAAAGAAAACACGCTTGCACGGAGCGGGCCGATCCTGCTGCCCAGGGTCAGCGTCGGCCGGTTCGTCGTGCCAGAGGGCCGCGGCGGCGAGAAGACGATCGAGCTTCCGCTGACGATCGATGGGGTAGTCACGAAGCGCGCGCAAGTGTGGGTGCAGCTCACGAACTTTGCCTCACTCGACGACCCGACCTCCGGATACCCTGTCGTGCTGGAGCCCGGCGCGACGAGCGCGACTGTTCCGTTTACCTACCGCGCCGACGACGCCTATGACCCCTTCGCGCAGGTGACGCAGGTGACCCTGCTCGCGCGGAAGAACGCCGTGACCGGCGAATTCGCCGGCACTGTCGAGGTCGAGGAAGACGATCCCGCGCCGACCCTCGCCGCGGATTCCGCCGACGTGACGTCTGTAGAGGGCGGCACGCTGTCCTGGACCTTCCGTCTCTCGGAGCCGATGGCGAACTGGGCATTCTGGAGCGTCCAGATCCTGCCCGCGGCGGGCCGGTTCCCCGAGCTCGACACCGACGACGTGCACCCGTCTTTCCTCGAACAGTTCGGCATCACGCCGCCCGATCCCGCCGTGCCGCTGTCAGATCTCGGCCTCTCGCTCGGCGTCGAGTTTCAGCCGGGCGACATCGCGGTGAGCGTGTCGATACCGATCCGCGCCGATGGCGGGGCCGAGCCGGCCGAGGGCGTCGTGATGCTGCTGGACGGATTCGGGGACCCAGTCGTGCCGAAGCCGATCGAGGTGACGGGCGTCGTCCTGGCGCATTAAGAGGGGACGCTCACCTTTAGCCTAAGGTGACCGTCCCCTTAAGCTAAAGGTGAGCGCCCCCTTGGGGCGTGTTGTCAGGCCGTCTTCGGCGATTCCGGGCGCGGGTCGCGGCGCGGAGGCTGGCGCTCGTTGTCGCGATCCTCGTCCTCGCGCGTCCGGCGCGGATCCGTGCGGTCGTCGCCTTCTTGGCCCGGCGTGGGGTTGTTCTGAGGACGATCAGGTAATCCCTGGTCGCGCGTGCGGTCTCTGTTCTCCATCGATGTTCTCCTTGGGGCGGGTTGGGTTCCAGTACCACAATAGGTCTGCTGCGCAACCGTCACTGCCGGATCAGCGCTGATTCAGCGTCGGTGACGTCCGACGGATCATTCCGTGCCGGTCTGCGAATGCGGCGCGTCGACCGGCTTGGACTCCGGCGAACCGCGCTGGCGCAGCCAGATGCTGAAGACCACCATCGCGACCAGCGACAGGAACTCGCTCTGCCAGTTCTGAAATGCCTCGAACCAGAAACGCGATGTCGCGAGGTATTCGGCCGCCGACAATGGCGCACCGCCATGCCGGAGTTCGTCCGCATTGTGGGCCCGCGCGCCGCCCACGGCGTGAATCGCGAACGACAACAGGAACAAGGCGACGAAGGCGAGCGACAGGGAGTGCTCGTACAGCCTCAGCTGCCAGCCACCTTTGCGCACGGGGCCTGGCGCCTCGGCGAGCCGCTTGCCGCTCGCGTGCCGCGGGTCGCGATCCACGGCCTCGCGCCGGTCTGGATTCTTGGACTCCGAAGAGCCCTTCTGGTAGAGACCCACGGTGAGCAGCACATACGCTGCCATCTGGAGAAACTCGCTCTCCCAGTTCTCGGCGGTCGCTTCCCAGAAGTGGCCTGAACGCAGGTACTCGGGCAGTCCCAGGGCGCGCTCGCCATGGTGGCGCCTTTCGTCGTTGTAATGCAGCAGGCCTGTCCAGGTCTGCGCGACGATGCAGGCGATGAAGATGGTCAGGATGACGGCCGAAAGGCCGTTCTCACGCAACCGCCCCATCACCGGTCCTTCAGGCGTTGAACTTGCGGGTTGTCAGCTGTTCCTTCCTTGCCTTCATCCGCTGCCCGAGTGCGTCCAGGTCCATGCCGGACTTGCGCGCCTCGGCGAACATGCCGCCCGGCTGCTCTTCTTCCTTCACGTGGTGCTTGATCATCTCCGACAGCACGATGACCCGCGCGTCGAAGTACTCGTCGCCGGGGCCGGCGCCCTCGATCTCTGCGATCAGCTTCTTCGCGCCGTCATGCTCGACCTCGGCTTCGTGGTGCAGCTTCTCGTCCTCGGTCGCCGCCAGGAATGCCGGATAGAAAATCTCTTCCTCGATGGTCGTGTGGACCTTCAAGGCATCGCAGATCTGCTCGGCCAGGGTCTTCTTGCGGCTTGCGGCTCGCGCCTTCTTGAACTGCGCAAACCATTTCTCGACTTGCCGGTGATCGGCTTTCAGGAGCGCGATCGCGTCTTTCGAGTTCGAAGCGCGCCGCGCCCGGCCCTCGGCGGTCCTGGACGATTTTTCCATGGCATTGCCTCCATTGACGGTGAAGGCAGTCTAGGGATCGCCCCGACACGCTCCTGTCGTCCGGGCACCTGTCCATCTGTAGGTCTGGTTCTCCAGAAACTGAAAAACCGGAAACCGGGACAGGAGTATCGTCGGCTGGTTGAGCGCTCGAGGCGTCACCCGGGAGGACTACAGATGGAACCCGAACAGACCTACGTGGGGCAGGGCTTGCACGTCTGGACCGGTGCCTCCGGAAAGAAGTACCGGTACAGCGCCTTCATGTTCGGGACCAGCTTCGGCCCGGGTGCCGCCAACGTCATCTTCGCGCGCGAAACCAAGCGCGGGCACTACGCGGCAATCTACGTCGGCCAGACCGCGGACCTCTCTGAGCCGTCCAAGGACGAAGCAGCTCAGCGGTGCATCACGGAAGGCCGTGCGACGCACATCCACGTGCGCTTCGCGGGCGACGACGAGGCTGCCCGTGTAGCCGAGTGCGAGGACCTCATCGCGGCTCTCAAGCCGCCCTGCAGCCAGAGCCCCTAGTGCGGCGGGGCGGAAGCAGCCCGAACGGGGCTGCGCCGGACCGGTCGGCGATTGCGCTGCTGGTCCTCGACATGGTCTCCGACTTCAGCTTCCCGGACGGCGCCGCCATGGCACGCGCCGCGTTGCCGGTTGCCCGCAGGATCGGGCGCCTCGCAGATCGTGCGCGGAAGGCCGGTGTGCCCGTCATCTACGTCAACGACAACCTGGGGCGCTGGCGCTCCGATTTTCCCGGCCTCGTGCGCCATTGCCGGCGCGCCGGATCCCGAGGCGCCCCGATCCTCGACGTGCTGGCGCCGCAGCCGCGCGACTATGCGATCCTGAAGCCCCGGCACTCGGGTTTCTTCGCAACGCCGCTGGCGACGATCCTCGATTACATCGGCGCGAAGACCCTCGTATTGACGGGCGCCGCCACGCACCAGTGCGTGCTGTTCACGGCGAACGACGCCTACGTCCGCGAATACAGGCTGTGGATTCCGCGTGACTGCGTGGCGTCCGCCACCGCGGCGCAGAAGCGCCTGGCCGCGCGCTACTTTCACAGCGTGCTGGGCGCCGACATGCGGCTCTCCGGCAAGATCCGTTTCCCGCGACGCTGAGGCCGGGCGCGCTTCAGGCGGCCTTGCGCCGGCTGCGGGTGCCGCCGCTCTTTTCGAGGCTGCGCTTCAGGACCGCCATCAGGTCGATCACTTCGGCGGATGGCCGCTCGTCCTTCGCCTCCACGGCTTCCGTCAGCTCGTGAGTCTGGCGCTTGCGTATTTTCTCATTGATGCGGCGCATGAGGTCGCGGCGGTACGTGTCCTTGAACCGCTCCGGCTTCCAGGCCTCGCTCATTTCATCGACGAGCCGGCGCGCCATCGCGACCTCCTGTCGGGACACCTTGGCTGACCGGGCATCCGCCGATGGCAGATCGAGGTCCTTGGCCGGGACCAGCTCCTCCGCGAACCTCAGGGTATTGAGCATCAGCGCCCGGTCGCGGACGACGATCGCGCAGAAGTGCTGCCGGCCGCGGTTCACGAAGCTCCCGATCGCCACCTTCGAGGCATTGCGCATCGCTTCGCGCAACAGCACGTAGGTCTTCTCGCCGCCCTCGGTGGGCTCGAGGTAGTAGGGCTGCTCGAAATACTCGGAAGGGATGTCCGCCTGTTCCGCAAAGCTCACGATGTCGATCGTCTGGGACGCCTCGACGTTGGCGCGCCGGAAGTCCTCTTCCGTCAACGCGACGTACTGCCCCTTCTTGTACTCGAAGCCCTTGATGACGTCTCCCCAGTCGACTACCTTGCCGGTGCGCTTGTTGTAGCGCTGGTAGCCGACCGCGGCAAAATCGCGGCTGTCGAGGAGGTCGAGGTCGAGCGTGCTGTCCCGCGCCGCGGTATGCAGGTGCACGGGGATGTAGACGAGGCCGAACGAGATCGCGCCCCTCCAGACTGCGCGCGGATGTCGGCCGCCGGATTTCGGGCGCGCGTCGCGGCGTTGCCGGCCCGCGGACCGGGTTGCGGCCTTGCGCTTCTTCGGGGTCTTTCGTTTTTTCATCGTCATTTCCTCAAAAATTCCCGGGGTAACTGTCTTTCCGACTTGAAGTAATCCGCCCACGCGCGGCTCTTCGCGATGAGGCCGGGTGCCGTGCGGACGGTGAATCGCGCGGGATCCAGCCCGCGCCGGACCTGTGACCATTCGATGGGCATCGACACCGGTGCGCCGTCGCGTGCGCGGGGCGAGAGCGGCGCAACCGCCGTCGCCTTCTCGCCATTGCGCAGGTAGTCCAGGAAAATGCGGCCGGTCCGGGCTTTCTTCGACATATTGACGACGAAGCGCTCCGGGCTTTCGGCTGCGATGTGGGTGCACAGGAGTTTGGCAAAGCGCTTTGCCGTCGCCCAGTCCAGCGTCCCGCGCCGGGGCTGGGCGAGCGGCGTCACGACGTGAAGGCCCTTGCCCCCGGTGGTCTTGCAGAAAGCGACGAGGCCCAGGGCCTCCAGCCGCTCGCGAAACTCGCGAGCAGCGTCCACGACGTCGTCGAAGTCAACGTCCGGTGCGGGGTCGAGGTCGAACACGAGGCGGCCGGCAACCTTCGGCCTGCCGGGCTCGCAGTTCCAGGGATGCAGTTCGATTCCGCCCATCTGGGCGATCGCGGCGAGGCCCTCGACGCGGTCGACCTGCAGGTACGGCTTGGGATCGCCGGGCAGCTTCACGAGCTTAAGCAGGTTCGACGTGCCCGGCATGGCATGCCGCTGGAAGAATCGCTGGCCGTCGATGCCGTCGGGCGCCCGCAGGATCGAACAGGGCCGGCCTTCGAGGTGCGGAATCATCCAGTCGCCGACGGCCTCGAAATAGCGCGCGAGTTCGAGCTTGGTCACGCGCTTCGAGTCGCCGGCGCGCGGCCACAACGGCTTGTCGGCGTTCGAGATGCTGACGCCCAGGACGCTTTGCCCATCGGGCGCTTTGATTGCGGTTGCCTGCTCGGACTCCACGTCACGAGGCGCCTTGTCTTCCCGAAGCCCCTTGAAAGCGGCCTGCCGCAGCATGCCGGTCCCGGTCCAGCCGGCGAATGCGATCTCGGCGACCAGTTCCGGCTTCACCCAATGCACGTCGGCGGCCTTGGGCGGTGCATTCTTGCCGCTGAAGGGGCTCGTCGACGCCTCGAGCGCGCGCAGCTTCGCGGCCACCCCGCGCGCGGCCTTCTGTCCGAAGCCGGTGCCGATCCGTCCGACGTAGTCGAGACGCCCGCGGCGGTTGACGCCCGCGAGCAGCGACCGGAGCTGTCCTTCGCGCATCGTCCAGCCGCCGATGACCACTTCGTGTCCCGCGCGGCACTTGGTCTTGAGCCAGGCGTCGCCGCGCCCGGAGCGATACGACGAATCGAGACGTTTCGACACGACACCCTCCAGCGACATCCGGCAGGCCGACTTCAGGACCGCCTCGGCGCCCGTCTCGAAGTGCTCGACGTAGCGAAGGCGCGCAGGGCCGGACGCAAGCAGTTCCGCCAGGCGTTGCTTGCGTTCCTTGAGCGGGGACGTTCGCAGGTCCTGCCCGTCGGCATGCAGCAGGTCAAACACGAAGTAGATGAAGTCGCCGGTTTCCTCGTCGACGAGCCCGGCCTGCAGGGCAGAGAAGCTCGGCACGCCGCGCTTGTCCAGGGCGACGATCTCCCCGTCCAGGAGGCAATCGGGCAGCCCTTCACCCGCGCGCGCGATTTCCGGGAAACGTCGCGTCCAGTCGAGGCCCTTGCGGGTGCGGAGCGTCGCCGTGCCGCCGGCGACGCGCATCTGCATGCGGTAGCCGTCGAACTTGATCTCATGCCCCCAGCCTGGGCCCGGCGGCGCGAAAGGGACGAGCCGCGCGAGTTGCGGCGCGACGAACCGCGCGGGCGGCGACGCGGCAGCGCTGCGGCGCGCCACGGCGCCACGTGCTCGCGCCGCCGGAGGGCGCTTTCGTGCCGTTTTCCGTCGCGGTCGCGGCTTCGCCGCCGTCATGAAGGGCTTCGGCTTGACGCCTCGGCCGGCCGTGATGTCGGCCATGCGCCGTCCCGAGGCGACCGAGCGGTCCTTGCGCAGCAGCGCGTCGCCATTCTCGCGGGCGAACTCGTCCCGGTGCTTGATCAGCAGCCAATTGTTGCGCTTGCCGCCATTACGGTCGCGCTTCATGCGCACCAGGACCCATTCGCCCTTCAGTCGTTCGCCGGCCATCAGGAATTTCAGGTTCCCGGCCTTGAGCGCCTTCTGCGCCGATGTGCCGGGCAGCGGCGCCCAGAAGCCGCGGTCCCAGAGTTGCACGGTTCCGCCGCCGTACTCGCCTTTCGGAATCGTGCCTTCGAAGTCGCCGTAGTCGAGCGGATGGTCCTCGACCTCGACCGCTAGCCTGCGCTCTGCGGGGTCGAGCGACGGTCCTTTCGTGACCGCCCAGGAACGAAACGTGCCGTCGAGCTCGAGGCGAAGATCGTAATGAAGCCGCCGCGCAGCGTGTTTCTGCACGACGAAGCGCAACTCGCCGGAGTCCCGTGCACCTTGCTTTCGGCCGCTCGGCTCGGCGGTGCGCTCGAAGTCGCGCTTGGCACGGTAACGGGACAGGCGGGATCGCGGCATTCCGGTCACGTTCACGCGGGATCAAACGCCAGTCTGTCGGCGTTCGGCGCGTCGGCCGTCGGCGTCAGGCTGACACGATCACTGCATCATGGGGCCGGTTCGAGCAGGCTCGTCGCTTCACGCAGGATGCCGGCCGCCCGGTCGAACGCGGCCACGATTTCCGCCTCATGCTCCGGAATGGCGGCCCGGTCGTCGCGGTCCAGCGCGTCCCAGATCCGCGGCAAGTACGCGCTGCGATAGCTCGGCTGCGGTGCGACCAGCAGGTGACGGATGAACGGCCGGCCTTCCTGTCCGGTCGGCTCGACCAGCGCGCGTTCCACCTCCATCAACCGCTCGTTCACCGCGCGCGCGGTGGCCGCATCGAGCGCCGCTTGCGCCAGTCCCCGTTCGAACACGGCCGCCGCCGCCTCCCAGCGTGCGGCCGCGGCACGCGCGGCCTTGAGCTCGAGCGGCTTGTCCGCGCCCGCGTGCTGCTCGGCCGATTCGATGTAGCTGATGGACGCGCGCGCGTAATCGGAGTACCGCATCGGCAGGATCGTCGTGTTTGCGAGCCGCCAGGCGAGAACGCTCCAGAGCCGCGACAGGCCGACGCCGATATTGAAGCCCGGATCGACCATCGTGCTCTGCCGGAAGTAGTTGTCGTACATCGAGTGGTATACGCCGTACGGCCCGTCGAAATACATGTCGATGCAGGAGATGCCGAGGTATTCCTGGAAGGCGGTGTAGTCGGTTGCGCCGACGATCGTCTCGACGCGGGGCACCTGGTTCCCGAAGCGGGCGGACCAGCCGTCGTAGATCGGCTTTCCCGAAACCGGGTCCACCACGGCCCGGGTCACGTCGCGCAGGAACTCTGCGAGCGCCGGCGTCGCGCCGCCGACGAAGTCGCCGCCCTGCACGCCGGAATCCACGTTGATGTAGGTCACCGCGTTCTTACGCAAGTCCTCGGCATTGTCGAGCGCCCACTGCGTCGAGCCGCCGAGCAGGGGTTCCTCGCCATCCCAGACTGCGAACACGATCGTGCGGCGCGGGCGATGGCCCTTCTTGACGGCCTGGCCGAGCGCGCGCGCGGTCTCGAGGATCGCCGCCGTGCCGCTCGACGGATCCACCGCTCCGTAGATCCAGGCGTCGAGGTGATTGCCGAGGATTACGAGCTTCAAGGGCTCCTCGCTGCCCCGGATCACGCCGATGACGCTGCGCATCCCCGTGACGCGCTCGTCGTTCTGCACGTCCATCTCGACCGTCACCGGGCCCGGCCCGAGGCGATAGGTGATCGGCAGGCCTCCCTGCCAGTCGTCCGGCGCCCTGGCGCCGCCCAGACGCTTCAGGATCTCAGCGGCGTTGCGCTCGTTGAGCGGCATCGACGGAATCTTCGGCAGCTGCTTGTCGCGCGCAGGGCCTTCAGCCCAGCTGCCGTCCGCCTGCTGCTTCCAGTGGAACGTGAAAGGCTCGCCCTGGCCGAGCCAGTCGTACAGGATCGCGCCCCACTGGATGTGCGAATCCGGCCCCCAGGGACCCTCCGGGTACACGGCACCCATCCGGCTGCCGTCCTCCGCGGGATCCGAGTAGATGATCGTGCCGGCGGCGCCGCGCCGCTCGGCCTCGTACACCTTGTAGCCGCGGTACGAATACGGATTCGAGTACCGCATGAGCACGATCTTGCCCTCGAGGTCGATGCCCATGCGGTCCAGCTGCTGGAAATCCTCCGGGCTGCCGCCGTTCGCGTAGACGACTTCCGCGCGGACCTTTCCGGACGGTGCGTAGCCGTGGAAGGCGACTTGCGTCGGGTCGTCATAGAGCCTCGAGTCCTTGTCCGCCGGGTGCGGAAACTCCCGCAGGTTGAAGTCCTTTTCGACGGGCGACGTGATTGAAAGCGCCGCGGACTTCGGAAAGCTGAGAAGCGCCGGGAACTCGTGGAAACTCACCTCGTCGAGACCGTACTCGCGGAAGCGGTCGCGCACATACTCCGCCAGCGCGAGGTTACGTTCGGTGCCCGCCATGTGCGGCTCCTCCGTGAGGTGGAGCAGGTGGCGGCCGTAAGATTCTCCGTCGGGTGCTTCCACCAGGATCTGCTCGACGGCCGGCTCGATGGCGAGGGCCGGTCGCAGGGCGAACGATGCGACGAGGACGACAAGGCAACCGCGTGCGTAGATCATTCCCAAATGATATCGAACGCCGTGGCGGCGCGCCGGTCTGATACGGGCATGAACTTCAGTGCGCCAGTTCGTTGCGCGATTTTCGTGATCGTCACAACGATCGCGACGCCCGCCCTCGCCGACGATGGCGCCCGCATCAGCCGCCTCGAGTCGGAGATCCAGCAGTTACGGACGCAGATCGACGAGCAGAATCGCCGCATCCGGAAACTCGAAGCCGATCTTGCCCGGCGTTCGGGTACGGCGCCGGCGAGTCCTGCGTCGCCGCGCGCCGGCGACAAGCTAAGCAGCCCGCCGGCGCCGGCCGGCCCGCAACCCTGGCATGCGGCCGCCGCATGGAATCGCGTCGCGAAGGGCATGACGGCGGAGCAGGTCACGGCAATCCTCGGCGCACCGACCGCGGCCGAATCCGTCGACGCACTCAAGACGCTGTTCTATCGCGGTTCGACGCCGGCGGGCGCCAGCCTCAGCGGGATCGTGAACCTGCGTGACGACCGCGTGGTCGCGGTCGTCAAGCCCGCGTTCTAGAATCGCGGGATGCGGGCCCTCATCCTGGTGACGACTGCTGCCGTGACATCGATGGCACACGCCGCCGATCCGCATTCCTACGCCGAGACGGACAAGTTCGTCGTCCGGCACGTGGCCCTCGACCTCGGCACCGACTTCGAGGCACATCGCCTCGCGGGCACGGCCGAGCTCACCGTCGAGCAGCTGGATCCCGCGGCGGACAGGCTCGTCCTGGACACGCGCGACCTCGAGATCAGCGCGGTTCACCTCATCGAGATGAGCGGCCGCGCCAGGGTGCTCGCGTTCAAGCTCGCCGAGCCCGATCCCGTCCTCGGCAGCAAGCTGACGATCGAGTTCCCCCATTGCTGCGCGGCGACGACGCAGATGCGCATCCGCATCGCGTACCGCACGTCGAACGAGGCGAGTGCGCTGCAGTGGCTGGAACCCGTGCAGACCTACGGTGCGAAGCCCTACCTTTACAGCCAGGGCCAGGCCATTCACACGCGCAGCTGGATTCCGCTCCAGGACACGCCGTCCGTTCGGGTGACCTACGACGCTCGCATCCGCACGCCGCCCGATCTCGTCGCGGTCATGAGCGCGAGTCGCGTCGACGGGGCGCTGCCCGCAGGGGAGCACGCGTTCACGATGAAGCAGCCGATCCCGCCGTACCTGATCGCGCTCGCCGTCGGCGACCTCAGGTTCCAGGCGCTCGACAACCGTACGGGCGTGTGGACCGAACCCTCGCGGCTCCAGACTGCGGCCCGGGAGTTCGAGGACCTGCCGCGCATGCTCGAGGCCGGCGAGGAAATGGCCGGACCGTATCGCTGGGACCGCTACGACCTCCTCGTCATGCCACGCGCCTTCGCTTTCGGCGGCATGGAAAACCCGCGCCTCTCGTTCATCTCGCCATCGGTCATTGCGGGTGACCGGAGCCTCGTGGCGGTGATCGTGCACGAGCTCGCGCATTCCTGGTCCGGCAACCTCGTCACCAACGCAACCTGGGACGACTTCTGGCTCAACGAAGGATTCACGACGTACCTCGAGCATCGCCTGATCGAAAAACTGTACGGCGAGCGGCGCGCCGAGATGGAAGGCGCCATCGCCTACGAAGAGCTTCTCCGGACGATCAGGGACCTCACGGATGAGGGACGGCCCGGAGACACGGCGCTGCAGCTGAAGCTCGCCGGCCGCAGCCCGGACGAGGGCATTTCGGACGTCGCCTACCAGAAGGGCCGCTGGTTCGTCAGCTTCCTGGAGGAGCGGTTCGGCCGCCCCGCTTTCGACGCGTTCCTGCGCGCGTATTTCGACGCGCATGCGTTCCAGAGCATCGATACGGAGACGTTCCGCGCGTGGCTGCTGGAATACCTGGAGCGGCCCGGCGCGCCTGCCATGACGGCGGAGGAGATCGACGCGTGGATCTACCGGCCCGGACTCCCGGCGACCATGCCGAAAGTCGCGACAGGCGTGTTCGCACCCGTGGACAAGGTCGCTGTTGACTGGCAGTCGGGTCGCATTGCAACCGATGCGCTGCCCGCGAAGGACTGGATCCCGATGGAATGGGTGCGCTTCCTCGACGAGCAGCCCGCGGACCTTGAGCACGAAAAGCTTGCGGAGCTGCGCGCCACGTACGGGCTGGGCGCGGACGGCAATGCAGAGATTGCGCTCAGCTGGCTCGAGCTCGTGATTCGCACGGGCTACGAGCCCGCATACCCGGACCTCGAGCGGTTCCTCCTGGATACCGGGCGCTGGAGACTGGTCGAGTCGCTGTTCAGCGAGCTGTCGCGCACCGAATCCGGCCGGGCTCTCGGTGAGCGGATCTATGCCAAGGCGAAACCCGGCTACCACGCGAGCATCCGCCAGGCCGTCGAGCGCCTGCTGTATCCTGAGCCGGGCCGCGCAACCGCTCAGTAGTTCGTCCCGAAGCCCGCGAGCTTCAGGACGACTGCGAGCCAAAGCAGGATCGCGAACGCGAGTACGAGCAGCAGGCTCCATGCCCGCGTTGCGATGCTCCGACTCTTCCAGCCGCGACGCGCGTCCCAGGCTGCGACCGCCAGGCCGCCGCCGCTGAGGATCGCGGTCGAGACCTTCAGCAGGACGATCCAGGGATCGAGCGCGGGCGAGAAGGCGAACAGGTTGCCGTCGAGTTGCGCGAACAGGGCGGTCCAGCCCGCGAGCACCGCGAGCGCACCTGCTGCCGCCAGGCGCGAGAGGCGATAAGAAAGTCCCGGCGTGCCGGCGTTCACCGGCCACAGGCCATAGTGCCGACGAAGCAAGGCGGTGAGGGGCCATGCCAGGAATGACATGAGAATGACGGCGATCGCCGCGACGAGCAATGGCCCGAATATCGCGGACGATTTCCACCAGGGCGCGGGGAGCATCACCAGGAAGGGCGAGACGGAGTCCACGCTGAACATCCCGATGCGCCCGCCTTCGACGCGCGCCGCGAGCCGCTCCTTGCCGCCGACCTGCTGCCAGACGTAGGGCCGGACTTCGCGCCACTTCATCGGCTCGCCGCGCGCATCGACCAGAGCCGGCACGAGCAGGCCGCCGTCCTCGTCCAGCGCGACCTTCACCTGTGTCAAAAAGCCGAGGACGCTGAAGAAGTTCGACTCCTGCCCGCGCGAGCTCATGTACATACCCGCCATCTGCCTGGCATGCGCAGCCGCGGCCGCCGCACCGACCGCACTTTCGATGGCCGGTTCCGGGAAATAGCGGTCCGCAAACCCGCTCATAAAGCTCGCGGGCAGAGCGGCCGCGGCGCCGTCGCGACCCGTACTGTTGATGACCATGTACACGCCGACGCCCTCGTCCGGATACAGGTTCAGCGCGCTGTGGAAATACTGGGAATCTCCATCGTGGCCGACGATGCGCCGGCCGCCGTAACCCTGCTCGAAGAATCCGAGCAGCATGGCGTTGAGCGGCGGCACGACCGGATGCCGCGTGCCGAGCGCCTGGCGCGCGGTTTCCGCGCTCAGGATGCGGGCGCCCTCAAGCTGACCTTCCTGCAGCCAGGCGATCATGAAACGTGCCATGTCGGCGACTGTCGTCGTCGAGCCGCCGGCAGGAGACACGCCGAACAGCTCGAAGGGCTGCGCGGGCCCGGAACCGAGCAGATATCCCTGAGACACGTGCTCGCGGAAGGGCTCCGGCAGGACCTGGCGGGTCGTGGACCGCGTCATGCCGAGCGGATCGAAGACATGCCGCTCGACGTAGTCCTCGTAGCGCTCGCCGCTCACGCGCTCGACGAGGTATCCCGCGAGCGTGACCCCGTAGTTGCTGTAGGCGGGCACCTCGCCCGGCGGAAAGATCCGCTCGGGGATCCAGGCCTTGAGATAAGCTTCGGGCGAGGCGAGCCGTTCGGGGCGGTCGGTCACGAGGCGCTTGATGGCCTCCTCGAAGCCGGGCGTGTGCGTCATGAGGTTGCGCACCGTGACCGGCTTTCCGTCGCGCGGCGGAATCCGGAAGTCGAGATAGTCGTTGACGTCCCGGTCGAGCTCGAGGCGCCCCGCCTCCACCTGCTGCATGACCGCCGTCCAGGTGAAGAGCTTGCCGACGGAACCCGTGCGGAACAGCGTGCGCTCCGGATCGACGCGCCTGCCATTCGCGACGTCGGCCAGGCCGTAGCCGCGCTGCGCGACTATTTCTCCGTCGCGCACGACGACGACGGCCGCGCCCGCGATATCGTCGCGCGCCAGGGCGTACGGGAAGAAGCCATCGAGCCAGGATTCCACGTCGGCCTGCGTCAGTACGCGCGGCGCGATTTCGGCCCGGCCCTGCGTGACAGGCACGGTGGCGAGGAGGGCGAGGACGGCGACGGCGATGCGCATGGCAGTGTTCCGTGGACCTACACTGTAGGTTCAGGTAACCTACAGTGTAGGTCCATCCGCGTCAAGGAGCTTCTCCGTGATCAGTCCACGCCTGTCCCGCGAAAACATCGTGGCGATCGCCATCGAGATCGCGGACGAGGAGGGCCTGGCCGCCGTGACGCTGCGCGGCATCGCCGGGCGGCTCGCCGTGCACGTGACCTCGCTCTACAACCACGTGCCCACCAAGGACGCCGTGATCGGCGAGATGGTCAAGTCGCTGCTGGCCGAGGCGCGCCTGCCGGTCGGCCGCATCAGCTGGGAGGACTGGGTGCGCCAGTTCGCTTCAGGAATGCGCGCGCTGGGGCGCAAGCATCCCGGCGCCTTCGAGGCCTTTCACCACAGTCCGGCCGCCGGCGAGCGCGCCGCCGAGCCCTTCGAATCCGCGTTCGCCGCCTTCAGGTCGGCCGGCTTCGATGCGTCGTCGACCTACAACGCGGTCAAGGCGACCGTCGTCTCGATCCTGGGCTACATGCTCGAGGACACGCTGCCGGCGCGCCGGAAGGACGTCGCCCGGACCGACATCCGCGACCTGCCGGTCGAGCGCTTTCCGCAGGTCCATGCCATAAGCCGCGTCGCCGGCAAGACGGACACCTTTGCGTACCTGGTCGAGGCGCTCATAGCCGGGTTCGCGGCAACGAGGAAGGGCAGGAAACGCCGGCGCGAGCCGGTATCAGATTGACCGATTTTACCGGGCGCCGCGTAGCAGCCTATAGTCGGGCTTCCAAAGGCTTGCTGGGGGAGAAGGCCATGGAATTCGTCTGGTTCATCATCGTCGGCCTCATCGCCGGATGGCTCGCGGGGGTCATCATGAAAGGCGGCGGCTACGGCGTCGTCGGCGACATCATCGTCGGCATCGTCGGCGCGCTGATCGGCGGCTGGCTGTTCAGCACGATGGGCGTGTCGACGGGCGGCGGCCTGCTCGGCGCGATCATCGTCGCACTGGTCGGCGCGATCATCCTGATTTTCCTGCTGAGGCTGATCAAGCGCACGTAGGCGCGCTCGAGGGTTCGCGGCGGCGCTCGCGCGCCCGGATGTCGTAACATCCGGGGCCATGACCCCGACACCGGACTTGCGCGAGCTGACGCACACGCTCTACCGCGCCATTTCGGCGGCGCCGGGCGAGCGCGACTGGGCGTCCGTCCGGCGCGTGTACCACCCCGAGGCCAGGCTCGTTCGCACCGGGCTCAATCCCGACGGCACGCGCTTTGCCACGGTCATGAGCCTCGACGCTTACATTGAGAACGTGGAGGCGCTTCTCAGGAACGTGCGCTTCTCCGAGGTGGAGGTCGGGCACGAGGCCGAGGTGTTCGGCAACGTCGCGCGCGTCACGAGTCTGTACGCATTCACCTGGGTGTCGCCGACCGACCGCCGCGAGGGCCGGGGCGTCAACTACCTCACGCTGATCTTCGACGGCGGACGCTGGCAGGTCATGAGCATCGTCTGGGACTCGGAGCGCCCGGGGAATGTCTTGCCCGAGCTCGGCAAGCGATGAAACCGCCGCCGATTCCGCCGCCGCCACACCGCGGCGGCTGCCTGTGCGGCGCAGTCCGCTATCGTTATGACGCCGCACCGGTTGCGACCGTCGCCTGCCACTGCCGCGACTGCCAGAAGCTCACCGGCGCGACCAATCTCCTGACCATCTACGTCGACAGCTCGGAATTCCGTCACGAGCAGGGCGAAATCGCGACCTGGCGCAAGCGCGGCGACAGCGGGCGCGAAGCCGACTATGCGCGCTGTGCGCGCTGCGGCACGCGCCTCTGGCACCAGCCGCTCGCGGCGCAGCAATGGGTCATGATCGCCGCCGGCACCCTGGACGATCCCTCGTGGGTCGTCCCGGCCGCGCACATCTGGGTCTCGCGCGCGGCGCCTTCGGCCTGCATTCCCGATGGGGCCGCCTCGTGGAATACAGGGCCCTCGGATCGCTCCGAGCTGGTCGCCGCGTTCAGGGCGGCTCATGGAAACCCATGAAGTGAGCGACAGTTCCATCAACCTGGCCGCGAAGCTCGCATCGTTCAACGAGCACTACCGCCCGCGCACCGTCGGCACCTTCAATGGCCACGACCTCATGGTCGTGAAGCTGAAGGGGCCGTTCACCTGGCACAGGCACGACGACACGGACGATTTCTTCCTGGTGTTGAAAGGTCACCTGCGTATCGAGCTTCGCGACCGCACGATCGAGCTGGATCCGGGCGAGATTTTCGTCGTGCCGAAAGGCGTCGAGCACCGGCCCGTCGCAGACGAGGAGGTGCACCTGCTCCTGATCGAGCCGACTGGCACCCCGAACACCGGCGACCCGAGTACCGCGGCACCGCGCACGGTGATCTGACCGCCAGGCCTCGCCCCGGTCAGGGCAGGACGTCCACCCATTGCGTGCGGCACTGCCGCACGGGCTCACCGACGCCATGCCAGCAGGTGCGAAACACGTAGCGCACGTGTTCGTGGCCCGTGTCCACGGTGAACCCCCACAGCTTGTCGAAACTGACCGACTCGCCCGGCGCAAGCTGGTGTTCGCCGGAAGGGTAGTCCCAGTAGTCCTTGACGTCGCCGAGGCCGCTAGCGCGCGCGGTGCCGAGGCTCATCAGCTTCACGCTCTCGATCACGACCGGGCGCCGGCTGTGGTTCGTCATCGTCACGCGGAACTGGCTGCGATCGTGGACCGTCACGCCACCGCTCTGGACCGTCGTTTCAGGATGGAAATCCGGCCATTCCGGGTCGAACGTCAGCCACACCGGGTTCACGAGCCGGCGCGGGTTGGCGCGCACGAGGACGACCTCGGCTTGCGCAATTTCCCGCTCCTGCGCCGTGCCATGCCGGGTTGCGAGGTGTTCCCGCCAATTGAGGGCGTGGAGGTTGTAGGGATCCTCCTCGAGCGCGCGCGTGATCCAGGCGTTCGCAGCCTCGGGCTCGCCGAGATCGTTGTAGGCTTCCGCGAGCGTCAGCTCGAATCCCGGCCCCGCCCTCAGGAGCGCCGGGACCGCGAGCTCCGGAAAGCCGAGGTACAGCGCGCGGTCCGCGAAAGTCTGCAGCACGTACGGGTCTTCCGGCGCCGCCGCCACGGCCGTCTCGTACTCGGCCAGGGCCGGCGCGAACACAAATGCGTTGCGGAAATGGATTTCCGCGCGCGCCAGGGTCGCGAGCACGTTGCTTGCGTCCTTGAGGCCTTCCAGCGCCTCGGCGATCGTGCGGCCGCCGAGCGGCAGCGGGTCGATGTCGAACCAGCGGCCCTTGCCGAACTCCCCGAGGCCGAAGTGGTACGGCGTGTTCGAGTTGCGCAGAAAATAGTTGCCGTCCGGGTCGAAGAACAGGTTCTTCCAGGTCTCGACCAGGTCGACGCGCCAGAGGCCCTCCTCGCGCCGCAACAGGACCGGGACAAAACCGGTCGCGGGCTTCAAACTGCTGGCCACCGCGTAGTCCCCCTCGACGCGATACTCGAGCGGCATCGAGGCGTCGATCAGCTCGAGGCGCTTCAGTACCTCGAACGGCGCAACCGGGTACTGCGCCCGCATCCGGCGCGAACCCTCGGTGAAGAGCACCAGCGAGGGATCGCCCGCCAGGTCGGCACTGGCTCGCAGGAATGCGGCGACCGATTCCTTCACGTCGGCCGAAGGCGCATAGTGGGCCCGCCGCTCCGCCGGGACGGCGCGCTTGAGATCGGTATCCATCGGTAAGTCGGCAAGCGTGGTCTTCGCCCCGGCGCCACCCGAGACGAAGCGCTCGTAGTCGGCGTAGTCAGGCCGGGTGCGATAAGCCTCGCCGAGCTCGATGTTGCCGAGCGCGGCCGCGACGAATGCCTGGTCGCGCAGGTAGTGCAGCACGTCCATCGCCGCCATCCCGGCACTCGCATAGGACACGTAGGGCGCAAGCTGGTCACGCGCGATCCGGCCCATGTGCAGGTCGGTGAGGCCACCCTCCAGGGCGTAGCCCACTTCGATGCGCGCCTCGCGAGTCCTCGAATTGAGGAGCAGCAGCAGGCCGCTGGTCGCGGCCTTCGCGCCGACGCTGCGCTCGCGGAAGATCCGCTCGGACTGGGACTCGATCGTACCGGGCTCGGCAATCGTGACGACGTGTACGTCGATGCCGAGGTCCGACTCGAAGTCGTCGGCCATGCGCCCGAGGCGTGCACCGAACGGCGCCAGGATCCCGGCCGCGTCGGAAACGCGCGGATGGCTTGGTTGGGCCGGCAGTGCAGCCGCCATGGACGCGCCCGGCGGCGCTTCGGCAGGCTCGCGCTGCTGCCAATGCCAGCCCCCGGCGGCGGCCACGATGACGAGCAATGCCAGCAGCAGGATCGTGCGGCGAGTCAATCGGGATCCCGGTTGCAACGCAGGTGCCCGTAATCTACCGTGCCATCCCATATGCTGCGACGAATCACCGCTTTGTTTGTGACGCTGTTCATGTCGGCTTCGGCTGCGGCACAGCAGGACGCCGCGCCGGATGCCGATGAGCTGAGGCGGCTGCTCACGTACTTCCTCGATGGCGCTTCCCGCAATGAAATTGCGGTCCATGAACGCTTCTGGGCGGACGAACTCGTCTATACGCGCTCGGCAGGAGTGCGCACGGACAAGGCCGGGATCCTCGCGGAACTGCGCAAGGGTTCCGACCCGTCGGAGCCACCGACGACCTATACGGCGGAAGACATCCGCATCCAGCAATACGGCGACACGGCAGTCGTCGCCTTCCGCCTGGTCGGCCAGGTGGGTGGCGACAACCCCGAAACGCTGAACTTTCTGAATACCGGCACGTTCCTGAAGCGCAACGGCGAATGGCGCGCGATCGCCTGGCAGGCGACGCGCATCCCGCCCTAGTCACGCTCACACGCGGCCGCCATGCCAGCGCGTCTTTTCGTGACCGCCGCCTTGTGCCTCGCGGCCGCCACGGCGGGCGCGCAGGACGCCGCGTCGCCGCGCAAGTCGGTCGGCGCCGTGCGTGTCGCGACGGCGCCGGTGCTCGACGGCGTGCTCGACGATCCCGCCTGGGAGAAAGCCGCCTTCGTCGAGGACCTCCACATCGTGGTCTCGGACGAGTTCGGCAAGCCGCGCGAACGCTCGCGCATCCATGTCGCCTTCGACGACGACAACCTCTATTTCGCGGCGCGCTTCTTCGACTCGAGGCCCGACACCATCGTCGCCAAAGTGCTGAGCCGGCGCGACGCCTCGTTCGGTGAAGACGGCTTCTCGATCACGCTCGACCCGTTCGACCAGGGGCGTGCCGGCTACATGTTCGACGTTAACCCGAATGGCATGCGGAGCGAGGCGATCTACACGGACAAGGATCGCCAGAACTGGGACTGGGAAGTCATCTGGGACGCCGCGGCCCGGATCGACGACGAAGGGTGGGCGGCCGAAGTCGCGATCCCACTCAAGTCCCTGTCCTTCGACCCTTCGCGGGATGCCTGGGGCGTCAACTTCACGCGCTGGCACGGCGTGGACAGCGAACAGTTCGGCTGGATGTCCTATAACCGCACCCAGGACCTGTCGCGCACGGGTCTCGTGACGGGGCTCGCCGGCCTGCACCAGGGCCGCGGGCTCGATGTCGTGCCGGGCCTGCGCACCGGCGCGACGCGCAACCACGACACGGACGAGAAGGACGACTTCCTCGAGCCCTCGCTCGACGTGTTCTGGAAGATCACCCCGTCGCTCACCGCGGCCCTGACTCTGAACCCGGATTTCGCCGGAACGACCGCGGATACGCGGCAGATCAACCTGACACGCTTCGACCTGTTCTTCCCGGAGCAGCGTGCGTTCTTCCTGCAGGACTCGGACATCTTCGACTTCGCCGGACTCGAGGAGCAGAGCGGCATCCCGTTCTTTTCGCGCCGCATCGGGCTCGACGCAGAGGGCGAGGCGCTGACGCTCGATGGCGGCCTCAAGTTGACCGGCCGCGCGGGGCCGGTGAGCGTCGGCGTGCTCGGCGTGCGCCAGGATGCGGCCGCCGGTCCCGATTCCACGGACCTTTTCGTCGGCCGCGTCGCCGTCAACGTGCTCGCGGAATCGAGCGTCGGTGCCATCGTGACGAGCGGCAATCCCGACCCGAACGTCGACAACAGCCTCGTGGGCGTCGACTTCCGCTACCTCAACACGCGCCTAGGCGACGACCGCAGCATCGAGGCGACGGCCTGGTACCAGCAGACCGACACCGAGGGGTTCGAGGACGACGACGCCGGCTACGGGTTCAGGTTCGCGATGCCGAACAGCGAAGGCTGGAGCGGGGAGATCGTCCACAAGGTCCTCGAGGAGAACTACTTCCCGGCGCTCGGATTCGCGGCGCGCACGGACTTCGAGGCAACCTTCGGCGGGATCGGCCACACCTGGCGCCCGGAGGACAACTGGATCCGCAGCATCGAAACCGAGGTCCGCGCCGAGTTCGTCGAGCCGATCAACGGCAGTGACCGCAGCCACGAGATCGTCTTCCAGCTCCTCGAGGCGGAGAACCAGGCGGCGGACAAGCTGACGCTCGAACACTTCTTCATCGAGGAGGAGTTCGTCGAGCCCTTCGAGATCTCGGACGGTGTCGTAATTCCGGCGGGCACCTACAGCTTCGACCACGCCTGCGCCACCGTCTACACCGGCGAGCAGCGCGAGCTCGCCACCGAGTCGACGTTCTGCAACGGCGACTTCTACGACGGGCGCATCCTCGTGTTCGAGACAAGGACGACCTGGCGGCCGAGCAGGCACCTCAAGGTCATACTCGGCGGCGAGTACAACGACGTCGACCTGCCGCAGGGCGACTTCATCACCCGGCTCGCGACGCTGAACCTCGACGTCGCGTTCAACACGGCCTGGTCGTGGGAGAACTTCATCCAGTACGACAACGTGTCGGACACGGTCGGTCTCAACAGCATCCTGCGCTGGATCCCGCGGGCGGGGCAGGAGACCGTGTTCGCCGCCAACACGCTGCGGCAGGACTTCGACCGCGACGGCCGGTTCCGTGCCTACGCGTCGGATGTCACGCTCAAGCTGAGCTATACGTTCCGCTTCTGACCGGGAGATCGTCAATGCCGAACCTGACCCGTCGTTCGTTCGTGGCCGCGGGGACCGCTGCCGCAGTCGCCTTGACGCTTCGTCATTCGGCCTGGGCCGCCGCTGCCGACGTGTATCGGCGCGCGATCGTGATCGACGGCCTCGGCGGACTCGGGAATTCCGAGACGGATGGGCCCCTGGCGGCGGCGCAGGTCCAGGACGTCCGGAGCTCCGGGCTCACCTGCCTGCACGTGACGCTGCGGCCGGTCGGCACGACGGCGCCGGACACGGCGTTCACGCAAGCCGTGATCAACATCGGCCAGATGGAATCCGAGATCGACAGACATCCGGAGGTCCTGATCCGCGTCCATACGGTGGCCGACATTGCGGCGGCCAAGCAGGCGGGACGCACGGGCCTCATCTACGGCTTCCAGGACGGCGTCGCATTCGAGACCGACCTGTCGCGGCTCGACGAGCTGTATCGGCTGGGCCTTCGCATCGTGCAGCCGACCTACAACCGCCGGAACCTCCTCGGCGACGGCTGCCTCGAGCCCGCCAATGCGGGGCTCAGCAAGACAGGCGTCGAGGCGATCGAGCGCATGAACGCGCTCGGCATCCTGGTGGACCTCAGCCACTGCGGGCGGCAGACGGCGGCGGATGCGATCAAGGCATCTTCGAAGCCGGTCGCATTCACGCATACGGGTAGCGCCGCCATGAACGATCACCCGCGGAACCGCACGGACTCGGAGTTGCGAGCCGTCGCGGAGAACGGCGGCGTTTCGGGCATCTACTTCATGCCGTTCCTGAGCGAGGGCAAGCAGCCGACCGCGGCGGACGTGATCCGCCACCTCGAGCACATGCTGAAGGTCGCGGGCGAGGACCACGTCTCGATCGGGACGGACGGCGGCATCTCCGCAGAAGTGCTGACGCCCGAGTTCAAGGAGCGCCACGCCAGCTTCGTCCGCGAGCGCCGCGAGGCGGGCATTTCCGCGCCGGGCGAAACCGAGGAGGGCTACCTGTTCGCGAGCGAGCTCAATTCGCCGCGCCGCCTCGAGACGCTGGCCGACATGCTCTCATCGCGCGGCCACACTGACGCGCGTATCGAGAAGATCCTCGGCGCGAACCTGGTGCGGGTGTTCTCGGAGACGTGGAAAAGGTAAGCCCGGAGGGGACAGTCCCCTTCGCGGAGGACCGCGAAGGTGACAGTCCCCGAGGCGGAGGACCGCGAAGGTGACAGTCCCCCTACTGATACCCGCGCGCCTGGAGCTCGAAGAGGCGGGCGTAGTGCCCGTTCGCGCCGACGAGTTCGTCGTGGCCACCGCGCTCGACGATGCGGCCTTCCTGGAGCACGACGATCTGGTCGGCCATGCGCACGGTCGAAAAACGGTGCGAGATCAGGATCGCGATCTTTCCCTTGGTCAGCGCGCGGAAATGCTCGAAGACGGTTGCTTCGGCCGCCGCATCCATGGCCGCGGTCGGCTCGTCGAGCACCAGGATGTCGGCGTCCGTGCGCATGAAGGCGCGCGCCAGCGCGACCTTCTGCCACTCGCCGCCTGAAAGGTCACGGCCCTGGTTGAACCACTTGCCGAGCGGCGTGTGGTACTTCCCCGGCAGCTCCTCGATCACCGGCGCCGCCATGCCCTTCACGGCGGCGTCCCGCCAGCGCGCCTCGTCATCGAGGTGGCGCACGTCGCCGGTGCCGATGTTCTCCCCGACGATGAGCTGGTAGCGGACGAAATCCTGGAAGATGACGCCGATCCGGCGGCGCAGCGCGGATTCCTCCCAGTCGGCGAGATCCAGCCCGTCGAGCGTGATGCGGCCACCCGTCGGCCGGTACAGGCGTGTCAGCAGCTTGATCAGCGTCGTCTTGCCCGAGCCGTTCTCGCCGACGAGGGCGAGCGAGCTGCCCGGCCTGATGTGGAGGTTCACGCCGGTGAGCACGGGCGTCTCGGCGCCGGGGTAGGTGAAGCTCACGTCCTCGAAGCGGATTCCGTCCTCGGGAACTGGGCCGCGTGGGGCCGTGCCCGGGCGCACGTCCACCGGGGTGTCGAGATATTCGTAGAGCGTCGCGAGGTACAGGTTGTCCTCGTACATGCCGCCGATGGCGGCAAGGCTCGCCGACACCGCCGCCTGGCCCTGGCGGAATAGCATCACGTACATCGTCATCTGGCCGAGCGTGATCCGCGCGGCGATGGTCGCGAGAGCAACCCAGACATATGCGCCGTAAAGGGTCGCGGTCGCGATGAGCCCGAGCAGGAATCCCCAGGTGTCGCGGCGGATCGTGAGGTTGCGGTCCTCGTGGTAGAGCTTCCCGAAGATGTCGCGGTAGCGCTGCAGGAACATCGGCCCGACACCGAAGAGCTTGACCTCCTTCGCATGGTCCTCGCGCGCGAGAACGGTCTCGAGGTAGAGCTGCATGCGCGTCTCCGGCGAGCGCCAGAGGAAAAGCCGGAAGGCGACGCCCGAGAAGCGCGCCTCGGCAACGAACGCGGGCAGCCCCGCGAGCACGAGCACCGCGACGGCCCAGGGCGAGAACTGCGCGAGGAGCGTCCCGTAGCTCACGAGCGAGATCGCGTTCTGCGCGAGGCCGAAGGTGCGCATGACGAGCGACAGCGGCCGGCTCGACGCCTCGCGGCGCGCGCGCGTCAGCTTGTCGTAGAACTCCGAGTCCTCGAAGTGCGCGAGTTCGAGCGTCAGCGCCTTCTCGAGGATCATCGCATTGACGCGCTGGCCGAGCTGGGCGCGGAACAGCGACTGGCAGAGCGAGATGCCTCGCTGCGTGCCCGCGAGCGCGGCGACGAGCAGGGCTTCCGCCCCGACCAGCAACAGGACGTGCGTGGTGAGCGCATCGCGGGACGCGGCGTCGGCGCGGATCGCGGCGACCACGGCATCCACGATCAGCGCGCCGACCCAGGCGACCCCGGCCGGCAGCACGCCGCCGAGGAGCGTCAGCACGCCGAGCGCGACGCTGAGCGCGCGGTTCGTGGTCCACACCAGCTCGAGCGCGTGTCGGCTGTAGCGAAACACGCCGAAGAAGCCGCGCGTCAGCTGCGGCTGCGGGGCAGGGAGCTTGTTCCGGCGGGCGTCGCGTCGCGCGATCACGCGTCGAGCAGTTCCAGCGCGCGTTCCGGCGGACGCCCGATCGCCGCCTTGCCGCCGGCGACGACGATCGGCCGCTCGATCAGGATGGGATCCCTGACCATCGCCTCGATCCACTCCGTATCGGTCAGCGTCTTGCCCGCGTACTTCGCCTTGTAGGTGCCCTCGCCCTTGCGCACGAGAGCCTCCGGCCGGATGCCGAGCTTCGCGACGATGGCCGACAGTTCCGCAACCGAAGGCGGCGTCTTCAGGTATTCGACGATGCGCGGCCGGATGCCGCGTCCCTCGAGCAGCGCGAGCGTCGCACGGCTCTTGCTGCACTTCGGGTTGTGATAGATGGTCAGGTTGTCGTTCGGCATGGAAGCGGGACGTCCACCTTCAGTATAGCTAGAATCCCGCAATGCCCTTCGTGACTCCGCAGACCCTGGGCGAATACGACGTCATCGTCGTGGGCTCGGGCGCTGCGGGCGGCCAGACGGCTTATACGCTCGCGATGGAAGGCGCGGGCGTCCTCATGATCGAGGCGGGGCGCAATTACACGCCGGAATCCGAAACGCCGATGTTCCATGCGCCGCACCTGGCGCCCTTGCGCGGCACTTCGACGCCCGACAAGCCGTTCGGCTTTCATGATGCGACGGTCGACGGCGGCTGGCAGGTGCCAGGCGAGCCCTACGTCAACACCTCCGAAGACGACGCCGGGCGCTTCGACTGGTGGCGCGCGCGGATGCTGGGTGGACGGACCAATCACTGGGGCCGCTACTCGTTCCGCAACGGACCCTACGACTTCAAGCCGAAGAGCCGCGACGGGCTGGGCTTCGACTGGCCGCTCGGTTACGAGGAGCTGGCGCCTTATTACGACAAGGTCGAGATGCTGATCGGCGTCTACGGCGCGAACGACGGCCTGGAGAACACGCCGAATTCCCCGCCCGGCTGCCTGCTTCCTCCGCCGAAGCCGAGGGTCAGCGATCTTCTGATCGCGGATCGCGCGAAGCGGCTCGGGATTCCCGTGGTCGCCGGGCATCGCGCCGTGCTGACGCAGGCGCTCGATCATCGCAACCTGCCGCGCAAGCTCCACCCCGGCAATGCGAATGCGCAGGCGCTGCTCGCCGCGCACATGCAGCGCCGGGCCGCCTGCTTCTGGGCCACGCCCTGCGGCCGCGGCTGCTCGGTGGGCGCAAACTACCAGTCGACCACCGTGCACCTGCCGCCCGCGCTCGCGACCGGCAAGCTCGACATCCTCGTCAATGCGATGGTGCACGAGGTTTTCCTCGGCAAGGAGGGCAAGGCAAGCGGCGTCCGATTCGTCGACAAGGCGACGGGCTCGACCGGCGAGGCCCGCGCCCGAGCCGTCTGCCTCGCCGCGAGCGCCTGCGAGAGCGTGCGCATCCTCCTCAACTCGAAGGGCGCGCGGCACCCGGAGGGACTCGCCAACTCGAGCGGCAAGCTCGGCCGCTATCTCATGGACACGGTCGGCACGAGCGTGCAGGGCCAGGTCCCGCTGCTCGAGGACCTCCCGCCGCACAACGAGGACGGTGCGAGCGGCGGGCATCTTTACGCGCCGTGGTGGGCCTACGGCGAGCAGCTCCGCGGCAAGCTCGGCTTCGCGCGCGGTTATCACATCGAGTTCCAGGGCGGCCGGACGATGCCCTCGATGCGGACCGCGGCCGGCCTCGAATGGCTCACCGGCGGGAGCTATGGGCACCGATTCAAGCAGGACGCGCGCCGCTACTTCGGCTCAATGGTGAATTTCGACGGGCGCGGCGAGATGATCCCGAACGAGCACTCGCGGTGCGAGATCGATCCGGTGGTCAAGGATCGCTGGGGCATCCCGGTGCTTCGCTTCCACTGGCAATGGTCCGAGCACGAAACTCGGCAGGCTGCCCACATGCAGAAGACGTTTGCCGCCATCATCGGGGCGATGGGCGGCCGCGTGCGCGGCGAGGTCCTCGCCGACGGCGCAAAGGCGATCGCGCCCGGAGGATCCATCATTCACGAGGTGGGTGGCGCGATCATGGGCGACGATCCCCGCAGCTCGGTCACGAACGGCTACGGGCAAGCCTGGGACGTCCCCAATCTTTTCGTCGCGGACGGCGCCACGTTTCCGTCGAATGCGGACAAGAATCCGACGCTCACGATCATGGCACTCGCGTGGCGGAGCGCGGACCACCTCCTCGAGCGCATGCGCCGCCGGGAGCTGTGAAGTGGCTACACCCCGCATCGATCGCCGCACGACCATCAAGTGGATGCTTGCCGCGTCCGCGGCGCTGCGCGTCGCGCCGGGCCTCGGCGTCGGCGGCGCGCAGGCCGCCCAGCCGCGTGCTGCGGCTTCCGCGGGCTACGGCACGGACCCGGACCTCATGCGCCTCTACGAGCCGGGCGACGTCTGGCCGCTCTCGATGAGCGCGGCCGAGCGGCGCACCGCGACAGCCCTGTGCGATCTCATCATTCCGGCGGATGCCGAATCGCCGTCGGCCTCCGACGTCGGCGTGGTCGCGTTCCTGGACGAGTGGATCAGCGCGCCCTATCCGGTGCAGCAGACGGACCGGCAGACGGTGCTCCAGGGACTGCTGTGGCTCGACGAGGAGGCGCAGCGCCGGTTCCGCCGCGACTTCGCCGCGCTCGCCGCGGAAGGCATGAGCGCCATCTGCGACGAGATCTGCTACCTGCCGCGCGCGCCGGAACGCCTGAAGGCTGCCGCGGCGTTCTTTGCGCGCCTCCGCGACCTGGCGGCGGGCGGCTACTACACCTCGCCCGAGGGCATGCGGGCGATGCGCTATGTCGGCAACGTCGCACTCCCCCGATTCGACGGCCCGCCGCCCGAAGTGCTCCGGCGCGTCGGGCTCTCCGACGATGCGAGCCCGCCATGACGCGGGATGCAGGGCGCCTCGGCATCGGCCTCGTCGGCAGTGGTTTCAATGCGGGCTTTCACTTGCAGGCCTTCCGCGCGGTGCGCGACGCGGACGTGCGCGGCGTGTGGAGCCCGAATCCGGTGAACGCGCGCCGCGCCGCGGCCCGGGCGAGGGAGCTCGATGTCGGCGACGCGCGACCATTCGCATCGCTCGGCGACATGGCGGCCGATCCCTCGATCGACGCCCTGTGGCTCACGGGCCCCAATCACCGGCGCGTCGAGAACGTCGAGGAGATCGTGGCTGCGGTTGCGCGCGGACGCGGGAGCCTGCGCGCGATCGCCTGCGAAAAGCCGCTGGCGCGCACCGTCGCCGAGGCCGAGCGCATCGTGGCTCTCGTCCGCGAGGCCGGGCTTGCGCACGGCTACCTCGAGAACCAGGTCTTCGCTCCGCAGGTGGAGGCGGGCCGCGAGCTCGCCTGGAAGCGCGGGGCGCGCGCCAGCGGACGGCCGTACCTCGCCCGCGCAGCCGAGGAGCACGCCGGGCCGCACGCTCCCTGGTTCTGGCGCGGCGACTTGCAGGGCGGCGGCGTGCTCAACGACATGATGTGCCACTCCGCGTTGCTCGTGCGCCATCTCCTGACCGAGCCGGGCGCGGGCCGGGATTCGCTTAAGGTAGCGCGAGTCACCGCGAGCATCGCGAGCCTCAAATGGTCCCAGCCGGCCTATGCGCAGGCGCTGCAGCGCAGGCACGGCCGCGAGATCGACTATGCAAAGCAGCCGTCGGAGGATTTCGCGAGCCTCACGATCGAGTTCGACACGGCCGAAGGCCGGACCGTGATCGGAGAGGCAACCGCGTCCTGGGGCTTCGTCGGCGCGGGGCTCCGGCTCTCGGCCGAGCTGCTCGGCCCGGAGTACTCGATGTCCTGGAACACGCTCGAGAGCGGGCTCAATCTGTTCTTTTCCCGCGCGGTGGAAGCGCCGGCGGGCGAGGACCTGGTCGAGAAGCAGAACGCGGAGACCGGACTCATGCCGGTCGTCGCCAACGAGCCCGCGGCCTACGGCTACGAGAACGAGGACCGCCACTTCGTGCGTGCGTTTCTCGGCAAGGAGGCGCCGCGGCTCGACTTCGAAGACGGACTCGAGGTGGTCCGGCTGCTGATGGCTGCCTACCAGAGCGCGGAGGAGCGCCGCACGCTCGATTTTCCGCCGCCGGGCCTCGATCGATTCGTTCCCGCGGTGGCGAAGGGAACGTGGCGGCCCTGACCCGAAATCCATCAAGGAGGTTTCATGAAGGCCTTGACCTTGCTCCTGTTCGCATGGATGACGCCGTTCGCGCTTTCGGCGGAGGCGCCGGCAGTGACTGAGTGGCAATCGCTCTCCGGCGACGAGGCCCGCCGGTTCTGGCGCGGCTGGAAGTCGGCGGAATTGCCCGACGGATGGCGAGTCGACGGCAACGTGCTCGGCAAGGAGGGCGAGATCGAGGACATCGTTTCGCGCGAAAGCTTCGGCGACTTCGAGCTGGAGTTCGAGTGGAAAGTCAGCGAGGGCGGCAATGCCGGCATCTTCTTCCGCGGCACGCGCGAGTACGACTACATCTACTGGAGCGCGCCTGAGTACCAGCTTCTCGACGACGCGAGGCACCCGGATGGCGGCAACCGGTTGACCTCCGCCGCTGCGGCCTATGCGCTATACGCGGCGCCGGAGGGCGTGGTCAAGCCGGCGGGAGAATGGAACCAGGCACGCATCGTGGTGGACGGCGCCAGGGTCGAGCACTGGCTGAACGGCCGGAAAGTCGTCAGCTACGAGCTCTGGAGCGCCGACTGGAAAGCGAAAGTCGCGGCGAGCAAGTTCGCGAAGTACCCGAGCTACGGGCTCGCGAAGGAGGGCCTGCTCGGCATCCAGGGTGATCACGCGGGAACGCTCGAGCTTCGCGGCATGCGGATCCGGCCGTTGCGCTAAGGCAGGTACCAGGCAATAGCGGCCACCACGTACAGTGCCGCGGCCAGGAGCAGCACCACGTTGAATCCGACGTGGATCGCCAGCAGCGCGGCCACGAGGGCCGCCAGCACCGACGCGCAGCCATTGATGCCCCAGGCCCAGGGGATGAATGCCGGTGCTTCGGCGGCGAGCCGCGACAACCCGATCGGAAACGGCATGCCCATCAGGAACGCGAGCGGCGCAACCAGCATGAGCGTCATGGCGATCCGGCCGGATGTGGATTCGACCGCTTCATGCGGCGGTGGAAGGGCCAGGACTTGTATCGCGAGCAGCGCTGCGATGCCCGCAACGATCCATCCAAGCGATTTCCCGCGACCACGAAACCGCGAGGCCGCGAGGCTACCGGCGCCGGCGAAGACGAGGAACCCGGCGATCACGGCAACCGTCGCGAACAGCGGGTATCCGATGAAGAGGCCATAGCGTTGCATGCAGGCGATTTCGACGAACAGGAACCCGAGACCCAGGCAAAGGAAGTAGATCGCCGGCCACAGCCTCGCGCCTCCCGCTGGCGGTCGTCCGAGTGCGGAGAGCGGCGCCAGGATCAGCGCGAGCGAAAGCATCGCGGCGACCGCGATCGTCCCGACAAGAACGAGATAGCCGCTGTCGAGCAGCGTGAGCCCGCCCTGGCCCCGCAGCGCAGCAAGCTCCGGCAGCAGCGACCAGCGAAACGAGTGGAAGAAATAGGGCCGGTCGTCGGTCGCAGGGTCGACGCTGAACTTGTAGCTCTCGAGAAATCGCCCGGCATCGTCGCCGAGCAGGGCAGTCGCAGCCTCGTGCATCCAGGGTCGGGGAACACGATGGTGACGATTCACCTCCGCCGGATCGATCCCCGGCAGCCAGGCGGCATCGAATCCGCGCTCTTCGCAGAATCGGCGCACGCTCGCGATGTCGGCCGCCGTCAGGACGCCGCGCTTGACCAGCAGCGTCGCCGTCTGCCAGCCGCGTATCAGGACGAGCCGATCGCGCGGCCCGAGTCCGCGCTTCTTCAGCATCTCGACGGCGGTCGCAAAGAGCTTGATCGCCTGCCGCGGCGGCTGCTCGGCGGCGCGCGTCACCGCGATCAATCCGCCAGGCGCAAGGCGAGCGTAGTAGTCGTCGAGCGCTTCCACCGTGAATGCGTGGCTTTCGGCAATGCCTTGCGCCCCGGCACCGGATCCGCCGTAGGGATCGAGTGGAGAGATCTGGACCAGGTCGTAGTCGTGGCCGTCGGTACGCACGAAGGCGCGCCCCTCGCCGTGATGCCAGCGTATCCGCGCATCGGGAATCCGTGCGCGCGCCAGGGCCAGCATCGTCGGATGGGGGTCGACGGCGCGAATCGCGCGCGCATCGTGGTAAAGCGCCTGGAGCACGCCCCCGCCGCCGCCCGTGCCGAGCAGCACCACTCGTGGGCGTTCGAGCAGGCGATAGGGCAGCGCGGACGTGGTCTCGTCGAGGAAGGCGAGCGATTCCCGGCGGCCGTCCCAGACGGTGATCGCGGACATGCCGTCGCCGTCGGTGAACACGGCGATCTGCTCCGGGACTTCCTCGATCGCGGCCGGGCCGCGGCCCGGTGCATGGCGGAAAGGGATCGAGTCGTTCCGCACGAGCGTCAGGAGACCGTAGGCGCTCGAATGTTCCCCGACGATTTCCGATCCGTGTATCGCGAGTATCCGGGGCAGCCCCTTGAACTCCGTGATGCGTGGCGCAAGCCAGGCTTGCGGCAACGACAGTGCGACCGCGGCCGCCAGCGCGGGCAAAGCGAGCCTCAGTCCGCTCCGCGCGGGGACGAGGCAGGCGGCCATGGCGCCCACGATTGCCGCGACCCGAAGTGCTTCGACGGCCGGCAGGAGAAAGAGCATGCCGGTCGCAAGGCCGGCGCCGATGCCGGCGCCCAGCAGATCCGCGGCGTATAGCGACGCGATCCGCTCGCGGGCGTGCATGAAGGCGAGACCAAAACAGCACGCCGCGAAGAAAAAGGGCAGCGCCAGCAGCAGGAAAAGGCCCGCCAGCCAGCCGAGCTGGGCCGGATTCCAGACGAGCTCGAGTCCGTTGAACGGAAGCCGTTGTGCGATGGACCAGCAAAGCGGAACGGCGGCGCCGAACAGCGCCGCAGAAAGCGCAAACACCGCGTGAAACCGCGGCAGCAGCCGTGGGCCGGCGAGGGCGAGGAAGGTGCCGGCGGCGCCGTGGCCGAGCAGCGCGAGGCTGATGATCGTGGCGGCGAAGGGCTGCCACTGGATGATGGCGAGAAGGCGGAAAAGAAGTACCTGGTAGGCGAGCGCAGCGCCCGCCAGCAGCCCGATCGCGGCGGCGAGCATCATCCGCTCGCTGCGGGCCATCAGCGCTTGCCGGTCAACGGCACGAATGCGACGGGTAGGACGGATGTCGTCGAGACCTTGCCCGCCGCGTCCTTGGTGACCAGGATCAGGTCCTGTGCCTGGAACGGCGCGCCGACCGGTATCACCATGCGGCCGCCTGGTTTCAGCTGCTTGACGAGGGGCGGCGGAATCGACGTCCCGGCGGCGGTGACGAGTATCCCGTCGAACGGCGCGTGCTCCGGCCAGCCGTAGTATCCGTCGGCCAGCTTGACCTCGACATTCTCGTATCCGAGCTGGCGCAGGCGTTTCGCGGCGCTTTCGCCGAGCGGCCGGATGATCTCGATCGTCTTGACGCGGCTCACGAGCTTCGCAAGTACGGCCGCCTGGTAGCCGGAGCCGGTTCCGACCTCGAGGACCACGTCATCCCGATCGACCTCGAGCAGTTCCGTCATCAGCGCAACGATGTAGGGTTGCGAGATCGTCTGGCCGTGCCCGATCGGCAAGGGTCGGTTCTCGTACGCTGCGTCGACGAGGCGGGATGGGACGAAGCGCTCGCGCGGCACCGACTCGATGGCGGCCATGACTCCGGCGCTGAACCTGGAACGGCCCGTGCTCGAGGCGGTCGCAGCGGCATCGCGCTGCAGCTCGGCCAGGAGCGCCTTGCGCTCCTTTGCGAGTTCCGCTTCGTCGGCTTGGGCGGCGAACGGCAGGGCGCAGGCGAGCAGGACGACGAACGCCAGCATGGCGTCAGAGTATAGGACCGGCGCGACGCCTCAGCGCGTGGAACCGGGACGCAGCCGTTCCAGGTAGCGGTCGCGCAGCTCGGTCTGGCGCGAACGCAAGGCGACCGGATTTCCCGCGATCCAGACGTGGTCCGCGACCGTCGTGACTTCGAGCGGGTCGCCGCTCCAGAGCACGAGGTCGGCCGCCTGGCCTTTCTCGATGCGCCCGCGCGAGCCGGCGACGCCGAAGATCTCGGCCGGGCTGGAGGTGATCGCAGCCAGGCCGGCCTCCCAGGGCAGGCCGTGGGCCACGGCATTGCCGGCGAGCTGGCGGTTCTTGCGCAAGTGGAAGCCGTCCGACTGGGAGAATGCGATGCGCACGCCGGCCTCGTGCAGGACCTTCGCGTTGTCGAAGCGAGCGCCGAGGCGGTCGAAGTCGCCCGGCAGGTTCTCGAGGGGGTCGAGGATCACCGGCACCTTGGCGTCCGCGAGCTCGCGCGCGACGACCCAGGCCTCGGCCGCGCCGGCGATGACGGGCTTCATGCCGCGGGCCTTCGCGTAACCCACGACCTCGCGGATGTCCGACGCCCGATTGACGTAGAAGACGACGCGCCCGCCCGCGAGGTAGGACTTCAGCGCCGCGCGCCCCTCGGGCAGCAGGAGCGCGGCGGGGCCTGACGAACCGGGTTCCCGCACTTCGCGGATCGCCTGGTCGAAGAGCATGTACTGCGCGGCACGGCTGCCACCCGACGCGTCGTGCGCGTCGCTGCCCCAGTTCACGAAGAGCGTCTTGCTGCCGTCGAGCGCGGCGTCGAAGCGGCCGTCGAGCGAGACCGCCGAGCCCTGGCCGACGACGAGTGACTCGGCCGCGAGCGGCGAGAGCATGCTCCAGGCGACGCCCTCGACGCGCATGACCGGCAGCACGATCGAGCGTGCGTTGAATGCGGGCGTGACGTCGAATTCCGGCCGCCACATGTGCTGCCACGCGGGCGCGGTCAGCTTGAGTTCCGCGTCGAACGTCGAGGCTTCGAGGCTCACTTCCTCGAGCCCGAACTGCGTGACGCCGCCGAAGAGCCCCGGCGTCACGGGGCGGCCCCTGGCGTCGACGACCGTTGCGCCCGCGGGCGCTGTGAGGCCGCTGCCGACCGCCGCAATGCGTCCGCCCTGCACGAGGACGTCAGCGTTTTGAAGCGTGCCGGCAGTCCCCGCCGTGTGCACGCGCGCGCCGCGGATCAGGAGATCCTGCGCGCCGGCGAGCGCGGGCGCAGCGAGCAGCAATGCGGCAATGGGTATCAGCTTTCTCATAGCTGGAAATCCGACCGGGGCTTCGGCGCGGGGTTCGCGCGGTCGTAGAGCAGCACGCCGTCCACGAACACGAGGTCGGCGAGCGCATACACGGAGAACGGCGTTCCGTTCCAGACGACGACGTCGCCCATCTTGCCGGCGTCGAGCGTGCCGGTCTGGTCCAGGATGCCGAGCGCCTTCGCGGCGTTCGCGGTCACCCAGCGGATCGCGCGTTCCGGCGGGATGTCGAGTCCCGCGAGCTGGCCGCGGGTCATCGCCTTCGCGGCTTCCTGGTTGAGCCGCTGGATGCCTTCCTCGGAATCGGAATGCACGATGGCACATCCGCCTTTCGGGTAATCGACGAGCGCGATGTTCTCCTGGATTCCGTCGTAGGCCTCCATCTTGAAGCCCCACCAGTCGGCCCACAGCCCGCCGCAAACGCCCTCGGCGGCGAGGCGGTCCGCAAGCTTGTAGGCCTCCACGCCGTGGTGGAAGGCGGCGATCTTGTAGCCGAACTCCTGCGCGATATCGAGCATCGTCGCCATCTCGTCGGCGCGATAGCAGTGGTTGTGCACGAGGATGTTGCCGCGCATGACCTCGGCGAGCGTCTCGAGCTTGAGGTCGCGCTTGGG
>Ga0209486_10000083_pt1 | contig 47188 bp, 42 predicted proteins | sample NCCompost_FD_187518 | JGI IMG/M metagenome (GOLD analysis project Ga0209486, IMG submission 187518) | Agricultural soil microbial communities from Utah to study Nitrogen management - NC Compost (SPAdes) (version 2) | ecosystem: Environmental > Terrestrial > Soil > Agricultural land | place...
GAATCTGGCCCACTTGCGGCGTAATCACGAGATCCGAGGAGGAGAGTTGATAGCGTGACGCTGTCTTTTGGACGACGAGCATCGATTGCAGCACAACGCCGATAATCGAACTGGTTGGACCAAGAAACGTCGCGCCGGCTGCATTTACATCAACGGCGATCACGAGGTCGGCTCCCAGGTCGCGGGTGATGGTCGCCGGAATCACGGCAACCAGACCGCCGTCAACCAACTGCCGGCCTTCTTCGTCAGCCACCGGCACGTACCAACCCGGAATGGCGCAACTCGCGCGGATCGCAAATGGCACGTCACCCTGATCGCGAAAAATTACTGGAGTGCCGGTTTTGAGGTCCGTAGCTACGGCGGCCAACGGTATTTTCAGGTCTTCGAATCGCGTCACCGGCAGGCGGGCTCGCAAATATTGCTCGAGCCGTTCGTTGCTCTGCACGCCCAGCCGAGACATCGTCATCCGCCCAATGTCACGCCAGCGCAACGATCGTCCGAACTCTGCAATCTCTTCAACCGGCATGCCGGCCGCGAACGCGCCGCCGACAATCGATCCGGCTGAAGTACCTCCAATGTAATCGATGGGAACTTTGTTCTCGACGAGCGCACGCATCGCGCCAACGTGGGCCATGCCTCGTGCCGCGCCGCCAGATAATGCAAGACCAATGGTGGGACGAGAATCGGACATCAAACCGGATTCAGTATCACGATCTCGGCACGGTTACGGGCGGTATCGAGGAATGCGTCGGTATCGGATTCGATCTTCGTCTCCACGAGTGTTCTCTCGATCTCGTCCTTAATTTGCTCCTGGGTCGGAACGATCCGGCCCGGAAACCGCTCCTTGAACCGCGGCACGTAAACGCCGTTGTAATAATCAGTAATCTCCTTCTGACTAATTACTACGAAATTACGAAACCGGAAATCCAGATATTTTTCCATCTTCAAGCGTTGTTCGACGATCTCGTCGATTTTGTCGCTTGTCAGACCCACGCGTCGCAGCCGATCCTGAAACTCTTCCTGCGTGCGGAAGTTGCGTGCCAACTCGTCCCGCGCCGCCCTGACCTCCGCAGGCGTCGGGACAATCGTCGGCAGCTTCTCGGCCTCCTGAAGGATCAATCGCTGATCGATCAACAAGTGCAGCGCGCGATTGAGATCGGCAGAATTCGGATTGTCGAGCTGAGTGTTTGGTTGCAGGGCCAACTGCCACATCAGATCGGAATACGTAATCAAATCAGTCTTCACGCCCGCGTTCACCGTCGCAACCATCTTGTCGACCACCTGCTGCGCCGCACACGGCGAAACACTCGCCAAAGCAAGTAACAGCACCCCGATAAATCCAAATCGCCTCATACTCAGAACGTCTGCGTGATACGGAAATGCAAAGCCGTGCGATGCAACCGAAATATCGCCGGCGTACCGTCAAACCCTCCGCCTGGTCCACGTTGCGGAATCAAAAACTCCGGCGGGTTCAGCAGAAAACCATAATCGACCGCCAGTGCGCCGCCTATCGGCGTCTGCCAGCGCAATCCGAGACCGACGGTGTTGGTCCACTTCGTCTTCAAGTTTTCCGCCTTGATAAAAGCGAGAATATCGCCGGGCGGAACGGGCGTCGGGTCGCTCTTCCCAAACAGATCGCCGACGCGCCGAAAAACGTTGCCTCCGTCATAAAACGGCACGATCTGAGTGGTTCTGGTCAAGGGAACTCTCGCTTCCAGATTGACGACCGCAAGTGCGTTTCCGCCAACCGGCACGGTGAACGGATTCAACGTAACCAGGTTACTTTCTCGATCACGAAATAAACCCAACGGAATCACGGCTTCACGCGGTCCCGCTTCTTCGAAACTGAAACCGCGAAGCGTCGTCGAACCACCCGAGAAAAACCGTTCACTGATTGGCAATGTCAGATCGATCTCGTCGATGGTCCCATTCTCATCCCGGTCTCGCGGGTTGAAAACGTTAGCCAATCCCAACGTCATGTTTCCGGCAAAAACCGTGTCGCGAAACGCGCTCATTTTGTAGTAGTGCCGGTACGTCGCCTGAAAACGATTGAACGAGATGTTGCCGCCAAGCTGCCGCAGCGCAACTGCATAATCGACGCTCAGAAAACCTCCGCGCGTCGCATCGACCTGGTTGTAACGACAAACCTCTCCGGGCCCACCGGATCGTTCATCGTCGTCGTCGATCGCGCGCGCCGGAAGTAGCCCCCGTTCACACCTTTCCCTGGTATCGCGCACCAAAGAAGCGCCAATGCGAGCGAGACGTACCTTCCGATCGGGTTCGAGAATCGGCCTGACGACGAGGCTTTCAAGGTTGTACAGCCGCACGTCTTCATAACTGACGCGGCCAAAAACGATCGTGCGCGTGGCGCGATCGAGCACGCGCTGAGTTTCCAACGCGGCGGTAAAGCGATTGATCGTCGGCTCGTTTACGCGCTCGCCGAAGATGTTGATCGGATTTCCGTCTTCGTCAAGTCGTTGCACGATCCCCATCGTGCCGCGATCGATAGCCGAGCGGAAGAAACGAGTCACTGTCGAGTCGCGCATGTACTCAACGGACGCGGCGAGCGGTGCAAACTGCGTCTTGTTGTAACGTGCGAACCGCGGATCGAGATATTCGAGCCGCACCAGTTGCTGCAAGCGGCTCGCGCGTAAACGAATCGCGCCGTGCCGCAACCGGTTCATCAAATTGACATTGCTGATCTCGAAAAGACCCAACGCACCGTAGTCAGTTGAATAGCCGCCGCCGTAATCCATCACTCTCGGCTTTTTCTCTTCAACGTCGATGATCACGTCGCGCTTTCGATAGCCTGAAGCTGTTTCACCAGCAGGTTCGGTGCGGATGATCACCTGGCGGTAGGCGTCGGTGAGGTACAGTTCTCTTTCCGCTTCCGAGATGCGATCGGATCGCAGAACGTCGTTCTCAGCGATCGGAATGGCGCGCATGATCGCTTCACGTTTCTTGCGGCGTGTGTTTCGATCGCCGGTGACGCCGTTGATTATGATCTGATTGATGAAAACTTTGTCGCCTTCGCTCGAGATCGCGTAAACGATCCGCACTTGTTCGTCGTCGCCCTTCTTCGGCAACTCCACGACTGAAAAATCGATGCGCGCATCGACGTATCCCTCGCGCGCGTACAGAGCCGCAACGCGATCGCCGTCAGCGCGCGCCTGTGAACGCGAATACGGCGCGTCGATTACTGTGCCCAACTGCTGGCGAATCCGTTCCTCAGTATGAATCTGGTTGCCCTTCACTTCGACGCCGGCGACGCGCGTGAGTGGTCCTTCGTCCACCTGGAAAGTTATGATCAGGTTCTCGCCGTCGATCGACACGCCCTGCAATACCTGCGCTCTTGCTTTGCGGTAACCAAGATCGCGCATGAACGCCTCAACGGTTCGGCGGTCCTGCTCCAATAGCGTGAGGCTCGTGTAACCGCGGCCGTAGCCTAGAAACGGAATCAAACCAATAGCGTTCGCCTTCTGACTTCGGAGGTTCGGCTCGAGGTCCTCGAATGAGAGCTTGTTCGTTCCCGTGATGCGAATGTCGTTCAGCCGGAAGCGTCTGCCTTGTTCGACCTCATACTTGATCTCGACGTTGTTACCGGCTAGCGAGAGTGGATTCAGGTTCTCGCAGGTTTCGCGCGTACCGTTGGGACCTATGTCGGCTGGCGGATTGCTGACGGTGCACGTTTCGGTAACTTCGGCGAAAAAGTAACCGTCTTCCTGGAGTTCGTTTCTGATCCGGCGGGCGCCTTCGACGATCGCGGAAACATCGATGTTTCCTTCGCGTTTGATTGGCAGCAGCTCTTGTTGCTTCTTTTCACTGAGCTCAATGTTAGTGATCGTGACCTTGACCTTCGGTCCTACTGAACCCTTCAGCGAAACTTTAACCGTATTCTTCTCTGGATCTCTTTCGACGCGCGGATCATCCAAGACGGGCGAGAGAAACTCTGCCTGAACAAGCGCGTCGCGAATCTTCTGCACGTCGGCAGCCAGGTCATCACGGCTAAACAAAGTGCCGTTTTGCAATGCCAGCGTCGGCCGAACCGTCGTCGCATTAAAACCCGCGATGTCAATGTCGAACTTCTCGACGCGCGTTTGCTCGCCCGGATTGACGCGATATATCACCGTGGCCCGCACGCCGCTGCGGTCCAACTCTTCCACGCCTTCAACCGTGGCGTTGAAGAAGCCGCGGTCGCGCAGATAAACCTGAATCTCATCGGCATTACGCGAGATTAGTTGTTTGGTGAGACGAGTACCGGGTTGGACAAAATTCAAGCGCGCGCGAATCTCGTCGGCGGAAATCGTATCGCCAGCCGCCGGCGGTAGCTCAATGCGCACGTCGCTAATCTGGACCTGCCGCTGAACGACGAAGCGCAGTTTGATTGGACCAGTGCGACCTGACTCTTCGATTACTTCAACACGCGCATTCGCCGCACGCCCTGAGTCAAACAACGCCTGTAGCGATTCACGCACCCGCACCGCCGAGAATGCCGTGTTCGGCGCCACTCGCAACAACGTCATGAACTCAGCCTGCACCGTCGGAAACGTCCGCGTGCCTTCAAACACCAGCTCGACGGCCACGATCTGCCGGCCTTCGTAGTCTTCGATCCTGACTTCTTTAACAGTTCCGCCGTGCGCTCTCGAGATAAACAAAGAAACGAGCAGGATTATCGGCGCTAAGCGAATACTAGACATCAGTCGCAACAATGACGAACTCCACCCCTTGCTCAAAATCTCTTTCGAAAACGAATCTCAAAGTTGAAATTATTAGTACGGGCACTAAGTCGTCGGGTGGATGCCTGTTCATACTGCGCAACGAACGACAGCCGATCTGAAACTCGATACTCGAGCGCCAGGATCTGGTTCGGATCGGACGTTACGTTGGTCGAATAAGTAACAGTTAACTCTTTGCTGATTCGTCTGCCGAGCGTCAAACGCGCCGCAGGAGTCGAACCAGCAGTCCCGCCGATCACCGGACTGATTTCAAACCGCGTCAGACCGAAGAGTTTGCTAGTCGCACGCTGTGCGGGCGCGTTGATCAGCGCATCGGTCAACAGACTCGTCGCCGCGCCGACTTCAGACTGTGACAGGATCGACGTGCTCGTGTCTCCGGAAGAAAGCTGCCCGGTCGTAATCAACGAAACCACGTCCGCCTGCGGCAGCGCCGGTTCCGAACGCACGGCTGCCTGCGGCTGTGAGAGTGGTCCAGTCAGGCCCACGATCACGCGATAGCCGCGAAGCTGTCCCTCGGCTTGAATATTCAGAACTGGATCCGCGTTTCGTGCGGGCGGCAGATCTACCAACGCTCGCGTAATGTCGTAGCGATCATTACGGAAATTTAGCGTGCCGCTCGTCGCCGTGATGCGACCAGAAATCGTCGGATCATTGACTGGTCCATCCAACTGTAGTGATACCGAACCGACGAGATCGGCGAGATTATTTCGCACGACCAGTGCGTTTCGTCCTTCGACCCGCAGCGAGGCAAACAGCGCGGTGCGTGTGAGTTCAATCTCCGTGCCCTCTTCAATCGACTGGCGTCTCGTATCGATCAAATCGGCGAGTTCGATGTCTTCAGTGTATTCAGCGCGACGCAGCGTCACAACGCCGCCGATCAACTGCTCGCGCGACGAGCCACGAATCTCGACGTCAGCGTCGAGTGTCGAACGGAAGTTCTCGGGAAAGGGTACGGTAACCTCGTCGCCACGCAGGTTGACCCGGAACGCTGAAACTGTGAAGCCGTCGAGTAATGCGCCACCGGTCGCTTCGACGCGACCGCCACCCAGTGTCCCCGTAATCGAATCAATCTGCGCCTGATTTGTGGTGAACCTCACGCCGCCTCTCAGGTTCGCAACGGTCCAACGGTCGTTTCCGAGCAATATCGATACTGATGCGTTGTCGAGCGAAGCCTGACCGTTGACACGCGGCGCTTCGAAGCTGCCTCGGATGCTAACCGCGACCTGTGCCGTTCCTGATGAAAAGAAATCGGGTGAAACGCCATTCAAAACGCGGAGATTAAGGTTGCCATTGACGTTCAGATTTTGCGTGCCGCCAGCGCCGCTGGCGAGCGTGCCGTCAATTACGATGTTAGTGCCTGGTCCGGTGAAGCGCGTTTCTTTGAAATTGATCTCGTTAGGTTTGAAAGCGATTTCGAGCGGCGTAGTCGCGCTGAGTTGAACATCTTCGACGCGAAAACTGAGTTCGGAGAATTTCGCCGTGCCGGTCAAACCGGCAATCGAAAACTCCTTGTAATCGTCAAGCAGATTCCCGCTCGCCGAAATCGTCCCGTTGGCGCGACCGGAAATCCTGACGTTTGCGCCCGGCAAAATGATCGCAAACAGGTTCGTCAGATCCGCATTCGTAAACGTCGTATCGATCTTCGAGGCCAAAAACTCGTCGGCTAGATTGACTTGCGCCGTGACTACTTGCGGTGTGCCAAGGATGCCGGAAGTCAGCGAAACGTTGAGTAGTTCGCCCTGCGTTGTTCCCTTGAGTGCGAAGTCGCCTGCTGAGCGGCCATTGATTGTTACTTGCCGCGCGTCGCCATTGAACTCAATCCGGTAGCCAGTCAAACCTTCCACATTCAGATTGCCTTTGACTTGCGCGGTGAAGTTGGCCAAGCCTGTGACCGCCGGCATGTCGGGGCGATTGGTGAATGCGGCGAGTCGCTCCAACTGAACATTTTCCGCCCTGCCTTGTAGATCAAAATCCTTGGTCTCGTTGTTGAATGTTCCGCTGGCGACTATGTGACCAGCGACGAGCCGAATATCAACGCTTTCGATATTGACGTTTGGACCATTGAACGTGGCGCGTGCGGTCATGCTTTGCAACGGTTCTCCGCCGAGCTTGCCTGATCCAAGACGCAGATCGGCGCTGCCGTTCATCGCGTTGGGAATACCGTCGATCTTGATTCGACCTGAAAGATCGCCTTCTGTGCCTGAGGCAAGCTGCTCGTTTCCGCTTGTTGTGGGCGAAAGGGCCAACAGTGCAGTTGCGTTCATGCGATCGAGCGTGGCGTCGATCGAAGTCTTGTTCTTTTCGGTACGCGACGTGATGAGCGAAAACTGCATGCCCCCGCCATCGCGCTCCACCAGACGACCGTCAGGAATGCGGATCTCCTGGGTGTTCATCGTGATCGACGCTGTCAGCGAGCCTAGTTCGATGTTCTGGACCAATACCGATCCGAGCGAGAAGCGTCCGTTCACGTCCGGCGATTTCAACCGCCCCCGTATGTTGCCGTTGAAAGCAAGTTGCCCCGCAATGCCCAACTTTAGATTGTCCATCTCGTCTTCAATGTCCGGGAGCAATCCTGAAGAGATGAGCACCGTTTGCAGTTCCGCCGCGTCAGAAGAGGCGAGATCCACAGTGAGGTTTGAATCGCCCTCGAACGAGAACCGGCCCGTCGCATTTAACCGCGTCGCCGGCGTTTGCAGATTCATGGCCTGAATGTCGAAGAGTCCCTGGTTCGCACGCACAGTGACTTCCCCGGTGATCGGAATTCTGTCGGCACTGGTTTGTCCTGTTTCGGCGGAGAGCCTTGTTGTGAGCGTGCCTGAAGCAAGCTTGACGTCGGTACCTGGAAACGTCAGATCGACTCTGCCGGTGGCACGGCCCGTGAGCGGAACCGCAGAGCCTGCAATCGCAGCGAGCGGACCAGCGACGTCGACGTCATTGAACTCGGCAGCGACCTGTGATCTTCCGTTTTTTGCGAGTGCGATGCGCGCGTTTCCGCTAGCGCGACCGTTGAATGCTTCGGCGCTGAAGTTGTTGAGCTGAATTTCACGATTAGTTGCGACCACCGACGCGCGCGCCTGCCCCAACTCCATCTTGCCCAGGACGCCGCCGCCAATGCTCAAATCCGCGGACGCGCGATAACTTCCAGACGGTTCGACGACAAATACTGGCCGTGCAAGTTTCACGTTTTCCGCCCGACCATCGTCAGGAAGCTTCACCGTGCCGGCATCAATGTCCGCGGTGGAGCCTTCAATTCGCCGGTTGCGCACCGACAACCGAACGCCCGCGATGTTCAAGTTGCCGATCTCCGCCCCGGAAGCACGCGTCGCACCCACCTGCACGTCCTTCACAGTCACGTTCGTCACGCCGCCACGATCTACGAGGTCGACGTTGTGTGCTGTCACACCTTGAACCCGTGCACCTGATGCGGTGATTTCGCCTGCCTTTACACTCGCGATCGTCGCTGTAGTGACGTCGTCCTGCTTTCGCAAACGCAAGTCAGAAGCAGTGATGCCATTCGCTTTCGCACCTGACGTCGCGAGTCCATTCGCCGTGAACTGCGATGACGAAGCAGTCAACACTCCATTGTTCATCTCGGCACGCGCATCGCGCAGGATCAATCCGGTGAGCGTCGTACCGTAACTCCGTTCGGCGACCGCGCGGAGTTCACCAACCCAGCGAAAATCGGTGCCGGTGCCCATCACGTTGCCCATGAGCTGCAACGTATTAATCTCGAAATCGCCGGCGTTCAGCAGATCCGCGACGGCCTTTCCGTTGATTTCGTAGCTACTGCCGTCAACCGATCCGCTCGCGCTGACGTTCAATCCCTGCAACCGCACGCCGTCCGCTGCAAGTGCGTCAGACTTCACTTCGCCGTTAATCTTGAACTGATCGCCTTGCCCGGTAACTGTGCCCGCAAAACTCCCGGCGCCGCGAAGCGTTGGGCCGGGCCTTACCACATCCGAGAGCTGCGTCAGATCAACTGACGACGTGATCTGCATCTGGTAATTGAGCGCGCGCCAGTCGTCCATCGTTCCAGTCAAACGCGCCTCAGCAACCGGAGACTTCAGCACCAGTTCGTGAATCTCAGCGCGCGTCTGGTTCACACGGCCACGCGCGTGAATGTCGATATCGTTTACGGGCCGGCCGTCGTAGGTGAAGTTTGAATCGGTAAGGTTCAGTGTGACGGTGTTCATCCAGCTTTCCACCGGAGCACTCGGATCGTCGGGTTGGACCGTCAGCTGGAGATTTCGCGCCTCGCCGGAGATCTCGTGACGGGCGTCGCCGTAGTGAATGACGCCGTCAGTTATTTGAACGCTCGCGGTAGAGTACGCGAAGAGAATCCGCTTGTTTGGTTCAGGTGGAGGAATGCGGAGGTTGCGAAAGTTGGATCGTCCCTGCTCGTCGAAGGTGACCCACGCTTCGAACCCACGAATCTTTAGATCTTTCAGGTTGATTTCGCGCCGCAGGTTCAGCGCGTAGAGATCTTCGATCCTGATCGTCGCGTCAATTTGATCGATGGTCCCAAGTTTCTCGCCGGTCTGCGCGTCGTAAAGTTCAACGCCGGACATCTTCACGGTTTGCGGCGGAAGCTCCGCGTGAAACTCGCGAATCTCGGCGCGAATTCCGTAGTTGGAAAAGGTGCGTTTGATCTGATTCGCGATGTAGCGGTCGACGTAGCCGAGCCGGACAAGAAAAAACGCCAGCAGGATGACGAAGACCACGACCGCCGCGACGATCAAGCCGGCGAGAATCGCATGGCGCCGAGTGAAGTAGCGCCAGCGCCTCGCGACTGAAGGCTTTTCAGGCTCGGATTGGGGGAGATCTTGCCGGTTATCCGTGTTATTGGGATCTTCTGCACTCATAACACACAGCCGCCACGCGACTCAGAAAACTTCGAAATGCTTGAGGGAGAGAACCGAACAGGTGTCAGCTTTGTACTGCACCGCATCACGCGGATTCTAGATCCTGGACCACCAAGTTCGGATGGCCGTAACGCTCAGGTTCGTTGCTCTGTGTTGTCGACGCCGGACGCCTGCTGGTCCTGCAAAGACGCGGGCTCGCCGAGCGGCACGTTGCCGACAACCGAAAGCTCAAAACCTTCCAAAGCTGCTACTTTGGGGGGATGATTCGAAAGCAGTAAGATCCGCCGCAACCCCAGGTCGTGGAGAATCTGAGCCCCCACACCATAGTCGCGATCAACTCCGTAACCTGTTTCCAAGCTAGCCTCTGGCTTACTAACGTTCTTCTCCTGCATCAGGCTGTACGTACGCAACTGGTTGACCAAATCCAGGCTGTGTTCGCGCTGGCGCAGGTAAAGCACCACGCCGCGGGCCTCTGCGGCGATCTTCTCGAGCGCCGTATGCAGTTGAAATCCAGTGTCGTCGATTAACGAGCCAAACATGTCGCAGGTGACGTTTTCAGTATGGACGCGGACCAACACGGGGTCATCAGTCTTCACGTCGCCCATCACCATCGCGAGATGCACATCGCCGTTGATGACGTTTTCATAAGCGACCGCTCGGAACCTGCCGTAAACAGTCGGCAGATCCGCTTCAACAACACGACGGACCAGCGTCTCCTTGCTGATGCGATAGCGCACCAGGTCGGCGACTGTGATCATCTTCACGCTGTGTTGCGTGGCAAATGCTTCGAGCTCCGGAAGGCGGGCCATTGTGCCATCTTCATTCATGATCTCGCAGATGACACCGGCGGGATACAGACCCGCGATACGCGCGATATCGACGCTTGCTTCAGTTTGACCAGGACGGACCAGCACGCCGCCGTTCTTGGCGCGCAACGGGAAAATGTGACCGGGTCGTGCGAGATCCTGTGGCCGCGACTTTGGATCGACCGCACAGAGGATCGTCGTCGCGCGATCCGCCGCCGAAATTCCCGTAGTGATCCCTTTACGCGCGTCGATGGAAACGGTGAACGCCGTGCCGAGGTATGAAGTGTTGTCGGCGACTTGCGTGGTCAGGTGCAACTCGTCGCAGCGCTCTTCGGTCAGCGGCATGCAGATCAAGCCGCGAGCGTGACGGGCCATGAAGTTGATGATCCCGGGGGTGACCTTCTCGGCCGCGCACACGAGATCGCCTTCGTTTTCCCGGTCTTCGTCGTCGATGATGATGATCAGGCGGCCGTCGCGGATGTCGCGAACGGCCTCGTCGATGGTCGCAATCGCCATAGGAAAGTTATGTTAACCGAAAGCCCGGAATTGATAAACCGCTCAATAGTCAGTAGTCAGTGGTCACTGGTCAGTTGCTCGGGACTTCAACTGACAACTGACTACTGACAACGGAAACTGACAAATTAGCTGTGTTGAACCAGGCGTTCAACATACTTCGCGATTACGTCGACCTCGAGATTCACGCCGTCGCCTGGCTTCAGGTGCGACAGGTTGGTGACCTCCCAGGTTTTGGGAATGATCGCGACTTCGAAATAGTCGTCCGCGAGGTTCGCAATGGTCAAACTGATGCCTTCAACCGCAACCGAACCTTTGAAAACCAGATAGCGCCCGATGTCCTTCGGAAAGGAGATGCGGACCGTCCACGACTCGCCGTGGTCCTCCACGCTCTCGAACGTTCCGCGAGCGTCGACGTGGCCTTGAACAATGTGTCCACCAAGTCTGGTTGCGGGCGTGACGGCGCGTTCGAGATTCACCGGCGTTCCGGTTTTTAAGTTTCCAAGGGTTGAGCGCGACAGCGTTTCTCGCGAAACGTCCGCGGCGAACGAGTCGCGTTGAATGTCGAGCGCAGTAAGGCAGACACCATTGACCGAGATCGAATCGCCGTGGATCGTCCCCTTGAGTACGATGCTCGCGCCGATGACGATGTGCGCATTCTCGCCGCGCATCGCTATGCTGCGAACAAAGCCGAGTTCTTCAATGATTCCGGTGAACATGTTCCATCATGCGCTCGAACACGTCTTGAATCGACAAGCCGGTCGAGTCGATCACGATCGCGTCATCGGCGATCTTCAGCGGCGAATCCGTGCGGGTTGAGTCGCGATGATCGCGTTCCGTTATCTCCGCGCGCGTTTGCGCGAGAGTCGAGTCAGGTTTCACAAGTAAATTTTCTTTGAAACGACGTTCGGCGCGTTCTCCTGCGGCAGCGTCGAGAAAAAACTTGATGTCCGCGTCGGGAAACACGACGGTGCCGATGTCGCGGCCGTTCATGACCGCCCCACGTTTACCCATTTCACGCTGGCGGGCCACCATCGCGCGTCTCACGCCCGGAATCGTAGAGACGATCGACGACATACCCGTGATGTCATCCTCGCGGATTCGTTCGGTAACGTCGCACCCTGCGAGCCACACTCGCAACGAATCCGGATCGCCTTCGAGATTGATGTCGGCGCGTTGGGCCAGCTCAGTGACGGCATCGCTGTTTGCCGGATCGATTGCGGCATCGAGCGTCGCGAGGGCGACCGCCCGGTACATCGATCCGGTGTCGATGTAGAGAAGGTTCAAAGCTCTCGCCAGCATTCGACCCAAGGTGGACTTGCCGGATCCGGCTGGACCGTCGATGGCGATGATCATCGTTCCTCTAAACAAACGCCGCAAAAACTTCGTTCGACATCAACGCTCCGTTTCGTGTCAGCCTGATCAGGTCGCCATCGAACTCAACGAGTCCTGCTTCGCGAAAACGATCGAGCTCGTCTTGATGCTCGGCACGCAGATCGACTCCAAACAACTCGCTATATTCGCGCACGTCGACGCCGCGCATCATTCGCATGCCAAGGAACAGCGCCTCCGCGCGCAGATCAGCTGCAGTAAGTTCCTGCTCTTCCACCACGGGCGACGCACCTTGTTCGACGTTTTCAACGTATCGCAGCACGTCGCGTTGATTGGCCCAACGTCGCGCACGTCCGTCAAACGAATGCGCCGAACACCCGAAACCGAAATAGGCCGCGCCGGTCCAGTATTTCGTGTTGTGCCGCGAACTGAAACCCGGTTTACACAGGTTGGAGATTTCGTAATGCTCGTAACCCGCTGCGGCGGCGCGCTCGATCATCCACTCATACATCACCGCCGCCAGATCCTCGTCGGGCACCGGCTGCAAACCACGACGAATGTGATCGGCCAAGGGCGTTCCCGAGTGGACCTCGAGCAAATAAAACGAAAGATGTTCCGGTTGCAGCGCGAGCGACTGATCGATGTTTCGCTGCCAGCCGTCCAGGGTTTGGCCGGGAAGTCCGGCGATCAGGTCGAAACTTACGTTGTCGAAACCGGCTGCCCGCAGCTCGTGAAAAGTGTTGAGAGTGTCGGCAGACGAATGCGAGCGACCTAACTTCACCAACTCCGCGTCGTCGAACGTTTGCGCGCCAAAACTGGCACGATTTACGCCCGATTCTCTAAATGATCGCAGTTGATCTCGGCTCACTGTCCCCGGGTTTATCTCCAACGTAACTTCCGCACCGCTCCCGATATCAAACTGCCGATGCAACGCCGAGAGGATGAGATCGAGTTGGGATGGTGTGAGTAACGAAGGCGTACCGCCACCGAAGTAAATCGTGTCGACACGTGCGCCCGCATGACGTGAGGTCGATATCTCCTCGCCGAGGGCGCGGACGTATCTCGCTGCAAGTTCGCCTTGATAAATCCCCGTAGCGAAGTCGCAATAGGAACAACGCGAACGACAAAATGGAATGTGAATATACAACCCTGCGGGAGTCATCTATTTTCAACGGATAATAACACGCACTGTATCATTTCATTGTTCGTTGTATCGATTTCAGAACTCAAACTGCACACATCAACGCACGATCTGCGCGGTTTTAAATTTGGCACACAGCTTGTTTATTCCCTCAGTGGCTAAAATAAGTCACCGTTAATGGAGGGATACATACGATGGCACATGACAGAATGACGAACGACGATCTCGACAGGAAAATGGGTCGCGCGGGTGAGGACGATGATCTTGGCAAACAGGACTTCGGCAAACAGACACCAGGACGTAACCCGGATCAGCAGACCGGACAGAAGGGTGCTGGTCAGCCAAACCAGGATGACGAAGAAGACTTTGGCGGCGGCGCCAGCAAGGGTCGGAACCCCGGTCAGCAACAGAACAGATAACGAATAACTCTCTTCTTTACTGCTTCAGTTTTGACGTCCGTGTCAGTGGTTTCACCGGTGACACGGACATTTTTTATTTAATCCCTTACTTAATCCGTCTCGTGCTGCCGTCACCGCTAATCGACCGGCTCATCGACCGCGATACGCGTTCCGCTTCGGCCATCGCTCGCAACAAGTTCTCGCCCAGCACCTTTCGAATGTCGCGTTCGCTGTAACCACGCTTCAGCAGCTCGTATGTGATGTTGGGCAGCATTGATACATCTTTCGCGCCTTCGGGCATGTCGTTCGCACCGTCGAAGTCCGCCCCAATGCCGACGTGATCGATGCCCGCAACTTTCACGATGTGATCGAAGTGGTCGATCAGTTTTGAGATCGGCAACGGCGGTAAGGGGTTCGCCTGCTCGAGTTTGTCGCTTTCTTCCGCGCGTCGTTCGGGATCGTCTTTGTACTTCGCGTCGATCGCGTCCTGCTGTGCTTTCAATCTTTCGTCGCGAGCGCGGCTCTGCGGTGTGACGGTGTTGGTATCGACAAACGCGCTATAGAAGTTGACGTGGACCACCCCGCCGTTCTTGGCGATGCGTCTCAACAGATCGTCCGGAATGTTTCGCGGCTGATCGCTCAGCGCGCGAGCGGAGGAATGCGACGCGATGATCGGCGCTTTGGATATGTCGAGCACGTCGCTCATCGTGTCATCGGAAACGTGGGAGACGTCGACGAGCATGCCGAGACGATTCATCTCGCGCACAACTTCCTGCCCGAATTCATTTAAACCGTTGTACTTCTTCTCGCCGCGGCCAGCGTCGGCCCAACTGTTCGTGTTGTTCCACGTGAGCGTCATGTAACGGACGCCGAGACGGAAAAACTCGCGTAACGTCGGCAGCGAATCCTCGATCGCGTGTCCACCTTCAATGCCCATCAAACACGCAATCTTGCCCGAACGCTTGGCGCGCCGAATGTCGGCGACAGACGTGGCGAACATCAGGTCGCGCGGGTTTCTTTCGACGGCGCGATAAACGGCGTCGATCATGTCCAGCGTGCGACGCGCTGAACCGCCGTGCTCGACGTACCAGGGACGTATGTAGAGTGAAAAGAATTCAGCGGTCAGACCGCCCTGCTTCATCCGCTCGATGTTTGTGCGATAAGGCACCGGCGGCGGGCCGTTGAGATCGAAGTAGTTGTTGGTCATCGGCGTCGTCACGTCGTTGTGCGTGTCGACGACGATGGCGCGACGATGAATCTGGAGGGCGCGTTGCCAGAGTCTCTCGTCGCGCGGCTGGGCAACGACGGACACAACGGTTAGCACTAAACAGACCACAACGACACCTATAAGCTTTGCCAATGTCATGAGTTCGCCTTTTCGACGGAATGATGTAGCAAAGGCATTTTCCCGCAAAGGCGCTAAGACGCAAAGAAAAATCCTCCTTCCTGGACAGCTTGATTCTTTGCGCCTTTGCGCCTTTGCGGGAAAAACACGTCAATAAGTGTGGTCAACCACGTTGCCGCTCCGCTCGCAGCCGCATTATCATCAACCCGTCATGTCGATATTGATTGCCGAAGACAACATGGCCCAGCGCCACTACCTGCGTGAGATTCTGGAGAAGGAATTTCCCTCCCACGTGCCCGTATTCGAAGCCAGCGACGGCGAAGAGACGGTAAAACTCGCGCTCAACGAGAAGCCCGACGTCTGCATCCTGGATATCCAGATGCCGAAGCTCTCCGGGGTCAAAGCGGCGCGCGCTATCTGGCGCGACTTCCCTACCGCGCGCATCATCTTCTGGACGCAGTTTCCGCACGAGATCTACATCAACGAGATCCGGAAAATTGTTAAGTCAGTGGATCCGCCTCCCGCGTACGGCTTCATTCACAAAAACAATCCCGAGTCGAGATTCTTGCGTTTCGTCGCCGCGGTGCTCGAAGACGGCGCCGACATGATCGATCCGGCGTTCAAGGATTCATTCAAACGTCCGTTGCTTACCGAGTTTGAAGCTGAGGCGCTTTACTATCTCGCGCTCGGACTTTCCAACTGGGCCATTGCGCGCAAATGTTCGTTGAGCTTGCGCGGTGTCGAGAGCCGGCTGGCGACTCTCTACGAAAAACTATTCGTCTCGGTCGCCGAAGGCACCGATCAGGAGGCGTACGAGAAGCTGGCTTACAACATTCGCACCCGCGCATTCTTCGAAGCGCTGCGGCGCGGCTTGCTCAACAGCGACGAGTTAGAAAAAGCCGCGCACGATCTCGAAGGTTGGTTGCAGAAAGATCAGAAGCGTTTCAACGAAGAACAGAAACGAGACGCGGCCTCAAAGAAGAACCAAAAATAACCGGATGTGTAAAAGCAGATCAGAATGGATCTTGCCGCTTCTCTTCTGCTTGTGCGTTCTAACTGCGCTGGCCCAGACAGCCGAACAACAACCAACACCATCACCTTCGCCCTCACCATCACCATCGCCTTCGCCATCACCGCGACCGATCACGGGACTGCACCAGTGGGGCGCTGTGACGTTGTTTCACGGACTGCCTTCGGATCGCGTTCGCGCTATCGCGCAGACAACCGACGGTGCGATGTGGTTTGGCACCGAATCGGGCCTCGCAAAGTTCGACGGTCGCCGCACGCAAACGATCAACGATCCTGCGTTGCCTGGCGAACGAGTGTTGGCATTGCAAACTGATCAAGACGGTGCACTGTGGATCGGCACCGACGCCGGCGCCGCGCGCTTCCATAACGGCGCGTTCCTGAAGGTGAAGGAATCGGCCAACCAAACTGTTTCTGCCATTGTCACGACGCAACCGGGCGTCGCAGTCATGACGACCGAGCAAGGACGTGTATTTGAAAGTCGCGTGAAACAGGTCACGACGATGGAAAACGAAGAACGCGTAACACGCACGGTCCTTGAAACTCGCGATCTTTTGAATCAACCGTTGGAGAGTGCCGATCGCGATCGACCCGGCCCGCTCCCAATCACGAGTGTCCACTGGTCCAACGACCAACTGCTCATCGGCACGCTTAGCAAAGGACTGATGGAAGTCAGCAATGGCGAAGCGCGACCGATGCAGATGCGGCCGATGGTCTACTTCGTCAACGCCCTCGAGCGCGACAAAAAGGGAAAAGTATGGCTAGGCACTCGAGCAAAACTAGAACAGCCAGGCGCTTTAACAGGCGCCGCGCCCACCGCACTGAAACGAACAGAAACACCAACGGGCCAGGTTTTGTCGCTGAAGTCAATTGGCGATGAAGTTTGGATCGGTACTGACGGCCGTGGTGTCTTCCGTGTTTCGCAGGCGAAGTCGCAGCGGTTCACTTTCGATGGCACCGCGGGTGGTCTGCGTTCGGACCGCATCTACGCGATCTTTCCCGATCGCGAGGGCGTCATCTGGTTCGGCACGGATCGTGGCGTTTGTCGTTTCGATCCACAGGCGCCGCGTGTCGAACCTGTCGGCGACAACGTCGAAAGCAGTTTCGTGCGGGTACTGTTCCAGTCGATTAACCGCCGGATATTGGCTGGCACCAATCGCGGTCTGTTCATTTACGACAATGAAACGTCATCGTGGATCAACATGCCCGGCATGGGTACCAACATCATCTACGACATCGCGGAAGATCAGTCTCCGAGTTTACTAGTCGCGGCTGTCAGCGGTTTTTACATCGCGCCGAGACAGCAGGTGAGATTCGAGGAGCAAGTATTCACGCGACTAGATTCGGGCGCCGTTAGCGCTGACGGTGTCGGCAGCGTGCGCGCGATCGCGAGGTTTCAAGGCGTTACGTATTACGCGGTATTTGGGCGTGGCGTCGAACGTAGCGAAGGTGGACGAGCGAGTTTGAGCTGGCCCAACGGTGTCGCGCGCGAGCCGACCAGTTTGTTCGCTGAACGCGATGAAAGATTGCTGATCGGCACGGCGAGAGATGGCGTTCTTGTGTCAGATGGAAAGAGTGTTCGTGAGGAGCCGCAGTTTGTAGTGTTGAAAGGACACGTCGTGCGCTCTATGACGCAGACGCTTGACGGTGCGCTGTGGGTCGGAACATCGGGGGGAGTTTTCGTCTGCCGGCCTCAGCAGGCCTGCAATGTGGTGGTACCCAACGTGGATGCTCGATTTGTAAGTGTCGCAGTGGACGACAAAGTCAGCGACATCTGGTGCGGTACACGTGGAAACGGGCTGTTACGCATTCGAGACGATCCGTATCTCGGCCCGGTCGTTAGCCAGCTCGACTCCGAACAGGGACTGCCGTCGCAAAATGTCTTCGCGGTTTGGCCTGTTCGCGGCGAGACCAGCGATGGGACTGTATTGATCGGGACGAGTCGCGGCATTGCGCGTTACGTGCCGGGGACTTTCAAACCCTCTTTGTCCGTCACCCGCTTGCTGAGCAAACGTGTGCACGCGCTAACGGAATTACAAGGCGGCGTGAATCTCGAATACCCGCAGAACAGTTTGCTGCTCGACGTTGCTGCCATCAGCAGCCGCACGTATCCAGAACAGTTTCAATACGGGTTTACCTTGACGGATAGTGCGGGTAAAACGGTGCAAAAGAAACTATCGCGCGACTCGCAGTTCACGATGGAGGGATTGAAGCCGGGCAAGTACACCGTCGAGGCCGTCGCTTTCACGAAAGATCTGACGCGATCGGACGAGTTAAGTTTTTCGTTTACGGTCGCGAGAGCGCCGTTTCCCTGGACGTCGACAGCGCTCGCGATCCTGCTGGCGCTCGCACTTCTCGCGCTTTTATGGGCAATACTTGAACGACGGCGAATCGTGGCCACGAGCGCGGCGCTCGTGGACGCTAACCGCGAACTGGCCGATGCGCGTTTGAACCTTGCGAATGAAGCAGAACGCGAGCGACGGCGCATCGCGCGCGACCTGCACGATCAAACGCTCGCCGATCTCCGGCATCTCGCGTTGCTGACGGATCAGATCAAACCGAACGGCGACTCGAGCAAACAGACGTCGACGTTGCGAGGTGAGATCGAATCGATCTCGCAGGAGGTGCGACGAATTTGCGAAGACCTCAGCCCGTCGGTGTTGCAGAACGTCGGCTTCGCGGCGGCGCTCGAATTTGCACTTTCGCACGCGGTGCAGGATGCGCCGGTTGAGAAGAGATTCGACTACGAGTTTCACTGTGATGAAGCGATGGAGGAGCACAGTCAACTACCACCGAGCGTGCAGATGCAGATCTATCGCATCGTGCAGGAGGCCGTTAACAACATTTGGCGTCATGCCGATGCAACCGAAGTGAGGATGTTCGTCGAGACCTCGGCGGCGGGCGATTTTGCACTGCGTATCGAAGACAACGGGCGGCCGTTCGATTCAAAAAACAACAATGGCGAAGGGCGCGGATTGCCCAACATGAAAGCGCGCGCGGGATTGATCGACGCACGCATCTCGTGGGAACCGCGTGAAGATGGCGGAACAGTTTTCACGTTAATTAGGGAAGCATGATTGAAATAGCTCCGGCGGTCGCAGCGGCAGGATCGGTGGTCGCACTTGAATCGACTGTAATAGCGCACGGCCTGCCGCGTCCGACAAATGTGCAAACAGCGCAACGACTCGAAGAGATCGTTCGCTCAGCAGGCGCTATTCCGGCGACGACGGGCATCGTCGCGGGAAAACTGAAGGTCGGTCTCAACGCCGCCGAGATTCTCAAGCTCGCCACGCAAGACAACATCAGAAAAATCAGTACGCGCGATTTACCGATCGCCGTCGCGCAGCGTTGGGACGGCGCAACAACGGTCGCAACGACCTGCTGGATTGCACATCGCGCGGGAATCAAAGTGTTTGCAACCGGCGGTATCGGCGGTGTTCATCGCGGCTCGTTACCGGATGTTTCTGCGGATCTCCCGGAGCTGGCGCGAACGCCGATCGTCGTCGTCTGCTCCGGCGCGAAGATCGTTCTCGATCTACCCGCCACGCGCGAGTGGCTCGAGACGCATGGCGTGACCGTCGTCGGTTATCAATGCGACGAGTTTCCGGCGTTCTATTCGCGCCGCAGCGGATTACCGATCGATACGCGCGCAAACTCGGCGAGTGACGTCGTCGCGCTGTTTCGTGCTCAACGCGCCCTGCAAATCCATTCCGCGCTACTGGTAACTGTTCCCGTTCCGGAAGAGTTCGAAGTCCCTCACGAGCAACTACAGACCGTCCTCGACGACGCAATCGCAAGCGCCGAGCGAAATCACATCGGCGGCCGCGAGTTAACGCCGTTTCTGCTCAGCCAAATGGCTGAACGCAGCGAAGGCTCGACGTTGCGCGCGAACATCGCGCTCCTCGAAAACAACGCGCGCGTGGCTGCGGAAATCGCCCTTGAGATCTAAGATCTGAGATCCCAGAGCTTTGTGCTACTCTCTCCGACACACAAAAACTGCATAAACTTCTGGAGGAAACATGGCCGACGATAACGGAAAGAACAAGTGTAAGAATCCTGCCTGTACCTGTCCCCCGCAGGACGGTGGCAAATATTGCAGCGCTTCGTGCGAGGGCAGCGGCACTACGATTGAGATCGATTGTGACTGCGGTCACGAGGCCTGCGGCGGAAACTTCTAAATTCGCGGCTTCGTGTTTTATCCGTGGTAGAGGTCGATGAACTCGGAAGCGAGTCGTGGTCCAGTGGCTTCGTCTTCATGCTTGAAAAAGACAAACGTAGTCTTCCAGTCCTGGGCCTTCATCCTGCTAATCCACTCATGTAAATCGGTCGTCGAGTAATTCACTCGTCGCAAACGCAGGTAACCCCAATCGGCGGTCTTGTCGATACGATTGACCGGCAGATCGTCTGTGTCTGAAATACACAGGGCGCGATTCTCGTTGCGCAGCAACTGAAGCACGTCGTCGTCAAACCACGTCGGATGACGAAACTCGAAAGTCGCCGGCGGGTTCGCGGGCAGGTGCTTGAGAAACGTCTCGAGTCGCTCGAGATCTTTTTTCATGTTTGGCGGTAGTTGATAGAGCACGACCCCCAGCCGATCGTCGAGCGCAGAAACAGTTTCGAGCATATAGTTGGTTTCAGCGGACGCTTCCTTCAGCCGCTTGAAGTGCGTGATTCTCTGTGAGGCTTTGACTGAGAAGCGAAAGTTTTCCGGCACCTGCGCCTTCCAACTCTCGACCATGCTACGTTGCGGCAAGCGGTAGAACGTGTTGTTGAGCTCAACCGCGGGCAGCTTGGACGAATAGTAAGGAAGCATGTCCTTCGCCGCCAGTTTCTCCGGATAAAAGCTGCCCTTCCATTCTTTGTAACTGTAACCACTCGTACCGACGTAGAGACTCATCTCCGTTTACAACTCCTAACCTGTTGTCGCATCCGCAATTGTGTGATACACAGGCTTTCCAAAATAAAATCCAGAAAAAGATACCATGTCGACTGTTACTACCAACATTGAATCAGTTCTTCAGGAAGAACGAGTCTTTCCTCCACCGCCTGAATTTGCCGCCCAGGCACACATCAAATCCGAAGCTGAACTCGAGGCGCTGCGCGCCGAGGCGAGCGCGGATCCCGAAGCCTTCTGGGCGCGCATGGCAGAGGAACTTCACTGGTTCAAAAAGTGGGACACAGTGTTGAAATGGGATCCGCCTCACGCGGAATGGTTCATCGGCGGCAAGATCAACATCTCTTACAACTGTCTCGATCGTCACCTGTCGACCTGGCGGCGCAACAAAGCCGCGCTAATCTGGGAAGGCGAAGCCAGCGAAACCCGCACTTTTACATATCAACAACTGCACACCGAAGTCTGCAAGTTCGCAAACGTTCTGAAGAGTAAGAACATTAAGACGGGCGATCGAGTGGCGTTGTATATGCCGCTGATTCCGGAACTCGCGATTGCGATGCTCGCATGCGCACGCATCGGCGCTACGCATTCAGTCGTTTTCGGCGGTTTCTCCAGCACAGCACTCGTCGATCGCATCAACGACGCGAGTTGCAAACTCGTCGTGACTGCCGACGGCGGTTGGCGTCGCGGCAATGAAGTGAAACTCAAAACGGCGGTTGACGAAGCGATCAAACAAACACCGTCAGTCGAGAGTTGCATCATCGTCAAACGAACCGGAACACAACAGCACATGCAACCCGGCCGCGATTTCTGGTGGCACGAGTTAATGGCCACTGTCGACGCCAACTGCGCCGCCGAAGAACTCGACAGCGAACATCCGCTCTACATTCTTTACACCTCAGGAACAACCGGTAAGCCGAAAGGCATCCTCCATACAACAGGCGGATACCTTACTCAGGTCCATCTCACGACAAAGTGGGTTTTCGATTTGAAAGACGAAGACATTTACTGGTGCACCGCCGACATCGGTTGGGTGACAGGTCACAGCTACGTCGTCTATGGACCACTTTCGAATGGCGCAACCGTCGTGATGTACGAGGGCGCGCCAAACTTTCCCGAACCGGACCGTTTCTGGACCATGATCGAGCGCCATCGCGTCAACGTTTTTTACACGGCGCCTACCGCGATTAGAGCGTTCATCAAGTGGGGCGAACATTGGCCGTTGAAGCACGATCTTTCGAGTCTTCGACTGCTCGGTACAGTCGGTGAACCCATCAATCCCGAAGCGTGGATGTGGTATCGCGAAATCATCGGCAAAGGACGTTGCCCGATAGTCGACACTTGGTGGCAAACCGAAACCGGCTCGATCATGATCACGCCGATTCCCGGTGCGACACCTACGAAACCCGGATCGGGCACAAAACCTTTCCCCGGTATCGAAGCGGACGTAATGACGCGCGAAGGCAAGCCAGTCGAAGCGCATCAGGGTGGTTATCTCGTGATTAAGCGTCCCTGGCCGTCGATGCTGAGGACGATCTGGGGCGACGACGACCGTTATCGCGAGCAGTACTGGTCGCAAATCGATGGTATTTATTTCGCCGGTGACGGCGCGCGGCGCGATCAGGACGGTTATTTCTGGATAATGGGCCGCATCGACGATGTTATTAATGTAAGCGGTCATAGACTCGGAACTGCGGAGGTGGAGAGCGCCCTTGTTTCACATGCTGCCGTGGCGGAAGCGGCCGTGGTCGCACGGCCCGATGATCTGAAAGGATCCGCCATTGTGGCGTTTGTCACCCTCGAGGGTTCTCACAGCGCATCGGATGAACTGAACCAGGAACTCCGCGCTCACGTTGCCAAGGAAATCGGAGCACTTGCACGACCTGACGACATTCGCTTTACCGACACGTTGCCGAAAACCAGATCCGGCAAGATCATGAGACGACTGCTGCGAGAGATCGCGACCAGCGGCTCGGTCGCGGGGGACGTTACGACACTGGAAGACTTTTCAGTTCTCGAGAAGCTAAGAGCTGAAGAAGAGTGAGAGTTGTGTTGAGATTTGTCTTTGTACTTAGTGCTTTGATCTTGTCAGTGGTCAGTGGTCAGTCAGACTACGCACGACGGACTACTGACAACGGACAACTGACTACTGACGAAGCACAAAGTACAAAGTACTGAACTCACTCCGAAGGAGGAGAATATGTCCCGACAAACCGAACAAGAGAATCGTTCCGGACCGCGCTACCTGGCTACGCTTGAAGTGAAAGCGGAATGGGACGAGCCGAGCGGCGCGCATGTCGTCGCGGAAGGAACGACGGAAAATGTCGGTCCTGAGGGAACGCTGGTCCACCTGCCGCGCCAGTTGCCCGAGGTTGGCAGCCGCGTCCGGCTCGAAGTGCTTGGCGAGTCAGGTGAGAAGCTGCAAGTGATTGCTGAGGTGCTGCGCATCGAACGGCATCCCGGTCATCCACTCGCGGCGCTTCAGTTATTGGGTGAAACGGACGAATGGAGAGGCCTTGTGTGGGAACCGGCTGCTCCGCGGGTTACGCCACCGCCTCCACCCGAAACCGAGGGTGAGGGCGACGAGGCGTTGGACGAAGACGATGATGATGTTACGCATTGAGGACAGATTGATGACGACTCCGAACCTGAACGAGGAACCTGCCTCACACGATCGCAGGCGTTATCCACGCTACTATGTAACCTCGCGCTTGACGCTGGCCATCGAAGACGAGACCCTTAAAGAGTCAATCGGGATCGGCGAACCGCAGGACATCAGTCTTGGCGGCGTCCGGGTAATGAACCTGCCGGCGTCGCCGAACGTTAAAGTTGGCGACCAGCTCGGCATGTTGTTGTTCGATGGAGACGATGCGCTGTCGCTCGCAGGTGAAGTGGTCCATCACGCAACTTCTGACACGTTTGGGGTCGAGTTCAGAGGATTGAGTAATCACGATCAGAAGGCAGTGGGAGAAATGATCGGCCGGTTGCACTCGCGAATTTGATCTGCGCCTCCGGCCTTGCGCAATGCCATCCACGGAAACAAAAGAAGCTGCCGTTACGGCAGCGAAGGCAGCCGTAGAAGCGTACGGACCTCCGACTCGCGTGATCCTGCGAGTCATCTTCATTCTGCTTGTCGTTATTGGTTTGCTCTGGGTGATCTCGAAGATAACCGGGATCATTCTGCTGCTAGTGCTGTCGATCTTTTTCGCCTATCTCGTCTCACCGCTCGTCGAGTTTTTGCGGCAACCAAGAAAAATCTGGGACCGCGAGATTGCGATACCAAAGGTGGCCGCAATTGGGCTTGCTTACCTCGTTCTTCTCGGGGCGGTCGTAGCCGCGATCTTTGTAGTCCTGCCGAGTTTGAGTAACCAGTTTCCGGAGTTCGTCAATCAGTCGAAAGCTTACTGGAAATCAGTCGGCGAGAAGGCGCCGCAGGTCGTCGAGGAGTGGCGTTTGCGTCGTCTGCCGGAGCCGGTCGCGAACGCCGTGAACAAAGCGGTTCCGGAGGTTGTCAACCGGGTCAGTCATACAGGAACTGAGTTTGCGGCGGCGGCCGTCGGGTATTTGATTTACCTGCCTTGGTTGGTGCTGATACCGATACTGGCGTTTTTCCTGTTGAAGGACGCGGAGAGTTTTCGGCGTTCGGCGTTGCTGATGTTGCCGCGTGGGCGTTGGCGGTGGCGTGGTGATGAGTTCTTTCAGGATGTAAACAGCACGCTTGCTGCTTATATTCGGGCGCAGTTAACTGCGTGTTTATTTATCGGTGTCGTTTGCGCAATCGGCTTTACCTTGCTGGGTCTGCCCGGTGGGCTTGTGATGGGTTTTATAGCCGGGGTTTTTGAATTTATTCCGCTCGCTGGACCACTCGTAGTCGCCATTATGGCGGCAATCTTAGCGACGCTGCATGCGGGACCGTTCAACGCGTTCCTCGTATTGTTGTTTCTCGGCGTGCTGCGAATCATCCACGACTATTTCATCTATCCGCGTTTGATCGGCCAGGGAATTCACCTTCATCCGCTAGCTGTAATCTTCGCGATACTTGCAGGCGAGAAACTTGCCGGCGTTGCAGGGATATTTCTCGCGATTCCTCTCGTAGCGATTCTGACCGTTAGTTATCGCCACTGGATGGAACATCGTGGGAGCGAGGGTTTCGCGGATCTACTGGAGTCGAGCCCGCCTACTGAGACTGAAACACCCACCGAACACGCTGAGGTCACTGAAGCCTTGCAGCACGAGTTGCATGCCGAATCCACGCCTGAACAGATGGTCCGTGTTCGTCCTGATCTCACCACGGGCGAACTGAAGTGGCCTATCGAAGAGTGATTACTTAGCGGAAACCTGGTTTTCGACTCTCGCGTTCATCAACGCGATAAATCGTTTGAAGTGATGCTCCGCATCGTGAGGTCCAGGAGCAGCTTCAGGATGGTACTGGACTGAAATGACCGGCAAAGTTCGATGACGCATTCCTTCGACGCATTGATCGTTGAGGTTGATGTGCGTCACTTCAACTTCAGGTGGCAGCGAATCGGCACTTACGGCGAACCCGTGATTATGTGAAGTGATCTCGACGCCCCGACCCGACACCTCTTTCACCGGTTGATTGCCGCCACGATGTCCGAACACGAGCTTGAACGTCTTCGCTCCAAACGCACGTCCCAACAATTGATGCCCGAAACAGATGCCGAATATCGGCACACTTGCGTTCAATAACTGGCGAATCTCCGTAACTTCTTTGTCCATCGAAGCGGGATCGCCTGGTCCATTCGACAAGAAGATCCCGTCAGGTTCCAGCGCCAGCACTTCGCTGGCCGGTGTCGATGCCGGTACGACGGTCGTCCGCACTCCCAGTTCCGCGAGTTCGCGCAATGAATTTCTCTTCACACCGAAGTCGTAACACACGACATGAAAACGTTCCTGGTCTACAGCCGGAAACTCGTAACGCTCTTTTGTCGTCACGACGCTGGCGAGTTCGCGATTTTCCATCGGCGGCGACTGGCGCGCCTTTGTCACTAAACTCTCTTGATCAAGATCGATCGTTGAAAGACAGGCGCGCATCGCACCCTTGTCGCGAATGTGGCGCACGAGCGCGCGCGTGTCGATACCTTCGATGGCAACGATCTTCCAGTGCTTTAAATAATCTCCGAGGCTGTCTTCGGCGCGCCAGTTGGAAACTATTCGGCTCGCCTCGCGAACGACGAACCCCTCCACCCACGGCCGCGACGACTCGGAATCGAGCTCGTTCACGCCATAGTTGCCGATCAGCGGGTAAGTCATGCACACGATCTGTCCCGCGTAGGACGGATCGGTCAGCACTTCCTGATAACCCGTCATCGACGTGTTAAAGACCATCTCGCCGCAAACTTCGCCTTCGGCAGCCCATGAGCTGCCGCGAAATGTACGACCGTCTTCGAGAGCGAGGAGGGCTGGTGTTCGAGTGGGCATCTTGTTCTTTGTCAGTTGTCAGTGGTAAGTAGTCAGTAGTCAGTTGTGCGCCATGCTCTATCAACCACTCACTACTGACGACTGACTACTGACTGCTCTTAATAAACTGTTGTGCTTCGTTCAACCAACGTTTACTGCTGCGATATTTGTACGCCGGCGCCGTTTTCACCGCTTCGATACAAGCCTGCATCAAACTGGTCGCCTCGCGCTTGTGACCCAGACCCGCATGCGCACGACCCATCAGATACAGACCTTCAGGATCGGACGGGCGATGCTCGAGAAACCGGTCGAGCGCCATGCGCGCATCTTCAAACTGGTCGGCCGCGATGTACGTCGCTGCAACTTCTCGCCAGATCTCGTGCTGCGAATGTGCCGGATCTTGCGCGACAACGTGTTCGAAGTTCTGAATCGCGTCAGCGTATCGCCTCTGTTGTCGAGCGATGCGTCCGAGTTGATAACTCGCGTCGATTTCGCCATCGTCGATCTTCAACGCGCGCTCAAACCGTTCACGCGCTGCCTCCAGCTCGCCGCGGCTTTGATGAATCAACCCGAGGTTGTAGTGCGCGGAAGCGTCCGCGGGATTGAGAGTCGCTGATTCAAGATTCTGCTTGAACGCCGCTTTCGCGCGATGGCTGCCCATGATGTCGCTGAAGTAACCGCGCAGCAGCATGAACAGGAAAAAGAGCAGGAACGGTGAACCCAGCACGCTGGACAATATCCCCTCGACAATCCGAAACGTGAAGACCGAAACCAACCAGGTAATGAACGTCACCACCATCGCACGCGGCATCGACATTCGGAACGCGTCTTTAACGGCGATTATGGTGCCGACAGCGAACACGCAGAATCTCGGGCCCGCGAATAGTTGATGGGAAATCGTTGCCGGATTTCTAAGTTGCTCCCCGGCGGCGTCGAATTCCGGCCCCGCAGGAAACCACGCCCGCACCTTGTCTGCGTTTTGAATCGCACTCGCGATGTAATCCGTCTGGACTCCGGTGTAGTGAAAAACCACCGCCATTAGAATGCCAAAAATATTCGCGGCGGTTAACACATAGAACAGCGACGCCGCGACGGGCCCATACTCCTGCGTAATCACAACGCGAAAACTTCCACGCCGCTCCAATGTGTTGGCTACGAGTGCGAGGATCGGAACGAGTACGATCGCAATCAACATTACCGGCATCGCCGGTTCGGTCAGCACCGAGAAAAACCCCTGTCTTCGCGGAGTGAATGGGGCAGCGCCAAACCTTCGCGTTACGAAGTCGAAAGCGAACTGGCTGAGCACCGCAATCAAGGCAATCGGCGCAAGCGAGCCGCGATCGCGAACCTCACGCATCCCGCGCAGGGGTGCGTAGAAGATCATTAGCGGAACGCGCAACCAGTCAATCATAGGAAACTAAAGCTCAACGCTCCTGCGGGCTCGCGTCGCTCAAGGGCGTGTCCTGAGGCACAGGTGTGTAGCGCGGGACGGGCGGCGAAACCATAGGAATGTCCTCGTGATGTATCACACTCGCGGACGTCAGTGGCCAGTAGCGAAACAGCGCCTTGCCGTAGATGTATTTTTTGGGCACCAGGCCCCAGATACGTGAATCGCTCGAATTATCGCGATTGTCGCCCAGCACGAAGTAGTAATTGGCGCTAACTTCCGTCTTGTCCATCGAGCGATGCGTTAAGTTAAGACGCGGATCGAGATACGCCTCTGTGATCTCGCTCCCGTTCACACGCACCACGCCCTCGACGATCTCGATCTTGTCGCCCGGAAGTCCAATCACTCGCTTGATGTAACTCTTCGACGGGTCCTGGGGAAACCAGAACACTACGATGTCTCCGCGCTCGACCTTCGGCGCCCAGCGAAAGTCGTCGTAGTAAATCAACTTGTTGACGAAAATGCGTTCGCCGTCGTGCAAACGCGGGAGCATCGACGTACCTTCGACCTTCACCGGCTGCACGATGAAAACGACGACGAGCGCCGCGATCATAAGTGCGAAGATCAGATCGCGGAGCAACAAGCGTGCTTCCGACCACAGGTCGTTGCGCGAAGCAGTTTCCGGCTTGTGTTCCTGGATGTCTTTGTCGTCGTCGACGTGGATGCCGCCAAATGGTGGCGGCCGGCGTTTTCGAATTCCAAACATGGTTCGTCGAGTTTGAGGTTAGCTTTCGCCCCTGCGCTTGTCAAACGCCACTTACATCCCCGATGGTCGGGCGTGGCAAGGCAATTCCTTGACAGGCTTTACTGCCGCTATCTATCATCCTTCCCTGCATTTGCAGCCCAGACATCGTCCCCCGCGGGACTAGAAAAGAGGCCCGAAGACGTGATCAAGTTAGACATCATCAATCGCGTGGCCGATAAAACCGGCGTACCAAAAATGAAAGCCGAACAAGCCGTCGAGGCACTCTTTCATTCCATGAAGGAAGCTCTGACGCGGGGCGAACGAATTGAGTTGCGCGGCTTCGGCGTGTTTGTCGTGAAACCGCGGAAGCGAGGCGTGGGTCGCAACCCTCGCACTGGCGAGGAAGTCGCGATTCCGTCGGGCAAGACGATTCGCTTCAAGCCTGGCAAGGAGTTGCAGGCGCATGAAGATGGAGAAACGGTCGTTGATGATTCAGGCGAAGACGACGACGAATTTTAGTTTTTAAGGAAATCAATTGTTATGACAAGGCTGGAGTTGGAATCGTAAACTCTGGCCTTTTCTATTGAACAAACACGTGTTTCAACCACCAATGATCACGGCGCGTGAGTGGAGAATCCATGGTGCGTTGTTTGTGTTGACAAGCCTCACAACGACGCTCGCTGGCGTCGCGCTCGCCGCGTCAGACTTCGCGCCGACCGAGCCGCCCTTGTCGGGCGTGCTGGATTACCTGCTCTATATTCCGCTTTCGTTTCTCTACTACTGTGTCGACCTGGTGAAGTACGCGATGACTCACGAGCGCGAGCTTAGCGAGGGCATCGTGTTCTCGTGGTCGCTGCTGGCGATTCTGTTTTCGCATGAGATGGGGCATTACCTTGCGTGCCGTTACTACGGCGTCAATGCGACGCTGCCGTTTTTCATTCCCGCGCCGCCGGTGTTCCTGGCAGGAACCTTTGGTGCGTTTATCAAGATACGGTCGGCCATTCCGTCGCGGAGGGCGTTGTTCGATATTGGACTGGCGGGTCCGCTCGCGGGGTTTGTAGTTGCGATTCCGTTGACTGTGCTGGGTATCTTGATCGTAGGACCACCGTTGCCGCCGCCGCCGCATGGCTACACGGTTTACTTCAACGATCCACCGCTGTTTCGTTTAGTGAGTTGGTTGATGGGAGTGCCACTCGATCCAAACTCGCCGATCAATCCCTATTACATGGCGGCGTGGATCGGTTTGCTGGTTACGAGTCTGAACTTAACACCGGTGGGCCAACTTGATGGTGGACACGGAATCTACGCGCTCTTCGGCGCTCGCCTTCATGCACTCACAGGTCGCATTGCATTCGTTGTGACTGTGGTGTTAGCGATTCTGGGTTTCTGGTGGCATCGCAGCCCAAGCGGTTTTCTCTTCGCAGTATTACTGGGAGTAATCCTGCGCTTCCCTCATCCTCAGCCGGCGCGCATGGAACCTCTCGGCACAGCACGACTGGTAATCGCAGTCGTGACACTCCTGGTTTATGCCCTCTGCTTCTGGCCGTTCCCAATTTCGATCAGGTGAGGATCTTTAGGCACTAGTTACAGCAGGTAGCAGGCCTTTGATCTCGCGGACGACGCGGGTGACTTCTTCCTGATTCGCGAGGGCGATCATGAAGAATTTGTAACCCTGGTGGAAACAGATTACGCCGTTCGCAAATAACCAGATGCCGTCTAGGAATGGATTACCACCCAGCAGCCAACTAATCGGCGCGCCCACAATTGGACCAGGCTGGAAAATCTGCGCCCACATCGCCGCCCCGGCTGCGCAACTAAACGCGCCAAGCAAAGGCGCACCAACATACTTCGCGATGTTCCTCTCAAACTCAACACGCTGCTGTTCAGCTTCGTCGAGCTCGCCGCGACCGATCAACTCTTCGCGCTTCTTCAAATAACCGTCAAACTTTTCACTCGCCTTGCGAAGTCCATAAACCGGCAAAGCCGAATGCGTCAGCCAATGAGGATGCGCACCAAGTAGCACGGCATCCAATCCGGGAAACGCGGCACCAGCGCGAATACCCAGCACCAGCGACACAGAAACAACTGCTGCCTTCCCAGGATTTGCCGTGATCCAGTCCTTCGCTTTTAAAACACCAACCGTCGCCGCACTCGACGCTCGCGTGAATCGCGCGCCCGCATCAAATACTTGCGACGCTCGGTCGTAGTGTTTCTTCGCGTCGTCAAAAACCTCGCCGGCCTTCCGGACTCCCTCACCAGCGACGTCACGAACTTTGTCGCCCGCAACCTTTACACCCTTCGCGGCTCGACGAGTCGTTTCGCTAACCTCTTCATCCTCACTCAAGCGCTCAGCTTCAGAGCGCAATCGTTCCGCTCCGTTGGCCATTGTTTCCGCACCGCGCTTCGCGGCTTCGCCCGCCGCACGCGCACCCTCACCAACTAGATCGGAGATCGCAAACTTCTCGTCCAGCTCGCGGGCCTTGCGTCGCGCCGCCTGCTGCCACTCGTCAAACTTTTCCTTGTAATCAGCCATCCTTCAAGTCCTCTGAATCCAGCATCAGTCGCGTTGTACGTCGCCCGCCCCCACCGAGTTCGATCTCATCAGCGGCTGCATCGGCACCACGCGATCGCGGCCATTTCGCTTCGCTTCATACAAAGCGACATCCGCTGCCTTTAGGATGCCGGAAGCAGTTTGCGCGTCTGTCGGGCATTCTGCAACCCCGAAACTGGCCGTAATTCGAGCTTCAGAGGGCGTCTGCAGGTCTCTAATAGCGACCCGCAATCTTTCCGCAACCTCCATGCCTGCGGCCTGGCTGGTTTCAACGAGCAGCACGGCAAACTCCTCGCCGCCGATGCGCGCCGCCAGATCGATTCCGCGCGTCCCTTCACGCAAGACGCGACTAATCCGGCGAATCGCATCGTCGCCGGCGTCGTGACCAAACGTGTCGTTGAGGTTCTTGAAGTTGTCAATGTCGATCATCAGGAGCGTAAACGGACGCTCGAAACGCAGCACGCGTCCGACTTCGCGCTCGAGTTGCCGCTCGAATCGACGACGGTTGGCGAGTCCCGTCAGGTGGTCCGTAAACGCGGCCTCTTCGCAACTGTCGAGGTAGGCCTTGAACTCGAGCAAGGTCCTGGCGCGGGCCAACATGAGGTCCAGGTCCGTCGGATCGGTGATGTATCCGAGCGCCCCTACTTCCGAGGCCCGACGCAGATCCTCCACGCGCTTACTAGCGGCGGTCTGCATAATCACGGGAATAAACTTCGTTAGCGGGTTGGCCCTGATTCGTTGGGCCAACTCGTAACCATTCATCCGCGGCATCATCACGTCGGTAATGACCAGGTCTGGCTGGTACGATTCGATCGCCGCCAGCGCCTCGTCGCCGTCAGTCGCGGTGTTTACGTTGTAGCCGGCCAAACTGAAGGCGGCTTCGAGCAGCCCGAGTTTATCGGGATTATCGTCGACGATAAGAATGGTTGATTTCGGCTCCATAAAACCTTGTTCTTGGACCTATAAATCTTGCGCCGCTATCGGCTTCATGCTACAGTGCGAGCCTCGGTAACGTTCGTGCCGGTACTCGCCCTAAGCGTCGCGTCAAAGATTCAATCGAAAGAGAGAGCACACATACCCGGGAAATATCGCGGCGGGTTTCCTTACAATCGTAATAACTAACCCGCATAGGCCATTTTGAATTCGAACCACGCTGCCAAAGGCGACTCAAACATAGACCCGTTAACCCGACCGCAAAGAGACGTGCAGATGAAGTCCCTGCAGGAACAGAAGCGCGCGAGAGACCTGACATCCGATGATCGCGCAGCCTTAATTCGTGGCCTGGAGTTTGGCTCGACACTGTCTGATTCACTCGTCGCCGATCTGGCTCGTAGCTCCGTGGTCCTGGACTTCCGTCGCCGCCGGTTTGTCTACCGCGCCGGCGAACCCGCGGATTGCCTCTACGCCATCGTTCGTGGCCGAATAAAGCTCTGCCGCATCGAAACGGAAACAGGTCGCGAAGCGGTGATTGACATACTTCCTGAGGGATCCTTGTTCGGCGAATCAGCGCTCTATTCTCTAGCGGGGCAACGAGCGAATTCGGCAATTGCCTATGAAAACTCAAGGCTCCTCCGAATCCAGGTTGGGGATTTCAAACGGGGGATGGCTGAGGATGACCGACTTCATGATTACACTTTCCGCCTTATCGGTCAACGACTTGATCACGCCGAGCGGCGATTGGCAGATTTCGCCCTGAACGCTATCCCGGCCCGCCTCGACAGTCTGCTAGCCGATTTTTCCGTGCGATACGGCGTTTCTGAACCCGAAGGCGTGCTCATCGACATACCCCTCCCCCACCGCGAAATAGCCTCCATCGTCGGCTCGACTCGTGAGAGCGTGACCGTCCGCTTGAACGCCATGCGCCGCGCAGGTACGATCGCTTTCGTCAAACGACGAATACTGATCAAACGGCCGGCAGCGCTATAGTTTGCGCGCCAGTCGCCTGGCGGCTTCGAGTGGCAATGAAGTGTCCAACCTGTGGTAAACCAGCCGAATGGAAAGACAATGAGTATCGTCCGTTTTGTTCTGTGCGGTGCCAGCTAGTTGACCTGGGGAAGTGGGTCGAGGGTGAGTATCGCGTGCCGGGAGAATCGCTCCCGAGCGAACAAACCGAACGGCCGGACGAGGAATCTGATAACTCGTAATGACTCGACAGAAGAAATACAAAATCTTTGCGACGGCCACACTTATCTGTGGTCTGGTCCTGCTCGCGTCGTGTAACGCAACCGACGTCAAAGTCACCGAGAAGAAGACGCCGGTTGTGTCGGCTCCACCGGGCAACACAACGTATCCAATGCCGCCGCTCGAGGTCAGCTCCATCAACAATATGGGATGGACCGTTGCAGACGGAAAGCGCAGCTTGTTTTCCGAGTACAGAGGTAAAGTCCTGATACTCGATTACTATGCGACGTGGTGTAATCCATGCCGCAAGAGTATTCCTCACTTGGTTGAACTACAAAAGAAGCATGGAGATCAGGGACTGCAAGTGATTGGTCTGAATGTCGGTGGGCCAGAAGATTTAGAGAAGGTTCCCGGCTTCGCCAGAGAACTTAACATTCAATACCCACTCGCGGTACCTGACGATGAATTGGTATCGTTCATGCTTTCCGACATCGACTCGATTCCTCAAACATTTGTCTTCGATCGCGAAGGTGTACTCGTGGAGCGCGTAATTGGTTTTGGACCAAGCGCCGGTCCGAGAATTGACTCGGCGGTCGAAAACGCTTTGAAAGCTTCAGCGCCTTAATCATCAAACTCTGACAGGTCGACACTTTGAGAAGAGCCAAAATCCTAATCACGTTGGGTCCTGCGTCACGTGAACCCGATGTAATTGAACGACTGCTTGCCGCTGGTGCCAACGGCGTGCGCATCAACATGTCGCACGGCACGCAGGAAGAAAAAGCGGAAGACGTTCGACTCGCGCGCGAAACCGCGCGCAAGATGGGCCGGCCCATCGCAGTCCTGGTTGACCTGTCCGGTCCAAAGATCAGAACGGGTGAACTTAAAGACGACCAGCCGGTGCAACTTGTTGCAGGACAACAGTTCATCATCACAACCAGGCCAGTCGTCGGAGACGCGCAGCAGGTCTCGACCAACTTCCCGGATCTTCCGCGCGTCGTTAAGACCGGAACAAGATTGTTACTTGACGACGGCGCACTCAGTCTGATCGTCGAAAGCTCGACCGATACTGACGTTGTCTGCCGCGTCATCGATGGCGGCCTGCTGGCCGAGCGCAAAGGAATCAACCTTCCGGGCGTCGCATTGCCGATCGACTCGCTTACGGAAAAAGACATCGTCGATCTCAACTGGGCGGTCCAACAACAAGTTGACTACATTGCACTGTCGTTCGTGCGCTCGGCGGACGATTGTGAACGCGCGAAGGAGCTGATCGCGAAGGCCGGCGGGAGCGCACCGTTAATTGCGAAGATTGAGAAGGCGGAAGCAATCGATCATCTCGACGCGATCATCGCGGCCGCCGATGGAATTATGGTCGCACGCGGTGATCTCGGCGTTGAGACCAGTGTCGAACTGGTTCCGGTCTATCAAAAGCGAATCATCGAGCGTTCGATTACGGCCGGGAAAATGGTGATTACGGCGACCCAGATGTTGCAGTCGATGGTTTCAAGTCCACGACCGACGCGTGCGGAAGCTTCCGATGTGGCGAACGCGGTTTGGGACGGAACTGATTGCGTGATGCTGTCGAATGAAACAGCGACCGGACAGTATCCCGTGGCCGCGGTGGCGACGATGGCGCGCATTATCGAGTCCGCTGAATCGGGTCAGAAGTCCGAGATATTTAATCCGACGGGCAAACAATCAGGTCGCGTCAGTCGCGCGCTCTGCGAAGCGGCAGCATTCGCGGCAGACGAGATGGGAACGAGGGTGACGGCAGTCTACACAGCGTCGGGGCTGATGGCCCGAAGACTGTCCGCCTTGCGTCACGATCAGACCATCGTCGCCTTGACCCACAGACCGGATGTGCTAGCGGAGTTGGCATTGATCTGGGCCGTCGATCCGTTGCTGGTGACGAAGGCGCAGTCGACTGAAGAGATGCTGAAGATTGGCGAGCAAGCATTGCTCGACGCACGCATCGTGCAAAAGGGTGAAACGATCGTAGTTATGGCAGGTCGACTTTCAGGGTTAGGACTGTCGAGTTCGGTGAGCGTCTACACGGTAGGCGGAGCACTTGGTCCAACCCGCGCGTGAAGGAAAGTTACTGGTAGTAACCATCGCGGCACCGGACGTACAATTTTGGCCCGCCCTTCTCTTTCGGCAGTTCCAGTTTGAGTTTCAACTTGCGAAACTTTTCCGGTCCGGGCACATCTTGCTTTTCGATCGAGAGTTGATATTGGTTCTGTAAGTCCGAAGCGATCCACTCGAACGCTTCTTTGAAAGCTTCCCGTTTGGATCCGCGGGAGATTAACCAGACACGTCCACCCGTCGGACCGGTTAATTCGTCGAGTACGGCCGCGCCTTCCTGGTCCAGAGAGCTACCCGCCTGCTCCTCGCGCATCAATCCGATCGCATAAACGATGACGTCCGATCGCTTTAACAGCGCCTTCACCTCGTTGAAAGTTCGTTTCGAATTACTGTCCTGGCCGTCCGAGATCATCAGAAGCGCACGCCTCGAGTGACGGCCGCTCATAACGTTCTGAATGCCAAAATAAAGGGCGTCGTACAGGGATGTTCCCAAGTGGTTTCCGAGAGGTGAAAGCTTGTTAAGCACCGAGATATCGGGGCCTGTCCATCGCTCAGTGAGTGCTACGTTCGCATCGAACATTGAAGCAAAGTAATCGTTTTCAGGATTGCTGGCCTTCAAAAATCCGGCCGCACCATCGCCCAGTTTTCGCCAGAAGTTTTGTGCTTCGCGTGTGCCCGATGGTCCAATACTGCCCGAGACATGGAACAGGAGCCCGACGCTCGCCGGTTGGTTGTCCGCAGTAAGCGAGATGATCTTGCGGGGCGCTTTGTCCACCCACGCTGAGAAGTTCTCCGGTTTGAGACCGCGATACGTTCGTCCCTTGTCATCAGTGACGCTGACATTGAAGACCAGCGAGACGGTATTCTGTTGAGCTAGTGAATGGCTAAACGAGGAGAGGCAGAGGAGTGAAACCAATGCGAGGAAACGCTTTGCTTGCGGAGCTATCATTGCGCTAACGATTAGTCGGCGCCGATCATCTCACCAACGCCTTTGCCGTCTTTTTGTTCCTGGGCCATCTGCGCGGGTGTCTTTTGCGGATCTCGCCAGTTGTCGAGAATTCCGACCTGGTGAACGCACTGGAGTGTGCAGGTGGGCGCACACCATTTCTCCGTCTTATACTCGCGATCGAAATCGTCCATCGTGTACTGCTCGAGAGGAATCCCCGGATAGCCACGTTGCTGTGAACACCAGTGGACCAACCCCTCTTCGCAAACATACAGGTAACGCGCACCGGCACGGCAGCGCCAGTTGTAAGGTTTGCCTTCCGCGATGCTGTCCTGAAACCAGTTCAGACGCGCGTGGTCCTTGTTACCTAGTTTCTTTACCTGCTGGAAGATGTCTTTCTCTTTCGCCGAGAGTGGTTTCAAAGTTCCGTCACCGTCGTGAATCACACCAACAGTCGTCGAGAAACCAAGCTCGACTGCGCGGCGTGCGACAGTCAGGGCGTCGTCAGGATTCTTGATCCCGCCACCGATTACGGAATTGATGTTGACGTGGAAATCAGCGTACTCCGAAAGGTAACGCAGTTTCTTATCGAGTACGCGCAGACTCTTGCGCGAAACTTCATCGGGCTCGACGTTGTCGATACTGATTTGCAGGTATTCAAGGCCAGCGTGGTTAAGACGTTTGATCCGTTCCGGAGTGAAGTAATAACCGTTGGAAATCAAACCGGCGATCATGCCTCGTTGCCGAATGTGCTGGATGATCTGGTCCAGTTCAGGATGCATCATCGGTTCGCCGCCGGAGATCGTAACGATCGAGGTTCCGAGCTTCGCCAGTTTATCAAGCCGCGACTTGATGGTATCCAGACTGATGGGTTTCGAAGTGTGATCGTACTCGTTGCAGTAGCCGCAGGCTAGATTGCAACGGCGCATGGGAATCAGGTGCGCGAGAACAGGATGCCGCGTGGAGACCAATGCGCGGGTGATAAAGCTTGCCTCGCGCACTTTCAATTTTAGAAAAGTTTTCTTCCTCATTACGCTTCAGATTCGACGCGAAGAATATGCGACAACAGCGGTCCAACGCAACCAGAGGTCCAAACCGCTAAAAACAGCGAAGGGTTCTGTTGAGACAGAACCCTTCAAACAAACATCGGTTTGTTGGATCAGTTAGCTCTTGACAACTTTCACGTTCGAATCGTACTTGATATCGAAGTCGCCGGAATTAATCCTTGGGTTCTTCTCCAAACCCGTCAAACGCATCGTGGTCGAATCGTCGTTGTGCTCAACGATCTTGGTCTGAACCGGCATGCCGGCACCGTCGATCCAAACTTCGGCGTACTTGTAGCTCGCTTTACCCTTCGGCACGAGCGTCAAATGGATTGTGCTAACGCCACCCCACAAAGTCTCTTCCCGAACATCCTTGACCGGTTGAAAGCGTGATTCGAGCTGCGCCTTCGACATACTCATCATCGACAAAAGGCTGTTCGCATTGTTATCGCCTTTGCCGACACTGTTGGAATTGCCGGTGTAAACGGTCCGCAATGCAGGACGGTAAATGGTGTACTTATTATTACTTACTGCGAGCGACTCCTTACGCGGAGAAGTCCAGTCGATCCTCACCGCAGCTTGACGTCCGCCGGTGGGCATATAAATAACGACACCAGAATATTTGTCTTCAGCTCCGAGCTGCGAGTTGTACTTCACCACGTTAATGCCAGCACGCAGCGACTTCAATGTCTGCCGGTTCTTCTCCATGCGGCTCAGAACCGAACTTACCAGGCCTGCTCCCTGCCCATTCGCGGTCGGTGAAACCACCGCGAACGCGGAAACTATTAAAGCCACCATCAGGCCTGAAGATACCAATCTCTTCATAAGTGCTCCTTGATTAAATTTCTCCTCTCCCAGGCTCGCAAAAAACCTCGCAATTATAGGGAAAGGCTATTGTATGTCAACCTCGAAACCGCGGATCCTGCCGTCATTGTCGAGCAATTCCCGGACCTTTAACACTTGCACTTCCTTGCGTCCGGTCAGCTCCTTTACGCGCTGTTCGATTTGACTCCTATCTGCTTGATTGCCAATAACTTCACGGCTCAAAAACACCCTCTCGACAACTGGGCTTTGATGCCCGCTATTTACGGGTCGTTCGCTACTCGCAAACCAGCTTTTTGGTGTCAAAAAGATAAAGATTAAACAGACTACACAAAGAAGATCCCATTGCCAGGTGTTACGCGGGTAATTCCAGAAGAATATCTTCTTCAGTGTGGTCGTCAGGCCTCGCACGTCTTCAAGCTTGCAAGTAAACAGCCACTCGAGTCGTGGCTGGCGGGTCGGTTGATTCTACCAAAAACCTTGATTCCTCTGGAACAAGAAAACCAATTCTTGTACAGGAAAGCAACGTGGACTAAAGGCGAACAGATGGCGAAGGCTCAACAATATGGCCGTCCCGCATCTGCACGATTCGACGGCACATCGCGGCGGCCTCCGGATTGTGAGTAATCATTATGATGGTCTGATTAAACCGGTAATTTAACTCCTGAAACATGTTAAGGACGAGGGCCGAGTTCTCCGAGTCCAAATTTCCGGTAGGTTCGTCAGCCAGAACGATTGCGGGGCGTGTCACCACGGCACGCGCCAGCGCAACTCGCTGCTGCTCCCCGCCCGACAGCTCGAGCGGTTTGTGATGCAGTTTGTCCTCCAAACCCAGCAGCCGCAGCACGTCACGTCTCAGCTGCGGATCGCCGCCGCCGTTGCCATGAATTCGCTCCGCTAGTCGGAGATTTCCTTCAGCCGTTAAAGTGGGGAAAAGGTTGAATCTTTGAAAGACAAACCCGATTTTCTTGCGCCGGATCGCGGTCCGTTTGGCGTCGGAGGCGGCGGTGATATCTTCGCCATCGATTACGATCCGGCCCTCGGTCGGAGTCAACAAACCGCCGAGCAAATGAAGCATCGTCGACTTGCCGCAGCCGGACGGCCCCATGATCGCAACAAACTCGCCTTCCTGAACCTCCAGCGACACGCCGCGCAGCGCGGGCACGTCGACCTTTCCTATGCGATAGACCTTTACCAGGTTTTCAGCTTGAAGAATCGTCCTCATCGAATGAATTAAGAGTTATATCACTGACGAGAGAAATTGTTTATTTATTAGCGGTAACTTTCTTGTGCGTGGCGTCCAGATCGACTTCCGGCAGTCCCCACTTGTTTTCCAGTACAAATGCCCTCGGCGCGTAGCCGCCTGCCCGATTCACCTCCACGGAACTCGCGTCCTGATAGCCAATGCTCAATTTATATTGGTCCTGCGGACGAGTGATCTCGATCCGGCTCGGCAACGTAGCCGTCGGGCCCGCGCCAAGTTGCTTCTCGTTAAAGTAGGCGACATCGGTGACCAGCTTCCCCGCATCGTCAAACGACTGAATACGAGCAAGCCGGATTCCAGACACGCGATCGAACCACAAGCGACGTATCAGTTTTGACTGACCTCCGCTCGGTTGCGAAAACTCGTCGAGCACATAGTAAGGACGCATGACTCGCGCACTTTTCTTTTCTGTCGGGCGAGTATCCGCTTCTTCCAGGAAAAACTCGCTCTGTGCGTAAACCAATGGACCGTTCGGATCGATCGGACGAATCATGAAAGCATCCGTCAAATGTTGCGGGCGCAAGTTGGAAAGCGCGTTCACGGTTTCCTTCTCGGCATTCTTCTGGTTGTTGTTCGCCGGGGCGGCGGGCTCAACCTCGTCGAGTTTCTTGTAGACCGCGTTGTTTGTTCCCTTAAGAAAGCGCTTGTATCGTTCACCTTTCAAGACGGCGACGCGAAACTGCTCGCCATCCGAAGTCATCTGAGCGATATCCACCAGTAAAAACTGAATGACGAGATAGATTTTGCCGGGTCGTTGAAGAGTTATGTCACCATCGACCTGCCGGTATTGATCGGCAATACCAAAGCTTGCGAAAGATGTATCTTCAAACTGGATGTCCAGCTTCCCGTGGATCGTGGTTACGTTTGAAAAGCGATTGACCTCATAGATCAAACGGTCCCTTCCTGCTTCCGTTCCCGGCAGAAGTTGGGGCACCGTGATTTTCTTCTTCGCACCAAACAGGCCACAGCCTGACGTCAGGGACAGAACCAAAACAGCGAAAACCGTCAGTAGCAACCGGGAGTGAGCGAATCTGTGGGCGTTCAGATAATTGACCATTACTCTTAAGCCGCAAATCATACGTCAATCGCTGGGGAATCGCGAAATTCCCGTCGCGGTGTACGGATCGATGATTTCAGTCAAGTTGCAATGGCGGCTTGCCGAAGCGCGCCCGCAACTTGTCGATCGAGTTTCTAACCGCAGGCCGATATAACAACTTCCGTTCCAGCCGGTCCTTACCCGGAAAATCGACCAGCATAATCCCCAGCAAAATCGTCAATAAACCCTGTCCGGGAACGCCCGGCAACGTCATCACGATGCCGGCCATTATCAGGATGATGCCCAAAAGGTTTTTACCAATGGCGGCGGTGATTCTCAGCGCCGGTGCACGCCCCGACCAAATCTGCCGATCGTAATGGCTGCAAAAATAGTCGGCTGGTAACTTGACCAGAATGAACGATACGAGGCCGAGACTTCCGATGAACGTTATGAGAAATAGCACCAAACCGAATACGGCGCGTTGCCATGTCATTCCGGAAATCATGTCGGACACGAAATCAAACATGATTTACGCGAGCTCGCTCCGTGCTTGCAGAACCGCTTGAAAGACTTTGCGAACAATATCGTCTGCGACAGACCCCAGTTGGAAGTTCGGATTCTTCGCGACCTCCCAGAACTCATCGAGCCCGCGCGCGCCTGCACGTTCGAGCGCGAGTAGTTGAACCAAAAGATCGAGCACGTCCGCAGCTTTCACCAGTCGCGATTCGAGACTGGTGCGTTGTTCGTAATCTTCGTAGAGGGCTGTGTATAAGTCGCGCTTCAAGTCGCTGACTACGTCGACAAACGCGCGAGTCTCGGCTTGCTTTCGCGCCTGCGCGCCGAAGTACGCACTCGCGATGCGCGGCATATCGCCGACGCGAACCTCGGCCCAATCGTGAAGCAACGCCATTCGCAATACCTTTTCGACATCAACTGAAATTCCTTGTGCCACCAATTCGTCGGCCAGCAGCATCGCAGCCGTGCAAACGCCAAACGAATGGGCCGCCACCGATTCAGTTCCGTTTGGCAGCCCACGCAGAGTCCAGCCGGTGCGATCAAGTCGCTTCAGTCGCTGCAATTCGATAAGCGTTGAGAGCATAGGTACGGGAGTATATCAGGACGAAACCGGTTCCTGTGGGGTTGGTCCGGTTCGCACCACGATGTCACACGGCTAGTTGTAGGGGATTGTGAATAGAATCCTCAGCGCTCACCAACAGCGTTCAGTTACCTGCAATTAGGATGTTCACAACCACAGGCTATTTCTGTGACTTTTGAGTCTTCCGCATTTTTGCAGTACTCGCTGCAATATTTGCTGTCCTTTGTAGCTTTGCAATCACAAACGCCATGCGCGCATTTCTCGTTCTCTGCCATATCACCCACCCTGCTTTCTAGGTCCAGTTTCGCGTTCAATTATATCCGCGCCGCAAGGGAACACCGAAACGACTACGGTTGACGCGGCGGTGGGGGCGGAGTCGGTGGCGTGCGCGGCAGCAGGTGCGTTGCGACAATGCGCCACTGCGTCGCTTCGCAACGAATGCGCACACCCGGACTGTCAGTCTCAAACGATTCATCAACTGCAACAGCGTCGGCTTTGAAGATTCCTTCGCCGCAGCGAATACCGGTCGAGTCGTAGAAAGTTACGACGCCGGAAACGAACGCGTACGTGATTCCGCTCGTGTTTTTGATTATTAGACGAATATTTGTGACGGGCGACTCCGGTGAGCCGTTGAGCGAGGTAGTTCTGAGCGTGCCCTGGAGCGCGGCAACATTGTCGTTGTCGTGTGCCACTGCGACTTCGTTCAACGACACGCGCTTTTCGTTTCCATCGCTTGTCGTTTCCTGCGCGCTGACCGACAGGCACGTGAACAGAATAACAACGAGCACGGTGGCGAGTTTGATCGTGAGCTTCATCTCATCTCCTTCAGTTATTCGCGGACCACAGCGTACATGAGTTGATCGATCGTTTGACCATTCTTGGTGACACTCTTCTTCAACCGCCCTTCGAATTCATACCCGGCCTTCTCGAGCACTCGTGCCGACGCGGGGTTCCATTCAAAGACGTGCGCGTACAACCGGCATAGATCGTAATTCGCAAACGCGTAATCAGTCACGGCGATCAACGCCTCCGTCGCAATACCGCGTCCCCAGAATTCTTCGCCGAGCCAGTAACCAATCTCGGCTGAACGATGCGCGACGTCGTGTTGGACCGTAAACCCGACCCCACCAACGGCCTCACCGTCAACGGCGATCGCAAAACTATTCTCCGGACTGATACCCACTACACATTCCAGCCAGTTTCGTGCGTCGGCGTGCGTGTACGGGTGCGGGAATCGATCGCGCAAATTGATCCAGACGTTTCGGTTGTTGGCATAGCGTACGAGTGCTTCTCGATCGCTCCACTCCCAACTACGCACGGTACACGACGTTAACTTGAGCTCCACCTCGTCAGACCTCTAGTCGCGGCAACACGGCCGCACCACGCGGCATGATGAACCCGTCACCACCACCCGCGCGATCCAAACCTTGCTCGAGCGAACGCACCGGAACCATCCGCATCTTCTCGACCTGTTCGTCACGCAACTCCGATAGTAAACAAATCCGGTGACGTTCCGCCTTTGTCATCAGCGACCACGCCGTTTGCCCGTTGACTTCGTACCCGTTACGCAACTTGTTTTCAAGTGCCCGCGAATCAGCAGCGTCAAACCACTTCAAGAAATCCGTGCGACCCAGGCCGTCGCGGCATTCGGCCAGCAGGATGATCGTCCCGCCTTCCTTGCAAGCTTGCGCCGCCATGTCGAGCGCTTTGTGCGCCTGAATCATATTGATGTCGTGCGGAAACCCGCCGCAACTGGCGATCACGATGTCACGTTTTTTACCAATTGCAAACGAGTGCCGCTTCAGATAATGCTCGCACGCAACACGATGAGCCAGTCGCCAGTCGCCGCAGAACACGCCGACGGCACGGTTCCTTTCGTCAACGATGGTATTGATCCCAAACGCCGGCGCGACAAGTTCGGCAACACGTTCGCACTCTTCATGCACGGCATTGCCAGCGAGCATGCCTGGTCCGACACCGGCCTTGCGCCCACCGCGTTCGAAATCAAACGCCAGCATGTGCGTCGCTTCGATTGTCTTTGCCGAGGCCAGGCCGGGACAAACCGACTTGCGGCCTCCGGTAAATCCCGCGAAGTAGTGAAAGTTGATCCCGCCGATCACCACCACATGCGAAAACTCTTGCAACGCGGTACTGACTTCCACCGGCACTCCGTTCGCCGTCGTTCCGAGCGAGTAAAGTTTCGCTTCGTCGTAAGCATCGTGGTCCAACGTGCGAAGTCGTTGGACGATGAACGGCGTTAACAACTCTCGCTTCTCTTCTTCTGTGACGCGCCGGTGAATTCCCGTCGCAAAAATCACGGCGACGTTGCCGGGCGAAACACCGGTTTGAACGAGACGGCGGACGAGCAGATTTACGATCTGCGCGCTGGCAGTCGCGCGTGTCGCGTCAGAGACGACGAGCAGCACGGAATCATCGCTGCTGACAATGTCGTCCAACGGAGGCGAGCCGATTGGAGCGTCAAACGCTGCGCCGATTTGCACGTCTTTCAACGGAGGCTCGGAGCTCGACTCGTCCGATATCACTCGGAACCGATCCTCGTCGTCAACAAACTTTAGCGAACCATTTCCGTAGGCAAGATCGAATGTGCGGGCCATAAACGCTCTGGGATCAGATACCGAAATCAATGAGGGCTTTTTCGATGACGTGCAACGACGCCAAATCCTGATCCGCGCGCGCGTCCTCGAGCCATTTGCGCAGTTGCCGCGCTTCGCGGATCGAGCCGATACGGCATGCGCCGGTCAAAGCGAGCGTGACGAGCGCATCGGGAGCGCCGTGTGTAACCAGGGCCGCTTGCAACGCCGCTTGTTCCCGCAGGTCAAGAGTGATTAGAAGGTTCAGTTCCATCTAACTTCGCTCAGATCGAAAACACGCCGTGCCGGCATGACAAAAATGAAACGTTTCGTCTTCGAAATCTGGCGTTTCCATCTGAATCGTGAGGTGATCAACGCCAAAACGATCGTGCAGCTTCGTGCGCAACTCGCGTAACAGATCCGGCTGCGAAATGCTGTGAGCGTGAATCACGTGCGCACTCAACGCGTCGCGTCCGGAAGTGATCGTCCAAACGTGCAGATCGTGAACGTTCGAGACTCCGTTAGTAGCGAGAATCGCATCCTCAACCGCTGCCAGATTGATGTGTGCCGGCGTGCCTTCCAAAAGGACGTTCGTCGACTCGCGGATCAACCTCATCGATCCCCAAATGATCAGTAGACCAATGACGACGCTGAAAAGTGCATCCGCCTTGTACCAGCCAAAGAGCGCCATGCACGCACCTGCCGCAATCGCGGCCACTGAACCAAGCGCGTCACCCATCACGTGCATCCACGCACCGCGAATGTTGAGATCAATCTCGTGACGGCCGTGCAGTATCCACGCACAGATCAGATTCACGGCCAGACCACCCGCGGCGACCAACATCATCGGCCCGCTGCGAACCACGGGCGGGTCGATCCAACGCTCGTAAGCGCCGTAAAAAATAAGCAGCGACATCACGACCAACGCGACGCCGTTAACGAGCGCGGCGATGATCTCGAGTCGGTAGTAACCAAAAGTTTTTTTGGAAGTGGCGGGACGAGAACCAAACCAGACCGCCGTAAGCGCGAGAATCAGTGCGGCGACGTCAGTAAACATGTGACCGGCGTCAGCCAGCAGCGCTAGCGAGCCAGTCCACCAGGCACCCACGACCTCCGCGACCATGTACAGCGCCGTCAGGCACAACACCACACTCAGACGTCGCCAACTACTGTTGCTTGCTGAGTGATGGCTATGGTCGTGATTGGAACTCATACCCGTGCTTCTCGGTGTGCGGACACAGATTACACAGATATAGGCAAACTACAAAGCAGTCAAATTAAAGGCGCCGTTGAAGTCGCGGTAGAGCTCGTTGTACTCGCGCAACGCAACGTCCATGATGCGATGCAGCTCGTCAACGTCGGCGACATTTACTACGAGGTTCACGTTGTTGAGAAACGCGGCATGCGCGTCCATCGTTCGCATTGAGGGCGATACCAGAACGAAAAATATGCGACGGCGTTGCGGCGGACGAAGGACGTTGATCTCCCTGATCACAAAAGCCGACCCTTGTTCGGCCGAATCAAACTGCGGCTCGAGCAACACCACGTCCATCTTGTTGGCGCGCATCGTTTCGACTGCCTGACGCGTGTCTTCAGCGACGAAAACTCGATAGCCGCTTTCGGCGAAACGTCGAGCGACGGTGTCGCGATAGCCTTCGGCGGTACAAATTAATGCCTTGCGCTGGTCCCATGATGGCCTCGCACCTGGATTATCGGGCGTCTGATTTGCACCCTTCGACAACAAATCCATTAGCATGCGAACCGCATCGTCATTGACGCCGTTCTCTCCCTGTTGACTCACTTTCGACACTGGTTCGTACGCACGAGCCGTATTCTGGTCAAAACGCGGATGCTCCGTCGCGGGAGAACCACCAACGGCGAGCGCGCTGTGCTGCGACGCGGGACTCGCTACACCCGAACTCACTGTCGCATTGCATTTCGGGCAACGAACGTTGAATGGTCGCGCCGGCGACTTTTCTTCGTCAATCTGCAACCGGGTCGCACATTTTTGACAAACGATGATCATGATGGTCGTTAAAACACGGGCGAGACTATTCGATCATGGCTATTCGATCATTCCTAGCATCGAGCCGGAGTCTGAAAAGGAGTTGACTGCCATTGCGTCACCGTCACGGCGAATGAAGTCTTCGGCGGCCGTCATGCCTTTCAGCGAAAGCAGGAGGTTGTTTTGATTGCTCGCGAACGCGAGTCCATCTTCGAGCGATACGACTTTGTTGTCGATCAGGTCCTTGATGACCGAGTCGAAGTCCTGCATGCCGTCGAGTTTTCCATCGCGCATAGCGTCGAGCAGCGACTTGCCTTCAACTTCGCCGACCTCGATGTACTCACGCGTACGCGGACTCGAGCGCAGTATCTCAACGGCTGCGACGCGGCCGCTTCCGTCCGCTTTCGGAATCAGTCGTTGCGAAACGATGTAGCGAAACGTTTGCGCCAGTCTGGTCCTGATCACCGGTTCTTCGTTCTTCGGATAGAGTCCGATGATACGATCGACCGTCTTGGAGGCGTCGATGGTGTGCAGAGTTGAGAGTACGAGGTGGCCGGTCTCCGCAGCTTCCAGCGCGATCTCAGTCGTTTCGAAGTCGCGCATCTCGCCGATCAGAATCACTTTTGGCGCCTGGCGGAGCGTGGCGCGCAATGCCGACGGAAAGTCGCGCGTGTCGTGCCCCACCTCACGCTGATTGATCGTCGACGCTTTGTGGAGATGCAGGTATTCGATCGGATCCTCGATCGTGACTACGTGGTAATGCTTCTTCTCGTTAATGATGTCGATGATTGCGGCTTGCGTGGAACTCTTGCCCGAACCGGTTGGACCAGTGACGAGCACGAGGCCATTGCGCAGCTCTGCGATCTCGGTCAACTGTGACGGCAATCCGAGACTTTTGATGGTCGGGATATCGGTCGAAATCACGCGCATGACGATCGAGTACACACCGCGTTGCTGAAAGATGTTGACGCGGAACCGCGCGCGCGACGGCAGCGAGTAACTCAGATCCGCGGTGCCGGTGCGGGCCA
>Ga0209486_10000084_pt1 | contig 46856 bp, 59 predicted proteins | sample NCCompost_FD_187518 | JGI IMG/M metagenome (GOLD analysis project Ga0209486, IMG submission 187518) | Agricultural soil microbial communities from Utah to study Nitrogen management - NC Compost (SPAdes) (version 2) | ecosystem: Environmental > Terrestrial > Soil > Agricultural land | place...
GTCGCCATGGTGAACCGTCGGGCCGGGCGGGGTCTTCCACAGGACCCATAAAAACATGAGCAAAAACATTCACTTACAGCTCTGGGCTGCGATCGAGAAAACAGCCTTTTTGATGCTGAATCGTGGGGCCGACCATGCGGAATGGCTGATGTAGGCAAGCGCTCCGGCCCGCGGGACCACCCTGTAGGCCAACCGCTGCCGGCCCGCTGACTCGAGCTTGGCTTCCCGCTGCTCCTGGACCGCGGGGTCCACGAGGCGCTGCTCTGCATTCGCTTGCCGTTCTCCACTGCACGACGGTGTGGAGCAACGCTTGGTGAACCCAACCCTACAGTCGAGCGAACTGCTTCTCCAGCGCCTCGAGCGCGATGGCAGGGCCCAGGGGGAGCACCTTGTCTAGGGTTCGCTGCAGCGTAGGGATCTTCGGCTTGGGGGTGACCCGCTTGGTGAGGTCGTAGAGCTTGCGGATCGTTGGGTTCTTCTTCCCGCCCATGACGCGGTAGATGCCCTGACGCTTGTCGAGGTGGAGGAGCGCGAGCCGCTTGCCACTCCTGATGGCTTGCTGAACCGCACGGGCGTTGCGAGCCTTGCGGCCCTTGGCGTTGCCTACCTTGGCCTTCAGGTTGCCAAGCTTGGTGATGACGTTCTTCGGGCGGACGGCGCGCTTGCGACCCCCGGCAAGCGAACCCTTAGCTTGCCCCGCTGCATGCTCCGTAGGGATGGGGCGGAACTGCTCATTGGCACGGACCGACTTACCGTGCTCGAGCTGCTCCATGTACTGCTCGGTGTGACCGAGCCTGGCCTCCATCGTCTTGATCTGGAAGCCCTGCGCACGCTCGACCAGAGCCCTCCGCTCCGTGAACGGGTTGCGGAGGGTCAGGGCCTGGCGCATCTCCCCCTGCCAGATCTCTCGACCTTTGAAGGCCAGGGTGTTGAGGGTCTCTCGGGCAGCGTAGGCCACGGCCTTCTTGGAGGCCTTCTCGAGTGCCTGCTGCAGCTCGTTAATGCCCTTCAGCTCGATCCGGAGACTTGGCTTCGCCACTACCCTCTAGCGGGCTTCTTTGACGCGCCAGTTCCCGACGGCGCAAAGCCCAACGTCACTAGGAACCGCTGCATCCGGGAGATAGTCCTGCGGAGTGCTTCGATTTTTAGATTCGCCTTTATCAGGGTAACTTTCGTCTCTTCGAGTTCGCGCGCCAGCGCTTCTCGGTCGGGCTCGAGCGTCGATTGGCGGAGCACGTCGAGGCTCACGAGGTACTTCCCCGGCTGCACCCCGCGGCTGCCCATGTCGCGCTTGCCGACGACGCGGAGGAGGCGGCCGTCGAGCTCCCGATCGAGGGCCACGAGCCGCTTGTGGGCTCCGCGCTTTCCTAAGTGCATCAGCTCGGCCGCTTGCGCGATCGTGATCCACGTCGGGGGCTTGGGATCGAGGTTCATTCCGCCGCGTCGATCCAGGCCGCCATGTCGCGCTGCCGCTCGGCCCTCCAGGCCAGGTGAGCCTCCCTCACGGCGCCCTCTGCTGTCCGCAGGCTCGCGCGCAGGAGCTTGGCGTGCTGCCTCTCCGTGGGGTTGAGGCAGGCGGCCTCCAGCGCCTTTCTGGGGCCGCGGGAGAGGCAGACACCCGCCAGCGCGCCGAGCGTCGCATGAACCCCCGACGAGCGGCTGGCAGGGGCCGTGTAGTGGGCCTCCAGCGTCCTCCGGTGCTCGGGGGCGAGCCGACAGTACCGGTGGTGGAGCTGACGCGCCTGAGCGAGCTGGGGGCGGACCCGGTGGATCCGCTCCTCAGCCTGCGAGCTGTCAGGGGAGCCTCCTGCCACCTGGCCGCGCTCGAGGGCCGCCACGAAGCCCCCATGGCCCGAGCCGACGCCGAGCAGGCTCGGGGCAACACACAACAGCCATTCCAGCTCGTCGTCGTGCATCATCTCAGAGCGCGACCATCGAAGGGTTACCGGCCACCTCTCGCGTTACACCGAGCCTGTGGCTTGCGAGGGCGGCGAAGAACGTCGTCACCTGCTCGGCCAAGAACGCCTCGAACACTGGGTGGCTCGCGCTGAACGCGATCGCGTGCCTCAGCCCGATGTACTCGAGGAGCGCGTCACGGAAGCGCTCCCCGAACTCCAGGTCGAAGCCGCGCCCCTCCTGGTAGCCCCACCCCCGGTGGTAGCTCCGGTGGTAGACGAGATCGCTGCCCGGAAACGACGCCAGGCCCTTGTCTAGCGCAGCAACCAGCAGCTGGAGATAGAAGCGCCCATCGGCCACGAGCGGGCAACGTGTCCGGCGATCGAGGTAGACAGCGAAGAGGTACGCCGTCGGTACCAGGGCCTCCAGGAACTCCCGCGTCAGCAGTCGGTCGCGGCTCTCTCGCTGGTAGTCGTGGAGCGCCAGCGGCAGGCGCGTCACGTGCTCGACGGGGGACTGGCGATCGAGCTGCTGTGCAGCAGCCCAATCGGCGGGCACGAAGAGGCAGAAGCGAACCCCCTCGGGGTCAATCAGGCCCGGGTCCATCGAGAACAGCTCCGGATGGTAGACGGTCACGAGAGCGCCCTCCGCCTCCCGCTGCCACGCCACGTGGTACTTCACGGTCCGAAGGAACTCGAGCCGCTCCTTGTCGCTTCCCCGCCGGTAGTTCGAGGCCTTCTCTGCCTTCTTGCCGGCGCGGAGGTTGGCGACGAAAGACTTCAGCTCCTGCTCGGTGCCGGCGAACGTCGCGTAGACGGGGCGGATCGTGCTGCCCCCTGGACTCCAGAGGCCGTCTGCCGTGGCCAGGGCGACGGCGGTCGCGCGGAACGACCGCCCCTTCTTCCCCGTGTCGGTCTCGATGATGTACTCGGTCATGCTCAGGCAGCGATCGCCGGGTTCGCGTCGCCATAGACGTCGTGCGGCAGCTCGAAGTGCACGAGGTCCCGGAAGACTTCATCGCTTCTCGTCGCCGTCCCGATCCCAATCCCCGCCCCACCGGAGCGTGCTGCCGCAGTCCTTGGCGGCCTCATCTCGGACGGCCCGAGCCATCGTAGGGTCCCACACGGGGTAGCCTCGCCAGCCAGGCAGGTCGACGGCCATTCCCAGCAGGTGGCGGCTGCTGAGCGTCTTGCTCGCCCCTGCTCGCCACGAGTTCTGGCGCGCTGGCGTACGCCACCCCTCGGACCGTGAAGTCGACGGTGCTGATGCGGATCGCTCGGCAGACCGTCGCCACGAGCAGCGGGTGTACGAGTCGGAGTCGAGCGAGGCTCGTAGTACCGAGCACGAACGGCATTTATGGCGTTACACCGGGAGGCATCATGCCCATCGAAGCGCTGACCTGGCTGGAGGACGAACCCAACGACTTGGCGCCGTTTGCCAACCCCCGCGCCGCTAGAGCCTCCCCCGCGGGCGCTCTGGGAACTGCTCGAGATGACGGATTAGAGAGAACCGATCGCCAAGGATGGGAGCGCCGGCCTAGCCCGTCGAGTCGCGCTTTGCTATCGTCGTTCCCTGCATGACGGGTGACGACAGGAAGGTGGTTTGGATCCTAGGGGCAGGGTTCAGCGTGCCGCTCGGAGGGCCGCTCTTCCGGGAGTTGATCTCGCCCGGCATGTACAAGCGGCTGCAGCGTTGGGACGAGTACGGCATCCAAAAGTATCTTGCCTTCGTACCCAACGAAGCTGGGGCGGCTCAGTACCACATCAGCGCGAGCGTCACCGCGCACGTCATTACGGACCTCTACCGGACTGGCCTCGGGAAGGACGAAGCAGACCCCGAGAGGCTCTGGAGTGATGCAGAGCAATTTCTCCATCGCATCGAGATTGCCGCGAATGAGCCCGGCGCGCCGCTTGCCGAAGACATCAGGTCGTTACTGAAGCTGAACCGGCTAGGCCCAGGGGACCTGACCAACGTCGTCGACTCGTTCCTAGAAAGCCGGCATGGCCTCCACAAGGTACGTCAAGAGGCTATCCGCTACGTGGCGGGCGCGTGCAGCGCGTTTCTCCACCGGTATGAGAAGAACCAATACCTCGTGGATCGCTCCGAGGAGTGGGAGCCGTATCGGCGTTGGGTTATGCAACTGGCGCCCGGCAAGGACTCCGTCGTCACGTTCAACTATGACCGCGTGATCGACTTGCTCGAGGGCTATCGGACGCGCCGGTTCAAACAGGGCATTTTCCACGTCCCCGTGACGGAGGACGAGGTGAACATGCCCTTTCCCAAGTGCGTCAACGTCTACCACCTGCACGGGCAGGTGAGCTGGAAGCTGCAAGCCGACGACAAAACGATCTATCAGGCGTCCGCGCCCATCGCCCATCAATGCCCAGACCGGGCCGTCGTGGGCGTGCCGGGCGATGATAAGCGCGATTTGCCACTTGGGCGTCTGAAGTTCCTCTGGGACGCCGCGATGAAGGCGATCGCGGATGCGGATGCGGTCGTGCTTTGCGGCTATCGATTTCCGCCGACCGATGCGATGGCAGCGGGCTGTCTGCTCGATGCCTTGAAGAAGAACACCAAAGCCAAGGTGTACGCCCTAATCGGGCCGGCAAACGTCGAATCGCCGCGCCTACGAGGCATGTTGCAGTGGGCCAGACCCTACTCAGCCTCAGTCCACATGCAGGATCTCTACTGCCAAGACCTGTTTGCCGTGCTCACGCGAGACCGCCTGTTCACGGGATAGCTGGCGCCTGCGCCCTACTCCACCGTCGAGATGGCCATCGCCTTCAGGCTCTGGACGGCGTTGGCGTACTCGAGGGCGCTGACCTGACCCGTCCGCGCGTACCATGCCGTCCTCAGCTCTTCCGCTGGTCGCTGGAGTTCGAACGCGAAGTAACAGCGGGGTCCGCTGCGGAATGTCCTGATCAGGCGGCCCCCCGAGCACTGGAGGAAGGCCGCGAAGTAGAGATCCGGCGTCGTGTGCGGGTGGCTCACGGCAGGGCTTCTTGACGCGCGGGGCGCTCGTAGTCGGATGTAGCCTCCGGCGCTTTCCAGTCGAGCTTGGGTTCGGCAAGGCCCAGCGTGGCGTACTCGCGGGCGATCAGCTCGATGACGAGATCGTTGCCGGCAATCTCCCGGTGAGCCGAGAGGATCTTCAGTTGCCGGGCAGCGTCGGGCGGAAGAGAGACACGAGTAGTGTTAGCCATGCCCTGGCGTTACACCGGTTGCACGCATTGCAGAGTTTGCACGGGCTGTTGAACTTGCACGGGCTGTCCGTCGTCAGAGGCCCCGCCAGCTGCATGCGCGCGGTGGCTTGCAGCCAGCGGGCACCCCGTATGCCTAGTGCAGTCCCGTTGACGCCGCCTGTGGTGGGGGCTCACGCAGCGCCGCCTCCAGCATCATGCGGCAGCTCGCCAGGGCGATGGCAGAGGTGAGGTCCAGTTGCCTCGCTGGGTTGTCGGGGTTGCGCGCGTGCTCCCGGAGCCGTCGGATCTGAGCGTCCAGGATCGTGCTGATGACACTGACGTCAGTGCGCAGGCTCATCTCGCCGCCTCCGTATGGGGATGGGTTTGCGATGTGGTGTAGATCTGTCACGGCGGGGGTGCTCGCAAACTCCTGAGTCGGGCGTCTCCGCCACCCTCCAGCACTCATTGGGCCGCCTCCTCCTCAGGCTCCCACGGCTCGCAGGGAGACTCCTCGAGGTGGGCCATCCGTGAGCGTCGCTGTTGCTGCGCCAGCCTGTTTTCTGCCTTTCGCGCTGCGTGCCGCTGGGGGTTGGCTTTGATCTGCTGCCACCTCTGAGGGGCCTTGGCTCGCTCTTGGGCAGCCTGCGACTGCTGCCTACGCCAATTCATCGCAGCGGCAAACCATGCCCACAGCTCGAGCCGCTCGTTCGCGTGGTCCCAACCCTCTCGGTCGCGGTGCGCGTCGATGTGCGCCTTGACCAGGGCCCAGTGCTGTCGCCAGGCGTAGAGGCCCATCAGCGCCTTCAAATGCCAATAAATGCCGAAGGCCACTGTCCAATCCTCGTTCGGTACGCGCTCGATATCGGCGTCTGTTTTCTGGACGATCTTGTCCACCAAGTCCAGGAAGGCGCTCTCCTGAGCCTGCGGTGTGTCGGGGACTCCTTCTGCTCTGCGGGGGCGTGCGGCAAAAACGATGCTCTGCTGCTGCTTCACGTATTTCTCCTGAGTTATTCAAATGAGGGTCGCCCACCACACGGGCGGCCCGTGGGGTTTTGCGTGGGGGACGACTCACTCGGCGGAGGCCGCGCGCGAGAGCGCGATCTCGGCCGCAGCCCGGTCGCGGATTTCGTCGGCTGAGGCCCTAGCGAGGTCGGCAAGGCCGACCCGGAGCGCGAGCCTCAGTATCGAGTGCCTGCGCAGGTAGGGGTGTGCTGCGTGCACTCCATCGAGGGTGTGAGCCAGGTCATCGGAGAGTGACACGGCGAGACGGCGTGACAGTGGGGTCATGGATCGCCGTACACCGGCGCTCACACCGTTCCTGCGCGACCTCCGACGATTTCGTCGCCCTCGACGGTCGATTTTCGTCGCTCGAGGCGTCGTCACCCAACGTCGTTGGAACGAGACTTGCTACGCGCCCGCGCGCGCGCGTTGGATCGATCCTCTGGCTCGCTTCGCTCGCTTCGAGGGATCGAAAGGATCAGCGACGCAGCCCCCTGGAGCGAGCGGAGCGAGCGAGGGGCTGCTCCGGTCTCTCTGACCGGTAGGGTGGCACAAGGCCACCCAATATCTATAGCGGCGTGACAACCACTGATCCCGCAGCAACTCTGTCACGCCTATTAGATTAGTCGTGATCGCCCTGGTTGTCGTCGTGCACACACACACCATGCTGGGGCTGCGCTATACGCTACGCCCCAGCATTGCACCTGTCGGTTGGGAGTTGAGCAGGTGGGCCGCTACACGCGGCCACCGCTGCAACGGGGGCAACGAGACCCTCTTTGCCAAACGCGAAGCGAGCCGAAATGCTGGGGGCGAAGCCCCCAGCACCCCTCAGCGAGCGAGCCAAACTGATTTGACGACCCGCGCGGCCCGCGGCCGCGGCCGCGGCCGGGCGGCGCGCTTCGTTCAGCTCATCGAGAGTCTCCACGGCCCAGCGACCGCACAACTGCAGTCATCACGTGGTGCTGGTGATACTCGTCGCTCTTCGGCTCTTCAGCCTTCGTCATCATCGGAGCGCGAGCAACAGACCTCGAGACTCGTGCGCGGCACCCCACCGAACAACCCCCGCCGTTGGCCTCCAGCAGGCGCCAGGACGCGCCCGAGCCACCGGGGACGGGGCTCTACGCCCCCTCGATCGCCGCCTTCAGCTCCGCCGCGCTGAACGGCTTGCTGAGCCGCGGGAACGGCAACGTGGCAGGGAGGTCGCCCCCCATGATGATCACCCGCAGCAGCGGGCTGATCGCGCGGAGCAGCTTGCCCAGCTCGAGGCCATCCAGGCCACTGCCCAGGTTCTGGTCGATGAGCGCCACATCGATGGTGTGGTCCCACTTCCGCAGGGCGTCCGAGGCGGAGGTGGCCACGATCACGGAGTGCCCCTGCAGCATCCGACGCATCACCTTGACGATGAGAGGCTCGTCCTCCACCAGCAGCACCTTCACGCCGGGTGCTGGTGGATAGGAGGGTTCTCCACGTGACGGGCGGCCAATGACCCGCGCTGCCGCCAGCGCTACTTGGGCGCCTTGTTCAGCTCGATGCCTGTCTTCCCGACCTTCAGGCGGTCGAGCCCCGCCCGCTTGAACAGAACCTCCAGCGGATGCTCGGTGACCGTGGCCTCGTTCGGCGCAACAAATAGTCCGTGGGACATCTCCTCGAGCAGGGTGTCTGGAAGCTGAATCTTCTCGTCCTTGCCCGTCTCGATGAAGAGTTCAGCCAACCAGCTAGCGCGCAGCATGTCCTTCCGGTTCTTCCGATTCTGAAGCTCTGCAATGGCATGGGTCTGCTGCCAGCGATCCTGCCAGCGCACGAAGTACCAGAGGGTGCTGGCGAAGAGAAGCACGCCGGACACTGCCAGAGACCGCAGGAGCACGAGGGCCTCCGCGCTCTTTGTCGCTCCATCCAGCTCCACCACGATGGTGGTCACGATGAGCCCGACGCCAAGCAACATGGCAATGCCCAGCGCCACGGCGATGGCAAGGCGCTTCTGGTTGGTCTTTTCCGAGAGGACGACGGATGTCTCCTTGTCTAGGGCCTTCAGCGTATCGGCCAACAGTTGCCGGCGCACCACAGTGGCTAGGCGCGAGTCGCGCTCCGCCTTCTCTTGATCGAACTGAATCCTCTCCCTCGAGAGCTGCTCGCGTTGGGCAGCGATCGAGGCATCGAGTTCTGCCTGTCTCCTGGTGAAGGCCTGGTCTCTCTCGATGGCAACCCTGCCGAGCTGCTCCGTCATGTTGGCCGTCGCGGCCTCCATTCGACGCGCCGCGGCAAGCTGTACTTCGACCGTCTCGCGTGCCTGCTCGGGCGCCAGGCTCGCCAATGGCCGATCAGGATGGGCTGCGAGGGCATTCGCGATCGCGTGCATCCAGGGGTCTACGTGTTTGGCCTCCAAGGGCTGACCACTGCCACTTCTCGCGTGGGCTTCAGCGCTCCACCAGGGCTCCTTCACGCGGAAATCGAACTTGAGACTCCAGTTCTCGAACGTGAGTTCCAAGGACGTGAGCACGGCGATGGGGGTCATCGCCTGCTTCAGCTCACCGAACGCGGCAGGCAGCTTGCCCTCGATCGGCTTCTTGATATTCAAGTACGGGAGGGAGAACTGCGCGTTCAGCTCCTTCGGTCGCGCCAGCTTCGTGTCCGCCGACATCTCGACTAGTTTGTCGACGACTTCTAGGATCGCTCGGGGCTGGAAGTACAACATGCGCGACCAGCAAGGATGCCAGTCCAGCGCTCTACTTCCAAGGGCCGCCTTGCAGGCGCGCAACGGACGGCAGCCGCCGCGCGGAACTAGAGAGGACTCTTTAGGCTCACGGCACCTCGGGCACGAACCGGGTGCACGCGGCGATCGAGCACAGCAGCTCGAGGTCGGCCGTCGTCAGGTCGTAGGCCTGCGGGGGGTCGCTCAGGATGCCCTGGACCCCCGCCGGGAGGTGCGGGGCGCCGAGCTGGTGAAGGAGTTCGTGCTCGACGACCCCCTCGAGGCGCGTGTGATCGCCGACGTCGGGCGCGTTCACCACGTCGATGCTGATCGCCACCCAGTTGGCGCCCGAGCCCGGCACCATCGACGCGCCAAACCAACCCCCGTCCTTCCCCTCGTCACGGCCTGACTCGGAGAAGAACATCGGGATCGCCGGCCCCAGGGTCCCCTCGGCGTTGACGGTCACGACGAGCCCCGAGGCCCTCTCGATGCGCGCTGCCGCCGCTCTAGCTGCCGCCTCGAGGCGAGCGTCGTGCGCCCACACCGAGATGCCGGCGGGCTCTTCCAGGGCCTTCTCGGTGGCAGCCAGTGGCTCTACTGAGGCAGGGGCAGCTCCCGACTCCGGGCCCGTGCCGCAGGCCAGGGCAGAGAGTAGGGAGAGGGCCAGGAGCGCGCGATGGGTCACGTCCAAATGGACGCGTCCATGGGCGCCTTCTTGAGGGGAATCGGTGGGGGACGTTGCGAGTTTACGGTTCTAGATGGGACAGCGTGCCATCTAGAACCGAAGGGAGTGTCGGCGCGAGAAAATCGGCGCTCGGGTGATACGGGCACGGGGTCGTCGCGTAGCCTCTGGGTATGAACGAAATCATAGACACGCTCGTCCGCCTGGAAGACCATTGCGAGGGCACCCCAGCCCACGCTCAGCTTGCTGACCTTTGGGAGCTGCGAAAAGGCCTCGAACGGCGCCGAGATGCCCTCGGGCCCCGAGGGGCCAGCGGCAGCACCGTCCCATAATCGCGGGTGGAAGGGCGTTGGCCCCCACGGCCTTCGCATAATCCCCGGCGATGACATCACACCCCCTCTTCACGCGCCGCGCCTTCGTCGTCAGCCTACAGACGCTGGAGGACCTCGACTTCCTCTTCCTCGAGCAGCCGCTACCGCGCAGGCCATGCCCCATGACCTTCACGAGGGACCCGTCACGGGTCCGCGTCGTGGTCCTGGGGTTGGCGATGCGGCTCGCTCGGCAGCTCAACGAGCAAGAAGCCGAAGGCCATTTCTGGCAGCCCTGCACGGACTTCGGGTGGCTCGACCGTCTGCGGCGGAGCTGAGTGCTGCGGGGCGCCCTCTCGTTACTGCTTGCTGCCGCTCGCCCGCCGAGCGGCACGAGCAGGAGGCGGACGGCTCCCCACGTCAGCCGGGGCCTTGATCGGCGCCAGCAACGGATTTCCTCTCGTGGCCTTCTTGCGAACCACGACCCGAACCCGTCCGCCTTTGGCGTGAGCTTGGGCGGTCGCAGCCATCAGCTTGCGGACGCCCTCTTGGCTGAGGCCGAGTAGCTCCCCCACGTCGCGCAGGCTCAGCCGCGCCTTGGTCAGGTTGCGGGCGGCCTCTGCCACAACGGCCCTGGCTCGGGCCTGCGCAGCCTCAGCCTCGAGCTTGGCGGTCGCGGCCAGGTTGAGCAGCACGTTCGCGTCGATGGCCAGCTCAGGGAGCTTGGGGAGGCGGACGTCCTCCTCGAAGACGGCGTCCCGCGCCACGGCGTCAGCATCCTCGAAGTCCTCTTCGAAGAGGGAGATCGCCTCTCGGATGTTGCGACGGGCCTCTTTGAGCGAGCGCCCCCAGGAGCGGCAGCCCTGCAGGCTGGGCACGTACACGTGCCAGCCGCCGTCATCGGCCTCGAAGACGACGTTCAGCTTCAGCGGGTCAGCCACTTTTCTCCTAGGCATGGCTCCATGTCCTTCTCGATGCCGTGCAACGTGCCCTTCTTGATGTCGCCCGGGTGGACGGCAACGGTCGTGGTGCACTTGCCGCACGCCGACCTGAAGAGCTTGTGCGAGCCCTTCTGCCGGACCTCGACGCAGCCGAGTTTGGTCAGCTTCTTGATGACCTCTCGGCTCGTCACCACTTACATATTAGCAGCGAGCGAAGTTCCGTCAACTATGGTTGACAGATCTATGCGCCGGACGGTCCTCACCGTACATTCCTTTTGCGCGATGCCCCAGTCCACCTCACGACAGTTGAAGCAATACGGAGCAGGAATCGGCTGGCGGCCCTCTCCATGAATGGAGACGCATGGCGCACCGGCTCTCGTGCTACTTCTTGTCTCTTCGTTGTGCTTCACTTAGAGTAACCCCCTATAACCACTCCACTTTCGGAGCGGCTTTTATCGGGGAGAACAAGGCAATGAGACATGAATCCGTGCATTGGGCAAGACTCGCGTAAGCGCTTGAAAGCAATCACCAATTCTACCGTCTCCAGTTGGAGACGCCGGAGACAACCCGGAGGGCAGTTAGCGCAACGAGAGGATGACCTTAGAGAGGACTCCAGGCTCCTCGAGAGATCACCAGGGCACATCGGTGTAACGCTGCCGATGCGCGAATCTACCCGACGGTTTCTTGCGGATACGACATCGAAGTACGCAACCACGGAGGAGGTCGCGGTCTTGCTGCGACGAACTCCGGCCGTGATCCGCAAAATGGTGGCTCGGGGTCAGATCCCCGAAGAGTTCATTTACAGGCTGCCCCCCGGTCCGAAGGCAAAGACCAAGCGCACCCGACTGATGTTCAATCGGGTGGCGCTCGAGCGCTTCCTTCAGGGAGGTCGGTCATGAGCTTGCCCGAAGGGATCCGCCCTTGGAGGACGCAGCGTGAACTACCGCTCGACCAAGTGACGGCCTGGGAGATCGACTCTTGGGGTGCGACCGACGAGAACGGCAACCCGCTCCGTCGGCTCCGGATCAAGGTCGACGGCAAGCTCGAAAAGGCTGTGGCGCGTCGGCGGGTCTGGCTCTGCACGCTGGACGTGGAGGGGACACCTCCTCCGCCTCCGCCTCCGCCACCAACTCCAACAAGAGCGCGTCGTACGAAGGCTGCCGAGTCCTCACCAATGCTCGACTCGACGACCCGCCCTGTTACCCACGTGGCCGGGGCACCCCGGTCGGCGCGGCCACGACGCACAGCCGCGCCGACACCCACGACGACTCTTCGGGACTACGTCGAGGGTGGGGTCTTCAGTCGGTGGATGGAGCGAGAGCTGACAGACAACACGATCTACACACGTCGCCGTCAGTTCAGAGGGCGCCTTTTCCCCGTCTTGGGGGATTGGACACTCCAGGACTGCAACACCGAGGCCGCTCAAATCGCGATTCGCGCACACCTCGACGCAGCCCGGAAACGCAACGGTGATCCGCTCACCCCCAACTATAAGAACCAAATCCTCCTCGCACTCGGGAGCGTCATGACGGTCGCAGCCAACGCCGGACTAAACGACGGCGTCGCGCTTCTTGGTTATCGCCTACCTATTGCCGAGTACCGGAAGGATGGGATTGCCAAGGGTCAAGTCGTCGCCTACCAAGACGGCTACGAGTGGGGCAAGGAGCGATACAAGCGCTACACGGACGACGAGATGCAACGGGTCTTCCGGGCGTGCCGGGACGATTGGGAGTACGCGCTGGCTGCCTTCGGCTTCGTCTGTGGGTGCCGGATCTCCGAGACATGCTCCCGAACGTACGCAGACATTGATTGGGACCATCGGGAATTGCACATCTGGAATCAAGTCCTCCCGAGAACGGACACGACCCCGGCTCAGCTCGGCCCTCCGAAAAACCGAATCACGGGGTACTCACCGCTGACAGACCAGTTCCTCGACGTCCTGAAGCGCCTCGAGGCGAAGGCTACGAGCCCGTACATTCTGGGCAGCGGCGACGACCTCCCCTTCCTTACCCGCGTAGAGGTGGCTCATCAGTGGGAGAACATTGCCAAGCGAGCTGGCCTCTCGAAGACGAACTACCACGGCACGAGGCATAGCTACTGCTCGAGGCTCGCTGACCTTGGCTTCGCGCCGCAGGAAATCCAACGATTGGCGCGGCACAAGAAGATCACGACAACTTTTGGCTACATCCTACCGAGCCGGGAAAAGCTTCGCCGCGCCTCTGACCTGCTCGCCATTCCTGAGTAGACCTCGTCGACGCCCGCTCCACGCGCCCCTGCCATTCGGCCTCCCCCGATGGCAGGGGGCTCCGGATCCTAAACAGCGTTCTACTCAGTAGACGGAACCCTACGACGTTAGATCTCACCGGTAGGCGAGCGTGAGATCTCGCGCCCGCAGATCCCTACCAACGGCGGGGAACCCTCTCCAGTAGTCGAGGCGCGTTCGCGACTCGTTCGAGGAAGAATCGAGCCTCTCCGGCAAACCCTACGACGCCAGCGGCGCGCCGATCCTCACGTGAGATCTAATCGGTAGATTTCGTGTCACCGGTGCAACGCGACTTGTAGGCTACAAGAATTGCTGATGAGGCTTCTTTTTAGGGTGTTTGCAGAGGCATTATTCCAGCGCTCGAGTCAAATGGCTTCTTTTCTCGTCGTAGTCGCTTTTAGTCTATTAAATAAGCTACTGTGGTAAACAAAAGTAGCCTACTGGATTGACGGCGGGCGCGGCCGGCTGGCACTCTCGGCGCCGTCGCTGGGGGTGCTCTCCACACCGGTGTGGGGGGCGATCAGCGAGGGGCCGCTACTGCTCGGTACGCCGAGTGTCAGGTCCCGATGGGTGGGGAGCAGTCTGACGAGGCTGCTCCCCCGCTCGTCGCATCCATCATCGAGGAGGACACGATGACCGTCACGCAGCTACGACCGACCACGCTACCCACCACCGCCCGGGGCCCAGCACGTCTGAGGAGAGGATCGCACCATGAGTAACTCGACCCGCAGATTCCGGCGCGGAGAGCGCCGCACCAGGACCGAGACCCTGAGCATGGAGATCCCGCAGGAGTACACGGAGCAGGTGGATGCCATCGGTCGGCATGCGCTCGACCATGCCCGCATCACGAGGGAGCTGCATCAGGTGCTCGCGCGCGCCCTCAGCACGACACCCGAGGACGCAGAGTACCTGCTGACCCGCTACATCGAGCAGACCGGCGGAGAGGGGCACTCGCAGGGCTTATTCGGGTTCTTGGCCGAGCTGATCAATCGGGGGGAGCAGGCGGGTGATGCGCATCAGGCGGGCGACGCGCAGCAGGCAGCAGTCGAGGCAGCCGGCGACCTGCCTCCACCCGAGATGTGCCTGAGGGTCACGTACACGCCCGCGTGCTACCCGGAGCTGCAGGCGGAGAGCGCCGTCGTCACCATCCCGATACCTATGCAGGAGGAGCCCGAGAGGTGGGGCCCCTCGCTGCATGCGGAGGGTGGGCTGCCACAGGAGCTGGGCCTCTCGATGATCGACATGGCCATGAGCCTCACGAGAATCGTGCGGGAGGACCACCTAGCCGTGCTACGCGACGTCTGGGAGCGCGCGCGCCAGGACCCGAGCACAGACTGGACGGCAGCGCTGCAGACCAGCGAGGTGCCTCGATGATGACCATCTGGGAGCGGACCCTCCGGAGGAGTGTGCTGTGACTCCAGCACCAACGCTCCAGGATTTGCAGACCCACTTCGATCGCTTTTACGTGGTGAGCGTCCATGGTCCCGACGACGATCGAGCACTCCTCATCGAGCAGCACCCCGCGACAGAAAACTGGATGAACACGGACGAGCATTGCCGAGGCCAAGTCGCCGCGTATATCGAAGACACCTGGGGCGTGGCCGCGCTCGATGAATTCGTCATCCGAACGGTAGCGGCGCTGGGGCTCCCTGCGGGAGATCGACACCCCGCCGTCGTGGTCCGAGTGGCGAGCCGCGATGATAAGCAAGAAGCCGCCCAAGACCTCGCTCGGTGGTATCAGCGGCATGTCATCGCGGGACGCGCCCGACGCGCCCCCCTGACCTGAGCAACGCCTGCTGGGTGGGGCCGACGGCGGAGTAGCTGCCATGGACAACGACTACACAGTGGCGGAGCTGCTGCGCAGAGGCTGGACGCCTGCCATGATCAGGAAGGTGCTAGAGAAGGAGCCACTGCACTACCGAGGCTTTGGCTCCTTTTCTCGGAGCGCGATTCTGAAGGTAGAAAGATCCCAACGATTCGAGAAGCGGCTGAGGCAGCTGCGACGGCAGGTACTCGAGGAGCAAGTCGACCCGAACAATGAGCCCGGGAGGGAGCTGCGTTGGGCGTTGGTGGGCGGCAAGCTGACTCGAAACCAAGAGAACCGCTTGTCGACGATGACGCTAGGCCCGGCCGCGTCGATCCTCTTCCATCGCGCAAAACGGGTCGGCTGAGACCTCCGCGTCGCCGGTGTAACCCACGGGGTGACGGACGATTGGCTGCAGCGAGGCCTACAGGACTGCTACCGCGACTGCTGCGAGGGCCTTCCCTTCGCCTCCGTGGGCGGCCTCGATCAGCGTGAGGGCGCGCTGACGGCTCCCCCGTACGTCACTTCCGAAGGCCGGGACGCCTACCTCGAGGGCTACCGGCTCGCCGCGGAGAAGCTCTACGGGGTCGACTGGCGCCTCTGCTTCCCGTTCTGGCCTCCAGCCGCACCAGCGAACGACGGCGGGGCCGTGTGACGGATCTCGAGGTCCTCAGCCGGGCCATCGAGGAGAGCCGGGGGACGCTCGACCCCCTGCTCTCCGTCTGCCTGAGCCTGGCGGTGCCCCTCTGGATCGACCGCGTACGGAGCTGGACTCCGGAAGAGCGCCAGGCAAAGGCTCACGCTGCAGGCCACATGGTGGCGTACGGGGCGGGTGCTGCAGCCGTAGCCACGGCGGGCAAGGAGCGCGGCAAGAAGGGGAAGAAGAAGCGCCCGAACCAAGGGGCCGCCGACGTGTTCAACGCGATGGCCTGTGGGCTCGCCCTGCTTGCCTTCTGCCCGGGGGGAATCACCTTCGCCGGGCAGCATTGGGAGGCGACGTGATCAACGTCGAGCCTCACATGCTCGCCATCACTCAGGAGGCCAAGCGGTTCCGCGCCAAGCTACCCCCCGGCCACCCCGTGGAGGTCGCCGACCTCGTGGCAGGCGGGGCCCTGCACGTGCTCGAGAGCCTCGAGCTGGGCTGCAACGCTGGCCCTGCCCTCATCCGTGTGAGAGCCCGCCAGGGCATGTTGATCGAGCTGCGCCGCTGGGACCACGGGACCCGCGGCAACTGGGTCCATCGAGCAGCGTTTGTCGATTACGACGACGAACTCAGCGTCAACGAACCCCACCGGTGCACGCCTTGTCCTCCCATCGAGCTGATGATTGACCTGCTCCGAGAGGTCTTGAAGCTCCGCCTCCAGAACGCCTTGGCCTTCGTCTCGCACTACCTCGCAGACAACGATCACGAGGTCGCCGCTGGCGCCTTCTGCCTCGAGCGCGACCAGATGAGGACCGCAGCCGAGCGTGCCCGGCGTCAGCTGCAGGACGTCCTGGCTGAGTACGAGCCCAGGCCGGGGCTCGACAAGTGGGAGCGCGTGGAGAGGCTCTTACGGCAAGGCCGGAGTGCCAACGACGTTGCCAACACCGTGGGCACCAGCTGGGAGAAGGTGGCGCAGATCCAGGACCGCATCGACCCCCGTGCCAAGGCCCGGCGCTTCCGCTCGCCCTTCCCTACAGGCGCGACCCGACATCTCCACGGCGGAGGTCATTCGGCTTCGCCGCGCGGGGAAGACCCAACGGGAGATTGCCGATCGCTACGACGTGGGTCAGACGTGCATCGCCAAGCGCCTCAAGAGAGCGGGCCTCACGGGGACTAGGGAGGCTCCGGTCCGGGTCGCCGTGTAAACATTGTAAACAACGTAAACAACCGGTTCGTGAAGCGCTCCCGGTGTAGGGAGTCTGCCATGAGCTTCGTGTATTTCGCCCGGGCGGCAGAAAACGTCTGGAAGCTAGGCTGCTCTGCCGACCCCGCCAAGGCCGTCAAGGCGCTGCAACCCTACACTCCCGGTGCCCTCCACCTGGGCCCCACGACGCCGGGCGACATGAAGCTCAAGAATGCGATCGGCTACCACCTGAGCCGGCATCGCCCCGACAAGCGCGCCGCCGACTGGTACGATCTCACGCGCGACGAGATCGACGACCTGCTCCGCAGGCTAGAGAGCGAGGGCCCCGACTTCCTCACCTCGGTCAAGCCGGTGGACGAGGCGCGCAGGCAGGCGATCAGGACTGCCAAGCAGGACCGGCGTCAGGGCCACGCTGGCGTGTAGGCCCCGCCCGTGGATCCAACGGGCGGGTGACCTTCGGTTCTGCATTTGCGACGGTGTCGCGTCTCCCTCTTCGTGGCGGAGGGCTGCTCTACACAGCGAGCCATGGGAGGTGTTGGCTAGCTGATGTTCGTGTCTCCCACTATGGCGGGGAGCTGCCTCTGCTGACGGACGCTGCGGGCTGCTGTGCTGGTCACCTTGTCTCCCTCTCCAGGCGGGGAAGCTGCCTATACCGACCCGTCCGTCAGAGGCCCTTGGGATCCTCGGGGCTTAGCAGGCGAGGTGCGAGCGCCGTCGCTCACTCGGTCACGATACACCGACGCGCTCGACGACGACAACTGTCCCCGACGCAGCCGATCCCGCAGCCCGCTCACTTAATATCGTTCTGCGAGTGCTCGCGCTGATCTCTGACGGACCTCGGCTCTCGCAACCAAGGCTCCCGTGCCTCGAGCAAAACGCGAAGGCACCGGTGTACCTCACCCCATGGCTTCCCTCGAGAGTGCGACCCAAGTCGTCTCGCTGCTCAACGCGCTGCTCGATGAACTGGGTCCGGAGCCGAGCTATCGCCGGGTGGAGCTGCGCACCCTCCGCGGCCGTTTTTGCCGGTTGTACGGCTTGCCCGACCCGCAGCAGCGGGCCGACGACGCGGCCTTGGCGTGGGCGCAAGGCTGACCCTAAACCAGACACCTGTTCCGCGCGGGCAGGCAAAGCGCGGTCACGTGATTCAATTCGGCGCGGGAGTGTGCCGTCGCATCGGCTTCAATGGAGCCACGCTTCATCAGCACCATGAAGACACTCCGAACTCTACTCGTTCTGGCCATTGGCTACGCCGCGGGCGTGGCTGCCCCAGCTCTCGCTGACGGCCTTGAGGCTACGGTCACGCCCAAGTGGAGCAGGACGAGCCCAGACAGCTTCCGAGCGATCCTGAACGCTGACAAGGGGACAGAGCAGCCGTCCAACCTTGTAATCGCTGAGGTCGGTGCCTCCGCGCCGCTCGCCGACGGCTCCAATCCCAGAAGGACGACGTACACGATCAAGGCTGGGGACGCCGCTTGCACATTCGCTACCTACAACGGCAATGCAGTTGGCATGACCTTCGTGCCCGGCCCAACCGTGGCTGACATCTACATGATGGCGGCGGTCGCTGGCTCACCCGTGCAAGACATGCAGGTCATCCGCGTCCAGGACAACCGCGTCCCATCCATGCCCGCGGGCGTGGCACGATGAAGACCGCTGGCGTCACCGTGCCCCTGACAGCCGCAGCTGCCCTCATGGGCTTCTTCGGGTATCGTCAGGGGGAGCAGGCGGGGCGCGCCCAGGGGTGCAACAACGGCGTCCGCATCGAGAACAGCCTCGGGAGCCACGGGATCAGCGACGCCAGCCTGGCTACCAGCTGTCAGGGGCGAGAGCCAAGCGCCGCCGTTGGTCCCTCGAGCGCTGCATTGGAACCGACGGGTAAGGGGTCGATAGCGGCGATGGGGGCGGGCATACGGCCGGCGGTGTACCTACCCGAATGACCGAGCGCCGACGCGCCGATCTCCACGCCGTTGTCTCTAGTCTCTCTCACCCGCTAGCGCCGGCTCAGTATCGCGCTAGGTCTTCTACCGTGGAGACGTTCATCCTGTGCTTTTTCGTGGGGGACCAGCCGCCGCGAGACCGCTGGAGGTTCAGTCTTACCTCGCAGCCGGTCACGCATCACACGCGCTACCTGTCGCGCGTGCTGAAGACGAAAGTCTACGCTGCCCACACTCTCTACGGGGACATGACCACCCAACGAAAACTCGAGGCCTACCTCGATTTCTACGCGCTGGGTGAGGGTTGGTTCGGGCCCCTCTCGGAGGAGACGATGCGGGGGCTCTTCTTGCGGCTGAAGAACGAGGGTCCGGCCTTTCTCGAGAACGAGTTCCTCGAGTAACCTAGCGTTCCTCCGTGGAGGCATGCAGGAGGCTGCCTTGGCCGCGCTCTGGGAGGCATCCGCCTGATGACTGTTAAACTCCGAAGGCACCTCGCTTTCCACGCAGGCCCCCTCGACACGACGCGCTCTAGCCGACTGTCACGCTCCCCAGGTTGCAGCTGGAGGCGTGCCTTCCGCCGTACCCTGTTCACTTTGGGACATGTGTACATCTACCAGGATGCCTATGTTCCCATTCAGTCATCAAACGCCAAAGCCGTCAGAGGCTGCGCGTTGACAGCCCTCGGGAGGCAAAGGGATGCTGACGGCGCCGTCGGGTGTCACCCGGCGTATACGACCCGAGGAGGGCGTTGCACCATGAAACAAATAGACATCGCCTCGCTAGAGGCAAACGTGAATGCCGTTGTTCGTCAAACGGCGGAACTGGAAGCTGCCATCAAGAGCGAGCGCGATCAGCGTACGGCACTCATGGCCCTAGTGCTGCACACGGCCATGCCCGCCGTGCGCAGCCTGACAGGCAAAATCCAGACGTACATGTGGTCGCAGACCGCATTAGACCATTGGTCGGAGACGGAATCGGACAACAAGAAGGCAAAGTATCACCCCGGACGAGGTCTGCGTCTGCATGGATATGCCGACAAAGCAGGGGCCGTCCTTGATCGAACAGGGCAATTCACGGGTTGGGATACCTTCTTGCTCGAGGACGGTGGCCTACTCAATCTGAAGTACCAGGGTGGTTGGGCTGTCGGAGAGAGTCAGATTGCCGAGTGGGATTGCGAGTCAATCACGTACATCATGCCGTCGGATGCGGCTCGGCACCTTGTTGACGAGCGCAGCGATCAGGCAGCCATAGAAGCCATCAACAATGCCGTGAGCAGGCAGGTGAGCGGCAACTCGAAAAAGCGAACCGAAGAGGCAAACAAGCGGTCCGAACGGGTCAAGGCCATCCTCACGCTGACGCAAACGCGCTGACGTGACCCTAGGAGCCGGGTCCAAGGGGCCCGGCTCTTCATTGAGGAGGTCGGCTCGTCGCCTCTCCGTCACCGCTGCCCCGCTTGCGGCAGGGATATGAGAGCATCCCATGTTACACCGCGGTCCCAAGGCCGGCCCTTCACTTCGCAGTGGCAAGCCTACGCGGCTGGCGGTGCGGGGTACTGCGTCGGATTTGCAGTAAAGGAGCGAATGCTCTACGGCTTCGGCGAAGACCCGCACACGGGAGAGCCGAGCAGCTGGGGAAGAACTCTCTACCAGTGCCTTTATGGTGAAGACCAGGTCAAGACGGTGCTGCGGAAGCGCTTCTTGGAGCGCGTTGAAAGCGTCCGCGAGGATGGGTTCGATTTAGCCGATGAGGGCGTCATCGACAGAGTCGCGGCCAGCATCTCCTTTACCGCCATGAGATACGCACAGCTCGCCAAGCACCACCACTTTGAGCCCGAGCAGGAGTGGCGCTTCGTGCTGGGGAGTATAGACGAGACCGAATTCTACGTCGGACGAGCAGGCCTCACGCCGTACGTAGAGACGGACAAGCTCGACATCAAGCGGGTGTGGATCGGGCCCTCCGTGCTGCCAGACCCCGAGAGTGCCGAGCGCACCGTGAAGCAATTCCTTCGGCGCCACAACGTCACGGCTGAGGTGGGCCTCTGGCACAGTCCGTACGTCGAACGGTAGCTTGGGAACGGGGAGGAGCACCCGAGCGGGCCCGCACCCCGGTCGAGCGCAGGCCCCTGGACTTCACTTCCGCTTACGAGGTTTGCGGGGGAGATCGAGGCTCTTCCCCAGCTCGACGAGCCGCTTGATGTGCTGCCGCGCGTCGAGCACGGCGTCCCGGCCCTCGCACTTCTTCCGAAGTCGGGCGACGATCTCGATCAGAGCAATGGCGTGCCCCTCGATGTACTCGAAGGCGGCCTGACTGCGGCCATGGACCAGGAGCCTGACCTCAAACCGAGCGCCCGGTGAGTACATGGCGGCATTCGCAGCGGACCAACGGAACAGGGCGCACTGCTGCTCGAGACCCGCGAGGGCCTCGAGCAAGGCGTCTCGAGCCTGCACGGTCACGCGACCATCGGTGATCGCGTGGTTGCTGTGGGGCATCGCCCGGTGGAGCATGCCCTTGGTGGCCGTGAGCGAGTAGGTCAGGTCCGCGAAGAGGCCCTCCAGATCGACCGTCCGGGGGTCGCTCGCGCTCATTGCACACCCCCGAGCGACCAAGACTCCCCTTCCTGGGGGAGGTCGAGCACCATCTCCGCGAGACTTACTTCTTCTTCGTCGGGTGGATCGACCGTAGCCAAGAACACGGCGTCCCTAGTGGACTCGGGCTGCAGATCGCGCTCGAGGAGGTCGGCGAAGTGCTCGAGCGCCAGGTTGTAGACGGCCTCCAGGTTGTCGTCACGCTCGACAAAGTCGAGCACGGCATATCGCCGGCCCGTCCTCTCATAGGCCCTTTGCTTGCGGGCGCGGTAGTCGACGTGGTGGCGGAGGCGCACCTCTTTGTAGAGCGCGATCATGATGGTCCCCGGGAGGCAGCACTTCCTCCGCGCGACCTCGTCGGTCAGGGCTTCGAGTTCGGCTCGGAGTGTCCGCGCCGGGACCTTGCCCCCGAGCGCCGTGAACATCGTGCGCCCCTGCTCGAGCCGCGTGACACGCTCGTCCAGCCGGGTGAGGCGCTCATCCATGTGAGTGAGGCGGGCCTCGATACGGGTGAGAACGGCCAGCAGCTGTGGACCGGAGGCAGGGGCGAGCGCGGTGCCGGGCTTGGCGTAGTAGCCCTTGAGGCGGATTTCTGGGAGGACCTCGTCGGTGACCCAGTCCGAGAACTTCTCGGCCTCCTTTTTGTCGCTGCGGAGGAGAAGCTTGTACAGGCCACCTTCATTGATCGTCAGCATCCGCCGGGGTCCGACGGAAGTACGAATCAGTTTCGTACGTTTCTGCTTTTCCCCGAGCTTTCTGAGCGCACCCTCTGGATCGCGGTAGCCGAGAGCGTCACAGGGATCCTTCGCTAGGAACCATGGCTTCCCTTTGGAGTCGACGTCCACGAGCTGCAGCACCAGCCCGCCGAGGCTGAACGTGTCCAGCACCGCGTAGGGATCCCCCTCGTCGCATGTCCCTTCGTCCGCCGCGGGGAAGTGCTCATTGACCCACTCGACGAGTTCCTCCTTCAACGCCTTCTGGCTGCGGTACGCCAGCCACCGAAGGCCCTCTCCGTTGATTGTGATCATCCGTTGAGGCCCACCCGGGGTGGGCACTCTCCGCAGGCACCGGTGCTGCGACGGAATCTTTCTGATCGTACCTTCGGTGTCCGTGTTCCCCAGGGACTGAACAATGTCCTGGGCGACTAGCCACGTCTCTCCCTGCTCATCGACCGTAGCCACCCGGATGGTGCTGCCGCGGAAGGTGAGGAAGGTCTGCCCGTAAGTTTGCTCGTCTCGGTGTACATTGATGATCTCAGTCATAGGACCCCGCTCCTTTGGCAATTACGGGGCGGGGTCCAACTACACCGGCGCTGAGCGTTTCTCGGAAACCGAGCCGGCGAGTGACCGAGCGCCCCTCATGTCCCCGAAGACCGAGCCGGACGCGCAGAGGCTGCAGCGGCACGCCGTGGAGGCCCTCACCGATGTGAAGGCCTGGGTGTGGCAGCAGCACTCAGGGTTTCTCGCTGGCCCCGGCCCGTTCCGCCGCGAGCAGGCAGAGGGCTACGCTGCCCTACCTCGAGTGGTTCTCGAGGCTCGATGCCGCGTTACGCACGCTGGACCCGGCGACCGCCGACGAGATTGAACCCGAGTAGCCCGTGGTCAATAAATTTTGACCACGGGATTTGACGGCATTTCTTGGGTCTCTTCGTGTCGACACTCGACACGGGGCCGGCAGCTCAGGGCAGCGGCGTAGTGAACGTGCTCGCCATTACCACGAAGAAGTGCTCGAGCGCGTCGTCCTCCGTGAGGATCCGGTAGTAGTACCGCCCCGCCGGACCCTCCAGGAGGAGCCGGTGGAAGATGTGCCCGCGCGGCTCCTCGGTCACTTCCAGTTCCACCTCCGGTCCCGTCGGTGGCTTCAGCAGGATACGGGGTGTGGCTGGGCTCTGCGGCTCCCCTGCCTCGTCGGTGTTGAACGCCTCGAGCAGCGCCGTCTGGCCAATCGCGTAGACGTTGTAGCTGAGCATGCTCAAGACGCTGGCGACGTCGCCGTGATGCTCCCAGCGGCCACGGTCTGCCCGACGGAAATGCCGTCGGTGGCGGTGACGGTGCCGCTCAAGTGCACGGCGTTGTCACGCCCCAGCACCTGGTAGTTGTTTGGGATGGTCGCCGTCCCGCCCGTTGCCACAGCGGTCGCAGCCGAAAAGTTGAAGGTCGCGACCCCGTCTACATCCCCGCCCGTAAACGGGGTCGTGGCATCCAACGGGAAGTCGACCAGCGTCGTCGTGCTGTTGCGGATGCGCAGGATGGGGTTGGCAACGGTCGGCGCCGACGTCAGCGTCGAGTTGTAGGAGAGGACGTTGTTCTCGCGCGCCTTGTCGCTGACGAGGGTGGGGTTGCCGAGCGTGTTGGCCATGCCCGGCATGGCTCACAAGTAATTTAGCGAGCGCCCCGACGCCTACTCGTCCACCTCTTCGTCGAACTCCAACTCCAAGGCGCCGCTCTGCGCTCGCGATTCGACGAGCTGAACCGGTCGGATCACGGCATCCATGATGTCTCGCATGAACTCGGCATACTGCGCGGGCTCCGACGTGGCTGGTCGCCGCGGGATGTGCTTCTTTCTGACCTTCTTCTTGGTCGCCATATCAAGTCGGTACCTCGAAGTCTCTCAGAGCCAGACCCTGCGCCGCCGTTGGGGTCTCGAGTAGGATGAATGTGTTGGGTCCGTGAAGGCCGTTGGCGTCCACCGCCCCTGCTGGGGCGTCGGCATCGGCGGCCGCCCCCCAGATCGCGGCCCCCCCGCTCAAGTTGGGCGTGCGCAGCGAAGTAGGGGGAGTGCCTCCCCCGAAGGACACGGCCGTGAGGGCACGGGCAACCTCACCCACGAAGACTCGCAGCTTCGCGTCTGCGTTGCTACCCGTCGTGTCGCACTCCGCGGTCTTCGAAGCGTCGAATTGCAGACGAGCGAAGAACCAGACCCCAGCAGCCACCGTGCTCGCAGGCGTCTCGTAGTGGCGGCCGCTGAAGTTGCCTCCCACGTTGATCTCCACCCACAGGACCCCGCCGGTGGTGATGCCCCAGAACAATGAGGTCACCCCGGCATCTGTGCTAGCAATGCTGAGCAGGTACTGCGTGCCCGTATGGGGCAGCCGCAGCCAGAGCGCGGCACCAAACTTCGTCGCATTGAAGTTGGTGGCGCTGAGCGGCATCCGCAGCACGTCAGTGCCGTCGTAGGTTCCGATCAGCAATCCGTTGCCCGAAGTGCTGGAGGCGAGGCGTCGGTCGGTATCGTTCTGGACGAGCGCCGCACCGCCCAGGACATCCACGACCGTTTGCCACTCGCCGGAGACCGGCGTACTCGCGGCCATCCGGTACCAGGCGGTGACGGGGCTAGTCAGCGTAGCCAAGCTGCCCGACAGCTGCAGGCTCGGCATGCCGAGCGATCCGCCCAAGCTGAGGCTCGGCGTGATGGCTCCCGCTAGCTGGAGGCTGGGCATCGAGAGCGTCCCGCCGAGACCGACCGCTGGCGTGAAGCTGCCCGTCAGCAGGAGGCTGGGCATGCCGAGGGCTCCGTCCACCGCCACACCAGGCGTGAAGCTGCCCGACAGCTGCAGGCTCGGCAGCGTGAGGCTACCCGACAGCGCGACACCGGGCTCGAAGTTGCCGGTCACCTGCGGACTCGGCATCTCGACGACCCCGCCGACGGACACGACGGGTGTGAGACTGCCGCTCAACTGCAGGCTCGGCAGGACCAGCGCTCCTGCAATCGGCCTCCTCACCCGTGGCGCCAGACGGTCGCCCCCGACCAGTCTTTCGATTCGTCGGTCGCGAGCCACGAGCGTCATGCCTCGAGGAACGCATCATCGTCGTAGGCACCACCGGCGGTTGCATCGAGCCCGAAGTAGCCGATGTTGATCGAGCGGGTTGCCGCCGTCAGCGTCTCGACCCTAAAGCCAACGTTCATGGCACTTCCCGAGATGCCGCTCGAGATGGTGCCGAGCAGTGTGTTGCCCGTGTAGAAGCGGAAACTACCGGGCGTGTGCTGATGGATCGTGATCAGCTCGGCAGTGTTGGACGGCACGGCAACGGCTGTGTTCGTGGGGATGCCGGCGCCGCCTGAGCGCGAGATAATCTGATAGTTCGCACCGACAGCCGAGTCATAGTAGATGCCGAGGCAGTCGTTCGCCGCGGAGGGCTCGTTCGCAAAAGAGTCGAGCAAGCCAAAGAACACACGCTTCAGCGTGAGCCCGGCATTGAAGTTCCACACGCACTGGCAGTTGTTGAGATCAGTGGGTGGGAGGATGTCTCGAGACTCGGTCTCACCGAGCACGAGACACGTGCGATCGTTGGTTGCGCCACTCGTGGAGAGCAAGCCGCGGTTCGAGCTGCCCATCACCGTCGGGTTTGACCGCGCGTAGGCCGGCGTCCCCACGCCGAGCAGGTTCCAGCCGAGGGCGCCGATGCTCCCGGAGGTATTGGTGCCAGATAGAAAGTAGTCGCGGAGCTGGGCCGAGCGTGGACGCTGGCGCGTGAGCAGCTTGCCCCCCACTTGACTCAAGCCGACGCCGCGGAGCGAATCGGCGAGCGTCGCCTGCGGCACCTCGATGAAATTCCCATTGGTCATCGCGCCAACCACCGAGGGCGCCGATGCAGCCTGGACGAGCTTGATCAACGCGAGAGCGTTGTTGGCGATGCTGCCCGTCCCGAGTTCCACGACCTCGTAAAGTTCTCGGAGAGAGCGCCACCATCCCGCGTAGGCGACCGCGTTGAGATTCGCGTCCGGGAAGTCGACCGCGTTGTTCTCGCTCAGCTCGACTTGCGTGGGTCCGTCATTGACCCAGGAGGCATGCCGGCTCGCGCGCTCGTTGAGTGCGGGGATGAGCAGCTGGTTGGCGGGGGTGCGGACCCCGAAGATGCGCCGCTCGACGGGCACGCCATCTTGCCGAAGCTCGATCAGATAGCTGCCGTAACAAGCCGCGGTCGGCGAGAACGTCCAGACATCGGGGTCGACCGTCGCCGCTAGCGATGCCTCCGCCGTCGTATCTTCAGGTGGTCCCCACAGCAGGTGGAACGTGCTGAGGCCCGTACCGCTGACATCCTCCAGCGTCACGAGCGCGCCGGTAGCGAGGCCATCGGTACGCGAGACGCCAGCTACTCCAGCGGAAAGGCCCGCTTGGCTGATCTTGATTCGAGCCGTCATGTCTAAATCCCCAACTCCACGGTGCCCATGGGGCCCGAGCCAAAACCCTCACCGGCGGCCTCGATGGGCTCGATGGGATCGAGCAACAACACGAGCCATTGCTGCGTCGGGCAAATCCGAAGGAGCAGCTCCTTCAACTCGTCGACGCGGGTGGCATCCACTGGCGCACGCTCGGGGAAGACCTCACCCGAGAAGTAGAGGAAGTAGGGCCAGCGCGCTGGATCGCTCGGCACCGCGGGGGGGGCTCGGCGCGTCAGATCCAGATTGGTGACGTGGCCCGGGTCATTCGCCAGCGTCTCATCGCAGTGAGCAGCGAGGGCCTCTCCAGGCCCGCTGTCGAAGCACTCCCACGGGGTGCTGCCCTCGCACTGGTAGATGCCGAGAAGGGGCTGCGTCGTGTAGTCGCGGGGGTCCAGCGCAACGAAGGGCGGCCCGCTCGACCACCACTCGTGGAGGAAGACGGTGGTGAAGCCCGCCGCATGAACGATCCCCTGGAGGTAGTCGGGGCTCTGCCCGCCCATGGCCCTCCAGGCTGCAGAGAGCCGTGCGCGTCGCGCCTCCTCCGTGCCCGTGGACCCGAGTGCAAACTGGGCCTCCCAGGAGGGCAGCTCCCGAGTCGTGCTCGGGTAGGCATCGAGCAAGACCAAGTCGACGAACTGCCTGACGTCGGCGGCAAACTCCGACAGGCCCGCGACGTAGCGTCGGAGGGTCGTGTCGATGGTCGTGCGCCATGCGAGCGCTCTGGGCAGTAGATGCTGAAAGAGCCGGAAGAAGATCAATTCCGACTAGGATCTCCGTGACCTGATCAAGGCGTAGCCCTGCACTCCTGCCCCTCCCGTGCCGCCCGTGCCCGAACTCGGAGTGCCCGATCCTCCGCCACCCCCGCCCCCCGCGCCATAGCCAGTGCCAGCAGTCCCTCCCGGTGCGCCTCCCGAGCCACTGCCTGCACCTCCATTCGTCCCAGCGGGGCCGAGGCCGATCGGGGATCCTGCTCCACCGCCGCCGCCGCCACCATCATCGCCAGGGTCAACACCACCGGCACCACCCGGCCTGCCCGCTCCGCCACCATGAGCGGCTCGTGTCCCGAGGCCTCCGTCTCCTTCGCCACCACCGCCACCTACGCCGTTCGAGCCGTCGGAGCCGGCGCTGCCGCCCGCGCCTCCGTTCCCCCCCAACGTTCCTCCACCGCCTCCGCCCGACGACCCCGCCCCGCCGTTGCCGGCATTTCCGACGGTCGCGTTCTGACCGTCGCTGCCTCCCTCCGCTCGGACCGTGATGTTGCCACCGCTGACGACGGTTTGCTTTGTCCCGGTGCTAGTGCCGAGCGTCACCGTCATCGTCGAGGGGAGTACGCTTGCTGGCAGCACGCAGCGAAATGGGTAGCCCGCCCCGCCTCCGCCTCCACCTCTGGGGGCCACCTCACCCCAAACGCCGTTGCCCCCCTTGCCTCCCGCTCCGACGAGCATGAACTCGACCCACACTGCGCCCGACGGCTTCGTCCACGTGCCGTTGGACGTGAACTCCTGCGCGTCGCCGATCAAGCTCTGGACGGCCTGTAGATGCTGGCTCGCGCCGACCTCGTCCGGAGTGCCGCTGGGCGTGACGCCGGCTTCGTCGAGCAACGACTGTAGGAAGCCCCAGAGGTCGTTGATCCAGTCGCGCTCGAGGGGGGTCCCCGTGCCGTCCTGGAAGGTGCCGGCGTTGCGAGCCTTGCCTTGAGGGTAGCCCGCGGCGGCGTCGGTCTGGGCTGGGTATCGAGAGCTAGGGATGAGTGCCATGGCTACGCCGGGGTGAGGGTTCCGAGCTTCGACAGCTCGCCGCGTGCGAGCGTGTATTCGACGATCGTGATCGCGGATCGAGAGAGCGTGACGCTGCCCACGGTCGCGCCGTTGGCTTCGGCGATCTCTTGGACCACGCCGGCAACCGCGCCCTGAGTGATGCGGTCGAGCCGGGGGAGACTAGAGAGTCCGACGATGAACGGTTCTCGAGATCTCAAGAACTCATCGAGTCCTTGCTCGAGCGCGTCGACAACGGTGAGGCTAGAGAGTCCGGTGATGGTCACATCAAACTCGGTCCGCGTGATGGGCAGCACGTTGACGGCGGCGTTCGCGGGGCGTCGATTCGCTAGTCCCGTGGGAGACGGTGACTCTTCAGGATCAAATTCTATGGACTCGAGCACCGCTTCGAGTTCCGCAGGATTGGGGATGCCGTCAGGTGCGCCGAAGGTCTCGACGTAAACATCGACCTCTCCGGGGTCCCCCGTGTAGGGGTAGACGTTGCGGACCCCGGAGACTTCCGAGCCCCACGCTTGATAGTCCGCGTACGCGCCCCCCTGGGGTCGCCGCTGATACCGCCGCAGCACACGCGCTCGGTAGCTGTCCTCCGTCTCTGCTTCCGCGCCCGAGACGGTGATGGCCGTGACGGTGGCGTTGGTCGCGACTTGTGGCAGCGGGCTCGCGAACTGGAGGAGCGTGCCGGGCTCTAGGTTCCCTTGGGTACCTGAGCCATCCCCTCCGCTCTGGTCGGAGGCAGCGCGGACCGTTGCCGATACCGTGGCCGCGTTTAGGCTGACGGCCGCCGTCGTCTGGTAGACGACGCCGCTCGGAGCGTAGAGCAGCTGAGAGCCTCCAGGCAGCGAGCCAGTCTGGTTGAGGACCGTGACGTTGACGGTTAGCTCTGCCTGGGTTGCGGGTAGAGGATCCGCGACGTCCACCAGACGGCCCCACTCCACGAGGGGTCGAATGAGGGTTCCGTTGACTTCCGTCTCTTCGAAGCTCGCCGTCGAGACGAATTGCTGTAGGAGGCTAAAGCCCGCGTACTTGTAGAGAACGATGAAGACACCGCTCAGGGTCTTGGCCAGGACCCTGGTGAATGCCTTCGGCAGGAGCGGGATCGTCTGACTGAGTGCCGCCTCGAGTTGCGCGATGAGGTTCGCTGCAACCTGAGCAGTGGTCGGTGTAACGAGTGCCATGGGTTAGCCGAAGGTGAGGCGCGTCGTGCCGGACGCGGTCTCGATGGCCACGTCGATCTGCATGCGGTTCAGCGCGGGGATCGAAGCCGTGACCTCGATGCTCGTGGCGTTGCCCGTGTCGAGCAGCCACTGGAGATCCCGCTGCGCTGCCTGCTCGACTCGGCGGAGGTTCGCCGGGATCAAGGGCAGGCTCTTCAGGAGGTACTGGGTCTCGCTGCGGTAGGCGCGCGCTGGATCGGTCTCCAGCAGGTTTCCCCAAAACTGGTGAGTGAGGTCGCCCTGGCCTGGGTCATCTTCGTTGCCACCAAAAAGGCTCAAGTACACCGCGGTCTCGAGCCCTTCAGTGAGGAGCACGAGACCGTTCTCACAGACCAGATCGCCTCCATCGTCGGTTTGACGAAGGAGGACGTCAGTCACGGGTCATGCCCAGGGTTGCGGCGTATTCGGCGGAGAGGTGAGCGTCGCGATGCCGGTCACCATCCAACCGTGAATCAGCGTGGCGAAGTCGGCGGCCGCCTGAGCGTGGGTGTCTCTCGTGGCGCTCAGGAGGGAGGCCACGTTCAGCGGTGCTGGAGGAGGCGTGCCCGTGAACGTGGGAGCCATTCCTGCTCCGACGGTCGCGGCAAAGGTGGCCAGCGCAGCGTCGAAGGAGGTGGCGGCACCGACCGGGGACTCGAACGCTGCTTGAAGAGAAGGCGTGAGAGCGGAGGCGGCTGCCGTCACCGTGGTGGACGGGGGCACGATGCTCGAGGCGTAGCTACCGATGGCATTTGACCACGCCTGAGCACACTCGGCGGTCGTTGCTGGAGGATCTGCGAAGAGGGCTTGAAGGTTGCTCTGGAGGGAGGCCGGGTTCAGCGGCACTGGCTAGGTATTCGGTATGGGGGCGCCCGTCGGGCCCCACGGCGAAGCGTGCAAGTGGGTGGCTGCACCGTACGTCCCGAGCGGAGTGGTGAACGTCACCTCACCCAGCGCGTCGAGCTCGATGGACCCCAGCTGGTTGGAGAGGATGAGGCTCCCCTCCGGCGTGATCTCCACAGAGCCAGCGTCGTTCTCCACCTCGATGGTGCCATCGGCCCTCAGCCAGATCTCACAGGCGGTGACCCCTGGCCCACTACGCGCGTAGATCCGCTTCTCTCCCGCAGCGGCTCGGGGCTCCGTCTGCGGATCCTGGTAGCCGAGCAGCTGAGCATTGCCCGCTCCCTCGGAGGAGCTGAGAAACGCCACGTCTCCAGGCAGCGGCTGCGAGTCATCTCCAGGCGGCGCGAAGTGATAGGCAGTCACCGCGTCACCACCACCGCGATCGACCTTCGCCTCTGGCGCTTGTGCACCATCGACGACAGAGCGCTTGAACTCGATCACGTTGCCGAGAAATCCGCTGCTACTGTGTTTCACGTGAAGTCTAGGGTTTGGAGTTTAGGGATCCCATGGCAGCTCACTTGGGAGTGAGCCTCCAAACGCGCCGGGGAGAATCAACTGCAGCGATGCAGTCTCTCCATCTGGCGTCTGACGGAGCGTCACGCTGCGGATGAGCAACTCGGTCTCTCGGTACACCATGGCTTCGGGCGCCAAGAGCGTGACCGTGGTGTTGGTCCTCCAGAGGTTGCCTTGCCCGTCACGCCACGTGGGAACGTCATCCACCGTGTAGCTGATGACCTGGGCCAGCATGCGACCCACGGCCGCCTTCGTGGCCTTCGGCACGTCCGCGCTCTCCGTGTCGTCGAGGCTGATCGTGGTGGTGCGCGGGTAGATGCTCCTGAAGAGCGGGTTGTGCTCGGTGTAGCTCGAGCCCGCCTTACCCGATCGAGTGGAGGCGCGGCCTGTGACGGAGGAGAACCACGATGCCGGCTGGAACTGCGCCGTGACCCGAGTCGCCGGCTGCCCCTCGAGCCTCGCTACGGGCGCGCCGATCGTGGGCGTGCCCCTGAAGAGGAGGTCTCCCGCTGGCGTGTCCGTCAGGACGTAGCCCCGTTGCTGGCCCAGCTCCACGAGGAAGTCGTGGAGCGTCCCTTCGGGTTCGCAACGCGCCCGGCTGAAGCGCGCGCCCGGAGGACCATCGAACTCCACGGCGATGCCCGTGGCTCGACCGGCCAGCGTCTGAGCGATCTGCTTCAGATCCAGGCCGTTGTACTCGAGGGGGAGCATGTCGGGGGGCGCGCAGATCTCGGTGAGTTCGTGAGCCAGGGAATACACCGACACGCCGATCGATGACTGACCGGGGTCGACGCTGGGGGCCACCTCCTTGACCTTGCCGGTCAGGACCAGCTCTTCGCCAACCTTGATCTCGACCTTGGGAAAAGCCATTGGCTGGAAGGCGGCGCGCACCTCCTTGCGCTCGTGATCGAAGGGGCCATTCAACGAAGCGGCCGAGTAGGTATCGAGCCCGAACTGCAGCTCGAACTCCGACCACTGGCCGAAGGTCTGCCCGGTCTCTAGCGTCGTGACGGAGAGCGCCTCAGGCATAGTAGACGACCCTCCGCCCCCGAGGCAGCTCGAGGATCTCCGAACCCGTGAGGCGGTTCGTCGAGATCAGGAAGTCGAGGGGGTCATCGATGGAGCCGTAGATCTCAGCGGACAGCTCGAGGAGGTTCCTCGGGCGGTCGAGCACGATGGCTTTCTCCGGGACCAACGTGAAGGAGATCTCGACCAGGAAGCCCACGGCGAGAGCCACGGTCTCCTGGAGCGCCTGGTACCCCTCCCCCGTGTCGACCTGCTCGAGCGCTCCGAACCGTTCCTCGCTCCACGGAGTCAGGGCTTCGGCTTGCTCGAGGATGGCCTCAGCGGCCAAGAGGGCTTCCGGCTTGGAGGTGAAGGCGTTCTCGAGGACCGAGCTGACGGAGCCGAGGGCGGCGCCTCCCGCGTAGAGAGCGGCCGTGTGAAAGTCGTTGCTGGCGCGGACGACAATCCCCGGGATAATGGAGGCGTCGAGGGTGGGGTTACTCTGACTCGACGCGATCATTCGCTGGAGGAGGTCCGCGTAGCCATCGAGACGAGAGCGGATGCCGGCGAGCGCGCGAGCGGGCAGCGTCGTCAGGTTCAGGATTTGCTGCGCCAAGAGCAGCGGCTGGCCGATGAGGACGTCGAGGCCGAAGTTGACTTGGGACTGCAGGTCCCGAAAGGCCAGGTTCACGCTATCGGTCGCGGCGGCGATCTTGCCCATGGCGCCTTGCACGTTCCGGAGGCCCTCTCGGATCGAGAGCTTGCTCGACGCTCTGCGCGCTTCCGTGGCCAGGTTCATGGCCTTCGAGAAGCCCTTCGCCAGAGACGCCTTCGAGCGGTCCAGGGAGAGGCTCACCTCCTGGCGCGGTGAGAACTGGGAGCTGGGGTAGACGGCGCCGATGGTGCTCCAGAAGACCACGTCCAGGATCGTCTGGTTGCCCCCCGAGACGAGGTCATCGCGCCGCGTAATGGTCCCGAAGGGCACGACGTCTACGGTCCCGTAGAGCGGGTGCTCGAGGCGCCCCTTCCCCCGCTCGGCCAAGAGCCCCTCGAACGCGCTGGCTTCCCGGTCGTGGTCGGGCCCAGCGAAGAGGCACGTCAGGGGGTAGCGACGCTCGGAGAGGCCGTTGTCTTGGACGTAGCTGCCGTCGACTCCTGCAAACTGGAAGGCTGCCGTCCGCTTGTCGAACTCCACGGAGACGTCCCCGTAAAGAAAGACCATGCGAGTCCCGCTCGGCCCGGTGTAAGCGGCCTCCTTCAGGCGATCGAGCCAGGACACCCTAGAAGGCTCCCGAGGGTTGCAGAGTGAGGGGAACTGATCGAGGCTTGGCGCGCACCGTGGCCTTGGTGCCGGGCGCTGCCTCCACCGTGATCTGGCCGTCGACGCTCGCCTGAGCGTTGGCTTCCGCCGTCTCTGCCGCTGCCCTGGCCTGGGGGGAGATGACCTGGGGCTCCGTTTGCTTCTGCCGCGCCTTCTCGTTCAGCACGGCGTCATGGGCCTTGAAGGGGTCGAAAGTGCCCATCTCGATCATCTTGCTCACGGTTCCGGAGATGCCCCCCGAGCCCTCGAGCTGCTTGTCGAGCGCGTTGTATTGATTCCAGGCCGCGACCAGAGCCATCACGGCTGCGGTTGCTGCGCCGATCGTAATCAACAACGGAGCCAAGGCCGCAGCCTGAGCACCAATGGCGGTAACGCTCGCCAGTGTCGCGGCGCTGAACGCCCCCAGGGCACCGGACGTCACCGCGACGACGGCCGCGTACGCCGTCTGTGCTGCGGTCGCCAGCAAGGTGGCTGCACGGGACGCCAGCTGGGCCAGCTTCGACGCCACCTCAGCCACCGTAAACCGGTTCATTGCCAAGGAGGTCGTCGAGACCACTGCCGCGTACGCCGTCTGTGCCGCCGTAGCCAGCACCGTGGCTGCCTGTGAGGCCAACTGGGCCACCTTCCCCGCAACCTGCGCAACGGTGAAGCGGGTCATCCCCAGCTGCCCGGCCTTGAGAGCAGCGTTGTAGAGCCACGTCGCCGCCGTCGTTGCGACGGTGGCTGCACGCGATGCCAAGAGAGCGATCTTCAAGCCTACCGTCTGAATCCAGGTGGCCTTGACGGCGGCCTTGCTGGCCTTCAGCGCAACGCCCCAGGCCCAAGTAACGCCCGTCGCCAGCTTCGCAGCAGACTCATAGGCCAGTACCGCGGTATTGAGGATCTTCACGCCCACGGCCAGCGCGACGAAGGCGGCCATGCCCTTGGCAACGGTGGGTAGCCACTCGACGATCTTGGGCAGCGCGTCCTTCACGAGGGTGAGGAACTCTCCGAGCTTCGTCTTGATGAGGTCTTGGTTCGCGCTCACCCACTTGCCAACGCCGTCAGCGACCTTCAGGACGTCTTCGCTGATGGCTGCGAATACACCGAGCTTCAGATCCTCGATGATGTTCGAGAACCGCTGCATCTGACCCAAGGTGTCGGAGCGGATGCTCTCCGCCATGGCCTTGGTCGTGCCCCCGGCTCCCTCGAGCCCCGCCGTAAACTTGGCGATCGCTTCTTCCCCAGCGTTCATGAGCGTGAGGAAGGGACCAACGGTGTCGCGCCCGAAGATGGTCGTCAGGGCTTGTGCCTTCTGCGACTTGGTGAGCTTGCCGGTGGCCTTCGTCAGCCGACCGATGGTGGCCGTCATGTCGAGGGAGCCATCCGAGCTGCGCGCGATCTGCACCCCCAGCCCCTCGAGCGTCTTCTTCGCTGCCGTGCTCGGCGCGTTCAAAGCGGCGAACGAGTTACGGATGGCCGTGCCAGCCTCCGAGCCTTTGACGCCCGCATTGGCCAGGACCCCGAGCAGGGCGGTGAACTCCTCTACGGAGGCTCCCGCGCTGCTTGCCACGGCAGCGCCCACCTTCATGCCGTCGAACAACTCGGCCACGTTGGTCGTGCTGTCCGCTGCGGCACGGGCCATGACGTCCATGATGCGGCCCATGTTGGCGGCGTTCTTGGCGGCGTCGGTGGAGCGCAGATTGAACTGGCCCAGGGTGTCGCTTGCGATGTCCGTCGCCTGAGAGAGTTCGAGGCCCGCAGCCGTTGCGAAGTTCATCACGGCAGGCAGGGCCGCGATGGATTGCCTTGCGGTGAAGCCCGCCGTGGCAAACGACAAGAGGGCCTGGGTCGAGGCCGTGGCACTAAACTCCGTCGTCCTCCCCGCTGCTCGCGCTGCCTCCGTCAGCTCCTTGAAGGCTGCGGTACCTCTCTTGACCGGCGTCTCATAGGCCGTGCCTGCCGTCACCAGCGTCCGCTCGAACTGGGCACCCAAGCCCATGACGTCTTGGATCGCGTAGCCGAGGCCCGCCACGGAGACCGCAGCGCCGATGCCAATTGAGTCCCCTAGCTTCTGGAAGCGGCCCGTGATGCTGTCGACGGCCTTGTTTGCCCCTCCGAGCGCCTTCCCCGCCGACTTGCCGAACGCCCCGAGCTTCGTTCGGATCTTACCCATGGGCGCGCTGAGCTTATCGATCGCGCTGAAGATGGCTTCGATCGAGAACTTCTTGGCCAGCGGGGGTTACCTGCGTGTGGGGGGTCTCTTCGACGGGATCTTCGGCGTGCTCTGCTTGCCCGTGTATTTCTTCAGCTCCGGTCGGAGTCCTTCGAAGAAGAAGACGATCTGCCCGATGGTGAGGGTCCGGACATCAGGGAGGCCGGCGTAGTCTCGGGTGACTTGCAGGAGCATCTCTCGATAGGTGGCGGCGCCGCTCGAGAGCTGCACGTCCCCGCCGTTGCGAACGATTCGGTCGATCACTCGCTGGTAAAAAAAAGGGCTGCCAGATGAGAGCAAAATGTGAAGTCCCGGGCGCTCAGCTTGCTGAAGGTGCCCTTCGCCGACCGGGTCATGTCGGTCAGCGCGGCCATCAGATTGGCGATGTCTTTGCCCTTACCGTGGCTCTCCAAGGCCATCACGGTCGCGCCCGTCGCCGGGTGGAAGGTCAAGGGGTCACCACCGTCGCGGGGCGTATACGTGGGCAGGCCGTTCTCGGCCACCACGAGCGAGCCCAGGCGGATGGCCTTCACGATCTTGGCGCGCTTGTCATAGAAGTCCGACCGCTCTTCCTCGGACAGCTCCGACTCATCGATATCGACCCGATGGGCCTCGCACATGCGCCCGAACTCCTGGAGGGCGACTTCCTCTGCAACCTTGTACTTCATGGCGTTTGAATCTGGTGGAGCTTCCACTCCGGGTGAGCCCGGAGCAGAGCGTTGTTCGTGGCGTGCCTCTCGGCCCTCGAGGCCCCGCCCACCGTGCTCCCCTGGTGTTGGATGGGCTTCAGCCAGGTGGGGCTGTGGGGCACTACCCAGATAGGTACCCCGTTCGCGTTGGCCCAAGCGCTGAGCTGCACGTCACTGCGGTTCTGGACGGGGAACGAGAGCGGGACCTTGATCTGAGCTGCATCCCACGCGAGCACCCCCGTCCCCGCGTGGTTGACCCATCGCCCCTTGGTTACGAGGGTAGCGAGCGAGCCCTTGAAGATCTGGTCGGCCAGGTCTTTGGGCTTCGGTGGGAAGGTCCGAGCGTGCGCCGTGACCAATGCCCGGCCTCCCCAGTGCTGGACGGCCCCCGCCATTCTCGCCACGTAGTCGGGCGGGTAGATGAAGTCGTCGTCACAGGAGAGGTAGACGCCTTCGTGCTGGTGAGCCCAGTGCAACTTCTTGTCTGCCCCTTCGTTGCTGGCAGACACGATGTGCTCGTCCGCAAGGTCGCGAACGACCGGCGGGACCTCGGTGTGACCGTTGAGGTAGACGTGGAGGCGGTCACACTGGGAGCGCAGGCTCGGCAGCGACTCGCTCAGAAGCTCGATCCGATCGGGCGTCGTAGCCAGGGCGACGAGCGTCGTCATTGCTGGGTCAGCGTGCCCGGGCCCATCAAGGTGATCGTGGCTGTAGCGTTCTGGCTACTGCTGGTCACCTCTTCGATGATCTGCCCCTCCCCCTGGTAGATGGCCCCGCTCACAAGCTCCATGGTGATGGCCACGAACTCGAGCGAGTCGGCAATCTCCTTCAGGAACTCGTGGTCGGCGCGGGTGTCATCGATCTCGATCTGGAGGCCGTCGATGCTCCACGGGACGCGAGTCTTGACGAGGCGAGCGGTGCCGTTGCCGTTCGCTTGCACCTCGTTCTCGAAGCCCCCGAGCTTCTTGTTGGCTTCCGCGTCGGAGGCGACCGCGAAGAGTCTCCCACGGATGGAGACGGACTGAATGCTACCGCCGATGGCAGGCATATCTCTCTATGCTCCTTTCAGAGATCAGGCGGCGAGCTGCGAGCTGCCGAAGAAGAAGCCGAAGTTCAGGTCGATACTGATGACGTTGGTGTTGCCGCTGAGCTGCACCGTCGTCGAGACGTTGAGCCGCTTGGGGTTCTGAGCGTCGATGGTCGCGACCGTCGACTCCTTCGCCGCGGCGGGGTTGCTGATGACGGCGTTCAGGGCGAGGCTGTCGATGATGCGATTGATCGCAGCCTTTGCCGTGCTCGGCTTTCTGGCGTTGGGGTTGACGGTCGGTTGATCGTCGGGGATCAGTGGCGCGCCGTCCCAAGAGGCCTGAGCGAACTCGAGCTCGACGTTGTAGATGATGTTCGCGATCTTGATGATGTCGACGACGTGCCGATAGGCGGGAGGGACCTCGCCCACGGGGTGGTACATGGTGACGACGTCGCTGATGTACGGCAGGCCGCTGCGCACCTCGATCGTGCTCGACCCTGCCTTCACGGCTTGATCGCGTTCGGCGTAGTCCCATTGACTGCCGTCGGCGCCCGGCGTCAGGAAGCGGAGGACGCGAGAGCCGTAGTCGGTAGGGGGGTTGTCGTTGGCAACCTTGGCGATCTCCCTCACGTGGGCAGCCGCGATCTGGACTGGGAGGTTCGGCGATCCGGGAGCCACAACCTGGCAGTTCACGCGGTCGGTCGTGCGCGCGTTGGTCACGGTCGTGGCGGTGCCTACGACCTCTTCGTTGTTCCCGGTGAAGGCGACGAAGGGCTTGCGGACGAGCTGTCCCCAGCGGCCCTCTCCCACGCTGCTCAGGTCACCGAGAGCCGTCGTGTTGCTGGGCCCGAGGCCATTGATGACCAGGGTGATCCAGGTGTTGCCGAGCTGGTCGAGCGCCGATGAGAGATCTGGATCTGCCGCGCCGGAGGCCATGGCGCTCACCGTGAAGGTCACGTCGTCGGTGGGCTCGCCATTGTCCAAGAGGACCTCGACGGCCATGCCGTTGGCCGAGGCGCCGTCCCATTTCGCCGTGAGGTCCACATCGGTCGCGCCGTCCGCGGCGATGACCGGCATCTCGAGCACGGCATTGATGGCCGCGACCAACTTGTCGCAGATCGTCGCGACGTTATCGCCGGCCACCGCGGTGAAGGGAGCCGACCAGATCCCAGCGATGCGAGCGCGGTAGGTAGCAGTGACCGTGGCGGCGCCCGACGGAGTGATCGACCCCACTGCGGGGAGGCCCGCCGGGTAGTCGTCCTCGAGCGGGTAGACGGTGACGGGGATGCTGCCCACCCCTCCGCCCGTGATCGGGAAGAGCTGCAGAGCTGCCAGGTGGATGGGGCTGCCGAAGCCGTACCTTGCCGCTGCCTGTGCTGCCGACGTGATCCGATACGGAGTCATCGGGTACGGGGCAGAGGCGCTCGCCCCTTGCGCGACGATCGCGATGTGCTGGGGGAGGAACTGAACGGCTCCGCCCCTCAGATCACTGTAGTGCACGTCGATCCCGAGCACACGGGCGACGGCAGATGCCTCGATGGCCATTGCTTACTCCTTGGGGTAGTCGGCTCGCACCAAAAGCTCGCCGGTCTCCGCCCGGTAGACTTCGACGCCGATCAACTCGACGACGTCACCCCGGACCTGCGGAGAGAACTCGTTGAAATGCACGCTCAGGGCGAGCCGCACGGCGGCCACCCTCTGGGCTTGGCGATTGTCGATCTGCGGCTGAAACGCCGTGAGACTCTGAGGCCAGCGCTTGCCGACGAGACCTCTCAGGCCGAGGTACGTGTACGCCCCCGCCATGAGGATCTTGCGGCAAAATCGGGCCGTCTTCTGGGCCTCGAGCACGGCGGCCACGTCGCCCGGCAAGTGGCCGCCCACGGTGTTGCCGTCATCGACGGAGACGCCGAAGCCGTAGCAATCGACGTTGAAGCTGCCTTCACTGCGCTGGCGCTCGACGATGTTGGACGCGGCTCCTTCGTAGGTCGCCGACTCGAACCAGACGTTGACGATGGGCGGAAGGAAGCGCTCGGTCGTCTCGAGGTAGTCGCCCCAGGGATTGCTTCGCTCGACGAAGACCCGGGGCTGCCACTGGCCCTCCTGGAGGAGCGCTTGATTCTCCAGCTCCAGCTTCAGCACGCTCGCGATCTGGTCGCGTACGATCTCGAAGCTGTCTCTCTGGTCGATGCGCTCCGTGATGAGTGCGGGCAAGACTTGGGCTAGCTACCGTCGTGGTAGCTCTCGAGCAGGAGGACCACGACGCTGACAGCGCGGTCGGGCAGGACCTCGACCACCTTCCACTTGCTGGTCACGCCCTCGCTGTCGACAAAGCTCACGGTCCAGGGCTTTCGCAGGTGGTCGGCCTCTCCACGTGGCATCTCGGAGAGGGCTCGGAGAGAGACCGCGACGGACGCCCGCCGACCCGACACGGCTTGGCCGGTTTCGGGGTCGATGGTCTGCGAAACGTCCGTCGCGTAGCCAATCAGCTGCGTGCTGATACCGAGCGGGCTCGTGAGAGTGAGCGGCCACCCGAAGCCCGTAGCCGAGTCCTCGAGGATGGCTCGAGCGTCGAGGGCCGCTTGCTCACGTAGCCCCATGGGTTCACGGAGAGGTGGAGTCGACGCGGATGCGGCCGAAGGTGTCGATGGCCGTCGGAATGGCGAGCGCCCTCGTTCCCGCGCTGACCTGCACCCGCTTGCCGTCGGGCGAGCACCACGCCATGACCGTCATGTCGACGCCCGTCTCCGAGGCGAACCGCGGAGGCAGGAACGACATGACCCGCTGATCCGGGGGCACGATCGTCGGGATCGCCCCGAAGGTCGTGTCCAGGCGAGCACCCTCGCTCATCATCAGCACGTGGTTGCTCGCCACGTAGGGCGTGAACGTGCCCGTCTGCGGATGGTTGAATCCCGCGTCGTACGTCCACAGCTCGAAGCTGTAGTGTCCGCCCACCCAGACGTTCCCCTGGAAGGTGGCCCCCTGCCCTCGTGTCTCCGGTGCCAGAGCACCGAGAACACCGCGACGGGAGTCGAGTGCCGCCTGCACCTTGGCGTTGGCCAAGAACCGCTGCCACGCGCTATCCCCGAAGACGATCCGTCTCGGCTGCCGCTTGCCGTCTCGACGGAGGACCGTCGCGAGACTAGCGAGATCCGCCAAGGGATCGCCCGTGCTGCCGTTCGTGGCCCAGACGGCCGACGCCCCCACGAAGTGCGTAGCCTTCGGCTCGTAGTCGAGCGCGAAGATCGTCGCCCCGCTCTTGTCGACCAGGCTGATGGTGCCCGTCGAGAGCACCTGAGACCACTGCAACTCGATGCCGCGGCGGATCTTGTTCTCGAGCTTCCTCATGCCCACGAAGGTCTCCCTCGTGGCATTGGCGAGATAGTCGGGGTTCGTGAAGGGGTTCTGCCCCGGCGCCCTGCCGATCATGTTGAAGGCGTTCAGCGTGAACGACTCGTCATAGATCGGGGGCTTGACCCGCTTGCTCGTGTAGACGTTGGCCTCGTTCTCACGTGGCGGGAGGCTGAGATCGGGGATGGGGACGGCGACGTCCTCTCGCGATCTCTGGACGTCGTACTCGACTTCTTCCGTCGTGTGAAAGTTGGTCGCGGGCGACTGGCTGAACCCGGTGAGGAACAGCGGAGCTTCCGCCTCTTCGAAATAGGCGTCGAGCAGGTGAACTGTAGATCTGTCGCTCATGGCTCAGCTCTGGTTGTCGATCAACGCCAATTGCTCGACGTCGACGGGGATGATGGGGCGGTTGAGCAGCGCATCGAGGTGCGCTGCGGTGAGGGTCGTGCCGTCGTGGATGACGAGGCGACGCTGGTTGACCTTGCCGGCGCTGAGGACCTGCACGGCAGTCTCCGAGGTGGCAGCGAGCGTCACCGCGTACGTGAGCACGTACTTCGGGATCTCGAGGGACTCGCTCGTCTCGGCGGGGTCGTAGGGGTAGAGCTTGCCGTCCGTGGCATGCAGGGCGAGCAGCGTGCCCGCGGCAAAGGTCTGCTCGGTGCCTTCGGCATTGCGGAGGACCTTGCCGCTCAGGACTCCCCACAGCTCGAGCACGACGGAGCCCGTGTCGACGTTCGTGATCGTGATGTTCGCCATGATTAGGCGGCTCCCTTCTTCGCCGCGCGGACGAAGCTCTTGTCCCCGGTGAGGACGGCCACGACCTGATCACCCAGGTCGACGGCGCCCGGTGTGGCGCCCGTCTCGACTCCCGAGAGGGCGGCTTCCGTTGCGCTGGTCTCCTGCTGCCGCCGCTGCCGATCGGCTCGGTTCATACCGGCGGAGAGATACCGAGCGTTGAGCTCGAGGCCCATGCCAGCGCCCGAGCGGATGGCCTCGAGGGCGATGCTCATGTCTCCACAGGACTCGCCCATGGTGAGGTGAGCGAAGACTCGGTCTCGCTCTTGTTGGATCCCGCGCTGTACGGCTGCCTCGACGGCGCGGTCGAGTTCTTCACTCATCGCTTTTCCTTTGTTGTTGGGCACCGCGCGCGGTGCTGTAGATGCGATCCGATCGATGAGGCCCAGGCGCTTGGCCTCGGTGGCCGTGAAGGACGCTCCACGGCCGTAGCCCTCGATCACGTCGTTCGAGCTGACCCCCCGGCCCCTCGCTATCGCCGCGACGAACTCGGCGTTGACTTGATCGAGGTACTGAACGACGACGGCCTTGCCTTCGTCGGTGCGGACGTCGGGGCGCTTGTTCGGCGACTCGCTATTGGTCAGCGTGACGACGTCGTCTCGGACGAGGTAGCTGACGGCCGTGCCGATGGAGCCGAAGGTGGCCCCACGGGTCACGGCCTCGATGGAGCCCGCCGCTGCAGCGATGCCGTAGGCTGCCGACTGAGCGTTCTCCGCGCGAACCCGGAGCTTCTTGCTCGAGGCCTCTCGGAAGGTGTGAATGGCGTCCAGCGTCTCGAACAGCCCATCGACGGAGCCGCCGGGGGAGTCGATGTGCAGGACCACGTCCTTGATGGTGGGATCCATCTCCGCCGTGGCGAGCGCCTGCCGGATCGTCGAGTACGTGGTGTTGCCCCCACCGAAGAAGAGCGCGAAGAAGTCCGGCTTCTTCGTGAGGACTCCCTCAATCGCGATCTGTGCCGTGCTGCCCGCCACGGTCAGGTTGCGAGGGCGGTCGCTGGATGCCGTGGACTGCTGCTCTTCCCAGGAGAGGGCGGCAGCAACGTCCACGCACTCCCGCCGTGCCCGGAGCATCAGTTCGAGGGCTGTGGGCTCGAGAAGCCAGTGCATGTGGAGTTACCTCACGAGGCTGAGCGAGCGGGGCTCATCGTCATCGTCTTCCCGCTCATCGTCGTCCGTTGGCTCGGGAGGCTGCGCTTGCGGCTCTGCCGTTCCGAGGGCCTTGCGAGCTTCTGCGAGAAGCTCGTTCTCTCGCTTCAGCTTCGCCACGTTCTTGCTGAACTTGGTGCCGGTGGCTTCCCTCGTGGCGCGGTCGCGGGAGATGAAGCCCTCGGCCACCATCATCTGGTAGCCGGTCGCGGTCTTCACAGGGTCGACGCTGGGCTTGATCGCGCCGGTCCAATCAGCGGAGACCCAAGCGGCGAAGCGGTCGTATTGAAAGGGGTCGCGCCAGCACTCGAGAAGACGATCCGCCTGGATGCGCCCGGTGAGCGTCTCGCTCAAGAGCCACTCGACGTAGATGGGCTGGCAGAACTCGCAGCCCCACGCGGCTCGGCTGTTGTTCAAGAAGATCTTGAACTCGTTCAGCGCGGCCTGGCTCGCGCTGTAGTTGTTCCGGAAGCTGAGCGTCAGGATCTCGGGAGGGACCTCGAGCGCCCACGCCATGGCGTAGAGGATGGCCGCCTCGAAGTCGGCGAACTTCTCGTCGGTTCCCTGGGGGAGGAAGCCCTTGGGCTCTTCCCCGGGAGCGAGTTCGTCGAGAACCGCACCGGGAATCATCTCCGAGAAGCGGTAGCTACGTGGCGTCCCGCCCGCTGCGCTCGATGGCCCCGCGGCGGCGCCGCGGACGACGGCACCCCCGGTCAGCGGGCGAGAGCCCATGACCTCTTGGTTCTTCTGAATGAACATGGCCAGGATCGCGTTGATCGCGGCCTTGCGCTGGACGGCGTCCCGGTACCTGTCGATCTCTCGGAGCGAGTAGAGCAGGATGCTGAGGATGGGCTCCCCTCTCACATCGTCGAGCAGCTTGTCCGAGCCGTAGACGAGCCAGGCGTTGCGTCGCCCGCTCGACCCCCAAGCAGGCAAGCGCTCCGACTCGAGCTGGAGACGGTCCTGCTTGTCGCGTACGACCCAGTACGCGACGTGACGGCCGTCCGCGTCGAGCTCGACGCCGTGCTTGATGCAGTGCCCTTCCGGGAGCTTCGGCGTCGTGCCGAACGGGGTTTGTACCTTCGCGCCGTCTACGAGCCGCACCCGGGGCAATCCCGTAGTCGGCTCCTGCTGGAGGACCACCAGGACATCGCCGGAGATGAGCGCGGCTTGCTTGGCAGCCGCCTGCAGCTGGCCGAAGGAGCGTTGTGCCCGGTAGTCACAGAGACTCGGGCTGCGCTCCCACAGCTGAAAGCGGTTCTCCACGGCTTCTGCCCAGTCGGCGAGCGTGTCTGCCTCGACACCGAGGATCGACTCATCGGGCACGGCCTCGAGGTGGAGGCCACCCGCCACGATGTTCGTCACCAAGCGCCGGATGATTCCCCGGGCGTAGATGTTGGTCCTGAAGACCTGGGAGCTGCGGGCTCGCAGCGTCCAGTAGTCGGCGGTGAGCAGCTCCGTCCAACCGAACCCGCCTGGGAACTTCTCCCCGTCGTGGAAGCCGTAGCGCACGGGAGCTGGCCCCATCGCCTCTACGGGCGTGATGGGAAGGGACGCGGGCGCGGGCTCGATGACCGTGGGAGCCGGTGGTGACGGATGGAGGCGATCGAAGAGACGGTGAACGAGGGGGTGCTGGTGAAGACTCACCATGAGGGACGAACGTAGAGGCGGCCGCAGCCAAGTCGCTGCTCGTAGGTAGAGAGCCGAGCCTCCAGCCGGGAAAGGGTCAGCTGGAGGCTGCCGAGCTGTGCCTTGGTGACGACTTGCCGGGTCTGCCCGGTGTCGAGGCTGTACGACTGAGACCCCGTGGAGATGGCCAGGATCGCGGCCTCGTACGCGACGATGAGCGCCCGCGTCTCCGTGATTCGGTCCTGGATCCAGGTCGTGTCGTCGCAACAGTTCGTCACGCCGCTAGCTCATCCCAGAAGTAGTGCCAGTCGACCTGCTGCATCAGCTGCTGAGTGATGCACACGTCCCAGGCGAGGATGTCGAGCGCGACGTTGGCGTAGATGAGCGTATCCCAAAGTTCGTTGGCAGCGCCGGAGGGGCGGTGCCACTCGAAGCCGAGCCGCTTGCCGCTCGCCTTGTCGATCTTCTCTCGGCGGGTCTCGACCGTCAGTTCCTTCAGCTGATTGTCTTCGGCATCGAGGGGCGCGTTGAAGAGCCCTTCCGGCTGCATGCTCACACCATCCCAAGAGCGGCGAAGGGCTGCAGACCAACGGTCCTTGTACAAGTCGACCGAGGCGCACCAAGAGGACATCCCGCTCGGCGTGACCGTCCTCCAGAACTCCTTGCTGGGTGATCCCTTGGGGGCCGAGTCACGACCCTTGATCGGGAAGACCCCCGCCTCGTAGCGTTCGCAGAAGCGGTAGACCGTGTCCGTCAGGTAGCCGGAGTCGACCAGCGTCAGAGCGATGCGGTAGCGGCGGCCATCGTCGGCGACGTACTCGGCCCCCTCGATGACTTCTCGGAGGCGCCCCCAGGTATTGGGGTCGTCGAGGTTCTCGGTGTTACCCCGGAAGCGCCAGTAATTGAGGAGGAGGGCGCGGCGGCCTCTACACCAGCCGAAGACCGACACGGCCAGGTTGTCGATGTGGACGTCCACGCCGCACGTGAGGATGAGGACGCGCGAGCCACACCACTGCTCGCACCAGTGATTCGGGACTTGCCCGTACTGGTAGGCGTGGCGACGATGCGAAGAGACGATCTCGAAGCTGAGCTTCGTGCCCTGGACCTCGAAGCTTTCCCCGAGAACGTTGTTGTAGAAGACCTGCAGCGTCGCGTTGCTCTTGCTCCGCGCGTGTTCTTCGTCCCAGGCCTCCAGCCACTTGAGAGCGCAGGAGTCCCAGCTCTGCATCCCGAGCGGGCTGTAGAGCGCGGAGAGGTGGTAGCTCCGATGATGCGGCGTCTCGGGGGTTGCCGTGGGCCTCCACTCCCCCTTGGCGAAGAGCGCGGGCTTGTCTTCGTCGGTGTGGTCGTGGCCGCACTCTTCGCAGCGGTAGCGGGTCGAGCCCGGGACGAGGCGGCCTTCTGCCGTCTGCCAGTGCAGGCCCGTGACCTCCCCGGTCTCCTTGTTCGTCCTCCGGAAGCGGAGCGTCTGAGCGTGACCACAACCCAGGCAGTGGACGAAATACCTGCGACGGTCGCCCGCCTCGAAGAGCCGGTCGATCTTGCTCGCCCCTTTGATGAGCGGCGTCGAGATATCCAGGATCTTCCGGGAAGCTTCGTACGCTGCCGTGCGATCGGCAGAGAGGACGACGGGGTCCCCGTCCTTGCCCACGCTATCGGGCCAAGCGTCGATCTCGTCCCGCAGAAGGATCTGGACCGGGATCGACCGGAGCTTGTCCGCGTTCTGCGCGCCGATCGGTAGCAGGAAGCCTCCACCCTCGAACTCGATCTTCTGGTAGGTCCTGCCCGTCTTGCGCGGGTTGTGCTCGTCCGCAGAGCGGATGAGGTGATTCAGCCCGCTGAACTCCAACATCGGGAGAATGAAGCTGTCGATGCGGTTCTTCGCCAACTCGGCGTCGGCGGTAACGATCATCATCGCCGCGGTCTTGACGTGGTCGATGAAGAAGCCGACCACGTTCTCGAGCAGGGTAGTGGCGCCCACCTGCACGCCCTTCTTGATCGTGACGTGACGGACGGGGCTCTCGGGCCCGAGGCAGTCGATCACCTCACGCCAGTAGGGCGTCGCGTCGAAGCGGTAGTAGCCCGGCATAGCCGAGATGGACGCAGGGAGGTATCGCTTCGCCTCCGTCCACTCGCTGGGCTGAAGGATCTCGACCCGGGTGGTGAGCTTGCCGATCTGCTGGCAGAGCCACTCGGTATCGGGGAGGTGGCTCACTTTACTCTTACTCGGCAGCTTCCTGGAGAGGCGCCAAAGGGTCGTCTGCCTGGAGGGACTGCTGCATCTGGGCTTTCGCGGCGGCGATCTGCTGCTCGAGCCCATCACGAACGACGGAGAGGATTCTCGGGTCGTGGTGGCCGAGCATGGTGGCGATCTTCCGCGGCGTATCGCTCACCAGGACACGGAGGGCCGCGTCCAGGTGCTCCATCATGCGGAGCACGGTGGTCCGGGCGATCAAGCGCCCCTGGACACGGCTGAGCTGCAGTTCCTCCCGACGAGCAGCGGCTAGGTTCTTTCGCGCCTGGACCCAGGCGCTCATCTCCTTCGCGTCGCCGTACTTCTCCGTCAGCGCCGCCAGCGGTTCCTCCAGGGAGTCGAGGTCGATGCGTTCACGGAGGGGCCCGAGGTCCCGCTCTAGCTCCGCTGCCGAGGGGGGAGCTTCGCGCTCTGCCTCTGCTTTGGGAGGCGTGGTTGCCGTAACCAGCGTGCGAAGAGTGACTTCGTTTTGCGTTGGAGGCGGTGCTTGCCGGACTCGGTTCAGCTGCTCTTCTACAGCGGCGCGGGCAGCACGCTCCGTGGCCCACGTGACCACCAGCTCGTGGTCGACGTCGATCTTGTCGCCGACCATGGCCGGGCGGAGCTTGCCGTCGGGCTTCGTGACCCGCGTGATCGTCGCGCCGGACACACCCAACCGACGGGCCAATTCCGTTTTAGTGACGAGTTTTCGCCTAGTTGCCACGCTTACGAGACGTGAATAGACTCACGGGCCGGACATTGCGCGAGAGGGTCGGTCGCCATGGTGAAC
>Ga0209486_10000087_pt1 | contig 44676 bp, 36 predicted proteins | sample NCCompost_FD_187518 | JGI IMG/M metagenome (GOLD analysis project Ga0209486, IMG submission 187518) | Agricultural soil microbial communities from Utah to study Nitrogen management - NC Compost (SPAdes) (version 2) | ecosystem: Environmental > Terrestrial > Soil > Agricultural land | place...
GTTAGCGGCGCGACGTGAAGCGAGCAGGTTGGGGATAGCGATCGCGGCGATGATGCCGATGATCGCGACGACGATGAGAAGTTCGATTAGCGAAAAGCCTTCTTGGCGTTTGGTAGTCATTCGAGTTTGGTGCTCCTTAAAAGTTAGGGGGTTTTCCATAATTTTTCTCGCGCCACCGGCTTTCCGTTCCCTTATGAGCCGCGCAAAGCGCGAAGTGTCGATAGGAGCTTTAACAACCGGTGTGCCATTGGCCGTTTTGGCGCGAAAGGCAAAAAAGAGATCTTTTTTGATCGAAATTTTGCTCGTGAGAGGGTTGGACCAAGGGCGTTGCTGAGAGGCTGACAAATTTCGGCAGGGCCGGAATGACGGTTTATGGCAGGAGAGTCAGTGGTTCGTAGTCAGTAGTCAGTAGTCAGTAGTCAGTAGTTCGTAGTTCGTAGTCATATCAACGGACAACGGACAACTGACAACGGACAACTGACTGACAACTGTCCACTGACCAAACCTCAATTTTCCCCAACACCGGCAGCGAACTCGCCAGTGTCATCCTCGCGCCGACGGGCTGGGGGATCGGTGGCGCGGCGCCTCGGATGCGACTCTGGACCACGTCGCTCGTCACGCATCTGTGCTGTCAGACCTCGAACTCCGTGTTTATCTAGTAAGTGCCTAAGAGAGCGCACGGACAATCTCAACAACTCAGCAGCGTTGGTCTGGTTACCCGATGTGCGTCGAAGTGCCTCAAGCACGTAGGTCTTTTCGAGTTGGTCCAGGTGGGCCGTGAGATTGATGCCCTCGTCTGGAAACTCCATCGCTTCTGCCACGCGATACGGATTGTAGTTAGTGATCTTTTCCGGCAGCCGTTCCGGTTCGATGGAGTTCGTTCGTTCGAGGGCGACGGCGCGTTCGATCGTGTGTTCCAACTCACGCACGTTTCCAGGCCACGAGTAGCGCTCGAGCAACCGCATCGCGCTTTCGCTAATGCCTAAAGAGCGTCCGGCCGGCGCGCAAAACTTCTGCACAAAATGGGTGGCCAGCTCCGAGATATCTTCGGCCCGCTCCCGCAGCGGCGGAAGCTCGATTGGGATCACCGAGATTCGATAGTAAAGGTCCTCGCGAAACGCGCCGGAAGTAACCATGCTGGCGAGATCGCGATTGGTGGCGGCAATAACCCGGGTATCGACTGTGCCCTCCTCAGTTGCGCCAACGGGTCGTACTTTTCGCTCCTGCAACACTCGCAAAAGTTTGACCTGCATCGCCGGCGACATCTCGCCGATCTCGTCGAGAAAGATCGTGCCGCTGTTGGCTGCTTCAAAGAGCCCTTTGCGGTTAGTATTCGCACCCGTAAACGATCCCTTGACGTAACCAAATAGCTCCGACTCGAGCAGCGTTTCCGTGAAAGCGCCGCAGTTAACAGACACAAAAGGCTTCTCAGCGCGCGGACTAAGGTCGTGGATCGCTCGCGCCACCAGTTCCTTACCGGTACCTGATTCGCCGGTGACGAGCACCGTCGATTGCACTTGCGCCACCGTCTCGATCATCTGGTAAAGCGCAAGCATGCGCTGGCTGCGGCCGATGATATTGCCGAGCTTCCCGCGCGTGCGTTGTCCCTGGATCAGCGCCTTGTTCTCTTCGAGTAAGGCTACTTTCTCTTTAACAAGCGTGATCTTGTCGAGCGCTCGGGCAACAGTCTCTTTGAGCAGATCATTGTCGAATGGTTTTTGGACGAAGTCGTAGGCGCCGAGGAGAAATGCTTCGCGTGCGGTGTCGACGTTCGCAAACGCCGTCATCATGATCACTTCCACTTCTGGCAGTAACTCCTTCGCGGCCCGCAAAAGATCGACGCCGTTCATATCAGGCATGCGAATGTCGGAGATGATTAGATCAGGCGCCTGCTCGCGGATCTGGGCCATGGCTTCACTGCCATTCTCGGCGAGCCTTACCGTGTGTCCTTCCCGTTGAAGTAAGTGGGTTAGGAACTGCCGCATCCCGAGCTCATCGTCAACAATTAGAAGATTTGCCATGACGTCTTGAATCGACTAATCAGCACTGGTTGAAGTGATCATGGGTTGTCGCCGTTCGAAGTTGTCATTGGGAGTTCGACCGTAATCGTCGTTCCCTGTCCCTCACGACTGCGGACATTGATTGTACCACCATGATCGCGAATGATTTGATAAACAATTGACAGACCGAGGCCCGTGCCGCCCGTCGTTGACGAAAACGGTTCGAAGAGACGTTCGACCTGGTCAGGCGTCATGCCGCGTCCCGAGTCGGAGAACGCAATTCGCAGCCGGTCGTTCGAATTCTTCGCCAGCGTCGCGCGGAGTGTTCCGCCCTCAGGCATAGCCTGAAGCGCGTTGCGCGCGAGGTTCCAAAACACCTGTTTCAACTGTCCTTCGTCCGCGTTCGCGAAAACACGTTCGTTGGGGACCTCAGCTTCTACCGCCTGGTTGGCACTCAGTTCCGGACTGTGACGCAACAATGAAAAAGTTTGATGCAGCAGATCTCCCACGTCGACGCGCGCCTGGACCAGAGAACGTGGGCGCGCATAACTCAGGAAGTCAGTGATGATTTGATTCAGTCGATCCGACTCGCGGAGGATGATCTCCATCAACTCCGCTTGCGACGAATCATTCTCAACTTCCGAACGAAGCATCTGGATCGATCCGCGCATCGCGGCGAGCGGGTTACGTATCTCGTGTGCGATCGACGCCGCCATTCGTCCGATCGCGGCCAAACGGTCCTGGCGACGCGAGGTTTCTTCCAAAGAACGAACCTGGGTCAGATCCTGAAAAGTGATCACCATTCCCGTTGTCTCGCCCGCTTCAGAATTCAGCGGTGAGATACTGTAGCCGAGACGCAGTCTCCTGCCCTCCGAAGTGAGACAACTCGTTTCGAATCGCGGACTCGTCGCGCCGTGTCCCGCCGCGTCGAGTGCATCTTCGACGCGCTCTTTCATTTCACCAAAAAGAATCGAAGAGTCTTGTCCGCGTATTGCTTCTTCGCTGTAGCCGGTGATCTCCTGCGCCGCAGCGTTGACGGTATAGATGCGACCTTCAAGGTCCGTCGTGACGACGCCCGAACGAATTGATGCGACGATGCGTTCGTGCAGAGCGCGAAGGTTTGCCAGCGACTTTCGTGCTGCCTGCAAGCGAACATCAGAGCGTGTTTGCCGTTCCGCGAGCCGTCCTGAGAGGAGGCCCACTACGAAAAACGCGATGTCAAACAGACCAACCCACTGGACCGTTTGCGACAAAGAACCGCCGACCAGCCGCGAATCAGCGCTCGGCCCGAACGCGCCCGTCAAGACTAGCGAACACGCGGTGAACATGACCGCGCAGCCGACAGAGGTGACCACCACCTCGCGTTGATTTAAAAACAGGCTCGAGACCGCGATGATCAGGATGTAGAGCGCAATGTACGGCGACTGGACGGCGTTAGAGTCCCAAACGAGCCCTGTGACGAGAATGACGTCGAAGACGAGTTGGAACCTCGCCTGCATCCGGATGTTTCTATAGAACCGAAAGAGGATTGCGTAAGCGATCGTGAGGCATGCGACGATCGTTAACAGCAGAAGGCTTTTCTGAAATGACTGCTGGGGTTCTCCAGCGCGAATCCAAAGCGTTGCGACGATGCTCAGAATCACCGCCGTCACCAGCCGACCCACGATCAACCAGCCGAGCTTCGAACTCGCCGACCGACCCGACTCGCTGGTGTGTGCAGCGACCATCATCGGGTGGACAGCGTATCACAGTTCATAGAATTCGAATTTCGAAATTCGAATTTCGAAATTGCCGGTTACTGTGGTTCTTACTCGTATCGTAAGGCCCTCATCGGATCGATGCGCATCGCGCGACGTGCCGGTAAGTAACACGCGAACAACGAAACGAAGACGAGCAATAGCGAGATCGTTGCAAACGTCGTCGCGTCCACTGCTTCGACTCCGAACAGCAGTCCCGTTAAGAGTCGCGTCAAGGCAAACGCTGCGAGCAAACCGAGGCCGACGCCCATTACGGTCAACGCCAATCCCTGCTTTAGGACCAACAACAGCACCTGTCGCGGTTGGGCGCCGACCGCCAGTCGCAGTCCGATCTCGCGCGTCCGCAGAGCGACTGAATAGTTCATCACGCCAAAGATTCCGACCGCGGAGAGCAACGTGGCCAAACCCGCGAACAGTGCCAGTAAAAACGTGTTGAAGCGCGACCGGCTTACTGCTTCCGACATCACCTGGTCCATCGTGCGAACGTCGGAAACTGGTTGATTGGGATCGAGCGCGCGGATCTCTCGTTGCACTACCGGAGCAATCGCGGTCGGGTCGCCGTCGGTGCGCAGCACGAGAGTCATAAACGGATAAGGCAGGTCCGGATGCGTGAAGTAGACTGCCCCTGGCGCTTCGTCGATCAAGCTGTCGTACCGCACGTTGCCCACGACGCCGACGATCTCCGTCACAACCGGGGTTTCAAACATCGCGACGTCGAGACGTTGTCCGATGGGATCTTGATTCGGGAAGTGCTTGCGAGCGAGTGCTTCGTTAATCAAGACGACGCGTTTCGCCTCGCGCTGTTCGATCTCAGAGAAGTTGCGGCCGCGCAGGATTGGAATGCCGAGCGTAGCAAAATAACCGGCGTCGACCACTCGCACGTCGCAACTAGGTCCTTGTCCCGGCGGCGGCTCAGGCCGGCCGATGATCTTGAAACCGGTAGACGAACCCAGGCCCCCGTACAGTGGTAGGAAGTTGACCATTCCCGCGGAACGCACGCCGGGAAGGTTTCGCATTCGTTCCATCGATTGGTTGAAAAACTGGACCAACTGCGCGTCTTCCGGATAACGCGCGAAGGGTAATCTCACGACCATCGAGAGGACGTTGTCAGTATTGAACCCGCGATCGACTTGTTGCAGGCGAATAAAACTCCTGACCAGTAGTCCGGCACTCGCCAGTAACACAACCGCGAGCGCGATTTCTGAAACAACAAGCACGCTGCGCATGCGCCGGCTGCCAGTTGCCTGGCCGGAGTCTGCTTTGCCGCCTTCTTTCAGTGAGTCGTTCAGATTGAGTCGCGAGATATGCAACGCGGGCGCGAGTCCAAAAATGATCCCTGTCAAGATCGAGACGCCGAGAGTCCATAACAGCACGGAGGAGTTCAAGCTGACGCCCTGAAGGCTTACGACGTCGCGTGGACTAATTAACGGCAGCGCCTTAATTCCAAGCCAGGCAACTCCGAGTCCGAGTGCGCTGCCAAGTAGTGCCAGCAAAAGACTCTCCGTTAGCAACTGTCTCACGATGCGCGATCGACGCGCGCCGAGTGCGGCGCGTAAAGCAATCTCTTTCTCACGCGAGGTTGCGAGTGATAGCAACAGATTCGCGACGTTGGCGCATGCAATCAACAAAACGAACCCGACTGCGCCTAACATCAACCACAGCGGGCGTCGCACATTGCCGAAGAATTGTTCTCGCAGCGGCAGGACTTCCGCGCTGTAGTTTTTGTTGAACTCCGGTACTTCGTCTGAGAGTCGCGCTTCGATGGTTCGAAGTTCGGCGGCTGCCTGTTCCGCACTGACGCCGGGTTTCAACTTGGCAACGGTTGAGAGAAAACGTCCGCGTTCGTTCTCGGTTGAATTCGTTGGCATCGGCAACACGATCCACACTTCTGCGGGCCTGCCGGTTCCCGATCGCTGCTTAATGTGAAACTGAAAGTTCGGCGGCATCACACCTACAACCTCGAACTTATTGCCGCTGAGAGTTATCGGCTGTCCAATCGCGTTTGGCTGTCCGCCAAATCGTCGTTGCCACAGTCCGTAACTAAGCACGGCGACAAGTGGGCTTTTAGGTTGAGCATCGTCGGGTAACAAAGTCCGGCCAAGAATCGGCTGCACTCCGAGGACTTTGAAGATCTCCGGCAGTGCGAGCTGCCCGGAGACCTCTTCCGGTTCGAAGTTGCCGGTTAGCGTGAGTCGCTGATCACTGAACGCTGCCATGTCCTCGTAACTCGTGCTTTGCGCCCTCCAGGCGCGGAAGTTTGCGCGTGAGGTCGTGTTTTGATGACGGCCCCCGGGCGAAACTTCCCACAACATGACGATTCGATCCGGGTCTTGATAGGGAAGTGGCCGAAGCAGCAGCTCGTTAACCACTGAAAAGATCGCACTGTTGGCGCCGATGCCAAGGGCGAGTGTGCTCACGGCGATTAAAGTGAAAGCTTTGTGTTTAAGCAGTACGCGCGTGCCGTAGCGAACGTCTTGCGCGAGTGTTTCAAAGAGACCGCCACCTTTCACGTCGTAGGCAGCGTCGACGGCGCGATTTACGTTGCCGAAGCTACGCATCGCTTTCTCGCGCGCCTCGTCCGGCGACATACCCGCTTTAATGTTTGCTTCAATCTGCAGGTGGAGATGGGTGCGCATCTCGCGGTCGATATCGTTGATGACGGAGTCGCGCCGGCGGAGCGCCCGCAGGCGATCGCGAAGAACGTTGAACCACTTCATTGCTACAACCCTTGAAAGATTTTCTTCCGACTTGTGCCTTTGTGGTTAAGTCGTTGCCTGTCGAATTTTGGTGATCGCGAGCACGAGACGGTCCCAACTCGCTTCCTGAGTCTCGAGATGCTTCCGTCCGCTGCGTGTCAGTTTGTAAAATTTCGCCTCGCGTCCAGTCTCGTGGACGTCCCAGCGCGCCGACACCCAACCCTTCTGTTCAATGCGATAGAGCGCCGGATATAGCGACCCCTGTTCAACATTGAGCATTTCATCCGAAAGCTGTCGGAGACGCTGAATAATGCCGTACCCATGCAATTCTCCCAGCGACAACGACTTGAGAATCAGCATATCGAGCGTACCCTGCAACAGATCGGCCTTATCTTTAGCCACAAAGATCTCCTTGAATTGAGCAACGCAGAAGTAGTGATACCTAGAAACGGTAGGCATCATAGACGGGCATGCCTAGATTGTCAAAGTGTTGGTGAGATTTATAGTTGAAATGAAACTCTCGATTATGTCTTTCGACGCGTGAGACTGGCGGCGACGGCGCAGAGTTCCGTGAGTTCAACGGGTTTCGGAACGTGCATGTCGTAACCGGCGCGCAGAGCCTGAAGACGATCCGCGACGCGCGTGTAGGCTGTTAAGGCTATGGCTGCCACCCGGCGACCGCTTTCAACTTGAAGACCGCGGATCTGCCGGATTAGATCATACCCGTCCACTTCGGGCATACCGATATCGCTGATCAAAATGTCCGGCACTTCGTTGCCGAGCGCGGCGAGAGCCTCGGCGGCAGACGCCGCAACGCGAACCCTGGCGCCGTTGTATTCGAGGCCCTGCCTCAATAGGTCCCGCGTGTCGGGCTCGTCGTCGACCACCAGTATCAATAGACCGTCAAGTCGATCGGTACTCTCATTCGCCGGCAACAAGTCTCTTGCGCCCGGATGCACGCGACCGGCTGCGGCGTCGACATGGTAAATCGGACTGATTGGCAAATGTACGGTAAAGGTCGCGCCGTGGCCCACGCCATCGCTCGATGCTTGCACGGTTCCGCCATGCAGTTCGACCAGGTGACGCACAATCGAGAGACCTAGACCCATGCCACCATGCCGGCGACTGGTCTTCTGGTCTGCCTGACGAAAGCGATCGAAAACATGCGGTAGAAAATCAGGTGCGATCCCCTGTCCGGTGTCACTAACTACGATCTCGAGATGTGAATTGACTCGCTCCGAACGAATCTGCACTCGCCCTCCGCGCGGCGTGAACTTGATGGCGTTCGAAAGCAGGTTCCAGACTACTTGCTGGAGCCGCACCGGATCGCCGGGAATCGAAATCGCGGCTGTGTCGATCACTTTTTGCACGCGAACGCCCTTCGCTTCGGCGGCTGGCCTAACAGCTTCAACCGCCGCATCGATAAAGGAGTTGGGCTCCGAAGGCCGCACGTCCATTCGCAGCTTCCCGGTAATGATGCGCGAAACGTCGAGCAGGTCATCGATCAGCTGGGCCTGTGCGCGAGCGTTGCGTTCGATCGTGTCGAGCGCCTTAGCGTGGTCTTCACCCGACAACTGTCCCATTCGCAGCATGCGGGTCCACCCGAGAATCGCGCTCAATGGTGTGCGTAGTTCATGCGAGATCGTGGCAAGAAACTCTTCCTTCAGTCGGCTCGACTCTTCCGCCTGGTGATAGAGCCTCTCCTTCTCGGCGGCCGCCTGTTCTGCTTCAGCACGCGCCTGTTTCGCTGCTTCGTACGCCGCAGCTAGAGTCTTACGCGCCTGCCGTTGCTCAGTGATGTCGCGTGCGATCTTGGAAGCGCCGACGATTTGGCCGTTGGGTCCCTTGATCGGCGAGACGGTGAGTGAAATGTCGATGCGTCTGCCATCTTTAGTGAGGCGGATAGTTTCATAGTGCTCGATGCGATCACCGGCCCGGAGTCGCGCCAGGATTGCAGGCTCTTCGTCGACGTGGTCGGGCGGGATCAGCATTGTCACCGATTTGCCGATAGCCTCCTCCGCGGTGTAGCCGAAGATGCGCTGCGCGCCGTTGTTCCAACTGGTGATGGTACCCGCCAGGGTCTTACTGATTATCGCGTCCTCAGCCGACTCGATGAGCGCAGTGAGCCAGTAAGGCGCCAGTTCGGGGCTTCTTAAATCTGTAACTTGATCCGACTTAGATGCGTCGTGCGGTAGCGCACCTTCTGGAGCTTGACCAGGCATACCTATGTGTTCTCTGCGTGACTTCTCGGAGGGGAGTTACCAGGGGGAAATTCAGGGGGTAGGCGGATTATATCAGGGCAGACGCACATTGCCCATCTGTGGCACCAAGCGGGTTTCTTAGTTTGCCAGATTCTCTGCGTACCTCGGCGGTCCTCCGCGACTCTGCGGTTTATCTGGTTTTGCGCGTCTTTTAACGCTGAGTCGCGGAGGACCGCCGAGGTACGCAGAGAGGAAAATAAGACACCACCTGCCAAGCGGGGTGTCCTTAAAATTTAGGGACAGAGCTGCCAAGCGAGAGATTTGGCGCTCTTAGTTGCCGCTCAAATAGTCAGCCACTGCGCGTGAGATCGGCTGGCCAGTTTGCGACTCGTAGTAGCTGAATGCTGGGCTGGGATTTACCTCGAAACAGTAGACATAGTTCTCGGGTGTGATCTTAAGATCGATACCCGCGAAGGCCAGACCAAGGCCGGCCGACAACTTTACGCACATCTCCGCCAGATCGTCAGCCAACTCGGCCGGACGCAGCTCTGCATGGTCACCACTCTGACGGTGGGCGTAACGATAGTCGGTCGCATCGGTGCTGATCGCTGTTGCGAAAACCTTCTCGCCGACCGTATGAACGCGAACGTTTGTGCCTTCGACAAAAGCCTGAAACTGAGTTGGGCACCAACGAATGTTATCGATGCGCGACATGTCGTCGTCAGTCAAAGTCTGCACGATCGAACGCACGCCGCTGATCGATTTGTAAATTACCCGGCCGTGACGAGCGCGAAACGCACGTACCAGCTCTGGGTCATTGGTTATTAACGTTTCCGGCACTTCAAAGCCAAAACGCTTGATGAGCTGTGCCTGGTAAGGCTTCGAGAAATTCGACCCCATAGGCGCAACGCGATTCACAACACGTGCGGGACTGATCTCCGCCCAACGTGTCAATGTTTCAAACAGGTTGCTGCAAAACTTTAGCTCCGGCGAATCGGCCGGCGCATCTTTCAACTCCGGCAAGTGGTGATAGTCCATCAACCGCGTGAAGACGCCCGTGAATTCATCGACCGAATAGCTGTCGCCGTTCAGTTGCAACCGACCGGTCGTCTTTCCACCATTAATGTCCAGCGACATCTTCATGCTGGCAAACTTACGCTGGTTCAAGACGACGTAACGCCTGCCGTTGCTGGTGAGTGCGTCACTCACCAGGGCCATTGGTGTTTCAGTTGGAATGCCGCATAACAGAATCATGAGTTGCTTCGCCTCCGATTCACGTAAAGTTGTCGCGCAAGTTCGTTGAGTAGCGATTCACCGCCAAGACGCAGATCCGGCATCGGCGTGGCGCCGGCGAAGGTCCATAATCGATGCGACTGGCTCACGGTCAATTCGATTCCCAGCAGTCGCGTTCGCGCGAGGCGTGCCAGTGCTTTGCAGGCATCGGCGATGTGGGGCGGGAGGGTCGGACCAAACACGTAATCGCCCAGCACGATCGCCATTGTCGTCGGAGTGCCGTCGGGAACAATGCGTCGAAGATGTTTCGTTTCATCGATGTTGTCGTGACTGGACTGACTGTAGGTGGCGGTGGGAAGTCCTGACTGCGCGGCCATCCACACCCACTCGGAAACGTGACGCCACGCTCCCGACAGTCCCTGCGAATGGACGCCGTTGAAGATTGGCGCGGGAAGTGTTTTCAGCCAGCTCATGAAAAGCGCCGTGTATTCCTGCTGTGCGTACTCGAAATCGGGTGTGCCCGCAAGATGTTGTAAGGGCACGTGTGTGAGCCTATTGACGACGCCGTTCACGTATCGATTGTCGATGATTCGCCCGTCGGCAAGAGTGACATTGAAGTTTGCGCCATCGACGCCGACTGTGTGTTCCCAACGCGCTCTCGTAGTCAACATCTCATCCGTAACCAATTCAAACGGATGAAGTCCACGTGCACGCAAACCGTGAAAAGCCCAAAGTGCCGACGCATCGTGGGCAGAGCAGATCATTAACCACATATTTCTCCTAAGGTCCGTGTTTCCGTTTTAATGACATGCGGAAACACGGACTCAGATGGTAGTTACCACCTACTTCGGTTTCTTCTTATCGTCTGACTTGGCCTCGCCTCCGGCGACATCAGGTTCACCTTTCAACGCGCCCGTGGTGAGATCAGGGCGAAGGTCGACGCCGATGAAGTGCGTGAGCCGCTCCAGTGCGTCTTCGAGTTCGCCGAGACGTTCCTCGGCGCTGCCGGTGCCTTTGAATATTCGAGTACCGGGATCCAGCCTGGTCTCTGCGCTGGGTTTTTCGAATTCGGGTTTGACCTGGAACTTTTCGGGGAATTCTTTCTCAGGTTTGATTTTCTCGATCTGGTATTTCTCGAACTCCTTCTCGGGTTTGATCTTTTCGATCTCCTTTTGAATCTTGTCCGGAAACTCTTTCTCGGGCTTAATCTTCTCGAGTTCCTTCTGCTTCAGTTCTTCCGGCTTCGGCGCAGCGGCCGCTCCTTCTTCGGGCTTTTCGGCGCGGAAAACGATGCCAGGGTCAAAGCCGCCCCCTTCGACGATCTCCTTGCCGGGCTTCTCAAAGTTCTTCCTCTCAGTGTCCTTAAACTCCTTGAAGCGTTCCTTGATCTCAAGCTTCTCGAGTTTCTCGAGCTTAAACTCCTTGTGCTCCTTGATCTCTCGCTTTTCAGGCTTTTCCTTGATCTCGATCTTGAGTTCCTTTTCAGGCTTGATCTTTTCGATCTGCTCCTTTTCGAGCTTCTTTTCGAAATCTTTGTTCTTACTCATGAAAACTGCTCCTTGTGGGTGAAGTGAGTGTTTGTGTCGGGTGCATTCACTCGGCAAGGAATGTGCCAGCAGAAAAAGAGCCGATGGGTGGGGTTTTTCTGACGAGAGAAAAGTAGAACTGTAGACTGCCGGAAACACTTGCTATCCGATCGGTTTCGGTTTCAGAAAAGAAAAACACCCGGGACGTGAATCCCGGGTGTTGTCGAAAACTAGTTTACTTTAGTGTTTAGTGACCTGCCGAGAGTTTGCCGATTAACGTAAACAATGGCAGGTACATCGCAATGACAATCGAACCGATAGTGACGCCGAGAAAACCGATCAGCAACGGCTCAATCAAAGTCAGCAAGTTGGCGATCGCGGAATCGACTTCCGCTTCGTAGAAGTCGGCGATCTTGCCAAGCATCGCGTCGAGCGCGCCTGTTTGTTCGCCGATACCAACCATTTGCGCCACCATGTGGGGAAATACTTCCGTCGCTTTTAATGGCTCCACGAAACTTTCACCGCGCTCCACGCCAATGCGAACTTTCGTAATCGCCTCTTCGATGATCACGTTACCCGAGGTTTTCGCCGTAATGTCGAGCGATTGCAGGATCGGGACACCAGAAGAAAGGAGCGTCGAAAGCGTACGCGAGAATCGAGCAACGGATATCTTGCGGAAGATGTCACCCAGGACCGGGATCTTGAGCAGGATGCGGTCGATGATTTTGTGGCCGCTCGGAGTCTTGTAATAGAACTTTATAGCGACGCCGGTCGCGATCGTGGCCGCCAGTATCACAAGTCCTCCCCAACCAGCAAGAAAGTTGCTGATGCCGACCACGATTCTCGTCGGCAACGGCAATTGCTCGCCTGGTCCAAGCAAACCAAGGAAGATGTTCTGAAACTGCGGGATCACAACCACCATGATCACAGCAACAGCGATGATCGCGAGCACGATCACGGCCGCCGGATAGATCATCGCCGAAATGATGTCGCGTTTTAACTTGACGATCTTCTCGATGAAGGTCGAAAGACGTTGCAGAATCAAGTCGAGAATACCGCCTGTTTCTCCCGCTTCGACCATGTTCGCATAAAGCTGATCGAAAACGCGCGGATGTCGGGCCATAGCGGCCGCCAGGGTCGAGCCTTCTTCTACGTCCTGCCGCACCTGCATCAGGATCTGCTGGAAGTACTTGTTGTCCTGTTGTTGGGCCAGTATTTCGAGACACTGAACGAGCGGCAAACCAGCGTCGATCATCACCGAAAACTGGCGCGTGAAGACTGACAGGTCTTTGGATTTTACCTTCTTGCGGTTGCCGATCTTCGGAATTCCGATTTCGCGTCCCTTTTCTTTGACAGACGTGAGCGTCACTTGTTCGCGGCGCAGGATCTGTCGCAGGGCCTCGCGATTGTCGGCAACACGTTCGCCGACAACGATCTCGTTTAGTTTGTTGCGTCCTTTAAAGACGTACGTTGGCATGGCTGTGAACTCCGCAGTGGCTTCTTATCTTACGTTTGGTCTTTGACCAACCGGTCGGGTTTGAGCATAAGGACTCGCGTGCGGTTTCCCGTTGTTGGTGTTAACACCGGCGCCGCGATCGATCAGCTCGCGCAGTTCATCGACGTTCGACGAGCGTTGCAAAGCAGTGTCTAAACTGATCTGGCGCTTGTGATAGAGAGTCGCGAGCGACTGATTGAAGGTCTGCATTCCGTACTTGTCCTGACCGGTCTGCATCATCGAGTAGATCTGGTGGACCTTGTCTTCGCGGATCAGGTTTCGGATAGCACCGTTGGGCACAAGAATCTCGAGGGCCATCGCGCGTCCACTTCCTTCCGAGCGTGGCAGCAGCGCCTGACACATAATGCCTTCGAGCACAAGCGAGAGTTGTGCGCGAATCTGGGCCTGCTGATCGGACGGGAACACGTCGATGATACGGTTGATCGTCGACGAGGCTGAGTTTGTGTGCAGAGTCGCAAGCGTAAGGTGGCCCGTCTCGGCAATACGCAGCGCTGACTCGATTGTTTCGAGGTCGCGCATTTCGCCGACGAGCACCACGTCAGGGTCCTGACGCAGCGCGGTGCGCAGCGCGGCGGCGAATCCGTGAGTATCGGCATTCACTTCGCGCTGGTTGATAAGACAGCCTTTGTGATTGTGAAGAAACTCGATCGGATCTTCGATCGTCAGAATGTGTTCGTGACGGTCGCGATTGATCTTGTCGATCATCGCCGCGAGCGTGGTCGATTTTCCCGATCCGGTTGGACCAGTGACAAGGATCAGGCCGCGCGGTTTGTTGCATAGCTCTTTGACTACCGCCGGCAGCCCTAACTCTTCGAACGCCTTAATCTCATAAGGGATGGCACGAAAGACCGCGCCGACCGCGCCGCGCTGGTTGAAGAGATTGGCGCGGAAACGTGACAGACCTTTGACGCCGAACGAGAAGTCGAGCTCCAGGTTTTCCTCGAAACGATGCTTCTGTGCGTCGGTCAACACCGAGTAAGCGAGTTGCTTGGTGTCAGCCGAAGTCAGGACCCGATACGACTCGAGTGGACGGAGATGTCCGTCCACTCGAACCTGTGGCGGGGAGCCCGTTGTAATGTGCAAGTCCGAGCCGCCGAGCTCCGAAAGCTTTCTCAGCAGTTCGGACAAGGAGATTTGAGGAACGGTTTCGTTCAGTCGCATCTGATCTCTCCTGGAGCAGTTATTAATGGTGTTCTCTACTGAACACGGATTAACGGAATTTACTCCCTGGTCCCTTCCGACTTCGCGCGCAACGATTCGATGAAGCGTTCCGCTTCCACCGTCATGCGTTCCGCGTGTTCAACCGGCGCTTCCGTTGTCAATCCGTAAACGCGGCCGTCCGATTCCGTGAAATAGAACGTCCACGCCTTTTCGGGTGTGAGCGCATCCTTCGGAGTGCGGCCCGTTACGACGAAAACACGAGTGCCATTAACCTCACGAATGAAGTCATTCACTACCCAACCACCGTTGTTGACCATCTTGTCGATCACGATTCGTTTGAGATCGGCAACCGGCACTCCCGCCAGCATCCTTTTCTGTTCACGCTGGGTCAGGAAGATCGGATTCGGACGACTAAGAGCTACGACTGACAGGTTCATCTGTCCCGGCAGTTTGGCAGGACTACCGGGTGCAATCACCGGACGTGCTGCGTTGACCACGCGCGGTCTGGTGGCGCTAACAGCAGCATGCGCTGAGACTGTTTCGTTAGACGGAGTCACGGGCGCTGTGACAACAGGCGCCACCGGCGCCGCCGGAATCGCTATAGGTTCAGAGATTGAACGCATCGACGGCCTCGTGGCCTGGGCCACTGTCACGTCAGTCTGTAGCGTAGCCGGCGCCCTCAGTGCGCGGGGCGGCAGTTCGTTGAACGACTTCGAACTGGCTCTTGCCGCGGTCGAAGGCAACGCTGGTCCGGCAACGACCGATAAATCGCCAGTCGCAATATTCTGCGGTAACGCCGTCGCGAGATTCTGCGGCAAAGCCATCATCGCGTTGCGGCGCGCCAATTCTTCGGCGGCGCGCTTCGCCCGCAGGCGCGCGCGATATCGTCGCCACCAGGCGCGTGAACGGTAGCGTTTCGACTTCTTCTGCGTTACCTGTGTGCTCTGCCTGATTCCGTGCGCTGAATTGGCAAACGGCAGCATGATGCCCACGGAGAGCAGCAGCATCAGCGTTATTGCAATTGTTCTTAACATTTTCGGGTTTCTCCTCGATTTAGGCGACCGTTTCACGAACGACTTCTTCAACCGTTGTCACGCCGCTGCGAATCTTGTGCAGACCCGATTCGCGCAACGTGATCATGCCGTCGTCGATCGCCTTCTTCCTCAATTCAAGTGCTGAGGCCCCGATCAAGATCAACTCGCGGATCTCGTCGGTAATTTCCAACACTTCGTAGAGTCCGATACGTCCTTTGTAACCGGTATTGTTACAGGTGGGACAACCCTTGCCCTTGAAGGTCTTGAGTGATTTGGCTTCGTCAGCCGAGAAGCCAACCTCAACCAGGGCCTCGACCGGGTTCTGGTGGTCCTGTTTACAGTCCTTACAAACGCGACGAATCAGACGTTGAGCCTGGATGAGGTTCACGCTAGTGGCGACAAGGAAGGGTTCGATGCCCATGTTCATCAGGCGGGAAATGGTTGAGGGAGCATCGTTGGTGTGAAGAGTCGAGAGTACAAGGTGACCGGTGAGCGCGGCTTTGATGGCGATCTCCGCGGTTTCAAAGTCGCGGATTTCGCCGACGAGAACAATATTTGGGTCCTGCCGGAGAAAAGCTCTGAGCGCGGCAGCGAAATTCAACCCGATCTGCTCTTTCATCTGCACCTGGTTGATGCCCATCAGGTTGAACTCGACCGGGTCCTCGGCGGTCATGATGTTCGTGTCGACCGTGTTCAAAGATTGCAGCGCAGAGTAGAGCGTGTTTGTTTTACCGCTTCCGGTTGGTCCAGTCACCAGGACCATGCCGTAAGGCTTCGAGATGTTGCGCTTGAATTTGGTCAGCGACTCAGGCTCGAAACCGAGCTTCGTCATGTCCAACATCAGGTTCTGCTTGTCCAGCAAACGCAGCACGACTTTCTCGCCAAATAACGTCGGCAAGGTGGAGACGCGAAAGTCGAGCTCGCGGGAACGCGAATCGACTTTCACTTTGATCTTGATACGACCGTCTTGAGGGAGACGCTTTTCTGAAATGTCCAGCTTCGACATGATCTTAACGCGCGAAATCAACGCGTCGCGCATTTTCAAAGGTGGATGCATCACGTCGTAGAGCATGCCGTCGATACGGAACCTGATGCGCAGCTCCTTCTCATAAGGTTCGACGTGGATATCGGAAGCACCGCGACGAAGCGCGTCAACGAGCAACACGTTCACAAGTCTGACGACCGGCGCGTCCTCGCTCATGCGTGACAACGTGGAGAGATCGATCTCCTCGTTGTCATCGAGTACTTCTACGTCCTCAGCGTCGCCCGGTGTGAAGTCGATGCTGTCGAGGGAAACGAGATCGGCGTGTGTGATAGCGCCATTGGAGCCGTTCGAGCCGTTGCGTGATTCGGAGTCCTCGACCGCCGAGGCCAGCTCGATCTCGCGCGAAGTTCCGTAGTACTTCGCAATCGCCTGCTGAACGCTGCCTTCAGCAACGACAACTGGTTCGACGTTCAAGCCGGTCATGAACTTGACGTCGTCCATTGCGAAGACATTCGTGGGGTCGACCATTGCAAGTGTCAGCGTGGCGCCAACGCGCGAGAGCGGTAGGACGCAATGTTTTTGCGCGACTTCCTGGGGAATGAGACGGAGCACTGAGGAATCGATGTTGAAGAGGTCGAGGTTGACTGACGGAATGCCGTACTGCCTGGAGAGGACGGCGGTGATCATGTCGTCGCTGACCAGACCCAGTTTGACAAGATTAAAACCGAGACGGCCGCCGTGCTCGCGTTGATAGTCGAGGGCCTCTCTAAGTTTTTGGGGACTTATTAAATTTTCGCGGACGAGAATTTCGCCTAATTTGGCTGACATTTGTGAATCGTGACCTAGAGCGAGACCACTAACAGATCTTGGAAAGGATGGAGGCGCCGAAACGGCGCGAGGCATGATCTACTCAGACAACGATGAGACCAACATCGTTGTGCATTCATAGTATCGTTTGAACAACAGGAGTGTCAAGCAAGGATTTCCAGCAAAAATCGTAGGGAATCTAACAAAATCCGCGCCGTCTGATGGTGAACAGACGGCGCGGATTTTTGAAGCCTTTGCGGTTCGCGAGAGGTGTTATGGACGACGCTTCGGAGGCGCCTTTTTATCCGGAGTGACGTTTTGGCTCGCCTTCATGTCATCCAGAATCAACTTCGCCTCATCCTTGAATGGGTGCCCGGCAGGCGCCTTCTCGACAAACCTTTGCAGGTAGTTTGCGGCATCCTGATACTTGGCTTTGTCCTGTTGTGCATAAAGCGCCATTCCAGCTCCGAAATTTGCGTCTGGGTTGTCAGGCGTTGTGGCCAGAATGGCCTCGTACTCAGCGAGCGCCTTATCCGCAGCACCGGCGTCGAGCAGCATCTGTGCCAGATCGAGTTGGGCCTTAGTCTTCTTCACCGGATCGGTTTCGGCCGCGATGTAGTCCTTGTAAGCGGTGATTCCGGCTGTAGCCTGCGTTCCGTCGACTTTGCTGACGAAGAGTCGCATTGATTCCGCTTGGGTCACCAATGCGGCGTATTTGTTGCCGTTGTACCGCTGTAATTCCGCGGGATCGGTAGGAAGCGTCTGCGCTTTGAGCAGTGTTACCGCTTTGCTCGAGGCTTCGGCAGCACCTTTGAAGTCGGCCTTTGCGCCTTCGATCAAAGCCGTTTTTGCTGCGTCGTCAGCCGCCTTCGAGCTGACAGCGGTGTTGTATTTTTGGACGCCACGGCCTTTTAAAGCCACGGCCTTATTCGTCAGAAGCGCCGGCTGTTCCGAGTCGGCCGCGAGTCCTTCATCGAACTGGACAAGAGCTTCGTCGTACTTCTGAATTGCCAGCTCACTGTTTTTGCCCGCGGCATTTGCGGCTGCTAGAGCCTCGTTACCAGCCTTAAACGTTCGCGCGATCGTTGCATTTGCGGCTTCGATCTTCTTGTTACCCTCTTCGATCTCCTTGTTCTTGCGGAGCAACTCCGCTTCACGTTTGGCCTTGTCGGCTTCGCTTTCACCACCACCACTGCTGCCAGTGCTGCCCGATCCGCCGGTGGTTGCCGGTGCGGGTGATGTGCCGCCCGCTTTCTTGATCTCGTCCAACGTAAAACGCTTTCCATCACCCGGTGATACTTCGAGGTCAACGGGAACGCCACGTCCCGCTCTGACGCCCGGCATGAAGTTCGGTGAAGCGGTCGGATGGCTGACGGAGACGACGTAAGTGCCGACAAACGGGACGCCGGCAAATACCCACTCGCCTTTCTTGTTTGTCTTTGTCTTGTATTCACCTTTGATGTCGGTGCGGAAGACGTCGATCTGCGCGTCAGCAAGGGGAACCTTTTGGCCGTCGGCCTGCTTCATCATCACCGTGCCGCGGAGTTCACCGACCTGAGCGACCGCGCTAATCGAAGCGAAACTTAATAGAACTGCAACCGCAAGCGCTCCGAAAAAGTATTTGCCAATCATTGTTGAAGATTCCTCCATCTGCGTGGATTCGCGTCGTTTAGACAGAGTCGTAAGATGCGTGCCCACTATTGTCTAGTTGTAACTATAAGCAACCCCGAGAAGTGTCCTAAACTTAATAAGCCGAGCGACTACTGTCAAGCAGGTAGGGGATCGGATCTGTCACTCCTGCCTCGCGAAATGCGCGGAGCCGGAGCGCGCAGGAATCGCAATTTCCACAGGCGCGATCTGACTTCTGATAACACGACCAGGTCAGGTGCAGCGGCGCGCCGAGATCCAGCCCTTTTCGCACGATGTCTGACTTGCGCATTCCGATGACCGGAGTCTTTATCTTGATCTGCGTTTCGGGTTTTGTGCCGACGTCGATCGCCGCCTGAAACGCCTCGTAGAACTCAGGACGACAATCGGGATAACCGGACGAATCTTCGGCAACAGCCCCGATGTAGATCGCGCCCGCGTTTATAACTTCACCCCAACTCACAGCCGTAGCTAACAGATGCGCGTTTCTGAACGGCACGTAGCTCGAGGGGATTGTGCGCGTAGTTAGATCCGGCGCGGTAACGGCAATTTGAGTGTCGGTCAACGAAGAACCACCAATTCGCGCGAGATGATCGAATGAGATCACGAGCCGCAAGTCGACGTGATAATGATCGGCGATCGCTTCGAAAGCTTCGCCCTCTCGCTGCTCGGTTCGCTGACCATAAGCCACGTGCAGAAACGCAAGCCTTTCGTTCTCGGCGTGGGCGATCGCGGCGGTAACGCACGAGTCCATGCCACCGGAGACGAGGCAGACCGCGAGTGGTGGTTGCTCGGCGTCTTCGATGTCAACAACCTCTGTTGCCAGTTCTTCCGAGCCGCCCATCAAACTCCTTTCACGTCCGGACCCCATATGTACTTGTGCAGTTGCAACTGCATGCGCACTTTCAAACCACTGGCGGCAATCCAAGTCGCGAGTTGCTCGAGATCGATCTGTCCCCACGCAGGCGAGATCAGAACAGCGTACGCGCGAGCTTGCAGGTCGTATTCTTCGATCACCCTTCTTGCGTACAGCCAGTCGCCTTCCTCCGCGACAACAAACTTAACCTCATCGCGGTCCGCACGCAGGCGCTCGAGGTTGGACCAGTCCTGGCGTGCTTCCTCGCCTGATGCCGGACACTTGATGTCGAGAATCACTTTAGCGCGCGGATCTAAACCGGCAGTCGAAACGTAGCCCCCAGTTTCAATTAAAACTTCGAAACCTTCGTCGCAGAGACGCGCGATCAACGCGAATGCTTCTTTCTGCGCCAGGGGTTCGCCGCCAGTTACCTCTACCAGATTCACGGCGAAAGCGCGCACCTGGTCCACCACGGCGCCCAGTGACATGTGGTCGCCGCCAATGAAGGTGTACTCGCTATCGCACCACACGCACCGCATCGGGCAGCCGGTGAGACGCACAAACGTGCACGGACGTCCCGCATGGGTCGATTCACCCTGAATGGAGCGAAAGATTTCAGTGACACGTAGCATGGCGAACCAGAGAGTTTCTGAATCTAGCTCAGCCATACTTGCGTGTCAAAAGACGAGTTTCTGCATCAAATCGGGTTGAGAGTGATAGGATTAGGCCGAATTTGAGACTTCCCGTGGAATCCAGACGCCGCGAAATCGAAACTCTGCTGAACGAGGGCGCGGAACGGTTGCTCGCCCGGGCCGAGGACCATCGTTCGCTCAGTAACCACTGTCTTGTAACAAGGATTGGGGCCGTGGTTGAGAAGTATCTTTTAAGGGATGATCCGAATGCGCCCGAGACGAAGGTCGCGAAATTTATCGACGAACTCCAGGCGGATGATTTGTGTTTGATCGTCGCGTGTGAACGGGGGGACGAAAAGGCCTGGACGGAACTGGTCGAACGTTTTAAACCTACCGTCCGCTCAGCGGCCCGATCGGCAAGTTCGAACGAAGATGCGGCTGAAGATCTCGCCCAGTCGATTTGGGCGGAACTCTATGGATTACGCACGCGCAACGACGGGCGGCCCGCAAGTAAGCTGGCGTACTATTCGGGACGTGGTTCACTGGCCGGTTGGCTGCGCGCGGTGGTTGCGCAACTGGCGGTTGACGTCTTTAGAAAACAGTCGAAGCTGGTTCAAACCGAAGAGGACGCCGAACTTGATCGACTCGCGCAGGAAGTGCATGTTGCGGAAGGACAGCCGGCGCTTGCAGGAATGCAGAATCCCGAGGAGTCGATGTCGAATCGCTTCGCCCGCGGCGAGATGCAGCAGGCCTTGAGCAGATCGGTGCAGGAGTTGACCGCTGAGGATCGATTGTTGGTAAAGCTTTACTATTTTGACAACCTGCGACTACGCGAGGCGGGCGCGGTGCTCGGCGTCCACGAAGCGACCGCGAGTCGTCGTTTGACTCGCATACAGACCGACGTGCGCAAACGCGTGAGTGAGATTCTGGTGGGCGAACGAGGTTGGACAAAAGCGGAAGCGGAGAGATCCTTTTCCGAGGTGGGGCAGCAATTGGATACGGATGTCGAGGCCCTTTTAAACCAAAGTTGATGCAAGGTATGGCGAACGCCGCGTTCTTTAATTGGAGATGAGACCGGAACCAAACAACGATATTGATCTGTTATTGCGCCAACTAAGCCGGCGAAACGGTGCTCCCGTCTCTGAAGCTGATGAGCTGCATCTGGATGCCGACGAGTTGAATTCGTATGTTGCGAATGCGTTGCCCGCGGTGACACGTGCTCGTTACACAACGCATCTGGCGGATTGTTCGAGTTGTCGAAAACTGGTAGTGGAGCTGAGTGCTGCGCAAGGTCCGGTTCCAATGCAACCGACTGCGACGGCAGTTGCGCCGTCGGGGTTGATGAGTTTTCTTGCGAGTTTGTTTTCACCGATGGTGCTGCGATATGCCGTGCCAGCGATTGGGTTAATGGTGATCGCGGTGATTGGAATCGTTGTGTTGCGCCAGGAATCCGGACGCAGTTCCGTCGCACGACTGAATGACAGCAATCAAGCCCAACCCGCGGTAACGACCTCGCCGCAAGAACCGTCGACGTCCGGATACACCTCGACTGATGGTGATTCAGCAGCGAAAACCGCGGAACAGAAACCCCTTGTGGCTCCCACCGGAAAAGAAGATTCGGTGGCGAAAGTTGCTCCGGTAACGAAAGCATCTTCTCCGGCGGTAGCGAACCAACCTGCGGGCGCAGCCGGCGCTGTCGCGGGGGAGGCGCCCCCACCCGCACGGAAAGTCGCACCTGCTGAAGACGCGTCGGGCCGCGCGGACCTTAACAAGGATAAAAAGGCAGAACCGTTCGCCGCTCGCGACGCCGTTAAAGAGCGCGCCGCTGAAGCGGACAAGAATGAATCGCCGAAAACGGAAAGCCAGGTCGTGATTACTCCAGGAACCACCATCCGGAGAGACATAGGGGTTCGGAGTGCGAAAAGCGGCGATAGCGCGACCGCGACCGCTGGCGCCGGCACCGGCGCCGGTCATATGAAGCGTGCGCCCGCGGCAAGATCACAATCGCGCGAAGAAGCAAAAGACACGGAGGCCGCAGCTGAAACGCGGTCTGTTGCCGGTCGGCGTTTCCGGAAGAGCGGTCGTGTTTGGATCGACACGGATTACGACTCATCGAAGCCGATTATGACCGTGGCGCGCGGCTCTGAACAGTACCGAATTCTTGTTGCCGACGAGCCGTCCATTCGCACCATCGCCGATCAACTCGACGGCGAGATAGTCGTCGTCTGGAAAGGCCGCAACTACCGTATCCGCTAAATCCCCCGTTCAATCAGTGGTAAATTAAGGGGCCATGAAGCCCACAACACTGCTTGCTCGCACCCTCTTTTGTCTATTCGTTTTTTGGTCCACAGCAAACATCAGCATCGCACAACAACACACGCCAGTTGCGCGCAATCGCACGATATCGGCGATTGTGCGCGACATCGACGCGCGCAATATCGAACAATCGATACGCAAGCTCGTCTCGTTTGGTACTCGCAATACTCTCTCGGAACAGAATGATCCGAAACGAGGTATCGGCGCTGCACGCGACTGGCTGTATGCGGAATTCTTGAAAGCAGCCGAGTCGTCCGGCGGGCGAATGACTGTCGAAAAGCAGTCATACGAGCAGGGCAAAGCGCAGCGCGTGCCGCAACCGACGATCATCACGAACGTTGTTGCCACGTTGAAAGGGACACAGCCCGAGTCGTCCGATCGCATCTATGTCGTGAGCGGTCATTACGATTCAATGTGCAACAGCACGACAGACGCCAAGTGCGACGCGCCGGGTGCAAACGACGACGCCTCCGGAACCGCGGCGGTGCTCGAGATGGCCCGTGTCATGGCGAAGCATCAGTTTGAAGCTACGATTGTCTTCATGGCCGTCGCGGGCGAAGAGCAAAGTCTCCTGGGCTCGACGCATTTCGCCGAACAAGCCAAACAGAAGAACTGGAACATCGACGCGATGTTTACGAACGACATAATCGGCAACACGCTCGGTGGAAACGGCGTGCGCGATCGCGGCATGGTGCGCGTGTTTTCCGAGGGCGTGCCAACGAACGAAACGCCCGCCGAAGCGAACACACGACGCAGCGTCGGTGGAGAGAACGATTCGCCATCACGACAGTTGGCACGTTTCATTAAGGAGATTGGCGACCGTTACGTGTCGCAGATTAAAGTGCTGATGGTCTATCGCCGTGATCGATACGGTCGGGGCGGCGATCACATTCCGTTTCTCGAGCGCGGTTACCCCGCGGTCCGTTTCACGGAACTGCACGAAGATTTCCGGCATCAACATCAGAACGTGCGCGTGGAGAACGGGGTACAGTTTGGTGACCTGCCTGAGTTTGTTGACTTCGCTTACGTTGCGAATGTCGCGCGCGTGAATGCTGCTTCTTTGGCAATGCTGGTGCTGGCGCCGGCGAGGCCAAAGGGCGTGACGATCCTGTCGACGCGTTTGTCTCACGATACTGACCTGCGTTGGGAGGCCAACAAGGAGGCGGATCTCGCGGGTTATGAGATCGTTTGGCGCGACACTACTGCTGCCGTGTGGACCAATTCGCGAACCGTCGGGAAGGTCACGACGTTTACGATGAAGGGGATGTCGAAGGACAACTACTTTTTCGGCGTTCGGGCCATAGATAAGGACGGAAATCGCAGCCCGGTCACGTATCCGCGGCCGCAGACCCGGCAGCAACCAGCGGATCGAACAACTTCGACGACAACTTCCAGCGCTCCATGATTCGTGTTTTTTCAACCAACGGCGCCGTTTCGCCGTCTAAGGAATTGTTATGCAACGTTTCTTTAGAAAAACCGCCGTGCTTTCGCTAATTGCGGCCATCCTGGGCACGCAGTCGATCGTTTCCTTCTCAACAACGCCCCGCCTCACGGAGGAGCAGCGCATCGTTCACGTGTTGAATCGTCTCGGTTTTGGCCCCCGTCCCGGCGACGTCGAGCGCATCAGGTCTATCGGCCTCGAGAAGTACATCAACCAGCAACTCGCGCCGGAAAAAATTGCCGATACGATGGCGGAAAACAAGACGCAGGAACTCAGCGCGTTGAAGTTGTCGACCGCCGAGTTATACGAGAAGTACCCGCAACCGGCACAACTCATCCGCCGGCTGCAAGACCGCGGAATGTTGCCCAAAGACCTCGCCGAAGCGCAGGAGGGTCAGAAAAACCCGCGAGAGAATCCCGGGTACCGTAAGTTGATCCAGAACTACTACAAAGAAAATGGTCTCGAACAGCCGCAACGCATCATCGCGGAACTACAGGCATCTCGTATTTTGCGCGCCGTCTACAGCGAAAGACAGTTACAGGAAGTGATGGTTGATTTCTGGACCAACCATTTCAACATCTTCTTCGGCAAGGGCGCCGAGCGATGGTTGCTCCCCGCTTACGATCGCGACACGATTCGCCCACACGCAATGGGCAAGTTTTCCGATCTGCTGCAAGCCACCGCGCAAAGTCCGGCAATGCTCTTTTATCTCGACAACTTCCAGAGCGTTAGTACAAATGCCGATCGCGGCCGGGCGCAGGAAATGATGATGAACCCGCCGCAACAGCGACCGCGTCGCGGCATCAACGAAAACTATGCGCGCGAGTTAATGGAATTGCACACACTCGGCGTCGACGGTGGTTACACGCAGAAGGATGTGACGGAAGTTGCGCGATGCTTCACGGGTTGGACCATCTTTCGGCCGCGCGGCGGCGCTGCGGCTGTGAATGCGCTGCGTGGCGAAGAAGCACGCACCAGGCGAACTCCGGCGAGACCTGCCGGTACATTTTTTTTCAACATGCGCGCGCACGACGACGGCGAGAAAGTTGTGCTCGGTCACAAAATTCCCGCAAGTGGAGGTTTCAACGACGGACTGAAGGTGCTCGACATTCTCGCGCGTCATCCGTCAACGGCGAAGTTCATCGCAACCAAACTGGTGCGCCATTTTGTATCCGACAATCCACCGACGGCGTTGGTCAATCGTGTCGCGGCCGCGTTTACAAAAAGCGATGGCAACATTCGTGAGACGTTGAAAGCGATCTTTTTCTCCAACGAGTTTTATTCTGCCGAAAGCTATCGCGCGAAGGTGAAGCGGCCGTTTGAGCTTGTCACCAGTGCGATCCGTGTTTTGGGCGCCGACACTAATGGTGGACCAGGCACGCATCGCTGGATCGAGCGCATGGGTGAACCTCTTTACGGTTTCCAGACTCCGAACGGTTATTCCGATGCGGCGGAGAGTTGGGTCAATACCGGTGGCTTGCTCGAACGAATGAATTTCGGCGTCGCTTTGGCGGGTAATCGTGTTCAGGGAACCAAAGTCGATCTGGCGCAAGTCGTCAAACAGAACTCAGACAAAAACAGAATGGTCGACGAATCTTTACGAATGATTCTCGCTGGTGAAGTGTCCGCTGCCACCAGGGAGTCGTTGATTAAAAAGATGGACCCGGCTGATCCGATCGCAAAGGTCGTGGGATTGATACTGGGCACGCCGGAGTTTCAAAGGCAGTAGGAGTGACGTGATGAATCGCAGAGTTTTTCTGAAATCAGGAAGTATTGCAATGGCGAGCTTGGGCATGTCGCTTTCGGCGCCGTCGTTTCTCGAACGCGTCGTGATGGGCCGCGAAGCAAACGCAGCGGGAGGTCGTCGCAAAGTTCTGATCGCGATCTTTCAACGTGGCGCGGTGGACGGGCTAAACATGGTCGTGCCGTTTGGCGAGTCAAACTATTACAACGCGCGCCCGTCGATTGCCATTCCCAAACCTGCGTCGGGAAATGCGGAGTCAGCCATCGACTTCGACGGCTTTTTCGGTCTGCATCCTGCGATGCGCTCGTTCAAACCGTTGTGGGACTCAAAGCAACTGGCAATCATTCACGCATCCGGTTCACCCGACAATTCTCGATCCCATTTCGATGCGCAGGACTACATGGAGTCGGCGACGCCTGGGGTGAAGTCCACCGCCGATGGCTGGCTCAATCGTTACCTGCAAGCGAAGAAGGATCCGCAGGGCTCCTCGTTCCGCGCAGTATCAATGACGCGAACGATGCCGCGAGTGTTGATGGGCCGCTCTCCTTCGATTGCGATGGCGAACCTGAACGAGTTTTCTATTCGTGCGGGTAAGGCGTCGGCGAACGTACAAAGCGGATTTGAAGAGATCTATGCAAAGCAGAATAAAGACGTGCTCGCGAAAACGGGTCGCGAGACGTTTGATGCCGTCAACTATCTGAAGCAGGCCGATCCCGCGAAATACAAACCCGAGAATGGCGCGGAGTATCCGAACGGTCCATTCGGCAACTCACTCCGGCAAATTGCGCAATTGATCAAGGCAAACGTTGGTCTGGAGATCGCCTTTACCGACATGGGCCAATGGGACACGCACGTCAACCAGGGCAACAGTCGCGGTCAGCTCGCGAACCTGTTAAGCCAGTTCAGTGTGGGAATCGCGGCGCTCTATCAGGACCTGGGTCAGCGTATGGACGACGTCGTGATTCTGACGATGTCGGAGTTTGGCCGAACTGTAAAAGAGAACGGAAACCGCGGCACGGATCACGGTCATGCAAACGCGATGTTTGTGATGGGTAACTCGGTGAGTGGTGGAAAGGTTTACGGACGCTGGCCGGGATTGAAAGACGATCAGCTTTTCGAGGGCCGCGACCTAGCGTTGACGACTGATTTCCGTGACATATTTGCCGAGATCGCCATGCGGCATCTCGGTGCCGGTGATCTTAAATCTGTGTTTCCCGGTTACCCGATTAGCGCGACGAGGTTCAAAGGGTTTCTTATTTAGCCCCAAAGTTTTGTGCCTTTCGTATTTGTGCCGCTTTGTGGTTACCACCCGACGCGGCCGAACCGGTTGATCAGGTATAGCATAAACGCCGCAATCACTGACACTGTCACTGCGAGAGCAAACGCTTCATTATCACGGCCCGCCTGCACTGCGTCATAGATTGCCACTGAAGCAGTTTGCGTTTTGCCGGGAATGTTTCCCGCGATCATAATCGTCACCCCGAAATCACCCAGGGCGCGCGCGAATGCCAGAGCAGTCGCCGCCAACACACCTTTCGAAGCCAACGGCAGAGTCACACGAAAAAAGAGCCGTCGATTATTAAGACCCAACGTGCGTGCCGCAGCTTCGAGATCCGTGTTGACTCCTTCAAACGCCGCGCGGAGACTCTTCGTCACCAGTGGAAGCGCATGGATCGACGCGGCAATGATCGCCGCGGTTACGGTGAACGTGAGTCGAATACCAAAGTTGCGATAGAGAAATCCACCGACCGCCGAACGTGTGCCGAGTAAAACTAGCAGGTAATAGCCTAGAACAGTAGGCGGCAGGACCAGCGGCAGCGTGACGAGTGCATCGATCAGGTTTCGACCGGGAAATCGTTTGCGCGCGAGAACCCACGCCAATCCCGAGCCAGCCACCAACGCGATCAATGTGGCAGCTGTAGCCACAGCGAAAGAAAGCCTGATAGGAAACCAGTCGATCACGGAGTCTTAGGTGAATGCGAATTTGGAATTGCGAATTTCGAAATCCACAATTCGAAATTCGCAATTCGGAACATGATACAGGAAAATACGGTCCCCACGATTATGCCGCAAAGGTCCCACTGTAGATCGGTCGCCGTGTCGTATTTACTCCAGATTCGCTGACCGCCGAAGTAAACTTCATCCCACAACTCGATGATTTCGTAAGCGGCGGACAAGCTGAACACCGTCGTCGCGGCGAAGAAAGCAGTTAGCTTGAGTGGCAAACGGTAACCGAACTCGTGAAGCAAGCGTGTTACAAACCAGACGATGAGCGGACTGACAAGCACCTGCACGGCGAGATGCGAGAACTCGTCGTATTGCATTGGTCCAAACTGGCGGCCGTACATGCGAAAGTAATTTCCCAGCGCGTCGACTTGCAACGCAGCGAACACCAGGCCCAGCAGCATGAGCGGAATGCGAAGGTTGAGCCGCTTGCGCACGTACCAGTAAAAGATACTGAGAAACGCGACGGTGAAGAGCGTGTTGAAGGCGAGTGACAGGTAGCACATCTTCGTCAGGAAAACCGCGCCTGCGAAGAGTCCCAGCATCACCAACGGTATTTCGAGTTTGTGTAGTAGAGTTGGCTTCACGTTAATATCCAGTATTGAGTGTCGATGAAATCCCTCAAGCCCAAGATCCTGCGATGCGGATCATTGCCTTCCACCAACACTGAACTGGCGCGGCAGGCGTCAGAAGGCGCCGTGGAGGGCCTCTCGATTCTGGCGGACGAGCAAACGGCGGGCCGGGGTCGTTTGCAGCGAGCGTGGTCGTCGCCGCGCGGCGCTGGGCTTTATTTCAGCATCCTGTTGCAACCGGCAATCGCGCAGGATCAATGGCCGTTAATCACTTTTATGGCGGCGCTGGCGGTGGGTGACGCGTTAAGCGAGGCGTGCGACGTTAATACAGATATCAAGTGGCCCAACGATCTTCTTTCAGGTGAACGAAAAATCTGCGGCATACTGGCGGAGTCGGTGGAGACTCCGGCGAGCCGCGCAGTGATCGTCGGTATCGGCATTAACCTGACGGCCGAAGCTTATCCGGCGGAACTGTCGCCGGTGGCGACTTCGGTAGCCGAAACGTCAGGCCGTGCGACCGAGCGCGAGACTGTGTTGGCGGCGCTGCTGCGGGCGCTGTCGCGCTGGTACTCACTGCTGCACGAAGTCGACGGCGCTGAGAAGATCGTCGCCGCCTGGACCAGCCGCTCGTCTTACGCCACCGGAAAGGCTGTGCAGGTGGCGAACGGCGAAGAGGTTTGGGACGGTATCACTCGCGGCGTGGAGCGTGACGGTGCGCTGCGCCTCGAAACCACGGATGGAATGAAAATAGTAAGAGCAGGAGACGTGAGTCTTAGACCAGTGAGCCTTCGATAAATGGGAGCACGGATTGTTCTAAATACGTGGGGATCTTTTGGCGATCTCCATCCCTACATGGCGGTCGCGCTCGAGTTGCGCGCGCGTGGTCACCGGCCGGTGATGGCGACGATGGAGGTCTATCGCGAAACAATCGAGGCGGCGGGTCTGGAACTTGCTCCGGTGAGGCCCAACATTCCGCAACCGAAAGAACAGGACGCGCAAATGATCGAGAAGATCATGGAACCACGAACTGGTCCAAGGTTCCTGATGGAGGAGATCGTCTTTCCCGCGGTTCGCGACGCTTATCAGGATTTGCTGGTGGCAGTTGAGGGCGCCGACCTGTTGATAACCCATCCGGCGGCGCCTGCCGGTCCGCTCGTCGGTCGAAAGACCGGCATGCCGTGGATCTCGAGCGTACTCGCGCCGCTCTCTTTTTTCTCCGTTTACGATCCACCGATTCCTCCGGTCATGCAGTGGACTACCAAAGTTTTCAGCATGCTTGGCCCACGCTTCCTGAAGCTGTTTTTCGACGCAATGAAGCGTGAATACAAAGCGAAGCACGTAATTGACTTCCGCGCCGAGCTTGGTCTGAGCGATTACGGCAATCCAATGTTTGAAGGACAACACTCGCCGCTTCGGGTGTTGGCGATGTTCTCGAAGATCTTTGCCGCTCCCCAGCCTGACTGGCCGCCGCAAACCGAGATCACGGGTTTCTGTTTCTACCATGGCAATCAAGAATCGACATTCCCACATGAACTCTCAGAGTTTCTCGACAACGGTCCGCCCCCGATCGTTTTTACGCTCGGCACTTCAGCAGTCTGGGTCGGGCGCGAGTTCTATCGCGAAAGCATCGAGGCCGCGAAGCAGTTGGGACAGCGCGCGGTGCTGCTCATCGGCGACGAACGCAATCATCCCGGCGGTACTCTGCCTGACAACATGATCGCAGTCGATTATGTTGCTTATGAATCACTAATGCCGCGCGCGAGTGTCGTCGTCCATCACGGCGGCGTTGGAACGACGTCGCACGGTCTGCTGGCGGGAGTGCCAACGTTAATCGTTCCGTTCGCGTTCGATCAATCAGACAACGCCGAACATGCGCGGCGACTCGGTCTCAGCCGCACTGTCTATCGAGACAAGTATCGCGCGACGCGGGTTGCGAAACAGTTGGGCAAGCTGCTGCACGAGCCGTCGTATGCGCTGCGCGCAAAGGAAGTCAGCTGGCAGTTGAAACAGGAAAACGGATCCGCACGCGCAGCGGATGAAATCGAGCAGGTACTGGCAACGACACGAGACGACATCGAGGAGCCCGCTTATGCTTCTGGCAATTGACGCTGGAAATAGCGACGTTAAGCTCGGAGTTTTTCAGGGGCCGCAAGTGCTCAAGACCTGGCGGTTGAATCGCGATGAACTGCGCACGACCGACGAATACGGCGTTCAGGTGAGAAGCCTTTTTGATCTCGCGGGACTGGATGCTCAAAAAGTGGAAGCAGTGATCATCTCGTGTGTCGTACCTTACTTGAACTATACGCTTCAGTGGTTGGCGGAGCAGTATTTCAAAGTCACGCCGGTATTTGTGGACCACACGACGCACACTGGTTTGACGATCCTTTACGACGATCCTTCAGAGCTCGGAAGCGACAGGCTTGTCGACGCGGTGGCGGCCGTCGAAAAATACGGCGCGCCTTGCATAGTCATAGACTTTGGCACTGCGACAACCTTCAACGCGGTAAGCTCGCGGCGAGAGTACCTGGGTGGCATCATCGTCCCGGGAATTATGACCGCCGCGGACGCGCTTGTAGCTCGCGCCGCGAAATTGCCGCCGGTCGCGTTCGAACGGCCGCGACAAGTCGTCGGCTCTTCCACGATCGAGGCGCTTCAGTCGGGCATGTATTTCGGAACGGTAGCCATGGTTGATGGTTTGATCGAGCTGATACGCGAAGGCATGGAGGGTTCGCCGAAAGTGATCGCCACGGGCGGCCTTGGGCCGTTGATGGAACACGCCTCAACGTACATCGACGCACTCGACGAAACTCTGACGCTTGACGGTTTGCGCATCGTCTACGAAATTAACAAGGCTTGAATTACTTCAACTACTTCACTGAAATCGAAGATGCATTCGTCAGGCGACGCGCTAAGCATCTCTTTCTCAGTCCACTCGACTGGGCCCTGATGGAAACGTGGAAGCAGCAGGGAATTCCGTTGCACATCGTGCTGCGCGGAGTTGAAAGATCGTTTGATTCGTATGAGTCGCGGCCGCGCAAGCGAACGATAAAAACGCTGCTCTACTGTCAGGAGGAAGTTGAAGCGCAATACGCTGAATGGCTCCAGGCGCGCGTTGGGGCTTCAGAGCAGAATGATGCTATCGATGCAGATAAGACCCCATTCTCAATGCCGGCAATCAACGAACATCTGCAACGTTGCCACAGCGAGCTGGTCCGCTTATCGCAATCACGGAAAGTAGACGATCTATCGGAAGCACTCACCCGCGCTGCCGGATTGTTGCAGGAGATTCATGAAGACGTCACTAAAAACGGCGTGCTCGACACGCGCCGGCTCGAAGACTCACTCACCGGCCTCGAACGAATGCTCAACGACGCGATGCTTAAGGTGATTACCGCCACCGAGCTTGACGCGCTGAAGAGTGCCGTTAAGGATCAGCTCAAGCCTTATCGCAGCCAGATGGAAACTGCTGTTTACAATCAAACCTTCGAAAACCTTCTGCTGAAGAGTTTGCGGGAGCAATTCGCGTTGCCCCGCCTCAGCTTGTTTTACGTTTAGAAGAATCTGTGTTATCCGTGTTTGCGATCATGGAAATACTGATCGAACGGCTTCTGCCCGGTGGGGTTGGGTTGGCCCATGCAGAAGGGAAGACCGTTTTAGTTTCACTTGCTGCGCCAGGAGATCACCTGCGCGTGAAGGTGGAACGCGAGCAGGGGAATGTTCTGTTTGCCTCGGTCGTAGAAGTGCTCACGCCTTCACCTGTCCGCGTCGAGCCGCCGTGTCCATATTTTGGCCGCTGTGGCGGCTGCGACTTTCAACAACTTACATATGAAGCACAACTGGCGGCGAAGGCCGACATCATCTCCGACTGTTTACAGCGCATCGCTCGCCTGGACCACGTGCCCCCGATCACTGTTCATCCGTCACCCAAGAATTGGCGTTATCGTTTGCGGGCGACGTGGCAGATCGATCAGGAGAAGCGCGAGATCGGTTACTACGAGCGCGGATCGCGGCGCGTGTGCGATGTGGCGGATTGCGCCGTGCTGCTGCCGGACTTGCAGGAAACTCTCGAACTCGTCCGCGCAACGGACTGGGGTAAGTTTCCGCCCGATCTCAAACATCTCGATGCGGTTGCGGGGGAGAACGGAGTTTCTTTGTCGCCGCCGTTCGGTGAGTTTGAGACGAGCGAACTCAGCATGCGAGTTGGGAATGAACTCTATCACTACAATGCCGAGTCGTTCTTTCAGATCAATCCCGCGTTGTTGCCGGAATTGATTGAGTTTGCGTTGAGTGATGCCAGCGGCAAGACCGCGTTGGACCTCTATTGCGGTGTTGGACTTTTCACACTGCCTCTGGCAAGACGTTTTGGGAAGGTCGTGGGAGTTGAGGCAAACGCGGTCGCCAGCCGCTTCGCGCGCCGCAACTTGGAACAGGCAGGGTTGACCAATGTGCGTGTGGTTACGGCTACGGTGGCCGGTTGGGTACGGGCGAATATGCCAACTGATTTAGTTGATTTTGTTTTGTTGGATCCACCGCGAGCCGGCGCTGAGTCCATCGTGATTAAAGGGATGGTTGAGCTACAACCAAAACGTATTTCATACGTATCCTGCGATCCGGCTACGCTCGCTCGAGATCTAAAAAAACTGATCGCGGGTGGATACATGATCGATTCGATCGCCGGGTTCGATCTGTTTCCGCAGACTCACCACGTGGAGACGGTGGTTCTGTTGCGCCGTTCGATGTAGTATCTGGCAAAAATGAATCCTCACCGAAACCTCTTCAGCCAGTATCCGCTGGTTCAAATCGCAATTCCGTTTTGTGTTGGTATTTGTGCGGCGGAGTATGGGCCAGTGCGATTCGTGTATTTGGTTATCGCGGGCGCGATCTGTTCGATCACGGTGTTCGTTGGCCTTTGGAAGAACTGGTTGACGCTGGCTGGATGCGCGTTGCTGACAGCGATGTTCTTTGTTGGTGTTGTGCTAGCTGGCCAGCAAAGACGACCTCAAGCGATCTCTGGTGGTCAAACGTTGGTGCTAACCGGCGTGTTGGATGCTGCTCCCGAATATGCGCGTGATCGCGTTTATCTCAGATTGAAAGTTGAGCAGGGACTTGAAGGATCAGTGTTTCTGTTGGCGGAGAGTGCGCATTTCCCGGCTGTGGATCTGCGTTACGGAACTCGAATTCGAGTTACGGCTAGATTCAGACGCACCGACAACTATCGAAATCCCGGCGTGTCGCCGCTCTCCGAGTATCTCGAACGCAAAGGCTACGTTGCGACAGGCGTGATCAAAGACCCTGGAGCGATTGAACGACTGGGTGACACGACGGTCTTTCCACCACTTGCATGGCTGTACGACTGGCGAGTGCGATTGCAGCGTGAGATTGATTCACGATTCACGCCCGAGACCGCAGGAGTGCTCGACGCCGCGCTGCTCGGCAATCGCCACAACCTCAGCGCCTCGACCTCGGACCGTTTTCGCGAAGGCGGCACATTTCATGTGCTCGTAATTAGCGGTCTGCACATCAGTTTCATTGGCGGGATCGTCTTGTTCGCAGTGCGCCGCTTTACGAGACGACGTTTGCTCCAATTCGTATTACCTGCCAGTTTCGTTTGGTGTTACTCATTGGCTGTTGGCGCAGAAGCATCGGTGGTACGCGCGGCGTTGATGTTTACTTTCGCTGGATTCGGCGCCGTTCTGTTTCGCCCCGCCACTTCACTGAACGCACTGGGCGGGGCGTCGCTCTTTCTTCTGGTCCAAAGCCCGAAAGAGATTTTCGATCCTTCGTTCCAGTTGACTTTCCTTTCTGTACTCGCGATCGTCATGATCGCCTGGCCCCTGCTGCGAAAGTTTTCCGGTATCGGCGCGTGGTATCCGAGCGGCGAGACACCTTACCCGCCTAACTGTTCGAGACTGCTCAAGGCGTTTTGCGAAACGTTGTTTTGGAGCGAGAAGAGTTGGCAGCGCGAGATCGCACGGTCGTCGCATCACTACAAACTCTTCAAGGTTCTGCTGGCGACGGTTTTGGAGCGTTTCAAGGTCCAATGGTGTGTGCGATACGTGTTTGGAGCGGTTGTCGTTTCCACGGCAGTTCAGGTCGTACTACTCCCGCAGATGACCGTCTATTTTCACCGGCTCTCGTTGTCGTCGCTGCTGCTGAACATTGTCGTCGGCGTGCTGCTAGCGCTGCTGGCGGCGGTAGCCCTGGTTGGGTTGTTATTAGCGAATGTTGGTACATCCATTGCGACGCCAGTTATTAAGCTCGCGGAAGCGATCAACTGGCTGATGGTCCATAGCGTCGATCCGTTTTCAGATGCCGGCATTGCATCGTCAAGGCTCCCGGAATACACGGGTTGGATGCGCGGCGTTTACGTCTTGTATTACGTGCCGTTGCTGATGCTCGTCATCACGCTTCATCGCTGGGAGCCGTTGTCGCGATTCAGCAGGAAGAGATCCATCGTACCGCTTACGGTGGTCCAGTTGACGTTGATTGCGATTGTTATCCTGCACCCGTTCAGCGCTGCGCGCGCGGATGCTCAACTTCACATTGATTTCCTCGATGTCGGCCAGGGCGACTCTGCGCTGATCACGATGCCGGATGGGACAACGCTGCTCGTCGATGGTGGCGGACGACCACGCTTCCGCTCCGAAACAACTGTCTCAATCGAACGCGAGACACGCAGCATCGGAGAATCTGTGGTTTCGGAATACTTATGGTGGCGCGGGCTTGACCGAGTCGATTACGTGCTCGCGACCCACGCTGACGCGGATCACATCGATGGACTAAACGACGTCGTACGTAACTTTTCCGTCAATACCGCACTGGTCGGACGAACACCGGCAGACGATCCGGAGTTTGCGCGGTTCGCTCAGTCGCTAATCGATACAAACTTGCAAACGGTGCAAATTGGAGACGTGATGCGGTTTGGCGAAGTCGAACTGCACGTTTTGTGGCCGCCGCCTGGCGTCGACTCTACTAACGATGATTCGGTAGTTTTGAAACTACAGTTTCGCGAGCGGTCGATATTACTGACGGGCGATATCGAGAAACGAGGTGAAGAAAAGCTACTTCCGCGTGAGTTGCAAGCGGACGTCGTAAAAGTTTCGCATCACGGAAGCAAGACCTCATCGACAGCGGGGTTCGTATCAGCAACCAAACCACGCCTTGCGATCATTTCCGTCGGTCAGGATTCGATGTTTGGCCATCCACATGCAGAAGTTGTTGAACGTTGGAGGCAAGCCGGCGCCGAGATTCTAACGACCGGCAAATGCGGAACGATCACTGTGAGAACTGACGGCACAAACCTGTGGGTTCGCGAATTTGTCCCGCGGTGTGGGAGTCAAAACTGAAACCATACCTCGCTAATATCTCCCGGCCTCTCGACCCGGTGACGAAATTAGTGAACGACCGCGCCGCGTCTTCGTGCTTCGTTCCTTTTATGACCGCCAACGACTGCAGAAGCGGCTTGTGTAGCGCTTCCGGTATCAAAACACAGCGCCCTTTATTCTGCGCGCTTAACGACACTGCCAGGATCGCGACGTCAACGTTCCCCGTCTCGGCAAACTGAAGCGCCTGGCGAATGTTGTCACCGTACACCAGCTTTGGCTGCACCATTTGCCAGATGCCGGCGGCTTCGAGCGCCTCGCGCGCGGCCTGTCCGTAAGGCGCGTGATCTGGATTCGCAATCGCGACGCGATGAACGTCCGGGCCCGCGAGGTCTTCAATTTTCTCGATCCTCAACGTGCTGTCCGCCCCAGTCCACATGGTGATCCGGCCGCGTCCGTAAATGGTCTTCGTGCCTTCGACCGTCAGTCCCTTTTGTTGTAGCTGATCGATATAGCTCTCGTTGGCTGCCGCAAAGATGTCAAACGGCGCACCATGCTCTATCTGTCTTGTTAGCAGACCAGTAGAGCCAAACACGAAAACGGGTTTGATCTTGTCGAGCGCTTCAAACTCACGCCCAATTTCTTCAAACGCGGTGGTGAGATCCGACGCAGCAGCGACGGTTAACTCCGGCGCCGCAGGTTCGGGCGCACGTGTCCCACGACACGCGAAGCTTATGACCAGCAATCCGAGAAGAAGAAAAGCGACGAGAACTCTGTGTGAGGCTTTAGTGATCCTCTTTCCCAGATGACGGCTCTGGGCCAACGAACGTCTCACGTCGGAAAGTCATTGGGAGTGTAATGATCTACTTGTGAGCTACCCACCTTGTACGTATTAAGGACTCCGAGCGGCGGCGCGTAAACGTGGACAGTAATAAGATCCTGCCCGCTTACTTCGGGATTTCCGAGTTGATGAATATCAGGTATGTCAGCCCCGGTCAATGTTCCGGTGGGACATTCGCGGCCCGTTTTGTAGCACAGGCCGCGTTCCTCCTCGTAGGAGAAGGTTGTTTCCCACATAAGTCCTTTATGGACATGGACGACACCATGCGATCCGTTGTGGTCGTGAATCGGTGTTTTCTGACCAGGCCGCCAGCAGATAATCAACATCTCGACGGCTGCGTTACGACAAACTCGGTGGCGCCAGTAATTGCCTTCTTTAAATCCCAGATAAGGCTCGACATCCAGTGAATCTATCTCGACATTCGTCAGCCACGAACTGATTTGTTCGAGCGATGGTGGAGAGGTCTGGGCTTTCAATTGCTCGACCAGTTCGGAAAAGGTCAGCGAACCAGAATCGGGCGGCGCGGTCGAAATAGTTTCCGTATCAATCGATGTCGACAAAACTGGCGGCTCCGGGCGGAAGTTGCAGTAGAGCTTATATTCGCTCAGGTAGTTTCGAGTCAAGAAGAAGTTAAGGTCGAGGTGTTTTTAAAAGAATGCGCAAATCACGGACGTTTGTACCTGTCAGTCCGGTCACGATCACATCCTGAAGTTTGTCGAAAAAAGTAAAGGAATCGCTGCGGGCGAGGAAGCCGGCAGGGTCCAGGCCGAGACTTAAAGCACGAGCGATCGTGGTTGGGTCGGCGATTGCTCCGGTTGCCGGGCTGTTACCGTCGATTCCGTCCGTGCCCGCGCCGAGCATCACAAGAGGCTTGTTTCCCATGGCTATCGCGCATCGCAGGACTGTTTCGAGGTTGCGGCCGCCACGACCAGCACCCTTCACCGGGCAGGAAAACTCACCGCCAGAGATTAGACAATCCGTGTTTTCTTGTGAGAGTCGCGCGAGAAGTAGATCGCAACCCTCTTGAATTGGTTGTTCGCAAATATCGCGGGCAATTGTCGACCTAAATCCAAGTTCCGTTGCTTTTTGATGCGCAGCGTCGAGTGCGGTTCCGTTATCGAGAAGCACGCGATATGTTGAGTTCGATCTCCACACGGATTTGCTAAGAGATTCCAGAACAGACTTTGGTAAATCGATACGATATTGATTGATTACGTCTAATGGATCGATATCGTCAGTAGGCGATAGAGTTGGACCAGATGCGACGCTCGCTTCATCACCTCGATTTGTATCGGAGACGATCAATGTGAGAAATCGCGCGTTTGTTGCGCGTAGCGCCAACCTCCCGCCTTTCACTGCGGAGAACGCGCGTCGTACGGCGTTGATTTCGTTGATGCGCGCTCCGCAAGCGATGAGCAGTTCGTTTGCTCGACGCAGATCGTCCAGCGAGATAGCCGGGCTGATGGGCCACTCCATCATCGCGGAACCGCCACCTGAAACTAAAAAGATCACGAGGCCCCGCGCGTCATTCGCCCAGTCCAACACTTTGAACGCAGCCTCGGCGGCCGCGAGACTTGCTTCGTTGGGAAGCGGATGTTCGCCTGCAAAGACCTCCCACCGTTGGGGGAGCGATTCCGAGGACGCCGGAGCGCTGATAATTCCGCGCGCCAGCCTGTCGCCGAGTGAGTCTTCCACTCCAAGCGCCATCGAAGTTGCCGCTTTGCCGAGAGCAATTACAAAAATCGGCATTGACGAAGTGTCGAAGCGCTCGCCGCACACTTCTACCGTTGGCCCATCGCGCACGATAGCCTGTATGGTCGCCTGTCGCGGATTTACTGATGCAAGTGCAGCGTCAAAGATCTCACGAGCAGAGCGACGAAGTTGATCCAGGTTCGGCAAGACTTTCGAGTTTAACGGGGCGAGTCTCGTAATTCTGAGCGTTGCTCAAAGCTTGCGGTTACCGGAAGCTACGAGCTTGGATCTTCCTCTTCTTCTTCCGAATCGTCTCCCGAGAGATTGCCACCACCCTGGTTGTCAGGAGGATCAATCGGAGGCGGAGGGTCAGGCGGAGTGCTTTCCATCAGGTAACCGCCAGCTAGTAAGGAAGCCACGTCAGGGGTGGCTGTTGAGAGTTTTATTTGCATCGGGTTTGTCCTTCCATTAAAAACGTATCTTCCACTGCACCTGTGGAAAAGTCTGTGGAGAAAATCCGTGTTAACGCACCTAAGTTTTTGCTGCCTGTGAGTTTATAGCAAAATGCACACATGCGTGGCGTGCATCTCTGCGTCGTTTGCGTATCTCCGCGTTCTCTGCGTTTTAATTTTCGCAACGCATGTCAAAACCGAGAACACTGAGATACGCAGAGAACGAATTAATCCTCCGCCACACCCATCTCGTCCCAATCGGCAACCATCTCGTAAGCCCGGCCGAGCACCGGACGAGGACGCGAGCCATCTGCCTGACCGATTAGTCCTTCGCGTTCCATCATGTCAAGAATCGCCGCCGCGCGGCCGTAACCAATCCGCAGCCGGCGCTGCAAGACAGACGTTGACGCTCGCTTCATCTCGACGCAGATGCGCAACGCTTCTTCGAAAAGTTCGTCGTGGTCGCCCACGCTCGCTTCGAGACCCAGCGCCTCTTCTTCGGACTGCGTGATGCTCTCGTCGTACGATGGCGGGCCCTGCGCTTTGATGTGCGCCACAATCTTGCCGATCTCAGTTTCGTCGATGTACGCGCCGTGAACGCGAATCAGTCGCGAAGTGCCGGGCGGCAGGAAGAGCATGTCGCCGCGACCGAGAAGCTGTTCGGCGCCGTTCGTGTCGATGATCGTCCTCGAATCAATCTTAGAAGAGACGCGGAACGAAATACGCGACGGGAAGTTGGCTTTGATCAGTCCCGTGATCACGTCGACCGAAGGCCGTTGCGTGGCGAGCACTAGATGAATACCAACGGCGCGCGCCATTTGCGCGAGGCGCGTGATCGATTCTTCGACTTCGCGTCCTGAGGTCATCATCAGGTCCGCCAACTCGTCGATGATGATCACGATGTAAGGCAGCGGCTTCCAAGGTTCGCCGTTGTCGTCGTACTCCTTCACGAGGTTGCGGCGCATGATCTCGGTGTTGTAGCCGTCGATGTTTCGGACGCCCCAGCCGGCGAGATCGCGATAACGCCGTTCCATCTCGGCGACGGCCCATTTCAACGACCGGGACGCGACTTTCGGATCGACGATGATCGGCGTCGCAAGATGCGGAATGTCTTCGTAAAGGCCGAGTTCGAGTCGCTTCGGATCAATCAGGATGAACTTCACCTCGTCCGGACGCGCGCGATAAAGAATGGAAACGATTAGCGCGTTGACGCCGACTGATTTTCCGGCACCGGTCGTTCCGGCGATCAGCAGGTGCGGCATCTTGGCAAGGTCCGCGACGTAGTTGAGACCGTCGATCGTCTTGCCTAGTGCGATCGTCAGTTTTGAAGGCGACTCCTGAAACGGACGTGACTCAATCACTTCGCGCAGAAAGATCGTCTCGCGGCGCGGGTTCGGCACCTCGATACCGACGTGAGGCTTGCCGGGCATACGGTCGATGCGAATTGATTCGGCTTTCAACGCCAGGCAGAGATCGTCAACCAGCGATACGACGCGCGAGTACTTCACACCGGGATCGGGTTTGAATTCATAGGTCGTGACGACCGGACCCGGGCAGATGTGTTTGATCTGGCCAGTGACGTTGAATTCTCTGCACTTTTCGGCAAGACGATTGGCAAGGGCGAGCAACTCAGCATCGGCTTGTTCGCTGTGTGGGGGAGCTTCGTTGAGAAAGTGCAGGGCTGGGCCGTTGTAGTCGTCGTAATTGACGGCCCGACGATTCGCGTCGAACGGCAGTTTGGCCGCTGTCGGCTCGTCATCGGTTTTCACGCGCAGCACTGAGGCGCCTTTTACCATGTCTTCGACGTCATCAGCATCGTCAGTTCGACTTGGAGTGATTGAACGCCTTGAGGGTCGTTCCGTGGATACGGTGGGAACGGGCGTCGCCGCGCCTGCTGAGGCGCCAGCAGCTGCACTGGCGACGATTACCGGCGGCCCTGGTTCCGGAGTGATTGTTCGCTTCGCATCGCCACGGATCACTTTCGCGGTCTCAACAGTCGCGGTCTCCTTCATGAAGTCTGCGACGCGTTCGGCGGGCGTTAAATTGAGTGTCTGCTTTAGCGTGCTGCGCGCTGCTTCGCGTTCAGCCTTGAGAGCAGCTTTCGCTTCTTTTCGTCTGAGTGCCTGTTCTTGACGGAGTTGCCGCCAGGCGTGGTAGCGGCCCGGTATTCTGCCCACAAATGCGAAGCGCGTGGCGACCAGGTTAACGACAATCTCGTAAAGCCGAATGAAAGAGAAATTCGTTGCGAGCAGCAGACCACTCGCGGCGATCGCGACGAGCAGGACAGTCGCGCCAATTCGGCTCAAGCCGCTGGCAAGCCCTTGCGCGACAACCGAGCCGAGTAGACCCCCGGGTTGAACGCTCGAGTCGAACAACGGGCGCATTTGCGAGATCGAGAGCAGTGCTGAAGCGGCAATCACCAACACGAGCAAACCCGCAACTCGTGTAATTGGACTCTGAATCGCGTTGCGGCGAAAGCGACGCCAGGCGCCGGCGAATAGAAGCGGCGGTAACAGGTATGCAGCGAGTCCGATGAATTGAAACGCAGTCGCGGCGACGTTGGCCCCGATCGCGCCCGCCCAGTTCTGCGTCTGGCTTTGACCGGCCGAGTTCCACGACGGATCGTTGGGATAGAACGCCGCGGAGATCAGGCAAAGGGCGAGGAGTAAGCCAGCCGCCAGCAGAAGGATGGCGAATATCTCGCTGCCTCGACTCGCGCGTGGAGTAATAACGCGGGGTCGCTGTTCAATTTCTGTTGTTGTTGTTGACATAAAGCTCCAGAACCCAGTTTTGTCAGTAGTCAGTAGTCTTAGTGGCCAGATGTTAGTGCAAAACCACTGACAACTGACTACGGACAACTGACAAAGAACAAAAACTCTAAGCAGCCTTGCGCGCGAGCAAATAGGCTTTGATGAAGTCGTCGATGTCTCCGCCCAAAACGGCGTCGACATTACCTCGTTCAAGTCTGGTGCGCGTATCTTTAACGAGCTGATAGGGGGCCAGCACGTAGCTTCTGATCTGCGAGCCGAAGGAGATGTCAGCCTTGTTGGCTTCGAGCTCCGCCGTTTCGGCCTGCCGCTTTTCTAATTCGAGTTCGTAGAGACGGGAGCGCAGCACCTGCATGGCCACGGCCCGATTTTGATGTTGCGAACGCTGGTTTTGACAGGAAACGACTATGCCAGTGGGGAGATGCGTAATGCGCACGGCAGAGTCGGTGGTATTGATGTGTTGACCTCCGGCGCCGGTCGCGCGGTAGGTGTCGACGCGTAAATCTTTGTCCTGGATATCGACTTCGATGTCTTCGTCGATTTCGGGATAGACAAACAGGGAAGCAAACGACGTGTGGCGCCGTGCAGCCTGATCAAACGGGGAGATGCGCACGAGGCGATGCACGCCGGCTTCGGCAGCCAGCAAGCCGAAAGCGTATTCGCCTTCCACTCTGAATGTGACGCTCTTCAGTCCGGCTTCCTCGCCCGGTTGATATTCAAGCACTTCGGCTTTGAACCCGCGCTGTTCGGCCCATTTCAAATACATGCGCAACAGCATTTCGGCCCAATCCTGCGACTCGGTGCCGCCGGCGCCGGGATGAATCGTACAGATCGCATTGCGGCGATCGTTATCACCCGCAAGCAGCATTTCAGTTTCGGCCTGGCTCAAGTCGTGTTCGAGCCTTTTCAGTAGCGAATCAAGCTCGCTGATCGAACTCTCGTCTTCTTCGGCAAATTCAAACAGCACAACGGCGTCGTCTATCTGCGATTGAAAATGCTCTTGTCGCTCAATTTTCTTTTCCAGGCGGCTTCGGTCCTGGAGCAGCTTCTGCGCGGCTTCCTGATCGTTCCAGAAGTCGGGCGTGGAAGCCTGGACCTCGATACGGTTCAACTCTTCGCGGCTTGCCGGGACATCAAAGAAACCTCCCGAGTTGTTCAACTCGCGCGCGAAGTTCGTCAAACGAAACTCGCAATTCCTGAAGTGACAAAATCTCGTTCATCTTAATTCTCTAAAACTCCTGCGACTTGCTACCAAAAGCAGCACCAGCAAAACCGCTGTGATCGCGGCGCAAACGTGGACGAATAGATCACCGTGCTTCGTGTAAAACGTATCAATCATGCCCGACGGCCCGACATTCCAGTTACGAACGTCCGCTTGGAAGGGCCCAGTCAGGTCAAGCACGTCACCGTTCGAGGAAATCCACGCCGTCAAACCGGTGTTGGTGACTCGTAGCAACGGTCGTCCATTCTCAGCCGCGCGGAAGATCGCATTCGCGAGGTGCTGTCGCATCACCGCGGTTGGCCCAAGATACCCATCGTTCGAAATGTTGATCAGGAAGTCCGCGCCTTCAGAAGTCATCCTCCGTGCGATCCACGGATAAGCTGACTCGATACAGATAAAGACGCCCGCTCGATGATCGGCAACCGGCATCAACGTGTACTTGTGGCCTGGAGTGAACTCACCGACGATCCCGGATATCAAAGACGCTCCCGGTAACCATTGAGGGAGCGGGACATATTCGCCAAACGGCATCAGGCGAATCTTATCATATTGCGCGATCAGGCGGCCCTCTTCATTTACGAGCAGCGCGGAGTTGTACGAACCGTCACCCGGTGCTGGTTCGAGTGAGTTGAACAGAAGCGAGATTCGGTTTGTTTTTGTGAAGTCTGCGATGAGGGTCTGCAAACTTATATCGGACGCGTAGGTGAAGTTCATCGGCGACTCTGGCCAGATAACGAGACGTGGTTTGTCAGATGAAATGTTCTTCAACGACTCACTGCTCATTGTCAGGTGACGCAGGCGTAATTGACTCAGTTCATCCGTGCTCTTGGCGGCTGTCATCGGCACGTTTGGTTGAAGTGCGACTACGTCGAGGTAAGCACCGCCACCCGATTGTGATCTGGTGTCAACAGACATGAATGTCAAAACGAAAACCCCCGCGACGACGGCGACACTGAACAGCGCCGACGCGACGGTCCAGATCGATCCTCTAGCGACGATCGCCAGCGCCACGGCAGCGTTGACTAAGACGATCAGAAAGCTGAGCGCGTAAACGCCACCAAATGCTGCCGGTCCGAGCAGGAGTGGATAAAAAGCCTGCGAGTAGCCGAGTGCGTTCCATAGTTGACCCGTCACCCCCAGCCGCGCCCACTCGAAAGCCGTCCAAAACACCGGAGCGAGTAGGACCAACGCGATGCCCCATCGCTTGATCGCGATCGCTGCCAGCATCATTGCCAGACCCGGAAAGATCCCGATCACGACCGCCGCCGGAATGAGTGCCGCGTACGCAACGACCGTCGGCAGTCCTCCGTAATGGATCATTGAAAAGGTGAGCCAGTAGCAGGTCGTATAAAAGAAGACTGTTCCCACCGCCCAGCCAAGGATCAACGCCCGCAGAGGCGCCGGCCGCCGGCCTACGGCGACCAGCAACGGAACCAGACCGATCCACGCCAGAAACGCGAACTCGAAATTTGGAAACGAGAGGATCAGGAGGAGAGTGGTCGCACCTGCCGCGACCCATTCAGAGGATGTAGGTAACACTTCCCGCACTGCGGCTCAGTGTAGCAAAAGTGCGAGAAGATTTTTTTCGCGCGGGCGATTCAGGCCCAATGAGGCTGGTCAATTCGCTGAAAATTGGCTCAAAAAGACAGAAAGCGTCACTGTCAAAGTGACAAATTTCGTCGCTCACCAACAAAGTGTCGGAGAGTGCCTGGAGACTCGGTATGTCGAAGAAGGTACTTTAAAAAGCGGGAAGACCCGGCCAATTTCGCCGGGTCCACGTTTCGGGGGGAAGCACTGAAGGGTCGCTCGGAAGGTTAGCTGGCGCAGCGGCAGGCGGCGCTCAGGGGATGTTGGCGGCGGGGGCACGGTCAACTTTTTGTGTATTCCGTGTCGTGCCGGTTATCCCTTGAGCACCTCGCGTGCCACAAAAGTGTTACGGGAGCCTTCGAAGGCGTTCGATGGGGCGGTAGATGGGTTGAATGAGCTTTTGGTCTTGGGTCTTGGTACTTTGGTGTGGCTTTGCGAATAGTAATGCAAAGTCGGTCTCTGCTAATCCGCGTACTCTCTGATCTCCGCGTTAAATACGGGACGTGGTCATGGTTAACGCAGAGATCACGGAGTACGCATCTATGAAGCGACGATCGATGTCAAGAACTTTTTAAGCACACTTTCGTCCTGACGCGGGCCGCGCCTAAAAGTTGGTTTACCTGCCCCTTGTTCTTTGACATGAAACTGAGTTGTAAAACATCGT
>Ga0209486_10000088_pt1 | contig 44592 bp, 40 predicted proteins | sample NCCompost_FD_187518 | JGI IMG/M metagenome (GOLD analysis project Ga0209486, IMG submission 187518) | Agricultural soil microbial communities from Utah to study Nitrogen management - NC Compost (SPAdes) (version 2) | ecosystem: Environmental > Terrestrial > Soil > Agricultural land | place...
AGTGGCGGAGCCGACGGGACTCGAACCCGCGACCTCCGACGTGACAGGCCGGCGTTCTAACCAACTGAACTACGACTCCGCAAAACTGAAGGCTTGGTAGGCACGGAGGGATTCGAACCCCCAACCTCTTCCTTGTAAGGGAAGCCGTCTACCATTGACGTACGTGCCTTTAAATCAGGATCGCCCTGTCGCGAATCCTGTTCGCACGCAGCAAGCGAGTCGCCATGCTAAGAGAAGCACAGATGAGAGTCAAGCCGCGCCTTAACTGACCAGAATCCGTGTTTTACAGTTCGCAGTCACACAGTTTATATTCTAGCAACGAGAGCCCATCCGGAATTGTCATCATGTCAAGACTTATGAAACTTCGTCGTGGTTTGCCTAGGCGGGTCATTCTTTTAACCGCTGTCGCCGTGATCTTTCCGGGGTGGTTTACGCCAAGCCGGCCGCACGCTCAAGAGGTCACTAACCAACAAAAGCAAAGGCCGCGCCGCGTCAACGGCGCTGACCAACCTCCACCGGAAATGAAGTTGAAGAAGCCGCAGACCCCTGCGGCCGGCGACGAAGTTGACGAAGGCGATGTCGTCCGAGTCGACACCCAGCTCGTGTCCGTTCCGGCAGTAGTCACCGACAGCTCGGGCCGCCCGGTTTCCGGCCTTCGCGCCGAGAATTTTCGTCTCATCGAAGACGGCCAGGTGCAGACGATCACCAACTTCGGCACTGCCGAGACGCCTTTTGAAATCGCGCTGTTACTCGACACTTCAGGATCTACGCGAGATGACGTGGCCTTGATTCGTTCGGCGGCAAACAGTTTCATACAAGCCCTACGTCCAGGCGATCGCGTTGGCGTCGTTGCTTTCAACACGGCCAGAACGGTTGCTGAGCCGGTAGCGACTGTCGAAGTCCTGACCCAACTGACCAGCGACCGCGATGCTTTACGTACGGCAATCGAGAATGTCGGCGCCAGCAATGGCACGCCGTATTACGACGCGCTCGAACGAGTTGCGGATAGCATTTTTCGCGATGCGCCTAGTGATGAAGTTCGGGGTCGTCGGGCGGTGGTAGCGTTGACGGATGGCGTCGATTCGGCCAGTAACTCCGATTTCGCGACGGCGAAGATGAAACTTTCCCGCGCCGGTATCGCGTGCTACTTCATCCAAGTCAACACGGAAGACTTTGTCGAAGACCGGCTGATGAAAGACTGTCAGGACGACGGCCAGCTCACGCTCTCGCAGCGACAGATCGAGCGATATCGAAAGATCTTTTTCCCTTCTGCCAAGGCTGAGAACTTCAACAGTTTTTGCCAAATGGGACCGTTTGAAAGGATGTCGATCAGTCGCGGGCTCTACAACCTTGCGCGGCGCGAGATGAATGATCTCGCGAAGGTTTCAGGCGGTCGAAGTTTTGCTGCGGCGACGTTGGCTGATGCGCGGGCGGCTTTCGCGCGCGTTGCCGCTGACATCGGTACGCTCTACAGTCTCGGCTACTACCCATCGAACAAAACGCGCGACGGGAAGTATCGCGCGATCAAGTTGGAAGTGCGCGGAGTGAAAGACAAGACTGAGATTCGCGCGCGCGATGGTTATTACGCGCCGAAGCAGTGATGGTTGAACTTGGTGCTTGGTACTTAGTACTTGGTGCTAAGCACAAAGCACGAAGCAAAAAGCACAAAGCACAAAGTACAAAGCACAAAGCACGCAGCACCCAAATGTCACCAGCCGCCCCCTTCCACCGAGTCGTACTAGTAGTTCTCGACGGTGCCGGGATCGGTGCGATGCCTGACGCTCCCGAGTGGGGTGACGCCGGATCAGATACGTTGGGCCACATTCTCGAGTCGCGCACGGTCCAACTTCCTAACCTCCAACGCTACGGCCTTGGCAACATCCGGCCGCTTCGCGATCTTCCCCCGCTCGACAAGCCTGCTGGATCGTATGGTCGTTGCGCTTTACGTTCGAACGGCAAAGACACAACCACCGGACATTGGGAGATTGCTGGGATCATCTTGAAACAGGCGTTCCCGACCTATCCGAACGGGTTTCCTTCGGCCGTGATCGACCGATTTGTTCGCGAAACTTCCGTTCCGGGGATTCTCGGAAACATTCCTGCTTCGGGGACCGAGATCATCAAGGAATTAGGCGAGGAGCACGTGAAAACGCGCAAGCCGATCGTTTACACGTCGGCTGATTCGGTGTTTCAGATTGCGGCGCATGAAGAGGTGATTGCGCTCGATAGGCTTTATGAGATCTGCGAGATCGCCCGCGGCATACTCGAAGGTGAGCACAAGGTTGGTCGCGTGATTGCGCGTCCTTTTTTGGGCCAACCCGGTGCGTTCTATCGCACTGAGAACCGGCACGACTACGCAGTGCCGCCGCCGCGTCAGAATTTGCTCGCCGCGCTGGCGGACGACGGTCTCGACGTGGTGTGTATCGGAAAGATTGCATCGATCTACGACTCAGTTGGCGTGACGAAGGATCTCACAGCCAAGAACAATGAACAGTCGATCGATCAAACCATAAAGGCTCTTCAGGAAGACTCGCGCGGGCTGATCTTTTCAAACCTCGTCGACTTCGACATGCTCTACGGTCATCGCCGCGACGTCGAAGGCTACGCCCGCGCTCTCGAACACTTCGATCGACGTCTGCCGGAGATCGAAGGCGCCATGCGTGATGACGACCTGATGATCATCACCTCCGATCACGGCAACGACCCCGCGTTTCCCGGCACCGACCACACGCGCGAATATGCTCCACTGCTGGTCTACAGCCGGACCGCCCGTCCCTCCATCAATCTCGGCACCCGCGACTCCCTGGCCGACATCGGCCAGACCATCGCCGCAAACTTCGGCCTTCAGCTAACCGCCGGCACGAGTTTTTTAGAACCGCTGATTAACGCGAATGTTACTTCCGCGTTAGGCTGAGGTGGATTAGTTCAATCCACTGATCGGTTTTGATGAAGCCGGCGCCCCAGGATTTCCATTCCTCGGGGAGGCCTTCAGTTTTGATCTGGTCCAAAGTTTTTCCGGCGGCGACTTTCTTGCGTACGGCGTCGGTTGTTTCGAGGAGCATGCGGTGATAGAGCTTTAGATCGTCGATTGTCGAGAGCGGACCGTGACCCGGAATCAGCTTCGCTCCCGCCGGTATCTTCGTGATGATCTCGCCGATATTCTTGGCCAAGCCCACGACGTTGCCGCCGTTGTCAACATCGACAAATGGAAACGTCCCTGAAAAAAAGTCATCGCCAAGATGGACCACGTTCGAGGTGGTAAAGAAGATTATGCTGTCGCCGTCAGTGTGACCGTTCGGGTAGTGAATCGCACGGATCTCTTCGCCGTTGAAATGAACCGACAAAGAATGGTTGAACGTAATGACCGGAAGGGCCTCTTTGGGGGAAGCCGGAACAGTGGATTTGAAGAACTCGATGCGCTGCTCGCTCGAGAGTCGTTTGCGCACGTTGTCGTGGGCAATGATGGGAGCTTCAGGACCAAACGAGACGTTGCCTCCGGTATGGTCGCCATGCCAGTGCGTGTTGAGGATGAATCGCAGCTTTCCCTGATTCAGTCCCTTCAAAGCAGCGCGGATCTTGTCGGCCAGCGGCGCAAACTGATCGTCGACGATCAGAATGCCGTCAGTGCCGACTGAAACACCGATGTTCCCGCCAGCACCTTCGAGCATGTAGACATTGCCGGCGACCTTCGTCGCCTTCATTTCCACCTTCGAGAAGTCTGTTTGAGCCGCAGCGCCAGCCGGGAGGGCACACAGGAAAACGAGAGCTAGAAAGCTACGCATTTGAGGGTCTCCAATCTCAATTGTGCTTGGTACTTTGTGCTTTGTCCTTTGTACTTGGTTCCAGGTTCTTCATTTTTAGGAGTACGTCCGAACTGCGAACAAAGCGCAAAGTACAAAGCACAAAGAACTAAGCTTCCGGATTCTTCAGCACAGCAATGAACGGCAAGTTGCGATACCGTTCCGCGAAATCCAACCCATAACCCACGACAAACTCATCCGGTATCTGAAAACCGAGGTAGTCGATCTTTACTTCACGCTGTCGCCTTTCGTGCTTATCAAGCAGCGCCGCCAGCTTCACGTTTGCCGCCCCACGCGATTGCAGGTTCGCGAGCAGGTACGAGAGCGTTAGACCAGTGTCGACAATGTCTTCAACGACAAGAATATGCCGCCCTTCGATCGGCACGTCGAGGTCTTTCATGATCCGCACTTCACCAGAAGTGCGCGTTGACGAGCCGTAACTCGAGATCGCCATGAACTCGATGCCGACTCGCGTATCGATCGCCCGCATCAAGTCGCTAAGAAAAAAGCACGCGCCCTTAAGCACTCCGATTAACAACGGATTGAGCCCGGCGTAGTCCTGTGTGATCTGCGCGCCCAACTCTTTGATCCGTGCCTGAATCTTCTCTTCAGACAGCAACACGTCGAGGTTTGGATTGCGGAATTCCGAAGCGAAGTGGGCAGAAGACGTAGCCAACTTGTTTCTCCTTTAGAAGCCGGAGTAGATAAAGCAAGACGTTTGCATGGCGATGCGTGGTGCGACATACTATGCAAGCTCTTCGCCGAGGTCAATCGCTCGCAGCAAAGGATCTGTGTTATCCGTGACTACATCACGCGCACTGCTTCTCGTACTCGCTTTAGGAGTGTACGCAGCGCCGTCGTTTTGCCAGACGGTGATCGAACCGTGTCCGGCAACTCCCGCACCGGCTAAGCCTGCAATCACAGCGTCGCCGGCAAAGGTCGGCGCCAGCGTCAAACAAACCAAGGTCGACGCCGGTATTCCAGACGATCCAGCGGTCGAAAAGATGCTCGCGCCCTACAGTGAAAAAGTCCGGTCACTGAGTCTCGTTATTGGCAAACTCGACGGCGTGCTCAAAAAGGACGGCGTAGGCGCCGGTTCGCTCGGTAGCTTTGTGACTGACGGAATCCGTTCCCAGGCTAAAGCAAAACTCGGCAAGCCGATCACCCTCGCAATCGTGAACGCCGGCGGCTTGCGAAAGAACGAAATCAGCGCTGGCGACCTGCGCGCGAGCGACATATTTGAGTTGCTACCATTCGAAAACGCGCTCGTTGCGCTCGAAGTAAACGGTGCGCAACTGTTGAAACTACTCCAGGTCGCCACTCGTGACGCGCAGTCAGGTGCGCGGATCCAATTCAAATGGAACGATCAGAATCGCGCTGAGTTTTTAAGCGGGAAACTTGTTGACGAAGGCGGTCGCGAACGGGAAATCGATCCCGAGAAGATCTACACGGTAGTCACTATCGATTATCTCCTGAACCTCAACAGCGGCGCGTACGCGTTGTTGCAAGAAGCAAAAATCAAGACGCCTCTGAATCTGACTTTACGCGATGCGATCATGAACTACGTCAGAGCCGAAACCGCCGCGGGACGAAACATTCGTTCAAACCTCGATGGTCGTTACGTGCAAGTCGGTCCCGATCGCAAAGGTCGCGAGGAGCCCAAATGAACCGCCGTCGCTTCCTGACTAACTCAGCAGCATTCGGCGCGACGCTGGTAGGCCTGCCGCGCGGTCTTGAATTGATTTCGGGTCATGCCGCAGCTGACACGATCATCACGATCCTGCACACCAACGACACCCACTCGCAGATCGATCCCTTGCCACCAAATGACGCGAACGCGGGGAAGGGAGGCGTCGCTCGCCGTGCGACACTCGTCAAGAGTATTCGTCAGCAGAATCCAAACACGTTACTCGTCGATGCCGGCGACGTAATGCAGGGCACTCCGTATTTCAACTTCTATCGCGGCGAAGTCGAGTACAAAGCGATGTCGGCGATCGGTTACGACGTCGGCACGCTAGGCAATCACGAGTTTGACAACGGCGTCGAAGCACTGGCGGCGGCGTTGAAGTTCGCGAACTTCGATCTCGTCTCAGCCAACTACGACGTCAAAGGCACGGTGCTCGAAGGACGCGTCAAGCCTTACGTCGTGAAGACGCTTGCGGGAATCAAAGTCGGATTGTTTGGTTTGGGGGTCAGTCCGGTGGCACTGATCACGCCCGCAAACTTCAAGGGCGTTACTTACAACGATCCGGTGGTTTCGGCACGTGAAGTCGTTAAGACGTTGCGAGAGAAAGAACGATGCGCGCTCGTCGTGTGCATGTCGCACCTGGGTTACTACGAAAATGGCCAACGAGGCGATTCGCTGGTCGCGTCGCGGGTTGACGGCATCGACTTCATCGCCGGCGGTCACACGCACACGTTTATGAAAGAGCCCGTGAAGACGAAACAACCGTGTGGCGCTGAGACATTGATATTCCAGGTCGGCAAGAGCGGCATCAACGTCGGCCGCGTTGATTTCACTTTTCGCACCGGTAAGCTGATCGCCGCGGCGGGACGCATAGTGGATCGTTGTGCTTAGTGCTCGTGTTTAGTGCTTGTGCTTAGAGCTTGGTACTTTGTTCTTTGTTCTTTGTTCACAGGTGTAACAGACTACTTGAGAGCGCCTCTATCGCTAGCGAACAAAGCACTAAGCACAAAGCACTAAGCACAAATTCATCAAAATCATGTCTGACGATTCAACACGCGATCGAGTCCGCGCTTTGGTGCGTGAGGTGTTGGCCAAAGCCGCGCCCGAAACCGCTGAACCACAACCAACCCCCAGCCGATTCGTAGAGACAGTTCCGGAAACAACAGCACAACCCGCTTTCACGCGCGACGAGTCTGCCAAAAGCATAATCACCGAGGACGACGTGCGCGGACTGGAACCCGGCGCGGTCCTGCGCATCGGCGAAGACGCGCGTCTGACGCCACTCGCAGCTGACATTGTCAACGAACGAAAAATCCAGCTCACTCGACGCGCCTCGCGTCGCGGATCGAAAGCGTCGAAGCACGTCGCGGTTGGCGCCGATCACGGCGGTTTCAAGATGAAGGAAGAATTGAAGATGCTGTTGAACGACCTGGGCCACAAAGTGCAGGACTTCGGCACCGATTCCGAATCAGCCGTCGACTATCCTGACTTCGCGCATGCCGTTGCTCGCGCCGTTGCCGACGGAACTTCCGACGTCGGCATCATCATCGACGGCGCAGGCGTCGGCAGTGCTATGACCGCGAACAAGGTACCCGGCGTTCGCGCAGCTGCTTGTTACTCAGTGGCCGTGGCACGCAACTCCCGCGAACACAACGACGCGAACGTCCTCACGCTTGGCAGTAAAACCATCACCAGCGCGGAAATGCGCGAGATCGTGACCGCCTGGCTTGCCACCGAGATCAGCGAAGATCGCCACCGTAAGCGCGTCGCAAAAATCGACGCCATCCAGCGACAGTATCAACGCTAGTTGCTAGAATGTTTCCGGCACATGGGCTACTCAAATAACGGCGATTACGAACAGTTAATCGAACAGATTACCGACGCAATTGTGGCGCGCCTCAACGGTGATGGTGGCGGCGCGGACCAGGCGTCGATGTGTGGCTGCACGTCCGAATGTTTTCATCGCTGTCCTGAGCGGATGCATCGCATCGTCGATGCTGGCGCCGCCCGTATCGGCCTCGTGCTGGGCCAAACCGGATCCGCGCGAGAGTGGGCCAGCCTGATCGATCACACGCTGCTGAAACCTGAAGCAACCGACGATGACATCAAGAAGCTTTGCCATGAAGCGTCGACGTATCGCTTCGCATCCGTGTGCGTGAACCCGACGTGGGTGCGCGTCGCCGCATGCAATCTGCGCGGCAGCGGAGTTCCAGTTTGCACTGTGATCGCGTTTCCGCTTGGTGCCACGTTGCCTGACGTGAAAGCTTACGAAGCACGACGGGCGATCTTCGACGGCGCGCAGGAAGTCGATATGGTGATCAACGTCGGCGCATTGAAGAGCGGCGACGATTGTCTCGTCGAACACGATGTCCGTTCGGTGGCCCAGGTGGCCCACGAGTACGACGCCATTTGCAAAGTGATCATCGAAACAGCGCTGTTGACTGACGACGAAAAGGTGCGCGCGTGTCAGGCAGCCAAGAAAGCGGGCGCCGATTTCGTCAAGACTTCAACTGGTTTTTCAAAAGGCGGCGCAACGGTTGCCGACGTCGCTTTGATGCGTCGCACCGTCGGCGCCGAACTAGGTGTCAAGGCATCGGGCGGTGTTAAAGGTCTCGACGACGCGCGCAAAATGATCGAAGCCGGGGCGACTCGCATCGGCGCCAGTGTCGGCGTGAAGATCGCGCAGGAAGCCGCCGGAAAATCAACCTCTGAGGTCCGGTCTCAAGCCTATTAAATCTGTGTTCCCATGCCGGCTGATCCAAAACTCTTAGCTGTAATTCTTGGCGGTGGCGCCGGCAATCGACTCTTTCCGCTAACACAACAACGTTCGAAACCCGCAGTCCCACTCGGTGGTAAATATCGTCTCGTTGACATCGCGCTCTCGAACTGCATCAACTCCGACATTCTGCGCACGTTTGTGCTGACGCAGTACAACTCCGCTTCATTAAATCGACACATCGCCCAGACGTATCGTTTCTCGCAGTTTTCGAACGGCTTCGTCGAGATCATCGCGGCGGAGCAAACTCCGGAGAGTCCCCAATGGTTTCAAGGTACAGCCGATGCGGTGCGACAAGTATTGCCACACATCCGCGACTGGGGCATCGATACGTTATTGATCCTGTCCGGCGATCACCTTTATCGCATGGACTATCGGCACTTTCTCGAACGTCATCGCGAAACGGGCGCTGACGTGACTGTTTCAGTGATCCCTTGTGAACCACGTTCGGCGAGCGAGTTTGGTTTATTGAAGACCGACGAGAGCGGTCGCATCGTGGAGTTCAAAGAGAAACCGAAGGGCGACGAGTTGCTGGCGATGCAAGTCGACACGACGAGCCTTGGATTGGACGCAAACGAAGCGAAGCGCCGTCCGTTTCTCGCGTCGATGGGAATCTACGTTTTTAAGTACGATCAGTTGGAACAACTCCTGGCGGAAGATCCGAAGGCGGTTGATTTCGGAAAGCACATTATTCCGACCGCGATCCATTCGTCGCGTCACGTGCACGCGCACATGTTCGACGGCTACTGGGAAGACATCGGAACGATCGGCGCGTTCTATCGGGCTAACCTGGATCTGACAACGAAGATTCCGAAGTTCAACCTGTTCGATGCTGAAGCTCCGGTTTACACGCGCGCACGTTATCTGCCGCCGTCGAAGATCGAAGAGAGCGAAATCAACGACTCAATCGTTAGCGACGGCTGCATCATCAACGGCGCGAAGATCATGAACTCGGTCGTCGGTTTACGTAGCAGGATATCGAAAGGCGTGCATCTCGACGCGTCGTTCATGATGGGCGCCGACTTCTATCAGACGTTTGAAGAGATGGGCAACGACATGCGTCAGAACCGGCCGCGCGTGGGGTTAGGGGAGGGAACCATTGTCCGCCGCGCGATCATCGACAAGAACGCTCGTATCGGTCGGAACGCGAAGCTGTTGAACGAAGCGTCCGTGACCGAAGCTGATGGTCCTGGCGGGTCTTACTTCATTCGCGACGGCATCATCATCGTCCCCAAGAGCGCCGTCATTCCCGATGGAACGGTAGTATAGATTTTATGGCTCGTGGTTGGGAAAGTAAGTCAGTTGCTGATCAGATCGAAGACGCCGAACTCCGCGAACCGAAGACCGAGCCCGCACCGGTCGCGGATCGAGAACGAAAGCAGCGGCTGGATTCGTTGCTCCTTTCAAAGTCGCGACTGTTACAACAACTCGAGCGAGCCAAACATCCCGCCCATCGCAACGTCTTGCTAAATGGGTTGAAGGCGATTGAGAGAGAGATTGAAGAAACTTAAAGTGATGCCTTAGCTCGTGCCGCGCACACGTTCGATAAAACTCCCAAAAGACAAACGCAACCTCGACGTTGGAATCGGCGACAGGGTCGTACGTCTGACCAATCTCGACAAGCTCTTCTGGCCGAAACTCGGCGTAACGAAGCGAGATCTGATTCAGTACTACGTCGACGTTGGCCCCGCGCTGCTCCCTCACCTGCAGAATCGAGCGATGGTAATGAAGCGTTATCCGAACGGCGCGGGTGAAGATTTCTTTTTCATGAAGCGCGCGCCGGAGCCGCGTCCTGACTGGATCGAAATATGCCGTATCAATCACGGCTCAAAAGGCGTGATCCCATTTCCCATGATCCAGGATCTCGCGTCGTTGATGTGGGTGATCAATCTTGGCTGCATTGATTTGAACGAGTGGTATGCGCGCTGCGACGCCACAGATCAGCCTGATTATTTGCATTTCGATCTCGATCCAGTGCCCGGTGCATCGTTTGAAAAGGTGCGTGAAGCCGCGTTGCTCGTGAAGCTCGGACTTGATTCGTTGAAGATTCCGAACTACGCAAAGACCACTGGCTCGAAAGGCATTCACGTCTACGTTCCGATCAAGCGTGGACCAACACAGAAGCAGGTGTGGACGTTCGCGAAAGAGTTTGCGTACGCGCTCGCCTCGCACTCGCCGAAACTGTTGACCGCGATCTACCAAGTCTCGAAGCGACCAAAGGGACGAGTGCTGGTGGACTACAACCAGAACGCCTGGGGGCGAACGCTGGCGTCGGTCTATTCCGTGAGACCTAAAGAAGTACCTTCAGTCTCGACACCGGTAACGTGGAAAGAAGTTGAGCGAGGAATTAAGATCGACGACTTCCGAATCGACAACGTGCCCGCACGAGTGAAGCGTGTTGGCGATTTGTGGAAGCCGATGACACAGGCGAAAGGACGGTTCAAACTTGAAGCGTACCTTTAACCGTCGGCAAGCCTACAGTTAAAGTTAGATCACAGATGAAGCCAATTACGATTTGGACAATAGGGCACTCAACTCGAACTGAAGAGAAGTTCAAGGATATTCTTCTGGCCCACGAGATCAAAGCCTTAGTCGACGTGCGTTCACACCCGGGATCGCGCCGCTTCCCGCACTTCAATAAAGAGGAATTATCTGAGTCGCTGAAACGTGCTGGTATCGAGTATTACCACGAACCACGGCTCGGCGGCAGGCGTGCCCCGCGCAAAGACTCAAAAAATACACGGTGGAGGGAAGACCAGTTTCGCGGTTATGCCGATCACATGGAGACGGAAGCGTTCGCGCAAGGGATTAGGGTCTTAATGGAGCTCGCGAGAGAAACGCGCACGGCGTTCATGTGCTCCGAAGCTGTCTGGTGGCGTTGTCATCGAAGCTTGATCTCCGATTACTTGAAATCGAAGGGTCATACCGTAATTCATATCGTCGATGCGAAGAGTGTGAAGGAGCATCCGTATACTTCCGCGGCGTGGATTACCTTAAAAGGAAAGTTGTCGTACCAGGCCTTGTTCTGAGGAATGTTGAAGTAAAGGTTTAACTTTAACTCGGCCGGTTACTATGCCAGACTTTCGCTTTCGAACCTTTCTTGCGTCGCTTCACTCCCGTGCGACGCGGAATCTTCTTCGGATCACCGGTCGCGGCTTTCTTAACGTTGCCACCTTCGTCTTCCGCGATCTCAGCCAGCGAACGCCGAGTGAGGATTGAAACCGGCGCGAGTTCCGTCACGTCTTCTTCAGTGGTGTAATAATCACGATGCTTGATCAGTAGCCACTGGCGATTTCGCGTACGTACCAGCACCCATGAGCCTTTTAACTTCTCGCCGTCGAGTTCAAACTTGAAGTCGCCTTTCTCCAACGCCTTGCTCGGATCTTCATCACCTTCGGGTTTGTACGTGCCATAGTCCCAGACCATCACAGTACCGCCACCATACTCGCCTTCCGGTATCACACCTTCGAACTTCGCGTAATCGACCGGATGATCTTCGACCTGCATCGCCAACCGCTTGACGCTCGGATCGAGTGATGGCCCTTTCGGCACGGCCCACGACTTCAGCACACCATCGACTTCGAGACGGAAATCGTAATGCAGTTGCGTGGCGCGGTGTTTCTGGATCACGAACATGCGGCCCGTGCGCGTGCGTTTCTTCTTTGGACCCGGTTCGGGTGTCTTGTCGAAACTTCGTTTCTTTTTGTATTCGGTTAAGGAAGACATTAACCACAGATTACACGGATTGCTCGTCCATTGCGAAAAGGTCTGTTTGAACGGGATCGAGGCCAAGTGCTTCACGCACGCGCGCAAAACTGCGGCGATGAATCGGCAGCGCGCCAAGCGACTTCAGCGCCTCGCAATGTTCGGGGGTGGGATAACCTTTGTGTGAAGCGAGACCGTACCCTGAGTAAACGCGATCCATCTCGAGCATATGCGCGTCGCGCGTCGTCTTTGCGAGTATCGAAGCGGCTGCAATGCTTGCCGACAGCGCGTCGCCGCGGATGATTCCGCGTTGCGGCACTTCGCAGTGGGGAATCTTGCGGGCATCGACAAGGATGAAGTCTGGTTTACAACTCAAACCCTCCACCGCGCGTTGCATCGCCAGCAGTCCGGCGTGATAGATGTTGATCTTGTCGATCTCCTCCACTTCGGCGAATGCGACTGACCAGCAGATTGCGTCCTGCTTGATCTGAGCGGCAAGTTCATCTCGTTTCTCAGGATCGAGGATCTTCTTCGAGTCGTTGAGGCCCCGCAGCTTGTAATTCTGAGGCAGGATCACGGCGCCTGCCGAAACAGGTCCCGCAAGCGGGGCCATGCCGGCTTCGTCAACTCCCGCGACGAACCCGTATCCCTGCGCCCAGAGTTCGATTTCGAAGCGCAGGAGGTAATGCAGGCGTTGACCTTCGGAGCGGTTCTCGCGATAGCGGCCGCGTATTCGTCTAGCGAGTTGTTGCGCGCCCTGTCGGGAATCGACGTCTAAAGCTTCAAGTAATCCTTTAGGTACAGGACGGCGTCGCTCAACAAAGAGCTTATTAAGTTCAGGTATTGTCTTAGCGAGGAGGTCTTCCAGCAAACTCATGATCGATGCGCGTAGTCTGTGTTTCCGGTCAGCGCTTGTCAAGATGGGCGTTTGTTTTTTTGCGCGTAGTGCTATGCTGCGTGCCCGTGAAGACACTGTTGACGCGGATCTCCCATCGATGGCTTGGCCTGCTTCCCTTAGTTTTCTTCCTCGCGCAGGCAGTGCACTACTGGCGCATTAATGAGTTGGGGAACATGCTATGGATGTGCAACATCGGAAACCTCTTGCTTGCTCTCGGTCTGTTCCTGGATAAACCCGTCGTAGTGAGACTTTCAGCGATTTGGATGGTACCGGGAATAGTCGTTTGGTTTATCTATGTCGTGTTGGCGTGGGGCGTGTTTCTGAGTTCCACTCTCGCTCACGTCGGCGGGCTTGCGGTTTCGATGATCGCGCTAAAGTGGTACCGCATGGATCGAGGTGCGTGGCGCTCTGCGTTCGGCTGGTACCTCGCTGTCCAACTCGCCTCGCGTTTCGTCACACCGGCGACATTGAACGTTAATCTCGCGCACACGATCGCTCCCGGATGGGAACGCACGTTTCAGTCTTACTGGGCTTTCTGGCTGGTGCTGACGGCCGCTACGGCGGCGGTCCTGTATTTGTCAGGACTGATTCTTTGGACCGTCTGGCGTTCTAACTCTTCACGTGAGTCTTCGATCAACTCAGAAACCAATTTACACAAGTCCGCCGGCTGACTCGGCTTTATCAGGTACGCTTGAGCACCGCATTTCAAAGCGATGTCCCGGTCTGACGCGTAGGCGGCGGCGGAGTAAAACAAAATGGGAGTGGTCTTATCAAACTCACGAATCTTCTCGCATAGATCCAAACCTGAACCGTCCGGCAGCCATGAATCGAGCAGATAAAGATCATACTTCCCAGCGGCAGCGAGAGCCATCCCGCTTTCGATGCTGGCGCCGGTTATGACTTCATAACTTCTTTGATTAAGAAGTAAAGTCACGAGTTCACGGGTGTCTTCGTGATCTTCAATGTAAAGGACACGAGGTTTTTGTACTTGCATGACTGGGGGGCCTCAAGGAACACGTAGACTCTGTAAATGGTTACTTCGGGTATACGAATTTGCCGATTCGTTGACGGAAAGAGAAGGAGTTTAAAGGCCGGGCCGCTATATATTTCACAAGGTCAGTCGGGAAGGATATAACGACCGCGGCCACCCTGCTTGTCGTGTGTGTCGCGAACCATACGCTCCGTTGACAACCGTGTCCGTACGAGAGCGAACACTTGGAAATTCTTTTTAGACGCAAAGTTTAACGAAGTTTTCCCGCGATTTCAAATCAGGATTCTCCTTATGTACGTTCTCTGACATTGCGTGTAGGATTACTGACAGCCACAACAAAAGCTGCCCGGCTGGTTCCCCTAGGTTTTCCCTCTCAAATGCTGGTTAGGAAGGAAGGGAGGCCACGTGTCTCAATCTACAATCACCGACACGCCTCAATTGGGTGCGCGTCTTTCAATGCCTAATTTCCCAAATAGGCTATTGAACCGCTTGCTTACGATCGATGCAGATTATTTGCTGCCTCAAGTCCGCATTGTGAGATTGTCCTTCAACGACGTCATTTTCGAACATGGCGACGTTGTTCAAGACGTGTACTTCCCGCTGGACTCGATAGTCTCAAATCTAACGATTATGGAAGACGGGACTACGATCGAGATATCGATGGTCGGGAAGGAAGGCGTCCTTGGTTTGTCTGCGCTATTAGGCGGGGGCATCGCGCGGCATTGGACAAGAATGTGCATCGGCGGGGCAATGGCTAAAGTCAGCGTCTCAGCTCTCGATCACGCGTTTGTATCGAACGAGACAGCGCTGAAGTACATCATGCGCAGTTATGGTTCATTGATAACTCAGGTATCGCAGAGGGCAGTCTGCAATGCCCGCCACACTGTGCTGGAGCGGCTAGCCTGTTGGTTGCTAATGGTCCACGATCGTGTAGGAGGGGAAAACCTTAAACTAACTCAAGAGGCGATCGCTTCACGACTCGGAGCCAGGCGGGCGGGCATCACGGTAGCCGCCGGCACGCTGCAGTCGATCGGGGCCATTGAATATTGTCGCGGTCAGCTGCACATTAGAGATCGGGTTACGCTGGAAAAAGCAGTCTGTGAGTGCTACGCAATTATGAAAGCCGAGTATGAGGGAACGCGGAGCGGACGGTTCGTTTAACTAAGCGCTGCCTCTAGACTGTCTCAGTGTAGATGAATAGGCGGAGTGGTTTCCGCCGTAACCCCGGAAATATCGGGACGATAAATCGGCGGACTCCGTAAGGAAGGAATCAGATGGATAAATAGTATTTGGTTGACATGTTTTGGCGTTGTTTTAGGCAAAACATGCCGCGTTAAGTCCGCTTCCGCACATTGCCAGTGCCGGGCAAATCCACTATACTTTGCGCGTTGAATACCCCTTTCCTCCTGTGGGTATAGTTGGCGCGGCGGACGGCAAAAACCGCCGCGCTTTTTTCTGTCTTGGAGTAATGAGGCGCCCCTTTCCCCTGATTGCCGTCGTTCTCCTGCTGGCCATCGTCTACTTTGCGGCTGCAAAGCTCGGACTCTCTCTTGCCGCAGTTCATAGCAACGTCACCCCGGTTTGCCCGCCCACCGGCATCGCCATCGCATCGCTCCTGATATTCGGCCGGCGCGTGTGGCCTGGTATCTTTGTTGGCGCCATCGCTGTCAATCTGTTGACTGACATTCCGGTGGGATCAGCTGTTGGCATCGCAATTGGAAACACGCTCGAAGCAGTCGCCGCTGTCTGGCTCTTGCAACGTGTCGCTCGCTGGGACAATTCGCTCGACTCATTGGCCGATGTGATGCGGTTCGTCGGCTGTGCGGCGATTCTGGCGCCAATGGTGAGTGCGACCATTGGAAATCTCAGCCTCCGCCTTGGTGGTGCGGCGGAATGGGGCACCTTCTGGCCTTTCTGGTTGACGTGGTGGATCGGTGACGGTTTCGGCGCTCTGATCGTGACTCCCTTGATTCTGTCCTGGCAATCGCACGATGAGTTGAACGCCGGACACGGGCTCGAAATCACCATTCTCCTGTCCTTGCACTTGCTGGTAGTAATGATCGTCTTCGGCGGGTGGTTTCCCGGACCGGTCAAGACTTATCCACTGGCGTACCTGTCGTTGCCGTTTCTTCTATGGGCTGCGTTGAAGTTCGATTTGCGAATCGTGACGAGCGCGATCGTTTTGATGGCCAGTGTGGCCGTGTGGGGAGCGAGGCATGGTTATGGTCCATGGGTGCAGGCAAGCCCGAACGTCACGTTGATTTTGTTGATTACATTTGTCGGCACAAGTTCATTGATGACGCTGATCGTGTCAGCAGTCACGAATGAACGGCGCAAGGCTGAAGCCGACAAATCGCAACTCGGATCGCTACTCGAACTGCAACGGAGTCGGATCGAAGAACTGGTGGCCCATGTGCCGGGCGTCGTTTGGGAAGCGTGGGGAAAACCGGACGCCGCCAGTCAGCGTATCGACTTCGTCAGCAGTCACGTCGAGAAGTTGCTCGGTTACAGCCGAGAAGAATGGTTGTCGACGCCTAACTTCTGGCTCACGATCGTCCATCCGCGGGACAAGGAACGAGCGGCGCGCGAAGCGGCGGCGATCTTTGAATCGGGAAAAGGCGGTACGAGCCGTTTTCGCTGGTTGCGCAAGGATGGACGCGAAGTCTGGGTGGAGGCTCAGTCGGTGGTTGTTTGCGATGAGAATGGACCGATCGGAATGCGCGGCGTCACGATGAACATCACCGCCGCTGTCCAGGCGGAAATCGAGCGCGCGGAGTTGTTGGAGCGAGAGAGCCAGGCGCGAGAAGAGGCGGAAGAAGCAAGCCGTTTGAAAGAGGAGTTTTTGGCGACCGTTTCGCACGAGTTGCGCACGCCGTTGAATGCGGTGGTGGGCTGGTCACGGCTCCTTCGCAGTGGCCAACTCGATAAAGAGGGAATGGCGCATGCGCTGGAAGTGATCGAACGCAATGCTTCCGCGCAGCGACAGATTATCGAGGACTTGCTCGACGTGTCGCGGATCGTCACCGGTAAGTTGAGAATCAATACGCAGCGAGTTGATCTGTTACTGGTGATTCACGAGGCCATCGATGCCGTGCGACCGGCGGCGGAGGCGAAGGAAATCGATCTGCGCACGCACTTTGAAGCGCGTGGCGCGATCGTAAGGGCCGACGCTGAACGGCTGCAGCAGGTGCTTTGGAACCTGCTCGCAAACGCCGTGAAGTTTACGCCGCAACGCGGCTCGGTCGAAATCTCCGTCCGCCATCACGAATCGTTGGCGGAGATCCGGATCGAGGATTCAGGACCGGGCATTCCTGCCGAGTTTCTACCGCGAATCTTTGAGCGGTTTAGTCAGGCTGATGGATCGAGTACGAGAAAACATGGCGGGTTGGGTTTGGGACTGGCGATCGTCCGTCACCTGGTCGAGCTGCATGGCGGGACGGTCTGGGCGGGCAATCGAGAGGAAAATGGCGGTGCAGTGTTGGTGGTCTCACTGCCCGCCATGGAACCGACAGGCCCCGAGTTAATCACGCGCTCGATACCAATCCAGTAATGCTAGTTCTTCAATACCGGTGTACTTGATTGAGCCGACTTCTCCGGTGGGGCGCTGCTTGGGTTGAAGATGTAACTATCGCGGGAACGCACCGCCAGGTTTGGTTGCTTAGCGCGCACCCTGATCCTGCGCCGCTGACCCGCCTGCGGAGTGCGCTTCGGGTAGTAGCCGATGCTGTATTGCCGTCGCAGTTCCTCTGCAACGTTCGCAAAAGCGTACGACATGTTTTGCAGCGTGTCCGCGCGGTATTGTCTGCCGCCGGTGCTGGTCGCCAAGTCTTCCAGGTATCGGCCGCCTACTTCGTAATCACTCCGGCTGGTTCCACGCGGCCGGCGGCCCATGCCACCACCACCGCGATTGACGCCGCCTCCAAAGATGCCTCCCAAAATCTGCCCAAACACGTCAATCGGCGCCGTGGGAACCTGGATCACCTGGCCCATGTCGGTCGCCGTGTTGTACTGAACGGGATAGATCAACGCGTCGAGTTCCTGTGCATCCATAACGGTGCTTTCATAAGCTGCCTTGTCACTAGTCGTATCGACACCGTCGGTGAACAGCACGATTGCTTTCCTGCCGGACATGCGGCTCAAGTGTTTGTTGATGACGAGGTCGACGGCATCGTAAAGGCTCGTGCCGCTATCCGTTCTGGCCCGAAAGATCGCGCGTTCGAGCTTCGCGCGATCAGTGGTGAATTCCGAGAGTATCTTCACGTCCGCGTTGAAAGAAACCACCATCACTCGGTCGTCAACGCGGAGCTGGTTGACGAAGCTGATCGCCGCGTTCTGAATTTCGTCGAGGCGAAACTGCGTTGAAGGACTGGTGTCGAGCATCAACACAACCGAGAACGGCTTGTCGACGGAGGCAAAGAACGCCACGTCCTGTTCGACGTCTTCTTCCCAGATGCGAAAGTCTTCTTTCTTGAGATTGGGAATGTAACGGCCATCGCGATCCATGACGCTGACAGGAATGGTGACCAGCGTGGTTTCGACGCGAATGATGTCGCCGGCGTCAACTTCTTCCGGAGGCGTCGGTGCGGGATCAGGTTGTGTGTCCGGTTTACGGTTGTTCGGATAATTTGCGCCACCCAGCACCGGCGGCCGCCCAGACTGTGTTCGCTCCGGCTCGGGCGCAGGTGATGTTGTTTGCGGGACGTTTTGCTGGTTCCCGACACGTCGCGGCCGGCTTTGTCCCAAACCAATGCTCGTTACAGTACAGAACAGGGAGAGGAGCAATAAGAAAACACAAAACCTTTTCATAGTTAGCTCCCAATAAGTGCCCGAAGACGTCGAGCCTCATTTTGATGCCTACTAATCAGACTTGTTGCTTGCGGTTTTTTGATTTTAGGAAAAATCAGGGGCAGAGAAAAACCGTTATGTCAGCGCAAGAATACTCCCCTCCGCGTTATGAGAGCAAGGAAAACGGCTCTATCTGATTTGCGCTTCTACCGCAGACTCGCGGAGAACCGCCCAGGTACGCAAAAAATGTGGCAAGCTCAGGCGCTACTGGTTCGCACTTTGGTGCGGATCATTCAGATGTGTTTGTGGCAGCGCTGGAGAGGACGTTCCAGATTAACGGGAGCGTGCCCCATGCTTGTCCGCGATGCTGCGGCCGGAAACCAAAGAGGACGACGCGTCCTTTCCCGATGCCCACCTCAGCGAGAGCTATCTGTCCTCGGAGCTTGTCCTCGCCCAGCAGCCAGCCTGAACGCAATACATTCTCCTTTGCATAGCGCGCAACCACTCGAACGTTCGTGTCTGTCGAGGTCAGCGCGTACGCGGAACTGTTGATGAAATACGCCGGCAGTGTAGCCGGTACATTCGCGGCAAATGGATGCTTGCTATCGACGTCGAGTGCGAGAATTGATCCCGGACAATAAAACTCTGACGTCCTCACGCCATCGAGTACGTTTCGCACCGGCAGGTTGAATTGTTTGATCGCCAGGTCGCAGGCGTTATCAAAACACACCAGCATTCCGCCCTGGTTCACAAAGTCTTTCAGATGAGTCACTCCAGCTTCCGTGATTCCTCCAGTGAACTCGGCTGGGGCGGTACCGGCGGCATTCCCGCCGACGATTTGTGCACTTGCCTGCGACGTGAGAATCAGTACGTCGAACTTAGAATGGAGTCCGCCTTGTCGAACATCCGCGTCGCGTACAGATGAGTAAGGAACGTTGAACGTTTCGAAGACGTAGCGAGTCCACCCCTCGTCCATATTGCTCAACCAGGGTCGGTAGATGCCGACGCGCACGGGTTGTCGCAGGGGATTTTTTATCGGCGACTCGTCGCCTTTTCTCAACGCGAGTGCCAGATCCGCGCGAACCTGATTGCCGTCTTTAACCATCGTGAGTTTTCGTTCAGAAGGCGCTTCCTGGATGGCCGTTATGGCAGGCGCATCAAGCCCCATTTGCAGCGGCAACGTCCAACCGGCGACGTCGTACGGGCGCTCAGCTTCCCCTTGCGGCGTCAGACGGTTCGGATAGATCTGAGGCGCAAACAGTGCGAGGACGTTCGAGCGCTGCGGTTGGTTTAGAAATACGATGTAGCTACCCAGCGGGACTTCCATCGTCATTGGACTCTCGATTACCGTGCGGTAAGTGCCAAGTTTTTCAGTTGGCGCATTTGTTCTTTTCAAGACCTGTGGTCCATGCGTGAGATGCAGCTCCTGGTCCAGTCGGTAAACTTCGATTCCTTGGCCGACGAGAGTTTCAATCATTTTGGCGAGTGTTTCGTCGCGTCCTTGTCCCGCAGGAATAAGATATGCCAGCGGCTCGTCTGGTCCACTCGGCGTCTCGACGGCTTTTCTTCCGAGTTGGTAGAAGTTTCGCAAGTAGTCGCCGCGAAATTTTGCGGCCATGGACAACACACCGCGAGCGGCGATCATTTCCATGTTCATAATGTCGCGCGGACGCCACGTTCCGGCCGGCCACGGATCGGGAAAGTTGGTGGACGATTCAGTTGCGTTCCGCATACCGCGTGTCGAGGAACGGGAGAGTTGTTCGCGATTGACGGTTGCCGGCGTCATCAATCTCGCGCTGGCGGCTTCGGAGAGAATGCCGATCGAGTTGTGGAAATACGGAGCCGTGCGAAAGCCACCATGCCACCACGTGTCGTAAAGAGCATTCGTCAACACGCCGCGATAGCCTGCGGCCTGAAGGTCAGCAGCGACTTTGTGTCCAATTAATCCTACTTGGCGGAGCAACAAGGGCGAGATGTTGGGATTCGCCGGGTCGTAAAACGGCGGAATGAAGAAACGTGATCCGTTCGATCCCTGCTGGTGAACGTCGTAAACAATCTGGGGAAACCATTCGTGCCAGAAGAAGCGCGTGATCACTTGCGTTTCTTTTAGGTTGAGCATGAACCAGTCGCGGTTGTCGTCGTGACCCGCGTAGTGATGATAAAGCTCTGGTGGTTCGCGTCCTTCGAACGGCGTTCCGAGCGTTTTGCGGTACCAGTTTGCGACTATGTCGATACCGTCCGGATTCGGTGACGGGATCAGCAGCAGTATCGTGTTTTGCAGGATCTCTTGTGTATCCGCGTCCTGCGCGGTTGCTAGCTCGTAGGCAAGTTGCATCGACATCTGCGAGGCGACGATTTCCGTGGAGTGGATCGAGCACGAGATGGCGACCACGACTTTGCCGTTGACGAACAATCTCTCGCGTTGAAGTCTTTCGGTGACTTTTCGCGGGTCGGCAAGTTGCTGCTGGATGTCTTTGTATTTTTCGAGCGCCAGTATATTCTCTCGCGCGCTGATGAAAGCCACCATCAGAGGCCGCTTCAAGGTAGATTGGCCCAGCGTTTCGACTGTGACGCGATCTGAGGCCCGGTCGAGTCGAGTGAAGTAGTCGGTGATCTGCGACCAGTCGGCTATCGTTCGATCGTCACCCGGCGTAAATCCGAGAACTGACCTCGGTGACGGTATGGCTGCTGAAGCGGCAACACGCGGCGTTGTTTTTTGCGCGAGCGATGGGGTGGAAAACGCTGCGAGCGACAGTAGCAAGGCCAGGCCAACAGTTACTGATCGAAGGCTAGTCATTTACGAGTTTCCTTTGCGAAAACAGATGGAAGATAGCGCTGCAATCGAGAAAACGACGACCGACGAGTCTAGCACAACCCCGCAGCGCAGTTTTATGCGGCGGCTTCACTATTGGTGGTCGCTGTTTCTTGCGGGCGCGCTCCTTGCCACGCTCGGTCCGCCGATTTTGATTATCGCGTGGCTCGTGAACAAGCATGACCTTGTGTACCCATGGGCGCTGTTTGGAGCACGTGCGTGGTTGCGGCTCAGCGGCGTGCACGTGAAGGTGACCGGGCTCGACGTGCTCGATCCGACACAGACTTACGTCTTCGTTTCGAACCACCGGTCGTATTTGGATACGGCGGCCATGTTTGTTTATACGGGACGTCGGATCGGTCTGCTGGCAAAGAAAGAATTGTTGAAAGTGCCGGTGCTCGGCGTGGGCATGGGTTTCGTCAACGTGATGGCGATCGATCGCACGAATCGCGAGAGCGCGCTTCGGACGACAGGGGCCGCCGCGCAACGAATCAAGTCGGGCGTTTCGTTTGCTGTTTTTGTCGAAGGCACTCGCGCGAAACCCGGCGAGCTGTTGCCGTTCAAGAAAGGGGCGTTCTACATGGCGCGCGAAGCAGGCGTGCCCATCGTTCCTGTCGCGATCAGAAACTCTGATGTATTGATGGGAAAGGGAACTGGTGAGGCCAGATCCGGAATGCTTGAGATGGTGATCCTACCGCCGATTGCAACAACCGATCGAACCACGGATGAAGCGATTAACGCACTCATCTCCGAGGCCCGACAGTCGATCGCTAAGCAGCTTTAATCTTTGATGTCATAGACGAGGTCGCCCGTAACTCTCACAACGATGCCATCCTGGGTTGTTGGTGCGAATGTCGCCTGACGCGCCGCTGCTTCCGCGATTTCCCGCAGCACGGCTGCTCCATTCATAGCTGTCGCCGAAACAACCTTCCCGTTCTCGTCGACAATCACGCGGACCGTAATCCTGCCGGACTGTTTTTGCTTCTTCGCTTCTTCTGTAAGTTTTGGTTGTGGCAGCGTTAGGGCTTTTGAATTCAAGTTTCCACCCTCGATAGGTTTGGCTTGGCCTGCCGAGCCGCCTTCGTCCTCGCCGATTTCGGTGACCTTTAACGTCGCGCGCGCAGGAGCAAAGTCTGTGTAACGAACTTTCATGCGCACGTGGAGCGAACCGCCCTCATCAAAAATCAATTCCTCATCAGCGTAGGAATAGGTCGGAAACCAGTAACGCCCGTCGATCTGCTCGCGATAGGTTTCGACGATCGGGAACTTGTTGTTCTTGGTCTCTGGAACGCCTTTGCCGCGTGTCTTAACGATCAGGAGGTCCTGATCGTCGACCCATACGCGTCCGACAAACAGCCGCTCTTTAGTCTTTTTCGCGTCGGGCATTACTTTCGGCGCCACATCGAAGATGAACAGGTTCAGCTCGTCGATCTTTTCTTTACCGACATATCTGAAGTTATAGCGATCGATCTTCGACGGCTCGAGCGCGAAAGGATTGATGCCGCCAAGGTCGTCCAGGTCCTCGGGCGTTACTGTGCCCGCTCCCATTGTGGACATGGGGAAGTAGCTGATCTTCTCGTATCGGTTGCCCTGGTCGTCAAAAGTGAAGGTCGATACGCGATGGTACTCGCCCACCACCTGGCCACCCATACCGATGCTTTGAATAAGTGCGTCGCGCTTGAATGAGTAGTTGTTGAGGGCGCCGCGAAACTGTGCCTCTTTGGTCGTGAACGCCTTGATGATTCGGTCTGCTTCAGCGGTACTAATCCCACCAGTCGTCTCTGACTGGGCCGAAGCCGTGAAGGTCACGGAAGTGATTAAGAGCAGTGCGAAGCTGACGAGTCGTAATGCCGATACTTGGTTCTTCATTCTCTACCTGACTAGTGGGTTTACAGGCCGGGGGCCTGGCTGAAACTTGCGTCCTTTCAGATGCCGGAACAAAAGATGACGGTTGTCAGGGGGCTTGAGTTGGGTTCCGAGGGGCGCGGTGAAATTGCCATTTTCCTATTGCAAAATTTCCTGCAACTGGTGTAATGTCCACGAGCTAGAATAAGTTATAGGTTGGCCAGCGGAGCGTTAGTAAAAACTGGAGCCAGATTGGCCTCGAAAATCTGGGCTCGCTGGTTTGAAAGTTTAAGTTTCTCAAGGTCCTCATGTCGACAACAGGCATTCGTCCTAAATCCGTGGAGCTTTACGGCGCGGGAGCGCAGACGTGACGCCGAGCGGCGGCGTTGCTTTCACGGCCGGGCGATAAACCAGGCTTTGGGAGGAGCTTGGTTTTACTTGGTCTGATGTCGATGATGTGCGCGGTGATTAGCTGCTCCTTCTGGGCGGGGTGGCTTAAAAAATCACCGCGCACACCCCAGCTAGTTTCTAATTAATTCCTTAAAATCCGTGTTCAAACAAAGTCGACAGGGACTCGTTGGGGGATTATGCCCTTTTCAACCCCTTCTTCCAGCAAACGCCTGACCGCTTCACGGCCGCGATCCGTGTATTCGAGGGTCAGCTCGTTGACCCACATACCCACGAACCGGTCTGCCAGCGCGGGATCCATGTCGCGGGCGAATTGCATAGCATACTGGAGCGCGTCTTCCCGGTGGTTCAAGGAGTAGCGGATACTCTCGCGCAGGAGGTTCGAGATCTCCTTGGTAAGCTCCGGGCCTAGGTCGCGCTTGATGGCGTTGCCTCCCATCGGCAGCGGAAGCCCGTGCCGTTCATACCACCACTCCCCAAGGTCCAACACCTTGTGCAGCCCCTTCCGCTGGTAAAACAGTTGCCCCTCGTGAATCAACAGACCCGCATCGCACGTCCCATCCAGGACCGCGTCAATAATCTTGTCAAAGGGGACCACTTCGTATTTGAAGTCCGCGTTGAACAACCGCAACGCCAGGAACGCGCTCGTCAACTTTCCCGGAATCGCGATCTTCAGATTTGGAATGTCGTCCGGGGTGGCGGGCTCTCGCGATACGACGATTGGACCATAGTTGTCTCCGATAGAGGCACCGTGCGGCAGCAACGCGTACTTATCCGCGACGTAAGCATAAGCATGAAAACTGATGGCGGTGACGTCGTACGTGCCCCGCGTCGCCTCTTCGTTCAGTGTTTGAATGTCTTTCAGAAGGTGCTGAAAGTTGAGTGAGCCAGTGTCGAGTTTATGAGTAGCGAGGCCGTAAAACATAAAGGCGTCGTCGGAGTCCGGCGAATGCGCCAACGTGATTGTGGTTCTATCGGTATCAGTAAGCATTTTAGTTCAACCCTATGGTCGTTAGATCCTTCGGCTCGATGCGGTTGTAAACAGTGTCGCGTTCGACAGCTTCGTAGCCCGCGTCTTCGATGAGACCGATCAATTCGGTCTTGCTCATGCGGACTTCATTGTTCGCTTCGACTGAGTAACTCGTCGTCAATTCACCGCCTTCGGTAATGGTGCCGTCAATGTCGTTTGCGCCGTAATGCAGTGCCACCTGCGCCAGTCGTTTGCCCAGCATCACCCAGTAGGCTTTGATGTGATCGAAGTTGTCTAACATCAAACGCGAGACGGCCATTGTCTTGAGTGAATCGACGCCCGACGGACCAGGTAAGTGGGCCAACTGGGTATCAGGTGGATAGAACGCGAGGGGAATAAAGCACTGAAAACCGCCTGACTTTTCCTGCTGCTCGCGCAACTTTATCAGGTGGTCCACACGGTCCTCGATCGACTCGATATGCCCGTAAAGCATCGTCGCATTCGTTTTCAAACCCGCTGCATGAACCTTTCCCTGGAGTTCCAACCAACGTGCGGCGTCACACTTGTGTGCGCAAATCATCGAACGTGTCGGCTCACGAAAGATTTCCGCGCCGCCACCGGGACATGAGTCCAAACCCGCCGCGATCAGTTTTTCGATGACCTCTTCGTCGGCCATCTTGTAGAAGTGGGAGAAATGATCAAACTCGACCATCGTGAATGCCTTCAAGTGCAACTGCGGATACTCGCGCCTGATCGACGACAGCAAATCGGTGAAATAACTGAACGGCAGTTTTGTGTTCAATCCTCCCGTGATGTGCAACTCAGTTGCGCCTTCGGCAACGGCCTGCGCGGCGACTTTCAAACTGTCGTCGATGTTGTGTGTGTAGGCGTCGGGCTGGCGCGGCGTGCGGAAAAACCCGCAGAACTTGCAATCCGCGTAACAGATGTTGGTCGGATTCAGATGGCGATTGACGTTAAAGAAGGTGGTTCGTCCGTGACGCCGGCGACGGATCGTATCCGCGAGTTTCCCCAGCGCCGGCAAATCATCAGTTGCATAAAGCGCAACACCGTCCTCGAACGAGAGTCGCTGGCCGGCAATGGTGCGTTCGGCAATCTCGTTAAGTTTGTTGTCGTGTGAAAAGTTCATCGTCGGAAATCTCGACTTTAGCGATGCAGAAAAACAGCGCTGCCAAACGTCACCAGCAGAATGACGCTAACAAACGCGTTAGTGGTAAAGAACGCTGCGTTGAGCCGTTGTAGATCGCCGGCGCGCACGAGCCTATGTTGGTATACGAGTAAAGCGCCGGTTGCGATCACTCCAGCTAGCGCCAACGGGCCGAGCGCGGTGACGAGGTACAGCCAAACCAGCGCGAGGAAGGCGGCCGCATGCAAACTGCGCGCGATCCACAGGGCGCGTGCGATACCGAACCGGGCAGGAACAGATCTGAGTCCTTCGCGACGATCGAAATCGTAGTCCTGGCAGGCGTAAAGAACGTCGAAACCGGCCGTCCAGAGCAGGACGACGAGCGACAGCAACAAGGGAACAGGGCTTCCTATCTCGCTGCGAACCGCGATCCAGGCGCCGGTCGGGGCGATCGAAAGACACCAGCCCAGCACGATGTGGGAAAACTGTGTCCAACGTTTCGTTAACGAATAGAGCAGAACACTTCCCAGCGCAATCGGTGCAAGAATCAGTGTCAGGCGGTTCAGCATGGCCGCGGCGAGCAGAAACAGCGCCGAGGAGACAATGATGAACGCCCAGACAAAACCGACGGATAACAATCCCGCAGGTAACGCGCGCGACGAGGTGCGTGGGTTGCGAGCATCGATACTGCGATCGGCGAGACGATTGAAGGCCATCGCCGCCGAGCGGGCGCCCACCATGGCTACCACGATCCAAAAGATCTGTCGCGTGGTTGGAACGCCGTTCGCCGCCAGCACTGCCCCGAGAAAGGCAAACGGCAACGCGAAAAGCGTATGCTCGATCTTGATCATCTCGAGAGTTAGGCGGGTGTTTTTAATCAGTGTGGACACGGGACAGCAAATAATACGGTACTGGCCGCATACAGTCGAATGTTAGAATATCGACCCACATGGATTTAACTGAACTTGAGAGGCTGCTCGAGGCGTACAAGAGCGGGAATCTCGACAGCCGCGAGGCCGTCGACCGGATTAAGAACCTGCATTTTGAAGACATCGGCTTCGCGCGCGTCGATCATTCGCGCGCCTCGCGCCTGGGATTCCCGGAGGTCGTTTTCGGCGGTGGTAAGACACGGGCCCAGATCGTCGGGATTGTAGAACGTCTCGCACAGCGATCGCCAAACATCATCGTGACCCGCACCGACGAAGGCGCGTTCGGCGAGATTCGCAACGTCGTGACCGATGCCGAGTGGCACGAGTCGGCAGGGCTTGTTCGCATTCGTCGCGATAAGACCGATCGCGGTGTCGCACCAATCGCTGTTGTGACGGCTGGAACAAGTGACATACCGGTAGCTGAAGAAGCGGCACTAACAGCGGAAACTATGGGCAACACTGTCGCGCGCATCTGGGACGCGGGTGTTGCCGGAATTCATCGTGTGCTGGCTGAGCGGAATCTGCTGCAAAAGTCGCGCGTGGTTATCGTCGCGGCGGGAATGGAGGGTGCGTTGCCTTCGGTGGTGGGAGGTCTCGTGGGCGTGCCTGTTGTTGCTGTACCAACCAGTATCGGTTACGGAGCATCGTTTGGCGGTGTCGCCGCGCTGCTCGGGATGTTGAATTCATGTGCCTCGAACGTGACCGTAGTCAACATTGACAACGGCTTTGGCGCCGGCTTTGTCGCGAGCCTGATAAACCGTCGCTGGGAGCCGCCCGTTGAATAGACCCTTGCGCCGACGCTTCGCCCAGCGGTCCAGTAACAGAACGCACCTCATCTTCGGCGTGCTGGTACTGTCGGTGGTTGCCACCGGCTGCATCTCCGCACGCAAGACACCAAACCTCGAACACATCTTTGCCAATGCCCGCGCGAACACCGGCAAACGGCCCGTGGTCGTCATTCCCGGAATACTTGGCTCCGAATTGATCAATCCAAAAACCGGCGAGCGGGTTTGGCCCTCGGCGTTTCGCACGAAGCAGGAAGGATTGCCGATCAGTCCGAATCTCGCGGCGAATCGCGACGAGCTCGTGCCCGGAAAGATTGTCGAAACGGCGAAACTGGCGAAGCTGCTTCCGGAGGTTTACGTCTACCGCGATCTGCTCGAAGCACTGCGACGTTACGCCGGTTATCGCCAAGGCGACTGGGAAAACCCATCTGCCGATGGCGATCGCGACACGTATTACGTGTTTGCTTACGACTGGCGACGAGACAACGTCGACAACGCGCGGGAACTAGTGCGGCGTTTGCAGAAACTGAAAGACAAACTAAAACGCCAGGATTTGAAGTTCAACGTCGTGGCCCACTCAATGGGAGGTTTGATCGCGCGCTATGCCGCTATGTATGGCGACGTGGATCTACCACCTGGTGATTCGCCGATTCAGCCGACGTGGACGGGCGCTGCCCACATCAGCAAGATCGTTATGATAGGTGTGCCGAACGAAGGATCGGCAGACGCTTTTGCAACGCTCATCGAAGGTTATTCAGTTACGGAAGGCTTGCGCCGCCGCGTTCCGTTGCTGAACAAATTGACTGCGGAAGATGCGGCGCGTACACCGTCAGTTTTTCAATTGATGCCGCATGCCGGTGTGGTGCGATTCCTCGACGAGAACCTGAAGCCACTCGCGATTGATCTTTATGACATAGCGATCTGGAAGCACTACGGGTGGAGTGCGCTGCACCTACTTGAGAATACGAATGGAACAAATGGGCAATCAGACGAAATAGATGCCTACCTTGAAGCTACGCTCAAGCGCGCGCAACGATTCCATCAGGCGTTGGACGCGGTTGACCGCTCAGAGTCGCCAGTAGTGCTGCTCGCGATTGGTGGAGATTGTGAAGAGACACTAAATTCACCGGTAGTGGTTCGCGATCAAAAGCGGAACCGTTGGGTGACGTTGACGCGGCCGCGCGAGTATCGTACCTCGACCGGCGTGAAGGTCTCGAAGAAAGCCGCGACAGCGGCGATGTATGTTCCCGGAGATGGACGTGTGTCGCGCTCGTCGCTGCTCGGCGACAATTTGTTCAAGGTCAGCGACGCTCATACAGGCTTCACCCTGTCGCGTTATGCTGTGTTCGGTTGCGATCTGCACGGGCAGTTGCCGCGCAACAAGTCGCTACAGGACAACGCGTTGACGGCGATTGTTGGCGAAGTGATGCGGTAAAGTGACGAGCTTCGAGCTTTGAACTTAGTTCTTTGCCAGCGGTCAGTGGCAAGTTGCCAGGTGTCAGGTGTCAGTTATTAGTCTGAAACGACGGAAGATCCGTTGACAACGAACCACCTGACACCGGACCACTGACTACTGACAATCTACGGATTTAGAACAGCGTTCAGCCTCTCGGCCCAACTCGGATCGATGTTCGTAAGAATCGTGTACTGCTCCAACGCCGCGTCGCGATTGCCCGTCGCCAGCAGCGTCTTACCAAGGTTGTAGTAGGCCTTTCCAAAATCAGGTTTCAAACGGATGGAATGGCGAAACGACTCAAGCGCGTCGTTGAAACGATTGAGCTCAATGTATGCTTCGCCAAGATTGTTCGGCGCGATCGCGTCGCCCGGCTTCAGCGCCGCGAGTTGCCGAAAAACTTCAACAGCTTCGTTGAACTTTTTCGACTTCATGTAGCGTGAACCAAGCCGTTCGTAAGCGCCGGTGTAATCCGGACGCAGTCGAATCGCTTGCTTGTAGGCGTAGATCTCATCGTCAGCCTTGCCCCAGTCGCGATAGACCAGACCGAGCGCGTAATAAGCGTCGGCTGAGTTGTACGGATCGAGTTTTATCGATTGCCGGTAAGCTTCGGCGGCCTCTTTGTACTGCTTGAGATAAAAACTCGCGAGACCAATGTTGAAGTACGACTCAGCAGACGGTCGCAGGTTCACAGCCTTCTTCGACGCTTCCAGCGCTTCCGAATGCCGGCCCAGCTTCTCGTTGCAGAAGCCACTCTGCGCCCACGCTTCGGCGTATTGATTGTCTGACTCGACTGCCTTTTCAAAATACGGCAGCGCCTTCTCGCAATCGTCTTTCGAAAGAAAACTCAAGCCGTCGCGGAAAAACTGAACCGCCTTTGCGCGCTTGTTGCGGCCGCTGTTCGCGACGAGTTCCGGAAGCGAGATGATCGTGGTGGCCTGGAGTTGTGAGATTCGTTCCGAGGGAATCGCGAAATTCACGCTTTGCCCGCCTGTCACCTGCAACGTGGCGATACCGATTACCTGACCTTGCATGTTAACGACCGGACTGCCACTTGATCCCGACGAAATCGCCGCCGTGATCTGAATGATGCGTCCGAACGTCGGAATGTCGCGCACGGCGGAAACGATTCCGTTTGTAACGCTACCTTCCAACCCTAGTGGGTTACCAATCACGACGACGCTCTCACCTTCCTGAGGCGAAGTTTTATCAAGCGGTAGCGGTTTGACTTGCGGTGTCGGTGCATCGATCTTCAGCAGCGCGATGTCGCCTTCAGCGTCGACGGCGAGCACGCCTTTCACCGGGATCACGGTGCCGTTGGAGGAGTGAACTTCGGCGCGATGAGCGCCCTCGATGACGTGTCGGTTCGTGACGATGCGATCGAAGTCGATGAAGAAACCGCTCCCGCGAGAGAGTTTTTCACCACGCGCGTCGAAGGTTTCGATCGCGACCGCCGATGGTTTGATACGGCGGACGAGTTCGGGGAGAAGATCCTGCTGCGACGCCTCGACTCTAATTGGAGTTATTAAAGCTACTAATAAGAGCCAGACCAGTTTCATACTTGCCAGACTTGAGGGCGATAAGACTTTATAAACTCAAGAGCGCAAGCTTCTGCATACGCTCCATAACGTCGCTTATTTTAACATCCTCGCTCTGTTTCGCGCGTCGATCGTACAACTCCACGAGTCCTTCCGCGATTTTTTTCCCGATCGTAACGCGATACGGAATGCCGATTAAATCCGCGTCTTTGAACTTAACACCGGCGCGTTCGTCGCGATCGTCAAGCAGGACTTCGAGTCCCGCGCTTTGGAGATCGTCATAAATCTTCTCACCTGCTCCGCGTACATCGTCCTGTTTCATGTTGGTGATCGTCACTACGACGTCAAACGGCGCGAGAGACTTCGGCCAGATGATACCGTCGCCGTCGTGATGTTGTTCAACTGCGGCGGCCATGATTCGCTCAACACCGATGCCGTAGCTGCCCATGACGATCGGCGCCTGTTTGCCGTCCTGCGTCAGGACCGTGGCGCCCATCGAATCCGAATATTTGGTGCCGAGTTTGAAAATGTGTCCGATCTCCATTCCTTTGAAGATTTCTAGCACGCCGGTTTCACATCGCGGACAGCCTTCGCCTGCTTCGACGGTGCGCAGCTCGAACCAGAGATCAACTGGAATGTCGCGATCGATATCGACGCCGCGAAGGTGGTGATCGTCTTTGTTGGCACCGGTCGTCATGTTGCGCCGGCCCTGCAACGACGAATCCGCGACGATGCGTAGGTCCATTTTGGCGGCGCGCGCCTTGTCTTTTGCGCCGACACCACCGAGACTGCCGGCACTCGAGCCGAGCAGTTGACGGATCTCTTCGGGATGACCGGGTCTCACCGCCGTTGCACCGAGCGAGTCGCCGAGTTTCGTTTCGTGCAGCTGATGATCGCCGCGGAGCAACACGAGCACCGGCCGTGGCTCGCCGTCGGTCGTCGCGAAGTAAACGAGCGACTTGATCTGACGCGCCGCCTCGGCGCCGCCGGGGAATGTGGTCAGATCTTCGATCGTGCGCACGCCGGGTGTCGGAAACTCTTCGGGTGCTCCCGGCCCAGGTTCATCCTCGACACGCGCGAGACGCGACTGTGCTTTCTCTAGATTTGCAGCGTAACCGCAGTTTGGACAACTGACGATCAGGTCCTCACCCGCAGGCGTCCGCGCCATAAACTCGTTCGACTCCGTTCCGCCCATCGCACCGGACGATGCTTCGACGATCAAGAACTGTAGCCCGCAGCGAGTGAAGATCTTCTTGTAAGCTTCTCGTTGATCGTTAAAGGAATTATCGAGTCCAGCGCGATCTACATCGAACGAGTACGCATCTTTCATGATGAACGTGCGTATCCGGATCAAGCCTGATTTTGGCCGCGCCTCGTCGCGAAACTTGAGCTGAATCTGATACCAGACCTGTGGCAGTTGCTTATACGAGCGGATCTCGTTGCGCGCGATCGCCGTGAAGACTTCTTCGTGCGTCATGCCGAGGCACATGTCTGTGTTCTTGCGATCTTTGAGGCGAAACATTTCGTCGCCGATCGCCTGCCATCGCCCTGACTCCTGCCAGAGCTCGGCAGGATGGAGTGCGGGAAGATAAAATTCCTGACCGCCGATCGCGTTCATCTCCTCGCGCAGGATTTGCATGACTTTCAGTGCGATGCGTTGGCCCAGCGGCAGAAGCGAATAGATTCCAGCTGACAGTTGCCGGATGACGCCGGCGCGCAGGAGAAGTTTGTGCGAAATGACCTCGGCATCCGCAGGGTCTTCGCGAAGTGTTGGGATGAAATAGTTTGACCAGCGCATAGTCTTCGCATTCTCGCTTAGCCGCTACGACTTAGGCAAATTACGAGCTTTTGTACTTAGTGCTTTGTGCTTGGCATTATGGATTTCTCAAAGTAATGAAGAGTAAAGTACAAAGAACTTCGTTTCGACTCTCTTTGCGATGGATCGAACGTTGAGTTACCATCGCTTTCTTCCAAATACTTTCCTAAAAGGGTGCACTAAGATGAGAATCGCTCTCGCAAGTGATCACGCTGGTTATGCCGAGAAGGAGCAGTTGAAACCGTTGCTCAAGGACCTAGGTGTGGAGTTTGAAGATCTTGGCACAGCTTCGGATGCTTCCGTCGATTACCCTGAGTATGCACGCAGAGTCGCCGAAAAGGTGTCACATGGCGAGGTTGAACAGGGGGTGTTGGTGTGTGGATCCGGGACCGGTATGGCAATCGCTGCCAACAAAGTTCCGGGCGTGCGTGCGGCGGTGGCGTGGAACGAGGAGGTCGCAAGGTTGGCGCGTGAGCACAACGATGCGAACGTGCTTTCGATCGGCGCGCGCGTGACACCCGCTGATGAGATACCAAAGATCGTCCGCGCCTGGTTTGACACGAAATTTGGCGGTGGCCGACATGCGAGACGAATAGAAGAGATCAGCAAGATCGAACAAGAGTGCAAATGACTACATCGACTGAGAAATCCCCTGAGAAACCCATGCTCGAATCGCGAAATGCCAGATTGGCGGATGTGGATCCCGTGATCGCTAAAGCGATCGACAACGAAGTCGCGCGTCAAGCGAATGGACTTGAGTTGATCGCTTCCGAGAACTTCGTCAGCGAAGCCGTGCTGGAGGCTGCCGGGTCAGTTTTTACAAACAAGTACGCCGAGGGATATCCGGGCAAGCGTTACTACGGCGGTTGTGAATGGACAGACGTTGTCGAGCAGACGGCGATCGATCGCGCGAAGGAGTTGTTTGGCGCGGACCACGCAAACGTGCAACCGCACAGCGGTGCGCAGGCGAATATGACCGTGTATCTCGCGGCGATTCAGTATGGCGATCAGATACTCGGAATGAACCTCTCGCACGGAGGCCACCTGACGCACGGGCATCCGATGAATTTTTCGGGCATCAGTTACAAAGTCGCCGATTACGGTGTTTCTAAAGAGACCGAACAGATCGACTACGACGAGTTACAAAGACTTGCGGAAGAACATCGTCCGAAACTTCTCGTCTGTGGTGCCTCGGCTTATCCGCGGACGATTGATTTCGCACGCATTGGGGAGATCGCGCGGAGCGTCGGTGCACGCATGTTTGCCGATATCGCGCACATTGCCGGGCCGATTGCCGCGGGTCTGCATCCGTCGCCAGTTCCGCACGCGGATTACGTCACAACTACGACCCACAAAACACTGCGTGGTCCACGCGGTGGTCTCATACTCTGCAAAGAAGAACACGCGAAAGAGATCGATAGGAAATTGTTCCCCGGCGTGCAAGGTGGCCCACTGGTCCACATCATCGCCGCGAAGGCGGTGGCGTTAGGTGAAGCGCTCCGTGACGACTTCAAGGAGTACCAGCAACAGGTGCTGAAGAACGCAAAGGCGCTCGCAAGCGAGTTACAGGAACAGGGCCTTCGTGTGGTCTCGGGAGGCACTGACAATCACCTGATGCTAGTCGACGTTTGGATGGACGGCAAAGGCATCACTGGAAAAGACGCGGAAAAAGCGCTTGAAGCGGCGTCGATCACCGTCAACAAAAACACCATTCCCTTCGATCAAAACAAACCATTCGTCGCGTCCGGCCTGCGCATCGGCACCCCGGCCGTTACCACTCGCGGTATGAAAGAATCCGAGATGCGCGAAATCGGCCGGCTCATAGCGGAAGTTATTCATGCTCCTGATTCAGCGCAGGTGCGGGAAAAAGTTAAACAAGGTGTTTCCGATCTCACCGCCCGTTTTCCGTTGTATGCGAAACGACTAAAGCATGAGTAGAATTCGTGACTAGAAGAAGTCTAATCCTCATCCTCATTATTGGAGTTCTCACTGTTTCCGCTACGGCGCTGGCGATTTATGGTTTTTATGCCGGACGCATCTTTTATGTTCCCGTTGGATCGATGATGAACACGGTGATTCCCGGAGACCGAGTTTTGGCGAGAAAGTTTTCGCGCGAGGTCAAGCGCGGCCAGGTCGTCGTTTTTCAATATCCCGGTGACAGTACTTATTATCTGGGTCGTGTTATCGGATTACCCAACGAAACTCTTGAAGTGCGCGATACTTCCGTCTACATAAATCGTAATCAACGTGTGAATGAGATAAAGGTAATGGTCGAATATGTAGACGCGGATTACACCGAGTTAAAGGAAGTTTCAACTGAGGGGAAGGGCCGTTACAAAGTCTACTATGTCGCTGGTGCGACGGGAGAGGCGGAGAGGGTAGTTGACGATCCAACTGTACTTGGCCCCCATCAAATACCGGCCGGCCACTACTTTATGATGGGCGATAACAGAGACAACAGCGAAGATAGCCGTTATCGGGGCAGCGTGCCGCGCGAGCTAATCTGGGGTGAGCCTTTTATGATCTATTATTCCACCGCAGTGAAGACGGATGAATTCAGGTGGGATCGATTATTCAAGAGCATTCAATAAAAATTTATGGAAGAAGTTTTTGGGCCGGACGGGTTAATAGCCAAGGCCCATCCTGAATATGAACATCGGCCGGGCCAGTTACAGATGGCGCAGGCCGTGATGCGTGCGTTTGAGGAGAAGCGACATTTAATTGTTGAGGCGGGAACCGGCACTGGTAAGACGCTCGCTTATCTCGTCCCGGCAGTGGCAGCGGCGCTCGGCGGCAACGGACGCGTGATTGTTTCCACGGGCACCAAGAATTTGCAGGAACAGTTAATGGAGAAAGACATTCCTTTCCTCCAAAGCGCCCTGCCGAAACGCTTCGCGGCCACGTACATGAAAGGTCGCAGCAACTATGTCTGCCTCAATCGCCTGGGACGCGCACAGTCGGCGCCAGTGCTCGAAGGTCTCGAAGAAGTGGACTACTTCGAAGAGGTCACGCACTGGGCAATAGAAAGCGAGACCGGCGATCGCTCGGAACTCGCAAACCTGCCTGAGTCGCTTTCGTTCTGGCGTCACATCGACGCACGCTCAGAGGCGTGTCTGGGCCAAAAGTGCCCCGACTTCGAGCCCTGTTTCATCACACGCATGCGCAATCGCGCACAGGATGCGGACATCGTCGTCGTCAACCATCATCTCTTCTTTGCCGATCTCAGTTTGCGGAATGGAAATTACGGTTCTGTGCTACCTGACTACACTGCCGTGATCCTTGATGAGGCCCACCTGATTGAAGACGTCGCTTCCGAATACTTCGGATCCCAGGTCTCGAATTACCAAATCGATGATCTCGTGCGCGACCTGGGAATGATCCCGATCGACGATGTGCAGCTCGATCAAGAACTGACCCGCAGCGTCGCGCGTATGGCGCGTTTTGCCGACGACTTCTGGATGGGCTTTCGCGACGGTCGCGGCGACGAAGGCCGTTATCCGATCATCCCGGGAACGTTTGCACGCCGAAACGCTCACGGCGACTTTGAAGCGACGCGTCTCGGCGAGTTGTATTCCGTGCTCGAAAACGCGATCGCGCGCGTGGAAACAACACTCGACACATTGCAAGAGAAACCGCCGGAAATCGAAGCCCTCGTTCGGCGGCTGCGCCAGATTCGTTTCGATCTGGAGTTCATCGTCACCGGACCGGACAAGAAATTCGTTTACTGGCTCGAGCGACGAGGCCGCGGCGTATTCCTACGCGCGTCGCCGATCGACGTCGCTGGTCTACTGCAAGATAAGCTGTTCGACGAAGTCCCGACGGTAGTGCTCACTTCCGCAACACTCTCGAGCGGCGGAAACTTCGCTTTCATACGCGATCGACTCGGACTCGACGCCGCCGACGATCTGATCGCCGAATCGACGTTCGACTACCAACGCCAGGCGATTCTCTACCTGCCGCTTGCGATGCCCGATCCGCGTTCACGTGAGTGGCAGGACGCAGCAGTCGACGAAGTGATAAAGATCCTCAACGCCACTGAAGGACGAGCATTTGTACTGTCTACGAGTCTCGCCGGCATGCAGTCGCTTTACGACAACATCTCCATCGAGATCGACTATCCATGTCTCGTGCAGGGCAGCGCGTCAAAGGGTCAACTGTTGAAACGATTCCGCGAGACGCCAAATGCCGTACTGTTTGCGACGTCGAGTTTCTGGCAGGGCGTAGACGTGCGCGGCGACCAGTTGTCGTGCGTGATAATCGACAAGCTGCCTTTTGCGGTGCCGACCGATCCGTTGGTGGCGGCGCGCCAGCGATACATCGAAGACTGTGGCGGGTCCAGTTTTTATCAATACAGCGTGCCGCAGGCGATCATTGCGTTAAAACAGGGCCTCGGACGTTTGATTCGCAGCACGACCGATCGCGGTGTGCTGGCGGTGCTCGATCCGCGTTTGCGGACAAAGGGCTACGGCCGGACGTTCCTGCAGAGTCTCCCGGCGTGTCGCGTTACTTCACAGATCTCGGACCTCACGAGTATCTTATCGTCAGAAGCGAATTATGCCCGGACAATTTGAAGTGATGATCGAGCGAAACTTCTCCAGCGCGCACCAACTGCGCGGTTACAAGGGGAAGTGTGAGAACCTTCACGGTCACAATTACAAGATCGAGATCTACGCGCGTGGAAGAGAATTGGATAACGTCGGACTGCTTGTCGATTTTGTCGAGTTGAAAGCGGCGGCGGACGACGTAGTCACCTACCTGGACCACCGGAACATCAATGAATTGCCACCCTTCGACGAGTTACAACCGTCTGCCGAAAACCTGGCGAAGTACGTTTTGGAGCGCGTAGCGAAGCGCGTGAGTGACGATCGCGTGCAAATTTACAAAGTCCGTTGCTTCGAAACACCTACCAGCGTTGCTACCTACCAACTGGACTAAGAACTTAGTGCTTCGTGCTTAGTACTTTGTTCGCCAGCTAACTGTGCTTCTCAAAGCCGGATCGCGCGCTAGCGAACAAAGCACCAGGCACTAAGACCAAAGTTCTATTTCCCAGTGCCCTCCGACCCGCGCAGTGATTCGGGGATATCGGCGATCGTGTAAGCAAACACGGCCATCGTTGCGACGCAGAGTTGCAGGTCGCGCGGATCGATCTTGTCCAACGTGTCTGACGCGGTGTGATGAATGTCGAAGTAATGCGAACCTTCAACATCAAGACTCGCGCCCGGAACACCTTCACGCATAATTGGACCGATGTCTGCGCCGCCCCCACTCGCGGCAATACCATCAGCGCCGATTCCGCTTAAAAGTTTCGCGATCTCGCGCAAATTCGACCTGACTTGCGGAGGCGCTGTCGCAGCAAGCCCCAATCCTTCGGGGCGATACGTGCCGGAATCCGATTCGATCGCAAAAATGTGTTTCGCGAGTTCGCTTCGATGCGCGTCGCGATAAGCGTTGCCACCACGTAAGCCATTCTCTTCATTCGTGTAAAGCACGACGCGGATCGTGCGGCGTGGTCTGAGTCCGAGTTCTTTCAACAACCTGACTGCTTCCCACGCAATAATGCATCCTCCGCCATCGTCATGCGCCCCCTGGCCGACATCCCACGAATCGAAGTGCCCGCTGATCAGCACAATCTCATCCGGCTTCTCCGATCCTCTCAACTCAGCGATGACGTTCGCCGACTCAGCGTCGGGCAAAAACTTCGCTTCCATCTTTAGTCGCAACGTCGTGCGTTCGCCGCGGTCGTGCATCCGTTGCAACAGTTCAGCGCCTTCGATCGAAATCGCTGCCGCGGGAATCTTCGGCTGTTGTTGGTCGTAATTCAGTCCGCCGGTGTGCGGCGATTGCAGACTGACCGGCGTAACGGAGCGCACGATCGCAGCGAGGGCGCCGTAGCGTGCGGCGCGTGATGGACCAGAGGAGCGATACTGTACCGTCGCTCCATAACCCGTGAACGGAACGTTGTAGACGACGATCTTCCCGCGCACGCGCTCGCCAAGCGCATCGAGCTCGGCGAAATTGCGCACGACCACAGCTTCAGCGGTGATCCCTTCCGCAGGTGTGCCGACGCTGTTACCTAGCCCCAGCATCGCGAGTTTCATCGAACGAGGCGCAGTGATCTCTAAACTCTCCTCGCCGCGCACCCAGTGCGGTACCATCACCTTTTCACTACGCACATTATGGAGACCATCGCGTTTCATCTCGGCAAGCGCCCACTCGATCGCGCGCTCCAGGTTTTTTGAGCCGCTCAGTCGATGTCCGATGTGGTCCGTCAGGTAAACCAGCCGCGCATATGGATGATTGCTCACGAGCGCCGCGCCGATAATGCGTCCGGCTGTTGCGCGATAGTTGTCGATCGAGACGGTCGGAGGCGGTAGCGGTGTTGGCGGCGGCGTAGTCGGATTTTGTGACGCTAATAATGGAACACAGATCAACGTCGAGATGAGGACGAACAATAATAATTGACGCACGAGTGGAAATTCCCTCCATGAATGTTTATCGGGAAAGTCGTACTGATTTTAATCGGAAACCGTGCTTGGTTGCGACTGAGGACCAGCGGTCCACGCAGGTCGCGCATGTTCGCTGCCGGTTTCGGCTGATTTCGCTTTGCGCCGGACCATGAACGGCCGCTCACAGAACCAGAAAAATACCCACGCAAACAAGATGGTCACCGGCACCGTCAGAAATAACACATTTACCGACTGCAACCACGCGGGGTTCGTAAACCGCCACGACACGATCACTACTAGTTCATGCGTCAGGTAAAGCGAATAGGAAAAGATTCCCAGTGTGGCAAACATCGAAACGGCGGACGGCACTCTGGCGCGTCGTATCCAGCTTTGTTCGGCAAGCACTAGCCGATTGATGAGGATGAAAAACCCGAGCCCCCACAGCGGATGAACGAGAAACCACGCAAAGTTTTTGGCGAACGTATCCCTAGGAATGAAAGGCAGGTAGTAAGACAACAGTGTCCCGCCGGCGATTAGCAATACGGAGAGACGCAAATCACGGAACCACCGAGGAAGCTGGATCAGACCAAGGTAGACCTCTACACCGATCGCGCCGAGTGCCCATGTGAACCAATGCGATGCGGCAGCTTCCGGAACGGGCAGACCGTAACCGAACTTCACCCAAACCAGATAACTCAGCAACATCCACGCTACACGCGCGCCCAGACAAATCGCGATCGTCACACGCCAACCCCAACGGACCCGCACAAACAGCAATAGAAAATACGCGAGATAGAGTTGCTCTTCGATCGCCAGCGTCCAAAACACGCCGTTGATCGTGTAACACGTTTGCGGATCGAGGTTGTGCAGCATCAAAAGATGCATGACGAGGTCGTAAAAGAAGAAGTGGGTGACGTTGATCTCGTTGTAGGAGTAGGCGACGAGAAGAAACAGAGCGAGCGCGAGGATGTACGGCGGGTAGAGCCGGCGCAGGCGTCGTTTCCAGAATGGACCAAAGCGAACGTCGGGCTCGACTCCGGTCGCGCGCGCTTTGGCCCATTGCAGGTGAATGCAAAAACCAGAAATGACGAAGAACAGGAAAACCCCGATGTAGCCAAACGAGCTGACGAACTGGAGCGCCCGAATGGGGTAATCGAGGAGGTTATTCGGCAGGGCGTTTTTGCCCTGCTCGACCGCGTGATAAAAGACGACGCCTAACGCCGCGATTCCGCGCAGCGCGTCAATGCTTCGCAAGCGTGAGGATGGGTTTTGGACAGCGGACATTCGGAAGGCGGTGTTTGGTTTTTTACGTAGTGCTTAGTGGTGCTTTGTACTTTGTGCTTTGTGCTTTGTACCTAGTGCTTGTACCGCTGACTTATGCGTTCAGAAACCCAGCAGGTTAGAAACCCAACATCTTAGACCAAAAACCAAGTACAAAGCACCAAGCACCAAGCACCACGCACCAAGCACAGCTCAACTCTCACGCCGAAACCAATGAAGGAACGTCAATGTTGTATTTGCGAATCTTGCTATAGAGTCGCGGCCTGTAGATCCCCAAAAGATTGGCCGCCGCCTGTTTGTTTCCACCAGTGCGTTGCAGGGTACGCTCGATAACAAGCCGCTCGATGTCTTCGAGCGTCATGTTTGGCGGCACGTCCCAGCTAATTTGCGCGGACGAGCCTTCCGGAACGGTCCCGTTATCGAAAGGCAGATCGATCGGTTCAATCTGCTTGTCTTTCGCGAGTAACACCGCGCGCTCGATCACGTTCTGCAACTCACGCACGTTCCCGGGCCATGCGTGACCAAACAACCTCTGGTATGCAGCCTGTGAAACACCCGTGATCGGGCGCTCGTACTTTTGAGCATACATGTGAAGGAAATGCTCGGTCAAAAGTTGAATGTCTTCGCTTCGTTCGCGCAACGGCGGCACGTGAATCGTGATGGTCGAAATGCGATAGAACAGATCGTCGCGCAGCAGCCCGTCTCGAATTGCGTCGGCAGGCGGCCGATTCGTTGAGCAGACAAGACGAAAGTCAACCGCGTAAGTCTTTTCCGAACCGATCTTGCGATAGCTTCTCTCCTGTAATACCCGCAGCAGCTTCGGTTGCAACTCGACCGGCATCTCGGCGATTTCGTCGAGCATCAGCGAACCACCGGCAGCGTGTTGCACGAGTCCTTCCTTGTCGGCGTGCGCGCCCGTGAACGCGCCCTTCGTATGTCCAAACAGTTCCGACTCAATTAGTTCTTTCGGCAACGCCGCGCAGTTTACCTTTATAAACGGCTTCTTCGATCGCAGCGACTGGTAATGAATTGCGTTCGCGATCAATTCCTTGCCCGTGCCTGACTCACCAACGATCAGAACATTCGCGTCAGACTTTGCCACTGATTCGATCGTTTCATAAATCTGTTGCATCGGTTTCGACGCGCCGATGATGTTGAAATACTCGGCGCGCGTCGAAAGTTGTCGTCGCATGTTCGCGGTTTCCGCTACGAGTTCGCGGCGTTCGAGCGCTTTTTCAACCAGCGGCTGAAGTTCTTCGAAGTCAAACGGCTTCTCGACAAAATAGAAAGCACCGGCTTTCGTCGCTTCGACAGCTTTCTGCACCGTTCCATATCCAGTGACAACGATCACTTCCGAGGTCGGTCGCGCGTCCTTCATGTGACGCAAGACTTCGAGGCCGTCCATGTCTGGCAGCTGCAGGTCGCAAATCGCCAGGTGATGCGCGCCTTGATCGAACAGCTCGATCGCGGCCGCACCCGTCGCAGCTGTGTCGACTGAATAACCTTCCTCCATGAAGTTTTGTCGCAGCGAGTCAGCCATCATGGGCTCGTCGTCCACGACAAGAATCCGGACTTCTTTGTTCTCCACCTTTTTCTCCTCTCTCGAAATCGCCGCGCCTTGGGGCACCATGATGGATTTCTCCCTATCGAAAGAATCAGATCTTACTTGGATACCGAAAGCGGTAGCACAACGGTAAGCTTGTGGTCCGCCAAATTTGTCGAGCCGCCGTGCGCCTCGATGATCTTTTTTGCCAGCGATAAGCGGATTTCATCACTGCCGGCAAAGGTGCGAAACGGATCGTGATTTAACGGCCGGAGGCCTGACCACTCGATCACCGCGTTGTTGTCAGAGGCTTTGAGGGACACTGCAACCGCGCCTGCGTTGTCGTCCTTCTGTTTAAACTTGACGGCTCCCGCAAACATCGACTTGATGGCATCGGTAAGTTTGGAATGATCGAAGTCACCCTGAATCGAATCGGCGTCTGATTCGCAAACAACCTGGGCCTCGCTCTCCTGAAAGCTCGAGCACAGATTCCGCAGCACTTTGGCGATTTCAAATCCGGGCTGTCGCTTCAGTTCGACCTCCCTCCCCAGCTCGACAATCATTGAAAGATCGGTGGCGGCGCGGTCGAGTCCGCTAATGAGCTTGACGACGGTTTCCTGTTCGTCGTCCGGTCGATCGCTCTTCTCGATGCGGCGGCGGAGGAACGTGGCATACAGTTTGAGACCATTAAGCTGGTTCTTGAGGTCATGGACGATTTGAATCGAAGCTCGCCCGAGGTCTTGCAGCGATTTCGTATCTTCTGTCCTCGACATTAACGCCTTCATCGATGCGAAACTCTCTCTAAATCTTTAAGGGGGCCGTAGGGGAAGGAACCTCACCACCGGACCGAGTGTACGAAATAGACTTTGGTCCAGCAGCTTGATGTGTTGTATTTCAATGCGGCATGGTAACAAAAAAGGCGCACGTATTCTAGTGATACAGTAAAATCAACAACTTGGGGCGGGTCGAGCGTCCAGATTACGCTCAGTTTAGTCAGCCAAATGGAAACTCAGGAACCGATCGCGACCGTCTTGCTGGTCGAAGACACCGAAGACAATCGCTTCATGATGCGGCGCCTTCTGGAGATGGCCGGGTATCGGGTGGTCGAAGCGACCAACGGAGAGGAGGCTGTGCGCTTTGCTGAATCTGACGGGCCGGACCTCATCCTGATGGACCTGAGCCTGCCGGTTATCGACGGCCTGGCTGCCACGCGCGCTATTCGAAAACTGAATGGCCTAAGCAAAACACCGATTATTGCCGTATCAGCTCACGACACTTCCGACTTCCAAGCAGAGGCACTCGCCGCGGGTTGCGACAGCTACATCACAAAGCCAATCGATTTCAGCGAACTGGAACAACTCATTGCCAGGCTACTTGGGAAGTGAGCCGCAGTCTTATACAATTCCCGCACTATGGCTGCTCCGGACCGACGACTCGAAGCAAGCGAGTCGAATAGAACGCTGATAATCGCGGTGGCAATTGGCGCGGCCGTCGTGATCGCAATCATTTTTGGATTTTTGATGTGGGCCATTAGTAGCGGTCCAAATGCCGGAGCCACGTTGCAAGGCGCTTTTCGTGCGGGTAATCCGGAGTTTGAAAAGCACAAGCCGAACATTGTCCTTGATGAACCTGAAGGGTTTGAAGCGAAACGTGCGCTGGGCGACCTCACGATGACTCTCCGAACCACGGTTCGCAATCTCACCGGGAAGACGATCACCGGCCTCGAGATAAAAGGCTCGGTCGTCGACTACGAAGGAAAGCCAGTGAAGGAAAAAACCCTGATCTTTGTGCCGTCAGAGCGGGCGCAGGAATTGCTCCCGAACAAGACGATGCAGGCGCAGATGATGTTGGACGGGATGAAAGACACCGATCCACGCGCGAACATCAAGATGGAAGTGGTGGCTTTTAAATTTAAGGACTAGTCATTGGTCATATATCATTTGACATTTGTCATTTGACATTCTTGGCCGATTTGCGATTCGTTCACCGGAGCGTCGCAACCCTTCTTAAATGACAAATGTCAAATGACCAATGACCAATGACCAATGCCTGATCAGCGAGATTCCGAGTTATCTAGAAACAGTTCTTCCAGCGACTGCTTGACGGGTTGAATCGAAACAACTATCCCGCCCGCTTTTCTCAACGCTGCCAGCGCATTTTCAATTTCATTCTCGGTCGAGATCTCGATTCGAATTCCACGTGGTGTGGCGGAGATGACGGCGTTTGGGAGATGTAGTGCCGACACATCGGCGCCCGCCGCGAGTATCTCCATCCGATTTGGTCCTTCTGTTCGTTGGCGCAATTCATCCAGATGTCCGACCTGGGCGAGCTTTCCGCGTTTCAAAATTGCGACGCGATCGCATAGCACTTCGATGTCGGAAAGAATGTGAGAACACATGAAGACAGTTTTTCCGTCTTCTCGCAGCGACGCGATCAAGTCGCGCACTTCACGACGTCCAACCGGATCGAGTCCGCTCATCGGCTCGTCTAGAAATACGATCTCCGGATCGTTTATCAACGACTGGGCCAGGCCCACGCGCTGTAGCATTCCTTTCGAGAACTTTCTGAGTTGCGTGTCCCACTTCTTTTCCTCGAGCTTAACTCTCGCCAGCAGATCCGCAGCGCGTTTTTTCCGCTCGGCAGAGTGATAGCCGAAGATCTCGGCGCAGTATTCAAGAAACTCACGCGCGGTCAGGTAGTCGTAGAAATAAGGATTTTCGGGCAAGTAGCCGATGCGATCGTGCATGCGCACGTCCTGGATGTCGCGATCGAGGATTCGTGCCGTACCGCTAGTCGGAAATATCAAACGCATAAGGAGCTTGAGCGTCGTTGTCTTGCCCGCGCCGTTCGCGCCGAGAAAACCGAAGATCTGTCCCGCGTCGACAGAAAGTGAGAGATCGTCCAGCGCACGCACCGTACGTTTGCGGAAAAAACCGACCTGGTAGTCTTTCGTCAGATTTGCGATTTCGATAACCGGCAT
>Ga0209486_10000089_pt1 | contig 44232 bp, 31 predicted proteins | sample NCCompost_FD_187518 | JGI IMG/M metagenome (GOLD analysis project Ga0209486, IMG submission 187518) | Agricultural soil microbial communities from Utah to study Nitrogen management - NC Compost (SPAdes) (version 2) | ecosystem: Environmental > Terrestrial > Soil > Agricultural land | place...
GGTCGCGGTCCCCGTCTCTACGAAGACCGTCGTTGACATCTACGACAAACTTCGTAGACACTCCTCCGCATGGCGGATCGCAAGAAGCCCACGGAAGCCGAGCTCGGCATCCTGCGCGTGCTGTGGACGCGCGGACCGAGCACCGTACGCGAAGTGGCCGAATCGATGGGACGCGAGGGCGCCTACACGACGGTGCTCAAGCTGCTGCAGATCATGACCGACAAGGGGCTGGTGGTCCGCGACGAGCGCGCCCGCACCCACGTCTATGAGCCGGCGGAATCCGAGGCCCACACGCAGAAGCAGCTCGTGACCGATCTGCTGGATCGCGTCTTCGACGGGTCGGCCGCCAAGCTGGTGCTGCAGGCGTTGTCGGCAGGGAAGGCCACCCCCGCCGAGCTCGCCGAGATCCGGAAGCTGCTCGACAAACACCGCGGAGGCCGCAAATGAATGACGCCATTCACCTCGTGGGCTGGACGCTCGTGCACTTCGCGTGGCAGGGGGCGCTCGTGGGCCTCGCGGCGGCCATCGCGCTGCACCTGCTGCGCCACGCGGCACCGCAATCGCGGTACGCCGTGGCATGCCTGGCGCTCGCGGCGATGCTCCTGCTGCCGGGTGCCACCGCGTGGCGGCTGCTGTCGGCTCCGGCCGGCGTCGAGCCGGTGGCGCCGGTGCGCCGCAGCGTGTTCCTCCGCGTCACGCCGACGGCGCCGCCGCAACACGACCGCCTCCTCATCGGGATACGCCAGCAGGTCGTGACACCGTCCACCGGCACGAACGCCTCCATGGGTCCGCTCGTCCTGCCGTCGCTCGTCGGGGTCTGGCTGGCCGGCGTGTGCCTGCTGCTCGCGCGGCTGGCGGGGGGCTGGTGGCGCGTCCGGCGGCTGCAGCAGTCGGCGCGCGCCCTGCCGGCATCACGGTGGCAGGAGGTGAGCGGCCGGCTGGCCCGGCACATCGGGCTCCGGCGGGTGGTCCGCGTGGTGGACGCGGCCTTCGTGGACGGCCCGGTGGTCGTCGGCTGGCTGCAGCCGGTCGTGCTCCTGCCGATCGCCGCGCTGGCGGGGCTGACGCCGGAGCAGGTGCGGGCGATTCTGGCGCACGAGCTCGCGCACGTCCGGCGGCACGACGCCGTGGTCAACTTCGCGCAGACGATCGCCGAGACGCTGCTCTTCTATCACCCCGCGGTGTGGTGGGTGTCGTCGCGCATCAGGACCGAGCGCGAGCACTGCTGCGACGACGTGGCGCTCGCGATCTCGGGAGACGCCTATGCCTATGCGTCGGCGCTCGCCGAGCTCGAAAGCTGGCGCGTCACGCAGCCGGCGCTCTCGCTGGCCGCCACCGGCGGGCCGCTGCTGCGCCGCGTTGCCCGCGTGCTCGCGCCGCCGGCGGTGCACGCGCCGCGCGGCGGCGTCACCTTCACGCTGGCGCTGGCCCTCGTGTTGATTGTCGGCGCCGGCGCGCTGCAGCTGCTCGTGGCGCGTCAGCCCGTGGCCCCCGCCGAGGTCGAGGGCGCCAGCGGCGCGGCGTGGCGCATGGTCTTCGATCATCCCTCGGGCCAGATGTCGATCCGCGGGTTCACGGCGCGCGACCTCGTTCGCTACGCGTATCAGCTGCCCACGTCACGGGTGGTCGGCGGGCCCGCGTGGCTCGACGCCGACTCGTTCGACCTGACGACGACCGTGGATCACGTGCCGAGCGCGGATGAAACGCCGGCCATCGTGCGCCAGCTGCTCGAGGAACGGTTCGCGCTGCGCGTGCACGAGGCGACGACCGAGGTGCCGGCGCTCGCGCTCGAAATCGCGCGGCCCGACGGCGCGCTTGGCCCCAACCTGCAGCCGGCCACCGGCGAGTGTTTCGATCAGAAGGCCTGGGTCGGGGCCGGTGCGCCGATCATCCCGGCACTGCCGTTCGGGCAGCGCACGGCGATGTGCGGCGTCTGGGATGGCGGCATCAGCTCCGACCGCGTGATGGGCACCACGATGGACGAGTTCGCCGCCAGGCTTCTGTATCAGCTCGCGCCATCGGCGCGGCTCGAGGTGGTGAACCGGACCGGGCTCGAAGGGCCGTACGACGTCTCGCTCGAGTACTTCAAGCCGGCGGCGATCGTGATGGCGCTGACGCCGTCGCTTGCCCCGGCGCTGCGCCTCGCGGGCTTCTTATCGGTACCCGAGGCGCTCGAATCGCAGCTCGGGCTGAAGCTGGTGCCGACCACGATCGACGCGCCGGCCATCGCGATCGACGAGATTCAGCGGCCGGTTCCCGAATTGGCACGCTTCTGAAGGCCAACCATTTCGCTGCCGCCGGTGTCTAATCGGGCAAACCGGCGCGGCGTGGGTGAACCTTTGCTCGTAACGTTCGTAACCCTAGCGAGGCTTCGCCCCGGAGATGCGCAGGCTCCTCCTCGCTAGGCAGTGCCTACTTGCCCGCCCTCCGGGCGGGCGGAATCGAGGTTGTATGAGAAGGTCCCTCCCGGCCGCTGCTCTGGCCGCTGCCATCTTTGCTGGCATCGTGAGGATGCCGGCCCTCGAGGCCCAAGGCCCCCCGGCGCCGCCCAACCCGCTGCCGTCGTTCGAAGTGGCGGCCGTCAAGCCGAACAAGTCCGGTCAAAACTTGATCCGCTTCGGAATGCTGCCGGGCGGCCGTTTCACGGCAGAGAACGTGCCGCTGCGTCAGCTCCTGCAGTTCGCCTTCCAGGTGCAGCCGTTCCAGGTAGAGGGCGTGCCGGGTTGGGGCACTTCCGAACGCTTCGATATTACGGCCAAGGCCGACGGCGACATCGCGCCGACACAGCCCGGTCAAGTCGGCCCGATCCAATACATGATGCGGTCGCTGCTCGCCGATCGGTTCGGGCTCGTGTACCACAACGAGACCAAGGAAATGCCGATGTACCACCTGGTCACGCGCCCGGGCGGCAACCTGGGTCCCAAGCTGACCAAGTCCACCACCGACTGCGCGGCCCTCTTCGCGGCGCGCCGCGGCGGCGGCCCCGGCGGGCCCGGTGGACCGCCACCCGGTCCGCCGGCGTTTGGAGAAAAGATGGTGTGCGGGTTCCGCGTCGGGCCGGGGACTCTTGCTGGCGGCAGCATTCCCCTCAGCCAGCTGGCGAACTTCCTGTCGCAGAACCTCAGCCGCACCGTGCTCGACAAGACCGGTCTCGAGGGCAACTACGACTTCGAGGTGACCTACACGCCGGATCAGATTCCCGCGCCACCGCCTGGCGGCGCGCCGCCCGGCGCCCCGGCGCTGCCGCCGATCGATCCGAACGGGCCGTCGCTCACCACGGCTTTGCAGGAACAGCTCGGGTTGAAGCTCGACGCCACGCGTGGGCCGGTGACGATGTTCGTCGTCGACAAGGTCTCTCAGCCGACGCCAGACTAGACGGCGCGAAACCCATCGCGTGAAGAAGAGGCATGACGAGAATGAACCCAGGGGCGTGGGCGTGGGCCCGGATATGAGCGTACGCAGGCTGTTCGTGTGCGCCGCCGTCGCGGCATGGGTCCTCGCGGCGCCAGCCTGGGCCGCCGAGTTGATCGGCCAGGTCACCTTCAACGGCCAGCCGGTTCCCGGTGCCACCGTCACGGCCACCAAGCCCGCGGGCGGCCAGGACGCCACCGAGATCAAGAAGGTGACGGCGTCGGACCCGCAGGGTGTCTACCGCTTCCCGGATCTCGCCGAGGGCGTCTGGACGGTCACCGTGCAGATGTTCGGCTTCACGCCCGTGTCCCGCGAGATCAAGATTCCGCCGGACGCGCCGCCGCCGCCGGTGGAGCTCGCGCTGCTGCCGCTCGACGAGATCACTCGCGGACTGCCGAAGCAGGCGGCGGAGCCGCCGCTGGCCGCGGCGGCACGCCCGTCCGGCACGGCCACGCCGGCCACGCGGAACGGCAACGCCGCGTCGTCGAACGGCGGCGGCAACGCGCCGGCCGCGGCGCGCGGCCGCGGCGCCGGCCCAGGGCCGCAAGGCGGCTTCCAGCGCGCCGCCGCCAATCCCAACGCCGTGGCGGCGCCCGCCGCGGCCGCGGGCAGTCCGTTCCGCGATGACGGCGACGACGCCGGCGGTAACGCCGGCGGCAACGCCAACGCCGCGGCCGCGGCCGACGGTCTCCTGATCAACGGCAGCGTCAACAACGGCGCCGCCTCGCCGTTTGCGCAGGCGCGCGCGTTCGGCAACAACCGGCCCGGCGGCCGCGGCCTCTACAACGGCGGCGTCGGCCTGCTGACCAGCAACTCGGCGTTCGATTCGCGCCCGTTCACGTTCAACGGGCAGACGGCGCCCAAGCCGCAGTACAACGACGTGCACTTCGTCGCCAACTTCGGCGGCCCCATCCGCATCCCGCGGCTGATGCGGCGCGGCCCGAACTTCTTCGGCAACTATCAGCGCGTGCAGGACCACAACGCCACGACGCAGTCGGCGTTCATGCCGACCGCGCTCGAGCGGGGCGGCGACTTCTCGCAGAGCCGCAATGCGTTCGGGCAGCCGGTGCGCGTCGTCGATCCGGCCACCGGGCAGCCGTTTGCCGGCAACGTCATCCCGGCCGATCGCATCAGCCCACAGGCGGCGGCGCTGCTCGGCTACTACCCGCAGCCGAACGCCGACGGCGGCGGCTTCAACTACCAGGCGCTGCTGGCGGTGAAGACGCGATCGGATACCGGCACCACCCGCCTCCAGCACCAGTTCCGCAACGGACGCGAGCAGTTCCAGGGCGTGCTCTCGTACACGCGGAACACGGTCGAGGCGGCCAATCTGTTCTCGCTCGTGGACACGACCCAGAACACGAATCTCAATCTGGACGTGAACCACTCGCACCGCATCAACCAGTTCCTCTTCCTGCGGTCGCGCTATCAATTCGTCCGCGGCACCAACGACGTGACGCCGGCGTTTTCCAACGTCGCGAACGTCTCGGGGCTCGCCGGCATCCAAGGCAACAATCAGGCGCCGGCCAACTGGGGGCCGCCGACGCTGGCGTTCACGAGCATCGCCGGCTTGAGCACCGGACAGTACGCCGCCAACACCAACAAGACCCAGGGCGCCGGGTCGGAAATCTTCTGGTTCCGCGGCCGCCACAGCCTGACGATGGGCGGCGGCGCGCGCCGGCAGCTGTTCGACATCTTCAGCCAGCAGAACGCGCGCGGGAACTTCGGCTTCACCGGAGCGGCCACCGGGTTTGACGTCGCCGACTTCATGCTGGGCCTGCCGCAGACGAGCCAGATCGCCTTCGGCAACGCCGACAAGCTGTTCCGCCAGAACGTGATCGAGGCCTACGTCAACGACGACTACCGCGTGTCGCCCGTGCTGACGCTCAACCTCGGAATCCGCTGGGAGTACGAGTCGCCGATCACCGAAGCGCAGGGCCGCCTGGTGAACCTGGCGCTGCCGTCCACCTTCACGAGCGCCGAGGCCGTGGTGGCGTCCGACGGCCTGCTGCGGTCCGATCGCAGCGGCATCCAGCCGCGCGTCAGCATGGCGTGGCGGCCGATCCCGGGCTCGTCGCTGGTCGTGCGCGCCGGCTACGGCATCTACCGCAACCAGTCGGTGTATCAGTCGATCGCGCTGCTCATGGCGCAGCAGCCGCCGCTGTCCAATACCTCGACGGCGCAAACCTCCGCCGCGCTGCCGCTGACGCTGGCCACCGGGTTCCTGCAGCTGGCGGCGTCGCCGGTCAATACCTTCGCGGTGGACCCGGCGTTCCGAGTCGGCTCGGCGCACAACTGGCAGGCGTCGGTGCAGCGCGACCTGCCGTCGTCGCTCACCGTCATCGCCACCTATCTCGGCTCGCGCGGCACGCACCTGATGCAGCAGGTGCTGCCGAACACCTATCCGATCGGCGGCGTCAATCCCTGCGCGTCGTGCCCGTCAGGATTCGTCTACCTGACGTCGGACGGCACGTCCCAGCGCAACGCCGCGCAGCTGCAGCTGCGCCGCCGCCTGCGCAACGGCTTCACCGCGTCGGGGCAGTACACCCTCGCCAAGGCTACCGACGACGCCACGGCTTTTGGCGGCGCGAGCCTGGCGGGCTTTGCCATCGCGCAGAACTGGCTCGACCTCGACGCCGAGCGCGCGCCGTCGAACTTCGACCAGCGCCATCAGTTCACGGCGCAGGCGCAGTACACCACCGGCGCCGGACTCACGGGCGGCACACTGGTGGACGGTCTCAAGGGGCGGCTGCTCAAGGACTGGACGTTCGTCGCGCAGCTCACCGTTGGCAGCGGGCTGCCGCTCACACCTATGTACCTGGTGCCGGTGCCGGGAACCGGCTACGTGGGCAGCATCCGGGGGCGGCTCACCGGCGCGTCGACGGACGCGCCCGATGACTACTACCTGAACCCGCTCGCGTATGGGGCGCCCGCCGCCGGCGAGTGGGGCGACGCCGGCCGCAACTCGGCGCGCGGACCGCAGCAGTTCTCGCTCAACGCCGCCGTGGGCCGCACCTTCCGGTGGGGCGATCGCTTCAACATCGACTGGCGCATCGACGCCACCAACGTCCTCAACCGCCTGGTGTATACCAGCGTGAACACGATCGTCGGCAACCCGCAGTTCGGGCTGCCGAGCGCCATCAACCAGCCGCGCAGGATTCAAAGCAGCCTGAGGGTCCGCTTCTAATGACGCGCCGCATCCCCCATCTTGCCGTCGCCGCCGCGCTCGCCGCGTGTCTTGGCGTCATCACATCCGCCCAGCAACAGAGCCAGCAGCAACAGCCGCCGGCGCCCGATCAACCGATCTTCCGTTCGAGCACGCGCCTGATCGTGACCACGGTCAGCGTGAAGGACAAGGACGGGCGGCCCGTCGAAGGGCTCACCGCGCAGGACTTCGTCATCACCGAGGACGGACAGCCGCAGGACATCGCGTTCGTGGAGTTCCAGCGGCTCGCCACGGAGGCGGCTCCCACGCTGGAGGCGGCCGCGCCCGCCGCCGCTGCGCCCGCCGCCCCGGCGGCGCCCGAGGTGGCGTCCGTCACCAATGCCCAGTTTGCCCCGCCCGTGGCGGGGGACACGAAGTATCGCAACAAGCGCCTGCTGATCATCTATTTCGACCTGTCGGCGATGCCGATCGGAGATCAGCTGCGGGCCTACCAGGCGGCCACCAAATATGTGACGTCGCAGATGACCACGTCGGACTTGATGGCGGTCATGACCTACGAGGGCGGGGCGGTCCGGATCAAGCAGGACTTCACCGCCGATCGCGCCGTCATCCGCAACGTGATCGACGTGCTCGTGTACGGCGAGGACAAGGACGGCGACGGCGTGCGCGACGAGCCCGATCAGTCCTCGGCCTTCGGCCAGGGCGACGCCGAGTTCAACATCTTCAACACCGATCGTCAGCTGGCGGCGCTGCAGACCGCCGTCACCATGCTGCGGCCGTTCCCCGAGCAGAAGACGCTCATCTACTTCGGCAGCGGGCTGCGCCTCAACGGCAACGACAACACGGCGCAGCTTCGCGCCACGACCAACGCGGCGGTGCGCGCCAACGTCACGATCAATCCGGTGGACGCGCGCGGCCTGGTGGCGCTGTCGCCGCTCGGCGACGCCACGCAGCGGTCGCCCGGCGGCCAGGCCATGTTCACCGGCCAGATGGCGATGAACGTGTCGAATCAGTTCCAGCGCTCGCAGGACACGCTCTTTGCCCTGGCCAAGGACACCGGCGGGACGCCGACCTTCGACAACAACGACCTGTCGGCCGGCATCGTCTCGGCCGCGCAGGCGGTGACGAGCTACTACATCATCGGCTTCTACAGCACGCACGCGGCCTCCGACGGCAAATTCCGCCGGCTCAAAGTGACGCTGGCCAACGGACGCGAAGGGGAGCTGGCCTATCGCGCGGGCTACTTCGCGGACAAGGAGTGGGCGCGGCTGAACGGGGTGGAGCGCGAGCGGCAGCTCGAAGAAGCGCTGATGCTCGAGAACCCGGTGACGGACATCACGATTGCGATGGAGCTGAACTACTTCCAGCTCAATCGCGCCGAGTACTTCGTGCCGGTGCACGTGAAGATTCCCGGCAGCGAGCTCGCGCTGGCGCGGCGGCGCGGCGCCCAGCGCACGCTGCTGGACTTCATCGGCGAGGTGAAGGACAACTACGGCATCACCATCCAGAACGTCCGCGACAAGCTCGACATTCCGATCTCGGATCGCAACGCCACCGAACTGGCGGCGCGGCCGATTCAGTACGAAACCGGCTTCACGCTGCTGCCGGGGCAGTACGTGATCAAGTTCCTGGCGCGCGACGCGGAAGCCGGGCGCCTGGGCACGTATCAGACCTCGTTCACGATTCCGAATCTCAATCGCGAGGAGGTGCGCCTGCCCATCAGCTCGGTGGTGCTGAGCAGCCAGCGCGTGCCGTTCGGCGAGGAACTGCACACCGTGAAGAACTCGCTCAGCACCCAGGCGCAGGCCACCAACCCGCTGGTGTTCCAGGGCGAAAAGGTGGTGCCGAGCGTGACGCGCGTCTTCAGCACGGCCCGGGATCTCTACGTCTACCTGCAGGCCTACGAGCGGGGCGCCACCGAGACGCAGCCGCTGGTCGCGTTCGTCACCTTCTACAAGGGCGACGTGAAGGCGTTCGAGACGCAGCCCATGCAGGTGACCGAGGGGCTCGACGCGCGGTCCAAGGCCGTGCCGCTGCGCTTCAGCATTCCGCTCCAGGGCATTGCGCCCGGCCGCTACGACTGTCAGGTGACCGTCCTCGAACCGGGCGGCCGGAAGGCGGCGTTCTGGCGCGCGCCGGTCGTGCTGATTCCCTGAGCGCAATCTGACGGGAATCTGAACGCCTCGTCAGTAGACTTCTAGGCCGTTCGGCACTAGAATCGCCGACGCATTGACCGGGTCGGCGAGTCAGTCCTCACTTCGCTCCACGCGCATTCCTTCCGTAGCCCGACCCCGGGACTGAATCCTATGGATACGACGCATCTCCATCTGCTGTTGAACCATGTGCCGACGATCGGCTTCATCGTCGCCTTGAGCTTCTTCGTCGCCTCGTTCATCGCGAAGAGCGATCACATCAAGCAGGCCAGCCTGACGCTCATGGTCGGCATCGCCTTCATTACGATTCCCACCTACGCCACGGGCAACGCGGCGTGGAATGCCATCCAAACCATGGAGGACATGACCCAGTCCGCCGTGGAGACCCACGAGGGGGCCGCCTTCCTGGCGTTGGTGGCGATTCAGATCACAGGCGCCCTGGCGTTTCTGGGGCTCTGGTCGATGCGCCGCACGGGCGCGCTCTCCCACGCGGCCACCGCCGTGATCTTCATCTTCGGCACCGTGTCGTTCGCGCTGGTGGCGGGCGCCGCCAAGCTGGGCGGCGAGATCCGGCACACGGAGATCCGTCCGGAGCTGGAGAGCGTGACCGCCATCGGCCCGCTCGCGCGCACCATCGGCAACTACGTGCGCGACACGCCGTGGACGTGGGTAACGGCCGAGACGCTGCACTTCGTCGGGCTGACGCTCCTCATCGGCGTGCTGTCGGTGATCAACCTGCGGCTGCTCGGGTTCATGCCGGGGCTGCCGTCGAGGGTGCTGATACGGCTGCTGCCGTGGGGCATGATCGGCTACGGCATCAACACGTTGACCGGGATGCTGTTCTTCATCGCCGCGCCGCAGCAGTACTTCGACAACCCGTCGTTCTACTGGAAGCTGATTTTCCTGATGCTCGCCGGCGCCAACGTCCTCTACTTCACGTTCGATGCGGGCTGGCGCGTGGACACCGGGCGGCCCGCGCCGCAGCTCTCGAAGTTCCTGGCGGTGTCGGCGCTCTTCCTGTGGGTGGGCGTCATGTATTGGGGCAGCATGCTGCCGTTCATCGGCAACGCCTTCTAGGCGGAACGTCAGGACGAGGGGAACCGATGCAGTTGGCTTTTACCGTCGCGTTGGTGGTGCTGTGCGTCACGCTCGTGGCCGTGGCGCTTGGATTCTTCGTGCAGCGGAACGCCGAACGTCACGATTCCGAGGGGGGCCGCTGATCATGGCGTTCTTTGAGTGGCTGGAGACGCTGTTCTTCAGCCAGTGGGTTCGCGAGTCGGGATCGCTGATGGCGTTTCCCATGTTCCTCTTCTCGCACACGCTCGGCATGTCGATGGTGGCCGGCGGCTCGACGCTCATCAGCTTCGCGTTCCTCGGTTTGTGGCCCAAGGGAGGAGCCATCAAGCCGCTCGAGCGCCTTTACCCGATGATGTGGTTTGGCTTCGGCGTCAACGCGTTCACCGGCATCGGCCTGTTCTGCGCAGACGCCACGACGCGCGCCGTCAACCTCGATTTCTGGATCAAACTGGTGTTCGTGGCCGTCGGTGTGGTCGCCCTGGTGCGGATGCGCAAGGTGTTCCGCAACCCCGTGCTCGACAACGGCCCCGTTCCGCCGGGGGCCAAGACGCTGGCGTGGGTGTCGCTCGTGTGCTGGTTTGGCGCCATCGTCGCCGGCCGCCTCATCGCGTACGTCGGACCGGTCGCGGGAGTCTAAGAACCGGCGGTCAGGTAGGTCAGGTAGGTCGGGTGTGTCAGGTAGGGAAAGCTCTTACCTACCCGGCCCACCTGACCCACCAGACCCACCTGACCTAACCTCCAGCCCCTCAAGTTTCGGCTTTACCTCCTACCCCATTGGAGCTATAAGCTCACCACCGAGTTTTCGGATGCCGAAAGGCGAGGCGGCGCCTCGGACTGACGAGCAGGCGGGCTCCGCCTCGCCAGGCAGTGTCTACCGGCCCGCCCTCCGGGCGGGCGTCGGCATCGAATGGAGGCGGTCGTGCGCATGATCCCCCGGTTGTTCGCGTGGTTCCTCGGCGCCGCGATCGGTGCCGTCCTCCTTCCCTCCGCGGCCTTCGCGCAGGCTACGATCGCCGGTCTCGTCCGTGACACGTCGGGCGCGGTGCTGCCCGGCGTCACGGTGGAAGCGGCGAGCAGCGTGCTCATCGAGAAGGCGCGCACGGCCGTGACCGACAGCAGCGGCCGGTATCAGATCGTCGATCTGCGCGCCGGCAGCTATGTGGTCACCTTCACGCTGCCCGGTTTCTCGACGGTGAAGCGGGAGGGCATCGAGCTCACCGGCGTGGCCACGGCCTCGGTGAACGCCGACCTCCGCGTGGGCGCGATCGAAGAAACCGTCACCGTCACCGGCGAGACGCCGATCGTGGACGTCCAGAGCGTGCGCCGCCAGGCCACCATCAGCAGCGAAACGCTCGGCTCGATCCCCACCGCGCGCGGCTACAGCGGCGTGATGCTGCTGGTGCCGGCCATCCAGACGCAGGGCTCCTCGCCCGCCAACGTGCAGTCCACGCCGGGCATGGTGGTGTTCGGCACGCCGGGCGGCCGCAACGGTAACGAGGGCCGGCTGCAGGTGGACGGGCTCGGCGTGGGCGCGGCCCGCAACGGCGGTGGCGTGTCGGGCTACAACGCCGACATCGCCAACGCGCAGGAGATCATGTTCACCGTGTCGGCCGGCCTCGGCGAGGCCGAGGTGTCGGGGCCGACGCTGAGCGTCGTGCCGAAGACCGGCGGCAACAGCGTGCGCGGCTCCGTCTTCCTGGCTGGCGTGGGCGGGAGCATGGTCGACAGCAACTACACGCCGGAACTGCAGGCCGCCGGGCTGGGGACGCCGGGGCGCCTGTTGAAGCTGTGGGACTTCACCGGAGGCATCGGCGGCCCAATCAAGAAGGATCGCTTGTGGTACTTCCTGAACCTCCGCAATCAGGGAGCGCACTCGTCGGTGTCGGGCATGCTCGCGAACAAGAACGCCGGCGACCCCACGAAGTGGACCTACGCAGCCGACGCCACCCGCCAATCGCGCACGGCCGCAAGCTGGTCGGTCGCGAGCCTGCGGCTGACAGCGCAGGCCACCCCGCGCAACAAGTTCAACGTCTACTGGGACGAGCAGAAGCCGTGCACGGGCGCCACGTACGCGGCCAGCGTCGACGGCTGCCGCACGCAGCCCGAAGGCGGTGGGTACGTCTACGGCGGCTCGGCGACCGCCGCGCCCGAGACCGCCACCTACGAGAACCGCTTTCAGCGCGTGCAGCAGCTCACGTGGACGTCGCCGCTCACCAACCGCGTCCTGCTCACCGCCGGCTTCGGCGACTACCTCACGCGGTGGGGCGGCGACGAGATGCCGGGCAACCCGACGCGCAGCCTGGTACGCGTCACCGAGCAGTGCGCGCCGTCGTGCGCCGCCAATGGCGGCATCCCCAACCTCACCTACCGCTCGGCGAACTGGGCGTCACACTGGATGGGGCAGCACAACTGGAACGCGTCGGGCACCTACGTCACCGGCGCGCACAACATGAAGTTCGGGTATCAGGGCACCTTCTACGCCGACGACGAGCAGTACTTCACCAACGACGAGAAGGTGGCGTACCGCCTCAACAACGGCATCCCGAACCTGATCACGCTGACGCTGCACTCCAACCTGCGCAAGCTGCGCACCCGCTATCACGCGGTCTACGCGCAGGAACAGTGGTCGCTCGGCCGCATGACGCTGCAGGGCGCGGTGCGCTTCGATCACGCCTGGAGCTATTCGCCCGAGCAGATCGTCGGTCCGACGCGCTTCCTGCCGACGCCTATCGTGTTTCCGGTCACCGCGGGCGTCGTGGGCTACAACGACATCTCGCCGCGGCTCGGCCTCGCGTATGACGTGTTCGGCAACGGCAAGACGGCGCTCAAAGTGAACCTGGGCCGGTATCTCGACGCCGCCAGCAACAACAACGGCAACTACTCGATCACCAACCCGACGTCGCGCATGGCCGGCAGCACCGAGCTGGGGCGGCCTCCGGTGACGCGCGGCTGGACCGACAACGGAAATTACATTCCCGACTGCAATCTGAACAGTCCCGACGCCCAGGACAACCGGGCGGCGGGCGGGGACTTCTGCGGCGCCATCAGCGACCGCAACTTCGGCACCGCGACGCTGAGCCGCAACTTCGATCCGGAGGCGCTGAAGGGGTGGGGCGTGCGGCCGGCCGACTGGGAGTTCGGCGTCTCGATCCAGCAGGAGGTGCTGCCGCGCGTGTCGGTGGAGCTCGGGTACTTCCGCCGCTGGCTCGACAACTTCTTCGTGGACGACAACCTGGCGACGGTGCCCGCCGACTACACCCAGTTCAGCATCACCGCGCCCAGCGACCCGCGCCTGCCGGGCGGCGGCGGCCAGACGATCTCGAACCTCTACGACGTGGTGCCGGCCAAGTTCGGGCAGGTCAACGACTACTACACCAAGGCCGAGAACTTCGGCGAGTGGTACCAGCACTACAACGGGCTGCTGCTGAACGTCACCGCGCGGCCGGCCAGCGGACTCACCGTGCAGGGCGGCCTGCTCACGGGGCAGACCGTGCGCGACCTGTGCGGCATCCGCGACGTCAATCCGGAACTGAACTTCGTCACGCCCGCCAATGCCAGCGGTCCGGGCAACGTGTACGCGAGCCCGGTGTTCCCGTACTGCCACACGTCCACCGGGTTCACGACGCGCGTGACCGGTCTTGCGGCCTACACGGTGCCGAAGATCGACGTGCTCGTGAGCGGCACCTTCAGGAGCGAGCAGGGCGCGCCGCTGTCGGCCAATTTCACGGTGACCAACGCGATGGTGTCGGGGCAGCTCGGACGCAATCTCTCGGCGCCGGGCGGCAGCGTGGTGGTGAACCTGATCGAGCCGGGGACGCTCTATGGCGATCGGTTGAACGAGGTGGACTTCCGGATTGCCAAGATCGTCCGGCTGGGGCGCACGCGCACGAACGTCGGCGTGGACGTCTACAACCTGTTCAACGCCAACCCGGCGCTCACCTACAACCCCGCCTACAGCGCGCTGCTGCCGTTCCCGCGCCCGACGGGCGTGCTGACGCCGCGGTTTGCGAAGGTATCAGCGCAGATCGACTTCTGAGTCGGGTGGGTCGGGTGGGTCAGGTAGGTCGGCCCACCTGACCTACCTGGCCTACCTGACCAATCGTTACGCGGTACGAATGTAGAGGGAGGGCTTCAGACCGCCCTGCAGCTACGCCGTGCCGCCGCGGAACATCGCCGGCTTGATGGGCAGGCTGTACACGCGCTTGCCGGTGGCCGCGTAGACGGCGTTGGCGAGCGCCCCGGCCATGGCCGCGGTGCTCGGCTCGCCGATGCCGCCGGGGGCCTCGACGCTCGGCATGATGTGGACATCGGTCTGCGGCATCTCGGCGTGCCGGAGCGGCTGGTAGTCGCCGAAGTGGTTCTGCACCACGCGCCCCTTGTTGAGGGTGATCTCGCCCTTGAGCGCCGCGGTGAGCCCGTACGCGAGGCCGCCCTCCATCTGCGCCTTGATCGTGTCGGGGTGCACCACCCAGCCACAGTCCACGACGCACACGTTCTTGTGCACGCGGACGTTGCCGTTCGTCACCGACACCTCGCTCACGAGGCCGATGATCGAGCCGAAGCACTCGTGCACGGCGATGCCGCGGCCGCGGCCCGCCGGCACCGGCGACTTCCAGTTGGCCTTCTCGGCCACCATGTCGAGCACGGCGAGCTGGCGCGGATGCTTTTTCAGCAGCGCGCGGCGGAACTCGTAGGGATCCTTGCCGGCCGCCGCCGCCACTTCGTCGATGAACGCCTCGGTGACGTAGCCGTTCACGGAGCTCCCCACCGAGCGCCAGAACCCGTAGGGCACACCCGGATCGGCTTCGGTGTATTCCACGCGCAGATTGGGAATGTCGTAGGGCAGCGACGAGGCGCCCTCGACCGAGATCGGATCCACGCCGCCCATCTGCTTCAGCGAATCGGGGTTCAGCTTCTTCATCAGCGACGACTGGACGATCCGCTGCATCCAGGCGGTCGGATTGCCGGCGGCATCGACCGCCGCCCACATCCGCACGTAGGTGACGGGGCGGTAGAAGTCGTGCTGGATGTCGTCTTCGCGGCTCCACATCACCTTCACCGGCGCGCCGACGGCCTTCGACGTCTCCACGGCGTCGGTGACGAAGTCCGCCTCGCCGCGGCGGCCGAAACCGCCGCCGAGATACGTGGTGTGGACGAACACCTTGGGCTGGGGCAGCCCCGATGCCACCATGGCGGCCTGTTGCGTGGCCGTCTGTGACTGGGTCGGCGCCCACACGTCGCAGCGCTCCGCGGTGACGTGGGCCGTGCAGTTCATCGGCTCCATGCACGCGTGCGCGAGATACGGGGCCTCGAACACGCGCTCGATCTTCTTGGCGCCGCTCGCGAACGCGGTGTCGAAGTTGCCGTCGTTGCGCGCGCTCACACCCGGCTTTGCCGCCAGCTCCGCGTAGCGCTTCGTGATCTCGGCCGAGCTCAGGTTGGCCAGCGGGCCCTCGTTCCACGTGACCTGCAGCGCCTTGACGCCCTGCGACGCGGCCCAGTAGCCGTCGGCCACCACCGCGACGCCGGTGCTGATCTGCACGACGTGTTTCACGCCGGGCACCGCCTTCGCCTTGTCGGCGTCGAAGCTGGCCACTTTGCCGCCGAACACGGGGCAGCGCACCACACGCGCCACCAGCAGCCCGGGCCGTTTGACGTCGGCGCCGAACTCGGCCGACCCGTTCACCTTGGCCGGGATGTCGAGGCGCGGGACGTCGGTGCCGAGCAGCGTGAACGCCTTCGGGTCCTTGAGCGGGACGTTCTTCGGCACCGGCAGCGCCGCCGCCTTGTCCACCAGCGACCCGTAGGTGGCGCGGCGTCCGCTGGCGGTGTGCACCACGACGCCCTTCTGCGTGGAGCACGCGCTCTCGGCCACGCCCCAGTCCTTCGCGGCGGCCGAGACGAGCATCGCGCGCGTCGTGGCCCCGGCCTCGCGCAGCAGTTTCCACATGCCGCGCGTGCTGTTGCTGCCGGCCGTGAGCTGCTGACCGCCGAAGTTCGGGTTGCCGTAGCGCGCGTCGGCGGGCGCCCACTCGGTGGTGATGCTGGCCCACTCGATATCGAGCTCCTCGGCGAGCAGCATCGGCATCGCCGTCATCACGCCCTGGCCCATCTCGAGCATCGAGAGCATGATGCGGGCCTTGCCGTCGGCGGTGAGCTTCACCCACACGTTGGGCTCGAACACGCCCGCCGCCTCCGCCGCCGGCGCGAGGCCGGGCACGAAGCCGCCGAGCATCAGCCCGCCGCCGGCGGCAGCCGTGGTCTTGAGGAAGAGGCGCCGCGTGACTGTCATGTCGTGTCGCGTCATGGCGTCCTCCCCTTAACCGCGCGCCGCGCGCTGGATGGCGCGGTGAATGCGTTGATAGGTGCCGCAGCGGCAGATGTTGCCGGTCATCGCGGTGTCGATCTGCGCGTCGGTCGGCTTCGGCGTCTTGGCGAGGAGCGCGGCAGCCGCCATGATCTGCCCGGACTGGCAGTAGCCGCACTGCGGCACCTGCTCGGCCACCCACGCCTTCTGCAGCGCGTGGCTCGAGTCGGGCGACAGCCCTTCGATGGTCGTCACCTTCTTGCCGACGGCCGACTGCGCCGTGGTGATGCACGACCGGACGGCGACCCCGTCCACGTGCACCGTGCACGCGCCGCACTGGCCGAGCCCGCACCCGAACTTCGAGCCAGTGAGGCCCAGGTTCTCGCGCAGCACCCAGAGCAGCGGCATGTCGCCGCTCACGTCCACGTTGTGGCGTTTGCCGTTTACGTCGAGGGCAATCATGTTGCGTGCTCCTTGTAGGCTCCGGGCTTCGGGCCTCGGGCTTCAGCGGCTTCCGGTCCGCGCCATCGTAGCGCGGTCGGCGGTCCGGCGCTACTGCTGGCCCGGCGGTTGCTTCGCTCTCCGGTCAGCCCCCCCGGAGCTCGAAAATGCGGCCGAACACGACCCGATCGCTGGCGATTGTGGTGGGCGCGCTTTCGGTATTGGGATTGGTGCGTCCAGCTGCTGCCCAGAACTTCCCGCCGAACCCGCTCGCGGTCCGGATGCCGGACGACGCCGTCGGCGTGGACGTCAAGGCGCTCGTCGCGATCGTGACGCGGCTGGACATCCCGTTCGGCTTCGAGGAAGCGGGTGCGCTGAGCGAGCACGTGTCGATGCCGTCCAGTAGGCGCGGAGGATCTTCGAGGCCGCCGTTGGTCAGCGTGAAGCCGCGACCGGTGGACCTGCGCGGTGCCACGTTGCGCCAGGCGCTCGACGCCGTGGTCTCGGCCGATCGCCGCTATGAGTGGAGAGATGTGGGCGGCGTGGCCGTAGTGCGTCCACGCGCGGCGTGGCGCGACCCCGAGCACCCGCTGCTGCGTCAGGTCTCCACCATACGCCTTCACGGCACCGGAGGCGACGAGCTGCTCGCTGCGCTGAAACACCTGTCGCTCGACTCTGCCGGAGGCACGCTCTTCGAACTGCTCGTCGCGGCCGCGCGGGCGGACGGGCGCATGCAGTGGTCGCTCAGGTCCCAACACGACACGATCCTCATGGATCGTGGGCGAGCGGTGACCGTTTCCCATCCGGTCCTTCGCCTCAGCAGCTCGGCCGGCTCGGGCGAATTCCCGCTCCCGTAGCAGAGGCCTGCCGCGCCGAAGCCCGAAGGGGAGGCGAGGCGAAGGCGGGTCGGCGGTCGTTGACACCGGCGCGCGATTGCCGGATGCTTGGCCCGCCCGCCTTCGCCTCGCCTCCGCCCTTCGGGCTCCGGCGCAGCTTCGGCGCGGCAGGCCCGTTTCCGTTTCATTTCCAGCCCACGCCGGAGCGTCCCATGAGCGCAAACTCCTCCTCGTCGAAGGATGTCCAGGTCACCAGCCTCTACACGGAATTCGCCACCGGCCAGATCAGCCGCCGCGATTTCATGAGCCGCGCGGCCGCGCTGGGCGTGGCTGGTGCCGCGGCCGCCACCGTCGGGTCGCTCGCGATCGGCACCGCCGACGCCGCCGGCCTTGCGCAGGCCGCCGTCGCCACGTCGACGAAGATCCCGCTCGACGTCGCCGAGTGGAGCTACATGTGGGTGAACGTCAAGCGCGCCGAGACCGCGCGGGGCGCCTACGTCGGCGGCCAGCAGATGTACGTCGAGTACATGGTTCCCGCGCAGGTGAGGCGCCCCTTCCCCGTGGTGCTCGTACACGGCGGCGGCGGTCAGGGCACCGACTGGACGGAGACGCCGGACGGACGTCCCGGCTGGTTCCAGTACCTCGTGCAGGAGGGATATAAGGTGTACGTCGTCGATCGCCCGGGGCACGGGCGCTCGCCGCTGCATCCCGATCTGCACGGCGGCTTCCCGGCCAACCACATCACGCTCGAGAGCCTCGCCGGGCGGTTCACGCCGCCGGCCGCCAATCCGGCCCAGGTGCCGAACGAGTACCAGAAGAACCACACCCAGTGGCCCGGGCGGGGCAACGTGGGCTCGCCGGATCTCGATCAGCTCGTGGCCGGGTTGGGCGGCAGCTACGTGCAGACGCCTCCGCCGCCGGGTGCGGCCGCCGGCCGTCAGGGCGGCGCGCCTGCTGCTCGCGCGGGCGGCGCGGGCGGACGTGGCAACGCGCCGGCGGGTCCGCCGCAGCCCGCGAACGCCGGACCCGCGGGGGCGCTCAACGCGCAGCACCTCGCGTGGCGTCAGGCCGGCGCCGATCTGCTCGACAAGATCGGGCCCGCGATCATCATGACGCACTCGGCCGGCGGCCCCTTCGGCCTGCTCGTCGCCGAGGCGCGCCCCGCGCTGGTCAGGGCGACGGTGATCATCGAAGGCGCCGGCTCGGGCTTCGCGGGCGGCAACCGCTGGGGCATGTCGAGCGTGCCGGTCACCTACGATCCGCCGGTCGCGGACGCGGCCGAGATCAAGACGACCTACGTCGCCAACCCCGAGCCGGGTGTCGCGGGCTACTTCCTGCAGGTCGAGCCGGCGCGCAAGCTGCCGAATCTGAAGAACACGAAGGTGGTCTTCGTGACGGCCGACTCGTCGTTCGCGTCGCCCGGCAATCCGGGCGGCGTGGCGTTCCTCAAGCAGGCCGGCGTGCAGGCCGAGGAGATTCGTCTCGGCGCGCTCGGCATCAAGGGCAACGGCCACATGATGATGGCCGAGAAGAACAACCGCGAGGTGCTGCAGCCGCTCATCGACTGGATGAACAAGAACGTCACCGGCAGCAACAACCAGGCGCCGGCGCCGCGCCGTCAGGCGGGCGACTCGCTGGCGCTCAAGCTCGCCGACTTCAGCAGCTTCTGGATCGGGACCGAGCACAAGACGATGCCGTACGGCACCATCGAGGTGGCGCCGATGTTCGTGCAGAAGATCGAGCCGGCGCAGCCGCGGTACCCGCTGCCGGTGCTGCTCGTGCACGGCGGCGGCGGCCAGATGGTCCACTACATGGGCCTTGGCGGCATGTCGGGCTGGGCGCACCACTTCGTGCAGGCTGGCTACACGGTGTATCTCGTAGATCGACCCGGGCACGGCCGCTCGGTGTATCACCCCGACGCGCTGGGCGAGGTGGGTCCGCTCGTCACCTACGACCTGTTGACGCGCGACACGGTGACGTCCGCGCGCACGCCCAACAAGCAGTGGCCGGGCACCACCGGCGACGTGGGCGATCCGCTGGTGGATCAGCTCGTGGCGGCCGCCAACTCCACGCCACGCAACGGCCAGCTCGCGCAGGATCTGTGGCGGCGCTACGGCGCGCAGCTCGTCGATCGCATCGGGCCGTGCGTCATCCTCACGCATTCCGCCGGCGGTCCGTTCGGGTGGCTCGTGGCCAACGAACGCCCGAACCTCGTGAAGGCCGTGGCCTCGTTCGAGGGCGCCACGGCGCCGCTCGTGGGCCAGGGCGGGGCCGCGGGCACGCCGCTGCCGGGGCTGAAGAACATGCCGGTGATGTACCTGCTGGCCGATCGTGGCGGCCGCCAGGGTGGGCCGATCATCGAGGCGCTCACGGCGTCGGGCGCCAAGGCGGAGCTCATCGAGCTCAAGGCGCGCGGCATCCTCGGCAACAGTCACTTCGCGATGTTCGAGAACAACCGGCGCCAGGTGTTCGAGGTGATCAGGGGCTGGATCGAAAAGGCGGCTCCCTCGCCGACATCGACCGCCCGCGTGTAGAGGGCGGTCTTTAGACCGCCCTGACCGCATGAGGCGTGTTCTTCTGTTCGTCGTCGCGATTGCGCTCACCGCCACCGCGGTCGCGCAGCGCTACACGCCCGGCCGCACGCCGTGGGGCGACCCGGACCTGCAGGGCGACTACACCAACTCCAACGAGTACGCGACGCCGCTCGAGCGGCCCGATCGCTTCGCGGGCAAGCGTCTGCAGGACTTCACGCCCGACGAGCTCGAAGTGATTCGGGCGGGCGCCGAGAAAGAGGCCATCGACGGCCTTGCGCCCGGGCCACGCGGTCCCGACTACTGGTGGCTCGAGAACCTCGACCTGAAGCGGCGCCGTCAGCCGTGGCTGGTCGTCGATCCGCCCGACGGCCGCATCCCGCCGCTGACCGCCAACGGCCGCCGCCGCGCGCAGGCCGCCGGGCGCCCGAAGAGCAGCTTCCTCGGCGGCCCGTTCAACGGCCCCGACGATCTGGGACCGCTCGAGCGCTGCATCTCGCGCGGCGTGCCAGGCTCGATGATCCCGGTGATGTACGGCAACAACTACCAGATCTTCCAGACGCCCGGCTTCGTGGTCGTGACCTACGAAATCATTCACGAGGCGCGCGTGATTCCGCTCGATGGCCGGCGTCATGTCGGTGCCGGCGTACGCTCCTACATGGGCGACGCGCGCGGACACTGGGAGGGGAGCACGCTGGTGGTCGAGACGACCAACTTCAACGCCGCGAGCGCGTATCGCGGCGCCGATCCGCGGACGCTTCGCATCGTCGAGCGGTTCACGAAGGTCTCGCCGGACGCGATCGACTGGACCGCGACGATCGAGGATCCCGAAACCTGGGAGCGGCCGTGGACCATCGCCATGCCGCTCACGCACGACCCGCGGCCGGTGATGCCCTTCGAGTGCCACGAAGGCAACTACGGCCTGGTCAACATCCTCAAGGCGGCTCGCGCCGCGGACGCTCGCTGAGGCGGGTCTGAAGACCCGCTGCTACGTACGCCTAGCGCGCGGCCCGCGCGCCCAGCACGACGCCCGCGACCTGATGGTAGTTGCCTTCGTGACAGGCGTACTCGAAGAGCGGCTCCTGGCGCCCGCGTAGCGGCATCATCGCCGTCCAGGGGCGGGTCCACGTGGTGGGGTCGGTCACCGTGATCACGTGCTCGATCCGATCGGACGCCGTGCGCGTGAACCGCTCCACGACGTGCAGGTTGTCGGTGGCGCCCATGAAGAAGCTCTTGGGCGAGAAGTTGGTGGTCTCGACCACGAGCGTGTTGCCGTCCCAGCGTCCGCGCGAGTCGCCGTTCCACTGGCGGATGCCGCTTCGCAGGTGCGGCCGGCCGTCGATCGGGATGACGCGTGCTTCATGCCCTGCTTCGGCGCTGATGACCACGTAGCCGGGCGCCTGCACGATCTCGTAGTAGCTCAGGTCGCCGGCGCCGTAGCGCCCGCCCAGCCGCGGCACGCCCCACGAGATGCACCGGAAGGCGTTGCCCGTGTCGGCGGCGCCCGCCGGCTGTGCGAAAGCGGCGGCCGCCGCCTGCTGCCGCGCGCGGCCCGCGTCCGTTGCCGGCGGGAGGCGTCCATCCGCCGGATCGACGACGAGCGACGTCCGGTTGTCGAACTCGAGGTCCACCATCTCGGCGGCGCTGTGCGTCGCGTTCGGGTTGCGATAGGTGGCCGGATTCGCCAGCACGGCCTGGTACACACCGTCACCGACGGCGAAGTCGCTGTTACCGCTGCGGAACAGGCGGTCGGCGCGCCGCCGGAACTCGGCCACTTCGGCGTCCGTGAGACGGGCGCGGCCTTCGAGCGCCTTGGGTCGCTCGAGCGGGGTGGCCGTGTTGCTCAGCCACACGCCCTGCAGGTCGGGCTGGCCGTCGGCGGTGCGAGGCGGCGTATACGTCCGCGCGGGCGTTTGCGCGGTGGCCGCCGTCACGGTGAGGACGGTGCAGGCGCTGAAAAGCCATAGAGCCTTTGACGTCATGGGCGGACGCTACTGCCGGCCTACGCGGCTCGTCAAGGTCGATCTGGTGCGCTCGACGGTTGGTGATATCGTTGAGCGTTTTCTCCTCGAGCTTCGTTTTCCGGGCGACTCACCTATGCCTTCTGAACGCCCTCAGCCGGCACAACCATCCCCACGGGTTCCTGTGTGCGGCATCGGTGCGTCGGCCGGCGGCATCGAAGCCCTGCAACAGTTCTTCACCTCGGTGCGTGACGACCTGGGGTTGGCCTACGTGGTGGTCGTGCACCTCGCCCCCGATCACAAGAGCGAGCTGCCCGCGATCATCGCGCGGTGGACGACCATGCCGGTGGTGCAGGTAGCCGACCACGAAACGGCGAAGCTCTCGCCCAACCATGTCTACGTCATCGCGCCGGATCGCAAGCTGGAGATCACCGACTCCTCCGTGGGCGCGTCGAAGTTCGAGCAGCCGCGCGGGCACCGTGCGGTGATCGATCTGTTCTTCCGCTCATTGGCGCAGATCCACGGGGACGGCTTCGCGGTCATCCTGTCCGGCACGGGATCCGACGGCGCAATGGGGGCCAAAGCGGTCAAGGGCAGCGGCGGTCTTGTCCTCGTGCAGGATCCAGATGAGGCGGCGCACGGCGACATGCCGGGAGCTGTGATTGCCACCGGCATTGCCGATGTCGTCCTGCCGGTGCGCGAGCTGACGGCGCGGCTGGCCGAGCTCGCGCGCGACAGGGAGCGCATCCACCCGCTCGTCCGCGCCGCCGAGAACGTGGACCAAGTTTCCGACGGCGAGGAAAAAGCGCTGAAGGATGTCCTCGAGCTGCTGCGGAAGCGCACCGGCCACGACTTTGCCAAGTACAAGCGGACCACCGTGGTGCGCCGTCTGTCGCGGCGGATGCAACTGACCCAGCAGCTGTCGATTCAGGATTACTGGCGGTTCCTCCGCACCCACCCGAAGGAAACGGACGCGCTCTTCAACGACCTGCTGATCTCGGTGACCACGTTCTTTCGCGACGCCGAGACCTGGGCGGCGCTGCAGGAACAGGTGATCGGGCCGCTCGTGGACCAGATGCAGGGAGAGGAACAGATTCGTGTCTGGGTCCCTGGCTGCGCCACCGGTGAAGAAGCCTATACGGTGGCGATCCTGTTTCAGGAAGAGTTCGAGCGGCGCGGCCTGCGCCCGAATCTCATCATCTTCGCGTCGGATGTCGACGAGGCCGCGCTGAGCACCGCCCGCGACGGCGTCTACCCGCGGGCGATCGGCGCGGACGTATCCGAATTGCGACTCGCGCGCTATTTCCGCGTGGAGGACGACCACTATCGCGTGGTGCCGGAGCTGCGCGACTGCGTGGTCTTTGCGGCGCACAGCCTGCTGCGCGATCCGCCGTTTTCGCGCCTCCACCTGATTTCGTGCCGCAATCTGCTCATCTATCTCGATCGCGAGCTGCAGGAACAGGTGATGACCATCTTCCGCTACGCCTGCCGGGACAAGGCCTATCTGCTGCTCGGCGCCTCGGAATCCGCGGCCGATGAGCTGTTTCAATCCGTCGACAAGAAGCACTGCATCTATGCGACCCGCGCCCGGGCGGACGGGTCGCGTCCGCCGCTGCCCGAGATCCTCGCGGCGCCTGGCGATCGCGCCTTGCGCTCGGCGCGCGAGGCCAGGTTCCTCGCGAAAACAACTCCCGCCGAGATTCATCTCGCGGCGCTCGAGGCAGTGGCGCCGCCGTCCGTTGTCATCGACGAGCGGTGGAACGTGCTGCATCTCTCACCCTCGGCGTCGCGATTCTTTCAGCAGAGCGGCGGACCGCCGGCGCGCCGTGTGACCGAGCTCGTCAGACCCGAGCTGCGGGACGAGCTTCACGTCCTCGTGCATCGCGCCTTCGAATCGCCGGGACCTCACGTATCACCGTTCGTGTCCGTGGCGTTCGATGGTGAGATGCATCGCGTCGCGCTGGTGGCAGAACAGCGGGTGGCCACCGAGAGCGGTCGCCGGGACGCGCTGATCACCCTTCTGGACCTTGGCGAGTTCAGGCGAGAGACGCCGGCCAGCGACCAGGAGCCCACCGGTGAGGTGGTTCGCAACCTGCGGGAGGAGCTGCGTCAGGCCGAACGGCGCATCGACAGCGTCAGGGAAGACCATTTCCTGACCACTGAGGACCTGCGCGCCGCCAACGAGGAGCTGCAGAGTCTCAACGAGGAATATCGTTCGACGACCGAGGAGCTGGAAACCAGCAAGGAGGAGCTGCAGAGCATCAACGAGGAGCTGCAGACCCTCAACCACGAGCTGAAAACGAAGCTCGAAGAGATTTCACGCGCCCACAGCGATCTCGAGAACCTGATGGCCGCCACCGACGTGGCGACGCTCTTCCTGAGTCCCGAGCTGCGGATCAAGAAATTCACCCCGCAGCTCAGCGACCTCTTCAACATCAAGACGCGGGATTACGACCGTCCGATCGGCGACCTGACGCATACCCTCGACTACAACACCCTCGAAGAGGACGCGCACGCGGTGCTGGAGACGCAGACCACGATCGAACGCGCGGCGATGAGCGAGGTCGGCCGTGCCTACATCGTGCGCCTCAGCCCGTATCGCACCGGCAGCGCCGGGGACAACGACGGCGTGGTGGTGACCTTCATCGACGTGACCGCCATCAAGAAGGTCGAACGCGCGCTTCGCGCCAGCGAAGGGCAGCTGGCGGCCGAGCTGAACATCATGCGCGGGCTGCACCTGATGACCATGGCGGTCGCCACGGCCTCGACGGTGGGCGATGCGCTGTCGAATGTCCTGACGTCCGCCATCAGCCTGCTGGGCGCCGATTGCGGCCGGGTGCAGCTGTTCGACCGGGCGTCGCGGCGCCTGAGCGCCACGATGCAGCAGGGCTTCGAGCGCTCGCAGCTCGAGCACGTGGAACAGATCGATGCCCGCGAGACGTCGCCGTGCGCCATCGCGCTCCGGACGCGCAGCACGAAAGAAGTCAGCGACGTGCTGCACGACCCGGACTTCGCCTCGATGTGGGATCTGGTCGCGCGTGCCGGGTATCGCGCCGTCCAATGCACGCCGCTGTGCAGCCGGGAGGGCGATCTCGTCGGCATGGTCTCGGTGTACTTCCGCGAGCCGCACGAGTTTTCCGAGCGCGAGAAGCAGCTCGCTGATCTGGTCGGCCAGCAGGCCGCCGATCTCGTGGTCCGCAACGCCCAGCAGGACGAGCTGACGAAGTTGAACGACGAGCTGCGGGAGCGCACCGAGGCCCTCGAAGCGAGCCAGGAGGAGCTGATCAACCAGGACAGTCATCGCGAGGAGTTCCTGGCCAGCCTGGGCCATGAACTGCGAAATCCGATGTCGGCGATTCTGAGCAGCCTGTCGTTGCTCCGAACCGCCAACGGGCCCGACGAGCGCTCGGGCAAGGCGCTGGCGGTGCTGCGGCGCCAGACGGCGCACATGACGAAGCTGATCGACGATCTGCTCGACATCACGCGGGTCAGGCACGGAAAGATCCGCCTCGCGCGTCAGCCGCTCGAGCTCAACCAGTGGCTGCCCCCGGTGCTCGAAGGCGCGCGGGCGCAGGTCGAGGCCAAGGGGCTGGCGCTCGACACCGACATCCCCGACGAACCGATCCGGGTCAACGCCGACCCGGAGCGGCTGGCGCAGGTTCTCGAAAACCTTCTACGGAATGCCGTGACCAACACCAAGGCCGGGTCGGTGCGCGTCGCCGTGCAGGCGGATGGCCGCGAGGCTCGTATCGCCGTGCGTGATACCGGGGTGGGGATCGATCCGAAGGACGCCGAAGGGTTGTTTACAGCCTACCGCCAGGGCAAGGAATCGAGCGGGGCTGGAGGTCTGGGCCTGGGGCTGGCGGTCGCGAAGGCGCTCGTCGAAGCCCACGGCGGGAGGATCGCGGTTCACAGTGAAGGGCGGGGAGCGGGGAGCGAATTCAGTTTTTCGATCCCGTTGTCATCGTCCACGCCAGCCGCCACCTCTGAAGAAGAGCGTCCGAACCTGCCGTCGCACCGCATCGTCGTCGTGGACGACCAGCCGGATGTCGCGGACTCCCTCGCGGCGCAGCTCGAGGAGCTCGGGCAGAAGGTCCAGGTGGCGTACAGCGCCGAGGAAGGGCTGGAGCAGGTGCGCCGCAACAATCCGCAGCTGGCATTCATCGACCTGTCGATGCCGGAAACGACCGGCGTCGAACTGGCCCGGCGGCTTCGGACGGAGTCCTCGGCCGAGCGCCTGATGCTCGTGGCGATGACCGGTCACGGTACCGCTTATCTGGCGGCCCGCACCAAGTCGTTCGATCGGTCGCTCCTGAAGCCGATCACGACCGAGAACCTGATCGAGGTGCTCGCCGCGCTGAGCCCCAACGGCGACGACAACTAGATGCGCCCGGTGTACGGCATCTCCCGCGCGCTGGTGACAGCAGCTGCCATGGCAGCTGCCAGCACGCTCGTGGTGGCGCAAACGGCTCATTTCGAAACCCTCCACGTACGCGGCCTGGTGTCGATGGTCACCAACGGCAGCAGCAACGTCCTGCTGCAGTCGGGACCGCAAGGGATGCTGCTGGTCGACACGCTGTTGGAGCCGGACGGAGCGCGGCTGGTCGACGTGGTGCGGAGCCGGGGCGGGTCGAAACCGATCCGCTACGTCGTCAACACGCACGCCGACCCGGATTTCACCGGCGGCAACGCCGCGGTCGCCGCGGCGGGGTCGCAGCTCGTGGCCGGCAACTTCGCCGGGCAAGTGGGGCAGCGCGCGGTGGACGGCGCCGTCCCGCAGGCGTTCGTGGTCGCTCACGAGAACGTCCTGAAGGCGATGAGCGCGCCCACCGGTGGCCGTCCCGCGGCGCCCTTCGGCGCCTGGCCCACCGACACGTTCTTTCAGGCCGAGCGGACCATGTACTTCAACGGTGAAGGCATCCAGCTCGTGCACGTGCCGCATGCCAGCACCGACGGCGACGTGCTCGTGTTCTTCCGCAGCTCCGACGTGATTGCGGCCGGCGACATCTACAGCACCACCGCCTATCCGCGCATCGACGTGGCGCGCGGCGGGCACGTCAACGGGGTGATCGAGGGCTTGAACCGGTTGATCGATCTCGCGATCTCGGAGCAGTTCACCGAAGGCGGCACGCGCATCGTGCCCGGCCGGGGCCGCATCAGCGACGAGTTCGACGTCGTCGAGTACCGCGACATGGTCACGATCGTGCGCGACCGGGTCCAGGCGATGATCGCGAAGGGGCAGACGCTCGAGCAGATCACGGCCTCACGGCCGACCCTGGATTGGGACCCCCGCTACGGATCGACGTCGGGACCGTGGACGACCGCCCGGTTCGTCGAGGCGGTCTATCGCAGCCTCACCGCAAAGGAGGGACGCTAGTGTCCCGACCGACACTCGCCATGCGCCGGGCACTGCTGATCACCGCGTTCGTGTGCGTGGCGCTGGCCGGCCTGCCCCGCGCGGCCGCGGCGCAGTTCGACATCACCGGCAGCTACAACGCCCTCTTCCACGAGGATCAGCCCGAGCGCATTCCGGGACCGTCGATCGGCGACTATCTGGGCCTGCCGATCAACGAGAGCGCCCGTGCGTTCGCCGACGCCTGGGACGCCTCGCGGCTCACGGTGCCCGAGCACCAGTGCCGCGCCCATTCCTCTCCCTACATCATGCGTGGCCCGCTCAACATGCGGATCTGGGACGAGCGCGACGCCGAGACGGAGCAGGTCGTCGCGATCCACGTCGACATCAGCAACTTCCAGCAGCGCCGCACGGTGTGGATGGACGGCCGGCCGCATCCGTCGCGCTTTGCCGAGCACACCTGGATGGGTTTTTCGACCGGGACGTGGGACGGCGAAACGCTGGTCGTCACGACGACGCACATCAAGCAGATGTGGCACCGGCGCAACGGCCTGCCCCAGAGCGATCAGGTGACGCTCACCGAACGGTTCTCGCTGCACGGGCCGGTGTTGACCTACATCACGATTGCCGACGACCCGGTCTACCTGACGGAGCCGCTGGTGAAGAGCACCAACATGCTGCGCAACCCGCGCCCGCTGGCGCCGCAGCAGCTGCTCTATCCGTGTACGGCGGTCGTCGAGATCGCCAGCCAGCCACGCGGCGCCGTGCCGCATTACCTGCCCGGTCAGAACACCTTCCTGAAGGAGTTCGCGGCGGCGCAGAGGCTGCCCGAGGCGGCGACCCGCGGCGGCGCTGCCACCATGTATCCGGAGTTCGCCTCCACGCTGCGGAAGTAGCGGGCGGGCTTCAGCAATGTAGCGGGCGGGCTTCAGCCCGCCCGGCCGCAGGCGGTCTGAAGAACGCCCTCTACATCAGGCCGGCGGCAGCTCCGAGAAATCGCTGCTGAAGATGATGCCGTCGATCATCCAGGCGTTGTTCAGCTCACGGAAGATCCACACGAACTTGCCGCGGTCGCGGCGACGCGGCCCTTGCGCGGGCGCGAGCGTGAGCCGGTAGTCGCCCATCGCCACCGCAAGCGTGCCCGAGCCCTTGATCTCGTTCGGCTGCAGTGAGAGTTCGGTGGCGCCTTCGCCAAAGCGGCTCGTGTAGTACTGCTCCACGAAGCGCCGGCCGCGCGACAGTGATTTGTTGGGCGGCATCACCACTGCCTCGGGTGTGTAGAGCGCTGCTGCCTTCGCGGCGTCCTTGGCGTTGAACGCCTCGGTCAGCTGCTGGATGACCGCTTTGATTTTGTCCTGATCGGCGGCGTCGAAAGCAGGACCGCTGCTGTCGGAGCACGCCGCAGCGAGGACAGTGGCGAAGCACAGAGCCGCCATGCGCATGGGTGACCCTCCGTGAGCGACCGATGGCCCGATTATCGCGCCGACAGCGTCTCGTGCACCACCCGGCCGTCCACGACCGTCAGGACCGATCGGAGCCCCCGAATCTTGTCGTCGGGCACCCGCATTGGGTTGAAGTAGTCGTCGCTGAGCACGACGAGGTCGCCCAGCTTGCCCGTCTCGATCGTCCCGAGATCGCGCTCTTCTTTCAGGAACCACCCGTTCTCGGCGGTGTAGAGCCGCAGCGCTTCCATGCGCGTGAGCTGCTGGCCGGCGTTGATCAGCATGCCGTCGGAGCTGCGGCCCGTCACCATGTAGGAAATGATGTTCCACGGGTTGAGCGTGGAGATCTGCGCCGAATCCGACCCGGCGCCCACCTTGATGCCGCTGTCCACGATCGTGCGCAGCGGCGGGCCGCCGCGGCCGCCGGCCAGGTACTGGAACGGATGGACGGCAATGGCAGCGCCCACCGCCTTCAGCCGGTTGATGCCCGCGGCGTCGATCGAACCGACGTGCGCGAGCGACCATCGCAGGTCCTTGATCGGCGTCGTCTTGTTCACCGTCTCGAACGTGCTGATGGTCAGCTCGTTCTCGGCCGGCGACAGGCTGTGCTGCTGGAAGGCCCAGCCGGCGTTGGCGATCGCCTGCAGCGCCGCCGTGTAGTTGGTGGGCGGGGCCTGGCCGAAGAGCGGCCACTGCGTGGCGAACTCGCCGATGCCCGACACCTTCACCATGCCGTCGCCGAAGTCGCCGAAGGTGTTGCGCAGCCGCTGCGACAGCACCGGCACGTCCGGCCGAGCGTCCATCGTCAGGAAGTAGATCCGCAGCCGCGTCGTCATCCGGCCCTGGCGCGCGAGCGCCAGCACCGCGTCGTACATGCGGAACTGGTTGGCGCTGGCGAGCGTGTCGGCCTCGAACGAACCCTGGAGGTCGGGCGTGCCCGGCAGGTTGAAGGCGCCCATGTCGGCGTTGGTGGTCACGCCCACGCTGGCCGAATACGCCATGGCCTCGGCCGTGCCACGTGTCCGGTCCTCGAACGTCTGCACGGCCCGCAGCGCGTTGAGCGCCGCCATCGACGGCGCGTTGGCCGCGATCTGGCCGGTGTCGCTCACCGCGACGCCCTTCGACGCGAAGAAGGCGCGGCCGGGCGTGTTGGTGGCGGCCGGTCCCGTGAAGCCCTGGAACACCAGCACGGGATGGTTCGCCGTGGCGGCGTCGAGCTCGGCGAGGGTCGGCAGCCGCTTCTCCGAGAACTGCACCGGATTCCATCCGCCCATCGACGTGATGAACTGACCGGCGGGCACCTTCTGCGCCCGCGTGCGGAGGACCGCCTGCACGTCGGCAATCGAGGTCGCGCTCTCGAGCGGCGTGTGGTGGCCGGGCCGGATGCCCAGGAGGACGATGTGATTGTGGTTGTCGATGATGCCCGGCACCACGGTGCGGCCGTTCAGGTTGATCGTGCGCGTGCAGGCGCTCAGGCGCTGGCCGCCGCGCGGGCCGACGGCGGTGAACCGGCCGTCCTGGATGGTGACCTCGCGAACGGTCCGCCCGCGGGCGTCCATCGTCACGATGTTGCCGTTGGTCAGGCGGAGATCGCGCGAGCCCACGCACGGGTCCGTGGCGGTCTGGCCGGAAAGCGTGGGGGCGAGGAAGGCCGCGCCGAAGGCGGCGAATCCGAGCGCTCCCAGGAATGCCGCGAAGCGTGTGCTCATGGAGACAGATTGTAGGCGGAGTAGGCGGAGTGGGCGGAGTGGCGGAGTAAACTGACCGGCCATGAAAGCACTGCTGGTTACTCTCGCGTTTCTGGCGGTCGCGACGAGCCTGTCCGCGCAGAGTCCGCCAGCCAAACCGCCGCTGCCCGACATGCAGGCGGTGGCCGCGGCGCTGGGCGTCACCTGCGAGTATTGCCACGCGCCGCGCGGCGAGGCGCCGAAGCTGACGGCGAACGGGAAACCGCGGCTCGACGTCGGACGCGAGATGATCGCCATGACGGCGTCGCTCAACGCCACGGTCCAGGCGGCGGCGGGAAAGACCGTTCGAGAAGCGGCGGCGGTCACGTGCGCCACCTGTCACCGGGGCGTCGCGATTCCCCGGCCGCTCACCGACATTCTGCTCTTGACCAGCGTGCGCGAAGGCGCCGCCACCGCCGTCACGCAGTATCGCGACCTGCGAAGCCAGTACTACGGGCGCGGCACCTACGACTTCGGGGAGGAGACGCTGCTCGCCGTGGCGCGCCGCCTCGCAAACGCGCGGCCGGAAGTGGCCATCCCGCTCGCCGAGCTGAACCTCGAGTTCTTTCCCAGGTCGGTGAACTCGCTCGTCGTGAAGGCCATCGCGCAAGGCGGGCGCGACGACGAGGGCGCCGTCGCCACACTGAAGAAGGCGCTGGAGATCGAGCCCGAGAACGGCGAGATCAAGGGGCGGTTGTATCAGATCGAGGAAATGCTCGCGCGTCGAAAGAGGCTCGCGAGCCCGAACTGACGATCTTCAGGGGCGATGATGAGTAGGGTCGGCGTTCGGCTCGTCTTGCTCCTGGCGATTGGCGCCACGATCGGCTGCGACCGTGTGACCAAGCACGTTGCCGCCACCACGCTCTCTGAAGCACCGAGTCGATCATTCCTGGCCGATACGTTTCGTCTCGAGTACGCGGAGAATACCGGCGCCTTCTTGAGTCTCGGTTCAGACTGGCCACCTGCGGTCCGAACCGTCGTCTTCGGCGTTGGGAACGCGTCCCTCTTAGTGGCTTTGGCGGTATTCGCCGTGCGGGGGCGCTGGCGTGGACGGGCTCTCCTCGGCGTGGCTCTGTTCGTCGCTGGTGGCGCCTCCAATCTCCTGGATCGGATCACTTATGGAATGGTGATCGATTTCATGAGCGTGGGGATCGGCTCTCTGCGCACAGGAATTTTCAACGTCGCCGATATGGCCATCATGCTCGGCGCCGGCATGCTCGTGCTCGAAGGCTATCGAGCCGCGCCGCGCCCGCGTCCGGGCCGAGAGAGCGGCGGCAGGTAGGAACCGGTTCCCGCGGGAGGCGCCGGTGCCGCTTCGACCTTGTGCCGCAGCGTGCCGATGCCGTCGATCGTCGCCGTGATCTCGTCGCCCGCGACGAGCCACACCTGCTCGCCACGCACCGACGTGCCCATGCCGACGCCGCCCGAGGTCCCGGCGCCGATGACGTCGCCCGGCATCAGCGTGACGAGCGACGAGGCGTACTCGATCACTTCGCCGACCGAATGGATCATGTCGGAGGCATCGGCCTGCTGCCGCTGGTCGGCGCCGACGAGCAGCGTCTGCTTCAGCTTTGCCATCGGGTCGCCGTAGAACTCCTTCGGGACGATGAAGGGGCCCATCGGCCCGAACGTGTCCTGACCCTTCATGACGAACCAGTCGACCCCGGCGGAAAAGCCGCCGGGCGGGCGGCCGCCGCGGTCCGAGATGTCGAGCATCACGGTGTAGCCGAAGATGTGGTCCTGCGCCCGCGGCGCGGGAACGTAACGGGCCGGCTTGCCGATGATCGTCGCCAGCTCCACTTCCCAGTCGAGCTCGGTCCGGCCGTACGGAATCAGGATCGTCTCACCAGTTCCGATCACCGACGACGGTGCCTTCAGGAACATGTAAGGGACGCCTCGATTGGCCTTCCGCTCGGCGATTGCCTTCGCGCGCTGCTCGGCCGGGGCGTTCTCGGCGATGTGGCTGTAGAAATTGACCGCGGTGTTCATGATCATCCGCGGGCGCGGAATCGGGGCGAGCGTGCGCACCTGCGCCAGCTCGCGGACGTACGGCGGCCGCGTACCGGTCAGCGCGTTGCTCTGCGCGATCTCGTTCACGATGGCGTAGAGGCGCCCCTTCAGGCCGCTCTCGTAGTCGGCGATCAGGTCCACCATGTCGGCAGGCATCGGCCGGCGCGGGAACTTCTTCGTGCTCTCCATCGCGGCGTTCGCCGCCGCGAGATCGACGACGAAGCGATCGCGCAGCACGAGGCCGACCGACCGGGAGGTGCCGGCCTGGAAGGTCCCGAGCTTGAACGGCTCCGTGCTCTTGGCAGCCGTGCCCACCTGCCCGTACGCGACGAGCGGGTACCCCAAAAGGGCGATCAGACCGCAGACGACTGCGCGTGCCATGTGTCCTCCGTTCGAATGAACCGGCCCCCTTTTTGCGCCAGGGTCGCCGGAAAGTCAACTCATGCATCCAGGCTGGACGTTCTCCGGGTCCGGCCGACGCCCGCCCGGAGGGCGGGCCATTGGATACTGCCTCTAGCGCGGCGGAGCCTGTCCGCTTGCTTGCCGATCCAAGGCGGAGCCGCGCTAGACTTTCCACCATGCTCCACGAGCCCCGACGCCGGGAGTTTCTGCGGGCGCTGTCGGCGGGCGCCGTCGCGCTGGCCGGCTCGCCGCTGTTCGCCGGCGCCGACACGGTTTCGGAGGTCACGCGCCTGGCCAGCGGGGTGTCGCTCGTTCGCGGACCCGGCGGCGGCAACATCGTGGTGGCCGAGGCCGCCGATGCGCTGCTGCTCGTCAACGGCGACCAGCGGGCCACGGGCCAGCCCGTCCTCGACCAGATTCGCGCGCGCTTCGGTGGCCGGCCGGTGACGATGCTCGTCAATACCGACTGGCATCCCGCGCACAGCGGGCTGAACGAGCCGCTGCGGAAGGCGGGTGCGACCGTCGTGGCGCACGAATACACGAAGCAGTATCTGCAGCGCGCCGGTCTCAAGGCGGGGCTCCCGACCAGGACCTTCTACACCACCGAGACGCTGACGTTCGGGGGGCAGACCGTCGAGTGCCAGCACCTCGGACAGGCGCATACCGACGGCGACATCTCCGTCTTCTTCCGCGGCGCCAATGTGCTCGCCGCCGGCGACCTGCTGTGCCCCGGGCGGTACCCCATCCCCGACGTCGCCTCCGGCGGGTGGCTGGGCGGCATGGTCACGGCTACCAAGACGCTGCTCGACCTCGTCAACGAGCAGACGCAGGTCGTGCCGGGCACGGGCGCCGTGCAGACGCGCGCGGCGCTCGACGCGCAGCACCGGATGCTCGCCGCCGTGCGCGAGAAGTTCGTGAAGATGATGCGGCAGGGGATGAGCGCCGACGACATGCTGGCCGGAGGCATCACGCAGGAGTTCGACGCGCAGTGGGGCGATCCGAAGGAGTTCATCCACGCCGCGTACAAGGGCATGTGGCTGCACGTGCGTGAACTGGGCGGAATCGTGTGAGAGTGCAGGCGAAGCACATCGTCGTGGGGCTGGTGGGGTGCGCTGCGGCGTGCGTCGCCGCGATGGCGTCGGTGCGCGCGATGCCCCAACGTGACGCGGCACCGGCCGCGACGGCGGCACGGCCGGCGCCGGCCGTGCCAGGCGCGCCGTCCCGGGCGCTGGTCGACACCTACTGCGTCGGGTGTCACAACGCGCGCGCGAAAGTCGGCGGCCTCGCCCTCGACGGGGTGGACCTGTCGCGCCCCGCCGAGCACGCCGAGGTCTGGGAGAAGGCGATTCGCAAGCTGCGCGGCGGGCTGATGCCGCCGCCCGGAGGGAAGCGTCCGGCCGCCGCGGATGTCGAGGCGTTCGTGACCTCGCTCGAGCGCGCGCTCGATGCGGCCGCCGATGCGCATCCCGATCCGGGCCGCGTGCCGCTGCATCGGCTCAACCGCGCGGAGTACGCCAACGCCATCGACGATCTGCTTGGCGTGCAGGTTGACGCCGCGGCGCTGCTGCCGAAGGACGACGAGGCCGACGGCTTCGACAACGTGGCGAGCGTGCTCACCGTCTCGCCATCGTTTCTCGACCAGTACATCTCGGCGGCGCGAGCCGTGACACTGCGCGCCCTCGGCGCGCCGGCGCCGCGCCCGGGAAGCGTCACCTACCGGCCGGCCGCGGATCAGAGCGCGCGTGTCGACGGGCTGCCGCTCGGCACGCGCGGCGGCCTGCTGGCCGAACACGCGTTCCCCGCCGACGGCGATTACACGCTGCACATCGGCGGCCTCGCCATCGCCGGCTACGTGCGCGGCATGGAGTATCGCCACACCCTGATCGTCACCGTCGACGGGAAGAAGGTGTTCGAGAACCAGCTGGGCGGCGAGGACGACATCCGCGCCATCGACCAGCAGCAGGCCAGCGCCGTGGCGGCGATCAACGGCCGCTTCCAGAACATCCCGGTGAAAGTCACCGCCGGCCCGCACAAAGTCGGCGTGGCCTTCGTGGCCCGGACCTTTGCCGAGTCGGACGACGTGCTGCACGCCTTCCGGCCCGGCGCCGGCGAGGACCGCGTGCCGCGCATCGCCAGCGTCGAGATTCGCGGGCCGTTCACGCCGACCGGCATGAGCGACACCCCGAGCCGTCGCCGCGTGCTCGTGTGCCGGCCGGCGACCGCGGCGGACGAAGCGCCGTGCGCCACCCGGATCCTGTCGTCGATGGCGCGCCGTGCTTTCAGGCGGCCGGTGACCGCGGCGGATCTCGAGGCGCCGATGGCGTTCTACCGGCAGGGGCGCGCGGAAGGGGACTTCGAGGCCGGCATCCGGGCGGCGTTGCCGGCCATTCTCGCGAGCCCCAAGTTCCTGTATCGCGCCGAGCGCGCTCCGGCCGGCACCGCGGCCGGCACCGTGCACCGCATCACCGGCCCCGACCTCGCGTCACGGCTCTCGTTCTTCCTCACGGCCCGGCCTCCGGACGACGAGCTGTTGGCGCTGGCCGAACAGGGCCGCCTGACCGAGGCGCCGATCGTCGAGGCGCAGACACGGCGGCTGCTCGCCGGCCCGCGGTCGGCCTCGCTCGTCACCCAGTTTGCCGCGCAGTGGCTGAAGCTGCGGGCGCTCGACGACATCGATCCCGACGCCGTGCTGTTCCCGAACTTCGACGACGCCCTGCGCGAGGCGTTCGAGCGCGAGATCGAGCTGTTCGTGGGCGCGATCTTCCGTGAGGATCGGAGCGTGCTCGATCTGCTCCGCGCCGACTTCACCTACGTCAACGAACGCCTGGCGCTGCACTACGGGTTCCCCGGGGTGCGCGGCGAGCGCTTCCGCCGCGTGACGCTGGCCGACGGCGCGCGCTGGGGCCTGCTGGGCAAGGGCGGTGTGCTGATGGCCACCTCCTACGCCAACCGCACCGCGCCGGTGCTTCGCGGCGCGTGGATCCTCGAGAATATCCTGGGGACGCCGCCGGCGGCGCCGCCGCCCGACGTCGAGGGCTTCCAGGAGAACAAGGACGGGGAGAAGGCGCTGACCGTGCGCGAGATCATGGCGAAGCACCGGCGCAACCCGTCGTGTGCGTCGTGCCACGCGGTGATGGACCCGCTCGGCCTGGCGCTGGAGAACTTCGACGCCATCGGCGAGTGGCGCACCAAGGACCGGCAGGCGCTGGAGGCGATCGACGCGACGGGCCAGCTCGTGGACGGCACGCCGGTAAACGGTCCCGCGGACCTGCGCCGTGCGCTCCTGCGGCGGCCCGAGCAGTTCGTGCAGACGCTCACGGAGCGGCTCATGACCTACGCGCTCGGCCGCAGCGTCGAGGCGCACGACATGCCGGCGGTGCGGAAAGTCGTCCGCGACGCCGCCCGCGACAACTATCGGTTCTCGGCGCTCGTGCTCGGGATCGTCCGCAGCGCTCCGTTTCAGATGCGAAAGGCCGGGTAGGACGGAAAGCACGCTGGAGACACGCCATGTTCATCACGAAGAAGTACCTCTCCCGTCGCACGTTCCTCCGCGGAGCCGGTGTTGCCGTCGGCCTGCCGCTGCTCGATGCGATGGTGCCGTCGCTGACGGCGCTGGCGCAGACGGCGGCCGCTCCGAAGCCGAGGCTCGGGTTCCTCTACCTGCCGCACGGCGCGATCATGGAGCACTGGACCCCGGCCACCGAGGGCGCGGGGTTCGAGATGACGCCGATCCTCAAGCCGCTCGAGCCGTTCAGGTCGCAGCTGACGATCGTCAGCGGGCTCGAGAACAAGCCGGCGATCGCGCCGCCGGTGCATGCCCTCAATCCCGGGACGTGGCTCAGCTGCGTCACGCCGCGCCCGACCCAGGAGCCGCACGGCGGCGTCACGGTGGACCAGATCGCCGCGGCGCACATCGGTCAGGACACGCCGCTCCCGTCGCTGGAGATTGCCACCGAAGGCCGTGGCGGCAGCGGCGCCTGCGACCGGAGCTTCGGCTGCAGCTACGGCGCCACGATCTCGTTCCGCACGCCGACCACTCCGCTGCCGATGGAGGCGGATCCGCGCCGGCTGTTCGAGCGGCTGTTCGGCCGCGGCGACACGCCGCAAGAGCGCCAGGCGATCTCGAAGCAGTACTCGAGCATCCTCGACCTGGTGACGCGCGAAGCCGCCGACCTGCAGAAGACGCTCGACGCCGCGGATCGCTCGCGCGTGGGCGACTACCTCGAGAGCGTGCGCGAGATCGAGCGCCGGGTGCAGAAGATGGAGGCGCAGGATCTCTCCAGCCTCGATCTGCCCGACGTGCCCGTGGGCACCACGTTCGACCAGCGCCTGAACCTGATGTTCGACATGGTGGCGCTGGCCTATCAGGCCAACCTGACGCGCGTCTTCAGCTTCATGATGGCGGGCGAGGGCAGCAACGTCACCTACAACCACATCGGCGTGTCGGACGCCTTCCACCCGCTGTCGCATCACCAGAACGACAAGGCGCGGAAGGATCGGCTGGTGCGCATCCAGACCTATCACACGCAGGCGTTCGCCAAGTTCCTGGCCAAGCTGCAGGCGATGCCCGACGGTGACGGGTCGATGCTCGACCACTCAATCATGCTCTACGGCAGCAACATGTCGAACAGCAACGCTCACGACGAGTTCCCGCTGCCGACGCTGCTGGTGGGCCGCGCCAACGGCCGGATCAAGGGCGGCCAGCACCTGAGGTATCCGGACAAGACGCCGCTCGCCAACCTGCTGCTGACCGTCCTCGAGCGCGCCGGCATTCCCGAGAAGACGCTCGGCAACAGCAGCGGCGTGATGTCCGAGGTCTGACATGCGGGTCTTCGCGGCGTTCGCGCTCGTGGTGGTGTCGCTGGCGATGGCCCCGGCGGCGGTGGCCCAGGATGCCGACGGGACGACGCCGCTGCACTGGGCCGCGCACGAGAACGATCTCTCCGCCGTCCAGCGATTGATCAAACAGGGCGCCAACGTCAACGCGAAGAACGACTACGGCGCGACGCCGATGTCCGAGGCGGCGGTCACCGGCAACGCCGCCCTCCTCGAGGCGCTGCTCAAGGCCGGCGCGGACGCCGAGTCGCCCAACGCCGACGGGCAGACGGCGTTGATGGTGGTCGCCCGGACCGGCAATGTCGAGGCGGCCCGCGTGCTCATCGCGCGCGGCGCCAACGTCAACGCCGTGGAAAAGTGGCGTGGGCAGACGGCGTTGATGTGGGCCGTCGCGCAGGGGCAGCCGGCCATGGTCCGTGAGCTGATTGCCCGCGGCGCCCAGGTCAACACGCGCTCGACGGTGAACAGTTGGAGCCGTCAGGTCACGGCGGAGCCGCGGGCGATCTATCGTCCCGCGGGCGGGCTGACGCCGCTCCTCTTCGCCGCTCGCGAAGGCTGTGTCGCCTGCGCGGCGGCGCTCATCGAGGGCGGTGCCGATCTGGAACTTGCAGACCCCGAAGGGATCAGCCCGCTGCTGATGGCCGTGATCAACACGCGGTGGGACCTGGCGATGCTGCTCCTCGGCAAGGGGGCCGATGCGAACACCTGGGACTATTGGGGCCGCTCGGCGCTCTACGCCGCGGTCGATCTCAACACCATCCCGCGTGGCGGCCGTCCCGATCGGCCATCGCTCGACGAGACCACGCCGCTCGAGGTCGTCGCGCGGCTGCTCGCGGCCGGCGCCAACGCGAACGCCCGCCTCAAGCTGCCGCCGCCGTTCCGCAACGTCGGGAACGACCGCGGCCTCGACGGGCTGCTGACCACCGGCACCACGCCGCTGCTGCGCGCCGCCAAGGCGCTCGACGCCCCGGCCGTCCGGCTGCTGCTGCGGCACGGCGCCGATATCTCACTGACGAACAGCCGCGGCATCACGCCGCTGATGGCGGCCGCCGGCATGGGCTCGGTGGATGCCGATACCCGCGGCTTCTACCTCAGTGACGACACCCAGAAGCGGGCGATCGACTCGCTGACGCTGCTGCTCGAGGCGGGCGGCGACGTCAACGCCAAGGACCCGCGCGGCCTGACCCCCCTGCACGAGGCGTCGCGGTGGGGCTGGAACGACGTCGTGCGGTTCCTCGTCGCCAAGGGAGCCGACCTGAATGCCAAGGACGCCAAAGGCCTCACGCCGATCGACTCCGCGATGGGGCGTGCCGGCGGCAACAGCCGCGGCGGCGCGCGCATCGACGTCCACGAAGACACCGCGGCGCTGCTGAAGCAGCTCGCCAGCCGCTGACGTAGCGGTCGGCCTTCCGCCTTCGCCAAGGCTACAGCGGACTACCGTAGCTTTAGCGGAGGTGGTCAGGCCGACCGGCGGCAGGGCGGGCTGAAGCCCGCCCTCTACGTACAGAAAAACGGCCGGCGATATTCTGCCGGCCGTCGGTGTCTTCATGGGCCGCCTGAAGGCGGCCCCTACTACACAGGAATCTTCGCCTTGTTCGCGGCCACCCACTGATCGAAGTTCATCAGCGCCGGGTTGAGCTGACGCGCCACGTCGATGTTGCGGTTGGCGTTGAACGGACCCTCGAAGTCCCGGTAGACCTGAAACATGTTGCCCATCTCGTCGGCGCCGGGGAAGCCGAAGCCGCGGTAGACGTTGGCGTCCACGGCGTTGTACTTCACCGGACCGATGCCCAGGTGCTTGGTGAGCTTCTGGCCCATCTCCTCGACCGAGATGAACTCGCCGGCAATGCCCACGGTCTTGCCGATGTACTGGTTGCCCGCCTTGAAGACGCCGTACGCGGTCTTGCCGATGTCTTCGACGGCGATGCCCGCCATCTTGGCGGTGCCGAGCGGGAAGGTCCACTCGTACTGACCGGCGTCGTTCTTCTTCGGCGCCAGCCCGAACATGTAGAGGTTGTCCCAGTAGAACGACGAGCGCAGGAACGTGGTGGGCAGGCCCGCGAAGTACGCGTCGGCTTCGGCCTTGGCGTCGAAGTGCGGCACGCGGTACTTCTCCTGCAGCATCGGCATGCGCGTGTCGCCGGCCGGCATCCACTGACGCGTGTCTTCGAGCGTCGACCAGATCACGTGCTGCACGCCGGCGGCCTTGGCGGCCTCGGCCACGTTCTTGGCCTGGTCCTTTTCCTTCTGGGCCGAGAAGTGCTCCCAGAAGTTGGTCACGGCGAACACGCCGTGCGCGCCGGCGAACGCCTTCTTCAGGCTTTCGACGTCGTCCATGTCGGCGGCCACGACCTCGGCCCCGGCGGCCTTGAGCGCCTGCGCCTTGTCCTTGCTCGGGTCGCGGGTCACGGCCCGGCACGAGTAGCCACCCGCCGCGTCCGCCAGGATCGCGCGGCAGAGCCCGCCGCCCTGGGCGCCCGTCGATCCGAGAACTGCAATCACTTTTGCCATTTCAATTCCTCGCTTACTTGCCCGCGATTTCCTTGCGGACGATGTTGGCGCCCTCGGTGAGCGCATTGAGCTTCATCTTGGCCACCATGCGCGCCAGCGGCTTCATGCCGCAGTCCGTGCTGAGCGTGATCTTGTCGACGGGCACGTGCTTGGTGACCTTGCGGATGCGCTCGGCGATCTTCTCCGGCTTCTCGATCGCATTGGTGCGAATGTCGAGCACGCCGATCTGAACGCCCTGGTTGGCCGGGAGATTCTTCAGGAATTCCACGTCGTCCATCTCGCGGTTGGCGTAGTCGAGGACGAACTCGTCGATGCCGGCGGCGCCGAACAGGTGCGGCAGCACCGTCCGGTAGCCCTGGGGATAGCTGGCGCTCAGGATGTCGTTGCCCCACGCGTTGCCGAAGCAGAAATGCCAGCCGATCTTGGCGTCCACGCCGTCGCAGCAGATCTCGGTGACTTCACGCACCCACTTGAAGTCGTTGGTGTCGTTCGTGAAGAGGCCCAGCCAGGGGCCCAGGTCCTCGAACTGCAGGTACTTCGCACCCGCCTTCACGAGGTCCTTCATCTCCTTGTTGAAGATGGGCGCCAGGGCGTAGCTGAGCTCCTTGGCGTTCTTGTAGTGGTTGAAGTAGCAGTGCCAAGCCAGGTTGGCCGGGCCGGCGCCCACCGACACCTTCACGGGCACCTTCGAGTGCGCCTGCGCGATCTTGTAGAGGTCGACGAGCCGGATGGGACCGTGGCTGACGGGGCCGCTGTTGATGACGCCGCCCCAGTCGTCCATGATCGTGTGGATCTGGCCGGCCTCGGCATTCACATAAGAGGGGTGCGGCTCGCGCGATGCCTCGAAGCCGCCGATGCGCTCGTACATGTACCAGCAGAACGAGCCGATGACGCCGACGTAATCGTCGTACCACATGTTGCCGTCGGTCACGATGTCGAGACCCGCCTCTACCTGGTCTCGGATGACCGTTGCCACCGCGTCGGTGTAGGCCTCTTCGTGCTGGACTTCCTTGAATGCGACCCGGATGTCGCGGCCGAGCAGCTGCTGCTTGAACCAGTGCGGCCTCGGATACGACCCGACCATGGTCGTCGGGAGGATCTTGTCTACAACCTTCTTTGTTGCCATGTAGTCCTCTGCAGATAGGCGTGTCGATGTGGCGGCAGATGCCCGGGCATCACTGGACGCCCAGACAGAAGAGGCCAGGCCAGCAGCGCGCGGCCCGGCTACCGCAGCCGCTAATTATTCCTTACTAGCGTCCGCGCGATCCAGTGGTGGAAGCGCTGGAACCATGAGTCAAGCCGTGTTGTATAGTCTTGGCGCTCCGAGCCGGTGCTCGGCCAGCGTCCACTTTCAGGAGGTGAAGCCCATGGGCTTCTTCACACGTCGCGCGACCCTGCTGTCGATGTTCGTGCCGGTAGCGGTCGCGCTTGCGGGTTGCAGCCAGCCGGCCTCGACACCGGCTCCGGCGGCTCCCGCCGCGCCTGCGGCACCCGCGATGTCGCCCGTCGAACGCGGCAGGTTGCTCGTGGCCGGCGGCGGCTGCCACGACTGCCACACGCCCAAGAAAATCGGCCCGAACGGGCCCGAGGCGGATCTCGACCGGTCACTGTCGGGCCACCCGGAAAAGGTGGGTCCGGTGGCGAAGTTCGTGGATGCCAAAGGCAGCCCGTACTCGACCCACACCACCGACGACCTCACGGCCTGGAGCGGTGCGTGGGGCGTGTCGTACGCGGCCAACCTGACGCCGGACGAGACCACCGGCATCGGCCTCTGGTCCGAAGACTCGTTCGTGAAGGCAATCAAAGTCGGGAAGCACATGGGCGCCGGGCGTCCGGTCCTGCCCCCGATGCCCTGGTTCTGGTACAACCAGCTGCCGGACGACGATCTGAAGGCGATCTATGCGTACTTGAAATCGCTCCCGGCGATTGCCAACAAGGTGCCGGCGCCCACCGGTCCTGACGGAAAGCCTCTGACGTAGAGCATCGCAGGCCTTGGACCTTAGGCCTTGGACCTTGGGGCTGGTTGGCCCAAGGCCCAAGGTCCAAGGCGAAGGTCGTCGTCTCCTCAATCAACTCGCGCAATAACCGCTATTCGTAGCACCGCCGTCTTGTGGCGGTGTGTCCCCGATGGCACAATGCGCGCTCCACGCCTGGAGACGCATCCGGATGCACCATTTCGGCAGCTTCGACGACAGCGCGCTCGTGCCGCATGGCGTGTACGCGGGCCACGGCGAGGGCTACCGGCAGGCGGCGCTGATCGGCCCGCACACCGGTTCGGTCCACACCGGGTTGAGCGTGGCGGAACTCGAGGCCGGCGGCGTGCTGGCCCCGCACGTCCACTCGTTCGAAGAAGGTTTCTACGTCCTCGAGGGTGAGGCGATTGTGGCGATCGGCGACTCCGCCGTGCGGCTGTGCGCCGGGGACTATGGCGCGCTGAAGGTTGGCACCGTGCACGGGTGGCGCAACGCCGGCAACAGCCGCCTGCGCTGGCTGCAGATGCAGGCGCCGCAGCCCAAGCCCGGCGGCGCCGAGCGCGACACGTTCTTTCCGAAGGGCGGCCTGGTGCCCGAGCGCGCGTCGCCGCCGACCGAGGGTGCGCCGCCAGCCGGCGCGATCCTCGGGCGCTTCGACGCCTCGAACATTCCACCGGTCCACGAACGCCAGAACGTGCTCAAGGGGCTCGAGGGCGTGTTCCTGAAGTGGCTGATCGACGAGAACGTCGGGGCCGCGCACCACCGCCTGCTGTTCATCGAATACCAGCCGGGCGTCGGCATCGGCCTCCACGACCACACGTTCGAGGAGGGCTACTTCATCCTCAGCGGCGAGGTGGAGGCCACGATGGACGGCAATGTCTACCGGGCCAAGCCGGGCAACGTGCTGTGGACGGGCGTGGGCTGCGTGCACGCGTTCCGCAACGTCAGCGCGGCGCCGGTGCTGTGGCTCGAAACGTTTGCTCCGCAGCCGCCGAAGGAAAACGCGTTCCGCTTCATGGCGGAATGGGAGATCAAGGCGCGGGAGTTGGAGGGGTAGGGATGACGACGACACAGGCAGCGAGCCGCACCCGTCCGTATACGGGCGCCGAGTACCTCGAAAGCCTTCGCGACGGTCGCGAGATCTGGATCTACGGCGAGAAGGTCAAGGACGTCACGACGCATCCGGCGTTCCGCAACACGGTCCGCATGCTGGCGCGTCTCTACGACGCACTGCACGACCCGGCAAAGAAGGACGTGCTGACCACGCCGACCGACACGGGAACCGGCGGCTTCACCCACAAGTTCTACAAGGCGACCCGCAACGCGGAGGAACTGGTGGCCGCGCGTGACGCCATCGCCGAGTGGGCGCGGCTGACCTACGGGTGGGTGGGCCGCAGCCCCGACTACAAGGCGGCCTTCCTGGCCACGCTCGGCGCCAACGCCGACTACTACGCGCCGTTCGCCGACAACGCCCGGCGCTGGTACAAGAAGGTCAACGACGAGGTGTCGTTCGTCAACCACGCCATCGTCAACCCGCCGGTCGATCGCGACAAGCCGCTCGACGAGGTGAAAGACGTCTACATGCACGTGGTGGACGAGAAGGACAACGGCCTGGTCGTCAGCGGCGCCAAGGTGGTGGCCACCACCTCGAGCCTCACGCATTACAACTTCATCGCCAACAACGGCGCGCTGCCCATCAAGACGAAGCCGTTCGCGTTCGTCTGCATGGTGCCGACCGGCGCCCCCGGCGTGAAGCTGCTGTGCCGCCCGTCGTACGAAATGATGTCGGCCGTCATGGGCACGCCGTTCGACTATCCGCTGTCGAGCCGCATGGACGAGAACGACTCGATCCTGATCTTCGACAAGGTGTTCGTGCCCTACGAGGACGTGTTCGCCTACGGCGACATCGAGAAGGTGAACAACTTCTTCCCGCGCTCCGGCTTCCTGCCGCGCTTCATGTTCCAGGGCTGCACGCGCCTGGCGGTGAAGCTCGACTTCCTCGCCGGCTTGCTGTTGAAGGCGGTGGAGGCCACCGGCGCCAAGGACTTCCGCGGCGTGCAGGCACAAGTGGGCGAAGTACTGGCGTGGCGCAACT
>Ga0209486_10000090_pt1 | contig 43909 bp, 37 predicted proteins | sample NCCompost_FD_187518 | JGI IMG/M metagenome (GOLD analysis project Ga0209486, IMG submission 187518) | Agricultural soil microbial communities from Utah to study Nitrogen management - NC Compost (SPAdes) (version 2) | ecosystem: Environmental > Terrestrial > Soil > Agricultural land | place...
CCTCCCAGCCTCATCGGCCTATTCGCCATCGCAAAGTTGCGCCGTGGATGAATTCCGTCGATGAAGCGAATCACCGATAGCGCCCGGCCATAGATTTTAAGGATCCGCGGCCTTTGCTTCTCGCGTAAATCGCTCACCTATCCCGCCCTCGCCAAGCTTTGAGCGTATTTCGTATCGGCCGAGTCTTGTACCGGTTTCAGCGGTCACTATGTAGGACCAACTCGCGGAGCATGCCACCAATTCTAGCTGTGTTCGCTTCAGCCTTCGCCGAGCTTCGACTGAATCTGGTAATGCCCGAGCTGTCTCCCTTTTGCGAGTGTCATTTATTCTCGTCGCTGATCACGATGGCATCGCCCGAGGCTACCGGTTGTCTTTCAACAGCACCACGTCGAACGCGGGACGCCCGCGCGCGAGGACGAGAGTCTTGCCGTCGCGTGACCAAGCGTGGCGGTAGATGTAATCCGACTTGAAGTCCGTGAGCTTGCGCGGTTCGCCTCCCGCGGCGAGCTGGAGCCAGATATTCGAGGGGTCGGGCGGGGTGCCGATGTAACTCAAGTGGCGGCCGTCGGGCGTCCAGCGCACACGCTGATACTGGAAGCCGGGGAAGTCGAACTGCCTTACGGGACGCCCCCCGGAGGCGGGGATGATTCCGTAGTGATCCTTCATTTGTTCGTCGAGGAAGTAGCAGCCGATCCACTGCGCATCCGGCGAGTACGAAGCCTCGAACGTGGGGTAATCCGTGAGCCGGACCGGGTCGCCGCCATCGACAGAAATTTTCCAGAGCAATTCGCGCTTGTCTGACACCGACCAGGCGGAGTAAATCACCCAGCGGCCGTCCGGCGAGATGTGCGGCGCGTAGTCGGCCGTCGCCGCAAGCTGGACAGGGTTGCCGCCGTCAATGTCCATTCGCCAGAGGCGCATGCGGGCAGCCCCGTCCGGCCTGTTCGAGCGGAAGACGACGTAACGCCCATCGGGCGACACGGCCGGGTCACTGTCGAAGTGCGTGTCTGAAGTAAGCCGTCGCCGTCCAGTTCCGTCCGAGTTCATGACCCAGAGGTCGAACTGGCCTCCCTCGAACGACGAAAAGACGACGCGGCCATCCGGCGCTAAGTCAAAGCCGTAGAAGCCCTCCTGATTGGGCTCGGCCGACGTGATGAGCGCGGGGCGGCTCGTGTCGCCGCTCGCGGGGATGATCTCGATGCGCGAGAGGCGCTGTTGCGTGACGGTGAGGAGCGTGCGCCCGTCCGCCGTCACGCCGAGGCTCGTCTCGTCGCGCCCCTGCACATCGTTCGTGATGCGGCTCGCCTCTCCCGACGGGTAGGAGACGCGCCAGACCTGCGCCCCCGCCTCGTCCGTGCGCTCCGTGGCGATGAGGGCGATGGCGGTGCCGTCGGGCATCCAGACGACGCGCCCCGCGTCAACCCACCTCTTCGCGCTGAGTTCCCTCATCGCCCCGCTCTCGGCGTCGATCCCCAGCAGCCTCATCGAGGTCACGCCGTCCACGGACATGATGGCGGCGGCGGTGGCGATTGTTTTGCCGTCGGGAGACCACGCCGGCCCCGCTTCCGGGAACCATCCATCCCCGTCCAGCGTGGCGACGGCACGCACGCCCGTGCCGTCCACGTTCGCCACAAAGATGCTGGACCCCAACTGGCTCTGGTAGCGCATGAAGGCGAGCTTTCGCCCGTCCGGCGAGACGGCGGCGGCGCTGTCGCAGACGTCGATTATTTTCTTCGGTATGCCGCCCACGGACGAAACCTGACAGAGCGATGTATCCCTCGTCCGGTCGGTGAAGCGGTAGTAGACGAAGTTGCCGTCAGGCGAAAACGAAGTGTCCTTGAGGACGTTCCCCTTGGTAGGCGGGACGATTGGGATTGTGTTTCCTGTCGCCGTCTGCCTGACGAAGAGGCCCCGGCTGCCGTCGTCCTCCATCTCCAGATAGACGACGTATTTGCCATCCGGCGAGATGCTCGCCTCCAACGCTCGGCCGCTGGTAGTGATGCGGCTGACCGTAAAGTTTTGGAAGATCGGATTGTCGGTCTTCTCGCCACCCGCCAATTTGTAAAGAGCGAAACCACCGCCGGCAACGAGCGATATGAGCGCGACCAGCGCGACGACAACTGCCACCTTATGTTGTCGGATTCCCGTCAGGAGGTATTCAGCGCTCGACGCATGCGTCTGAGATATCTGACGGTGAGAGGTTAACGAACCCACTAATGTACTACCTGAGGGCGAAGCACCAATGTCAGACGCCGACGACGCCGACGTAGTATCGATGCCGGTCGACTGCAATTCACGCCGCACTTCCTTTAACTCAATCGCGACGTCTTTGATCGTTTGATAGCGCTCTTCTCTGTCTTTCGCGAGACACCGTCGCACTATTCGTTGCAGATCCGCCGGGGCGGCCGGATTGAGGTCGCGAACCGATGGCGCCGCTTCGCGAATAATCTTATTAAGCGAGTCGATGACGTCTGTTCCTTCGAAAGGCCTGCGGCCCGTCACCGCTTCAAACAAGATGCAGCCAAACGAGAAGATGTCGGAACGATGATCGATCTCGCGCACACGCCCCTGCGCCTGTTCCGGCGACATGTACCCGACGGTTCCCATCACCATGCCCGGCTGGGAGTGTTGCGAGAGGATGGCTGTAGCTACTTCACTGCTGCTTGAGGAAACTTGTGGCGGATCGATTAACTTCGCCAAACCAAAGTCGAGAATCTTCGCGTGACCTTCATGAGAGACCATGATGTTATCCGGCTTCAAATCGCGGTGAACAATTCCGGCGGCGTGCGCCTTCGCGAGTCCTTCCGCAACGTGTTGCAGATAACGAAGAAGCTTTGGTAATTGTGTCTGCCCTTCATGAACCAATTGCCGCAGCGTAAAGCCGTCGATGAATTCCATCGCGATGAAGCTCGTTCCCTCGCTCTCGTCAACTTCGTAGATGTGCGCGATGTTCGGATGATTCAGCGCGGCCGCGGCTTTTGCTTCTTGCGTGAAGCGCCGCATTCGATCCTGATTGCTCGCGAGTTCTGCCGGCAGAACCTTCAGCGCGACCTTGCGATCGAGCTTCGTGTCTGCGCCAGATACACCTTGCCCATGCCGCCCTCGCCAATCTTCGAGCGTATTTCGTATCGGCCGAGTCTCGTACCGGTTTCAGCGGTCACTATGTAGGACCAACTCGCGGAGCATGCCACCAATTCTAGCTGTGTTCGCTTCAGTACGCGAGTTTTTGTAACTATCAAAAACAAGGATTGCTCGTGAACTTGTGAGAGGACGTAGACAGGTGATTCCAATGATCAAGATTTCATTCCCTGTGGTTTTACCAAGGCTTCACCGGCTTCACGTTTATTGAATATAGGTAATGATGAGGAACTCGCACCCGCTTTCGATGAACGAATTTTAAGGACGTTGGAGACGGCAACACTAAGTCTGTGGCGAGAAAGATCCAATCTTTCTTCTCGAAGTATATTTTCCTATTTGGGATACAGGTATTGTGGTTGTGGGAGCTTGGTTGGGGAGGCGGCCAATGCGTTGCGCAAACTGACCAAATTAAATTACACCGGCGCGGAGCGGAGTCAACGTGCGAAGCTATTTCGAAACCTCATGTTCGCGTATTGTTCGCGCGATGTAATTCTTCACATGTTTTGGCTATCTGTGAGTTGTTGAATGGATGGTGGCCAGGGACGGAATCGAACCGCCGACGCCGGCCTTTTCAGGGCCGCGCTCTACCAACTGAGCTACCTGGCCAGAGGGAGCAAAAAGAGGCGTAGTATAGGTACTCGCGCAAATGCCTGTCAACTTGAGGACCGACGCGATTTGTAACGGACGTGTGGCGGCGTTTTTGTCGGATCCGTCACAAAAAGTCGTTGACTGATTCCTTGCGGGGTGTATAATTCGGGACGTTGCGGGTGGCGCTGATGCCCAAACGTCAGCTAGGTTCAAAAGACGGCCATCCAATTCAAAATTGATAGTGCCCGCCAGTGCCAGCTCGGCCGCCGATCGCGCCCCCCGCAGTCGCTACCTTCGAGCTGGCACAGCTATTTTCAGGCCCTTTTAACCAGCTCTTTCGCTTCCGCATTCGCATTTTTCACAGTTTCAGCTTCATCGATCGTTAACAGCTTCCGGTCTCGCATGACGAGCTGCCCGTCGATTACCACCGTATCGACGTCGCTCGCAAGGGTCGAGTAAACAAGCGAGGAAACAAGCTCGGCCGCCGGTGTCGCATGCAAACCGCCCATGCGGATGACCGCCACGTCCGCCCGCTTGCCCGCCTCCAAACTTCCTAGTTCCGAATCGAGCCCCATCGCCCGCGCCCCGTCGATCGTCGCCATCCGCAGCACTCGGCGCGCGGTCAACACTTCAGGACCGTGCATCGCCTTCTGCAACAGCGCAGCCGTACGCATTTCAGTAAACATATCGAGCCGGTTGTTACACGCCGCACCATCAGCGCCGAGCGATACTGAAATGTTACGGTCCAACAGTTTTGCAACAGGCGCGATGCCGGACCCGAGCTTCAGGTTTGAAGACGGACAGTGTACGACGTTGGTCCTGGTTCGCTCGAGCGTGTCGATCTCGTCGTCACTGAGATGGATACAATGGGCCAACGCTACGTGCGATCCGGTCAGGCCCAGACTATCGAGATAGTTAACGTTTCGCAAACCAGTTTCACTTTCAACCATCGCGCATTCCGTCGTGTTTTCGGAAGCATGGCTGTGGACCATCACGTTACGCTCACGCGCCAAACGTGCGACTTTCTCCAACAACTCGCGAGTGCAACTCACCGCGAATCGCGGCGCGAAACAGTACCGAATGCGACCATCATCTTTACCGTGCCACGACTCGAGCAAGGCAATCGACTCATCGATCGACGCAGCCGTCTGTTCATGCAAGGCGTCAGGAACTTCATCGCCTTTGTCCATCATGCATTTGCCAACCGTAGCGCGGAACCCCGTCTCGTGGACAACTTTGAAAACCTCACTCGTGTGATTGACCGTCTCCATCGTCAGTGCGCACGTCGTTCCGCCTTTAATGAGTTCGGCGATGCCAAGTCGCGCTGAGGCAGTGATGGAACTAGCGGAGTGCGCCGCCTCCATCGGCCACACGCGTTTCTTCAACCAGTCGATTAGCGAGAGGTCGTCAGCGGCGCCGCGAAAGATTGTTTGGCATAGGTGAATGTGGGTCTGGATAAAACCGGGTATGACTGCGCAGCCGTCAGCGTCAAGAACAACATCCGCTGCGCGTCCGCGCGCGCCAACGTCGGCAATCTTGCCGTCAACAATCAACAGCTCGCCCTGAACGATGGACTTGGCGGGGTCCATCGTCGCTTCCATCGTCAGCAGCGAGCCGTTTTTTATGAGTATCGAAGCCACGGATGACACGATTTTACACGTGTCAGTTTACTTCTTCTCAGCAGCCGTCGCAGCTTTCGCGTCAACTTCGCGAACCGGGAGGCCGAGCTTAAGTTTGACTTCCCTTTCGATCCGCTTCAGCACTTCCGGATTGTCCTTCAACAACTGCTTGGCGTTCTCGCGGCCCTGGCCCAGCCGCTCGCCTTTGTACGAGAACCAGGCGCCACTCTTCTCCACCACTCGTTGCGTGGTTGCGAGATCGAGCAAGTCGCCCTCGCGGGAAATGCCTTCGCCGTACATGATGTCAAACTCGCACTCGCGAAACGGCGGCGCGACTTTGTTCTTTGCGACCTTAACTTTCGTGCGATTACCCACCACACGATCGCCGTCTTTGATGGCGCCGATTCGGCGAATGTCGAGTCGCAGCGACGAGTAAAACTTAAGCGCGCGGCCACCGGTAGTGGTCTCGGGATTGCCGAACATGACCCCGATCTTCTCGCGGATCTGGTTGATGAAGATAAAGCAGGTATTTGACTGGGCGACGATGGCCGTCAGCTTGCGCAGGGCCTGTGACATCAATCGCGCCTGCAAACCTGGCAGTGAGTCACCCATTTCACCATCGAGCTCAGCGCGCGGAACGAGGGCGGCAACAGAGTCGATCACGATCACGTCGACGCCATTGGAACGAACGAGGGCTTCGGCGATCTCGAGCGCCTGTTCGCCGGAGTCAGGTTGAGAGATGAGAAGCTGATCGATGTCTACGCCGAGCTTTCCCGCGTAGTCGGCATCCATAGCGTGCTCGGCATCGATGTAAGCCGCGACGCCGCCCGCTTTCTGCGCTTCGGCAACGATGTGCAGGGCCAGAGTGGTTTTGCCTGAACTTTCAGGACCATAGATTTCGACGATGCGCCCGCGGGGAACGCCGCCGACGCCGACGGCCGCATCGAGACTGAGCGACGTTGTGGAGATCGCCGGAATGTCTGAAACGTCGCGTTCGCCCAACCGCATAATCGATCCCTTGCCAAACTTTTTTTCAATATTTGCCAATGCGGCTTCAATTGCCTTGCCGCGGTCCGCGCTTAATCGGTCATCTGCCATGGCATACATCTCTTTCTTTGCTCCTCTTCTCAAGCTGCATATGCTGGTCCTCCCTCGAAGGGCGAAAATATAGCACATCCAAAGCGAGAATGGAACAGTGTTTCACACTTGCAACAAGCTTTTATTTACCAGAGGGTGAGGTTCGGAAAAACGACCCGTCGCAGCCCTCTCTGCGACAACGTGAGATTGTGCGCGCCAGAATAGCACAAATCTCATTGATTCAGTGCTCGCGTAAATTCTCCGATCTTTTGTGCCAGGTCGGGAGCGTTTGTAAGCCGCTCCATCTCAGCGACGATCGCCGAACCGACGACCACGGCATCAGCGTATCGTTGCACGTCCCTCACCTGCTCGACTGTCGAGATGCCAAAGCCAACCGCGATCGCAAGCGACGTGAACTCCCGCATACGCTTCACCAGTTTTTCTGCTTCCGCACTTACTTTCTCGCGCGTTCCGGTCACACCCGCTCGCGAGATGGCGTAGACAAATCCGCTTGCGTGTTCCGCGACGAGCTTCAAGCGTTCGTCGGTGGAAGTCGGCGCTACGAGGAAGATCATATCCAGATCGTTAGCGCGTAATTCCGATTCGATTTCACCCGATTCTTCCGGCGTTAGATCGGTGACTAAGACGCCGTCGATGCCTGAGGCTTTCGCTGATTGCGCCAGCCGCGTGATACCAAACTGAAGCAACGGATTGAAGTAACTGAAGAGAATGATCGGCGTGTCGATATGTTGGCGTGCTCGGGCGACCATTTGGAGCAGGTCATCCAAACCGAAACTGTTTTTGAGCGCCCGTTCGGAAGCGCGTTGAATCACGGGGCCATCGGCCATTGGGTCACTGAACGGTACACCTAGCTCGATGACGGTCGCGCCGCCGCGGTCCAATTCGATCAGGATTTGCTCGGTAGTTTTGAGGTTGGGATCGCCTGCGGTGATGAACGGGATGAAGCCTTTTCTGCGTTGCTCTTTGAGACTAGTGAACGCTTCCTGGATACGGCCCACTATTTATGCTCCAACTGTCCGCGCACTGAATCAACGTCTTTATCGCCGCGACCGGAAAGATTTACCACGAGAATCTCATCGCGTTTCATCGCGCCTGCCTTTTTAATCGCGTAGGCAACTGCGTGAGCCGATTCGAGCGCAGGAATAATCCCTTCGAGTTTCGACAACAGTTGAAACGCCACGAGCGCCTCGTCATCCGAAACCGAATCGTATTCGACGCGCCCTTCGTCGTGTAGAAACGCGTGTTCCGGTCCAATGGATGGATAGTCAAGGCCGGCGGAAATCGAATGAGTCGAAGCGACTTGGCCGTGCTTGTCCTGCAAAACATAGCTCATCGTCCCCTGGAGCACACCCGGACGGCCACCGCCACCGGCGTTGAATCGCGCAGCATGTTGGCCCAGTTCCGACCCGGAGCCTCCCGCTTCGACTCCAATCATCTTCACGGACGAATCGGCAAGAAAGGGATGAAACAACCCAATCGAGTTTGACCCGCCACCGACACACGCGATCAATATGTCCGGCAACCGGCCTTCGTGTTCCACGATCTGCGCACGCGCCTCGCTACCGATCACACTTTGAAAATCGCGCACCATCAGCGGGTAAGGATGTGGACCAAGCGCGCTGCCCAGCAGGTAATAAGTGTCGCCAACATTGGTGACCCAGTCGCGCAGCGCTTCGTTGATCGCGTCTTTCAGCGTGCGCGATCCAGCGTTCACTTCGCGCACTTCCGCGCCGAGCAATTGCATGCGAAAGACGTTTAACGCCTGGCGTCGCATGTCTTCGGCGCCCATGTAAACAACGCACTTCAAACCAAACAGCGCGCAGACGGTCGCTGTCGCAACACCGTGCTGGCCCGCGCCCGTTTCTGCGATGATGCGCTGTTTGTTCATCCGCCGCGCGAGCAAAACCTGGCCGAGTGTGTTGTTGATCTTGTGTGCGCCGGTGTGCAGCAGATCTTCGCGTTTGAAATAGATCTTCGCGCCGCCGCTGTATTCCGTCAGCCGGGCAGCGTAGAACAGCGGTGTCGGACGGCCGGCGTAGTTCTGTAAGAGGTTTTGAAGTTCTGACTGAAACGACTCATCGTCGCGGCTGGCGACATAAGCCGCCGTCAATTCTTCCAGCGGCGCCATCAACGTTTCGGGAACGAAGCGTCCGCCATACTTTCCCCAATGGCCAAGTGAGTCGGGTTGTGGAATCGGCGAGGTCATCTTTTTGTACTTGGTGCTTTGTGCTTAGAACTTGGGTGCTTTGTCTTTCTCACCGATCTCTGCGCATCGCTGCGTTCTCCGCGTTAATCGCAACCGTACGAATTTATTAACGCAGAGTCGCAGAGAAACGCGGAGATCTCAAACGCCGGGCAGTTTCTCCTGAAGTGGTGGCGCAACCGATACTCGATCTCGGCCTGAATTCTTCGACACGTAAAGCGCGCGGTCGCTCGCGGAATACAGTGTTCGTTCCGTCGTGGCGTTCTCCGGACAACCGGCCACTCCAATACTGACCGTCACAGTGCCCACGCCTTCGAACCGCTTCGTACTCAGCACCGCACGCAGACGATTCGCTGCCGCAGCGGCCTTCTCGAGATCCACGCCCGCGAGTAATAAACCAAACTCTTCACCGCCGAGACGCGCCGCGGTATCGTTGTCGCGCGAAACTTCCTTCAATGTTTGCGCGATCTGTCGAATCACGACATCACCGGCCGGATGACCAAAGCGATCGTTGATCGATTTCAGATGATCGATGTCGAGCATCAACAACGCACACGGGATACGATAGCGACGCCACCGTTCCACCTCGCGCGCAAGCGCCACGCGAAAGCGACGACGATTTGCGAGGCCCGTTAAAGCATCGAGGTCGGCGTCGGCGCGCAGTTGATCGATCTTCTGTCGCAACAGCACCAACTGGTGTGTGCGCTCGATCAGCAGTTCGATTTCGGCCGGAAACTCAAAATAGTCGAAAGCACCGTTTTGTAACGCAGCACGCCGGGCCGAAAGCGTCGATTGTTCCGACCCGACCAGCACGAGCGGAATACCGTCATCCGATTGGGCCAACATCTTGCCGAGCTCACGCATTCGGAGGCCGCGTGCTTTGATGTCGGCGACGACGAGATGCGGGCGCGATCGCTGCAAGGACACGAGTGCGGCGGTTCCGTTCGACACACCGACAACGTCGATGCCTTTCTCGGCGATCGCGTCGATGAACTGCGACTGATCGTCGTCGGTAATCAGGAGTACACGGCCACGCGACCGGTCACCCGCTTTTGGTTTGTGTTTCGTTTCTGCCCGCGCAGTCATAATCAGACCCGGAGAGGTCGACAATTCAAACAAACTTGTTCGGGGAGGACAATCTGATAGTTTCTGACCTTGGGGCAAGGACAAGGATACTCTGCGACTGTGGGGCAGCGTCAAGGTTTAACACTCCGTATCGCCCTCACGAAGGCGCGCATGCGTTCGTGGCTCTTTTTACCGGGTGTTTCTTCGAGAGCGCTGCACGCGTCGACGGCGAAAGGATCCACGGAATTGATTGCATCTTCAATATTTTCGATGCCGAGTCCCCCGGCAAGATACAGTTTTGGTATCGCGCGCCGCGCCTCTATCGCAATCGACCAATCGAAGACGCGGCCAGTGCCGCCGCGCAAAGCATGGTGCTTAGCATCGAGCAGGATCGCGTCGACGTCGTAATCCAGCGCACTCCGCATGTCGAAATCGGCACCCGCGGCGAGAGCCTTGATGACGTAACGATTCTCGATAGCACGGCAATAGTCGGGCGATTCGTCACCGTGTAGTTGGATTGCAGTTACGGATGCGCGGCGGGCTAGATCTTCCACCCATTGTGGCGATCGTTCGTTAACGAAGACGCCGACCGTCAGGATTGTTGTCGGGAGACGACTGACTATCTCGCGAGCGACGTCAGGAGCGACATAGCGCGGGCTCGGTTTGTAGAAGTTGAAGCCCAGCGCGTCCGCGCCTGCGTCAACTGCCGCAAGCGCGTCGTCGAGATTAGTGATGCCGCAAATCTTGACGAAGGTCATGGCGTGCTCATTAGATCGCGGAGGGCAGCTCCGGGGTTTTGTGAACGCATCAGCGATTCGCCGATTAAGAAGCCGTGATAGCCGGCGTCGCGGAGTCGCGCGAGATCGGTTGAATTGTTTAAGCCGCTTTCGCTGATGAGCACTGTGCCCGGTGGTGCTCCCTTCGCCAGCGACAGAGATGTTTCGAGTGACACTTCGAACGTATGCAGGTTGCGGTTGTTGACACCGATCAGATTGGCGCCACATGCGATTGCGCGTTGCATTTCTTCACTCGTGTGAACTTCGATCAGCGCATCCATGCCCAGTTTGTCTTCTACAAGTTTTCTTAGAGAAACCAATTGGTTGTCGTCGAGCGCGGCCACTATTAGCAAAACTGCATCCGCGCCGGCCGCTGCCGATTCATAAATTTGATATTCATCAAAAATGAAGTCTTTGCGTAGCGCCGGTAGGTCCACGAATTTTTTCACTTGTCGCAAGTCGTCGAGCGAACCAGAGAAATAATCTTCTTCCGTAAGTACGGAGATCGCAGCCGCGCCACCCGCTTCGTAGCTTCTCGCTAGCTGTTCTAAATCTGCGTCGGCACGAATCACACCTTTAGAAGGCGAGCGACGCTTGAACTCCGCGATAATGTTGATGCGGTCACTAAGCAACGCCTGGCGCAATCTGTGCGGATTTGAACGTCTCTCAAAGTCGCCGAGCGGGGCGTTGCGTTTCGCCGCGGCGAGTCGTTGCCGCTTCCGTTCAATAATCTCCGAAAGAAAGCTCATCAATTCGTCGCTTCAATCAGCATTCGCAACTTCGACTCAGCGGCGCCGCTGTCGATCGCCTTCGCTGCCAGCCCCGCGCCGTCGCGAAGTTCTCGCGCACTGCCACCCAACATCAACGCTGCCGCGGCAGTCATGATCACCAGTGCACGTGCCTCATCCTGGCGCGATCCATCGAGCACGCCGCGTACGATGCGCGCGTTCGCCTCCGTGTCGCCACCGCGTAAGTGATCGAGTGCGGCCGTTTCGAAACCAAAGTCACCGGGTGCGATCTCAAACGTCCTGACCTGTCCGTCATGTGCTTCCGCTACGTGCGTCTTCCCTGCGAGAGTGATCTCATCCAAACCGTCTTCACCATGTACCACCCAGGCGCGCTGGGTGCCGAGCGCTGCGAGCACACTCGCCATTCGCTCCGCCAGATCCTTGCGAAACACGCCTACGATCTGTCGCGGCGCGCCCGCTGGATTGCTCAATGGTCCAAGCAGGTTGAACGTGGTGTGTATGCCTAACTGCCGTCGGATGCCCGCGACCCTCGCGGTTGCTCCGTGATATAGCGGCGCGAACATGAAACAAATCCCGATCTCGTTGAGCGATGACTCAGATACCGACGGTATTGCCGAAACGTTCACGCCCAATGCCGTCAGCAGATCCGCACTGCCTGACTTGCTGCTCGCAGCGCGGTTGCCATGTTTTGCGACGGGCAGTCCCGCGCCCGCGATCACAAACGCCGCGGCCGTGGAGATGTTGAAAGTCTTAGCGGGACTCGAACCCGTCCCCGCCGTATCGATGAAACACGAGTGTCTCGAGTTCACGCGCACAGCTCGCGATCGCAACCCCTGGACCAACCCGGTCAACTCTTCAACCGTCTCACCTTTCGCCGCGAGAGCCACGAGGGCCGCGGCGATCTGCGCATCAGTCGCCTCTGGATCGAGCAGCGCGTCGAGTAATTGTCCCGCTTCTTCGCGGTTCAAATCCTCGCGGCGCACCAGACGCGATAAGAACTCCGTTAATCGGTGGTTCGACATTGCGAGTGTGAGTCAGAGCTTTAGAAAGTTACCGAGCAGTTGTTTGCCTTGCGGGGTCAGAATCGATTCAGGATGAAACTGCACGCCTTCGATTTTCCACTCGCGATGACGCAGTCCCATGATCACACCGTCGCCCGTCGACGCGGAAACTTCGAGACATTTCGGCAGCGACTCTTTTTCCACAATCAACGAATGATACCGGCCGGCTACAAAAGAATCGCCCAACCCGGCAAATATTGTGCGGCCATCGTGTTTCACTTCCGACGCCTTTCCGTGCATCAACTCCGGCGCGCGCACCACACGGCCGCCAAATGCCTGACCAATCGCCTGATGGCCCAGGCAAACACCCAGTAGCGGAATCTTTCCCGCGAAACGATCGATCACTTCGAGCGAGACTCCGGCATCGTCCGGCGTGCCTGGTCCGGGTGAAATCACGATTCGTTCCGGACGCAAACCCGACTCAATCTCGTCGAGCGTAACTTGATTGTTGCGACGCACCTCGACCGTCTGGCCCAGCTCACCGAGGTACTGGACCAGGTTGTAAGTAAACGAATCGTAGTTGTCGATTACGAGCAACATCTATCTCGCCCCCTGCAAAAGCGCGGCAACTTTTTCGCGCTTATTCTTGATGGCCCAATCGCGCGCGGTCATGCCGTCGTTGTCTTTCAACGAAGGATCGGCGCCATGTTTGAGCAACCGGCGCGCGGCCTCTTCATTGCCAAAGACGGCGGCCCACATCAGCGGCGTCCCACCTTGCTTGTTCTTCAAATTCGGGTTTGCGTTTTTTGCGAGCAGCATATCGATGATTTCAACATTGCCGGTTTCGGCTGCGCCATGAAGCGCCACATCACCATCGTTGTCCTGCGCGTTCACGTCCGCGCCGAGATCCAACAGTCTTCGCACCGCATCCTTCTGATCGCGCCAGGCGTAACTAATTAACGCCGTCACGCCGTTCAAACCTCTCGCATTTGGATCGAGTTTCGGCTGATTCAAAAGTACGAGCTCAACTTCATCATAGCCGGCTTCGAGCGCGTGAAAGAGGGCCGTGTATCCTTGCTTGTCCTTGATGTTGACGTCGGCGCCACGCTGGAGCAGCAGATTCACAACTTCGAGATCGCCGCGCGCAGCCGCCGAGATCAACGTCGTACGACCGTCGGATTCGCTTTGCGCGTTTACATTGATACCACCCTCGATAAACGCAGTGATCGCCATCAAGTCACTCGCCCGGGCGGCCGCGTGGAAACTCTTCTCGTCAAACTCGTACCCACGCAGTTTTAGTAACTGCTGCGCTGCTTCCGGCCGTGCTTTGCGGTCGGGCAGCTCGCCCGTGCACGCTTCAAAAACAAGCGTTAAGAGAATCATCAACAACGTTCCGCGATGCTTTTTTATTTCTTGCATGCACTCACAACCGCGCGATTAATCTTCACTGGCTTCTCCGGTTTTTCTCCTTCGACAGGCGCCCCGTTGATCGCGTCCGCCACTTCCATCCCCTTCGTGACCGTGCCAAACGCAGCAAACTTGCTGTCGAGATGCGCGCCTGGCCCAACGAGGATGAAGAAGTGAGTCGTCGCGCTATTCGGTTCATCACCACGCGCCATCGACACGATGCCACGAACATGTTTGATAATTCCGGGTTCATCCGGCAGCCGACGCGACATTCTTTTCGCCGTTTCAGAGTGCCATTTTTCGCCTGTCGAAAGGTTTCCACCCTGAATGACAAAGCCCTTTACAACGCGGCTGAACGTCGTGGTATCGAGTAAACCCGTCGCCGAAAGATTCAGAAAGTTTCGGACGGACTCCGGAGCGACTTCCGGCATCATCGCGATCTCGATCGCGCCAACTTCGGTTTCGAGAGTCACGCATTGCGCCGCCATTTTCTCGACTGAAGCACCATCGAAAGGTTCGGCAACGACTTCGGTCGCGGCATCGCGCGCATTAGCCTTTTTCGCCGGCTCTTGCTCTTGCGCCACGAATAGACAAGCCACGGATAAAAACAGAATTAATAATTTCACAAACCCTTCTCCGCCATTTCAATTGCGCGAAACATCGCACGCGCTTTGTTCACCGTTTCCGCATACTCGTGCTCGGGAACGGAATCGGCCACGATACCCGCTCCGGCCTGGACCATCGCCTGTCCTTCGCGCAAAACGATCGTTCGGATGGCGATGCATGAATCGAGATTGTCAGCGTAGTCCATGTATAACACCGAGCCGGCGTAGATTCCACGACGATCCGGTTCGAGCTCGCGAATGATCTCCATCGCCCGAATCTTCGGCGCGCCGGTGACCGTACCTGCGGGAAAACACGCCGCGAGGGCGTCGAAGCGATCGAGATCGTCTCGCAGGCGCGACCGCAAACTCGTTTCCAGGTGCTGAACGTGCGAGTACTTTTCAACCGACATCAGATCTTCAACCTTCACGGAACCATAGTCGGAGACACGGCCCAGATCGTTGCGGCCAAGATCGACGAGCATCATGTGTTCCGCGACTTCCTTCTCGTCCGACTTCAAATCCTCGCTCAACATCCAGTCTTCCGTTTCAGTAGCGCCGCGCTTTCGCGTGCCCGCTATCGGACGATAGTCGAGTCGTTGACCGTGACACCGGACGAGCATCTCGGGTGACGCACCGATTACTGTTTCCTCTCCGACACGCAGGAAAAACATGTATGGCGACGGGTTGATGGCCCGCAGCGCGCGGTAGATCTGAAGAGGTTCGCCGTGAAAGTTTGCCGAGAACCGCTGCGAGAGTACGGCCTGGTAACAATCGCCCGCGGCGATGTGATCCTTGACGCGCCGCACGCCGTCTTCGAAAGCGCGGCGCGGCCAGTTTGACTGCAACGTAAAGTTTGGTCCACCGTGGTGGTGCGGTTGTTCTTTCGTCGGCCGTGCGTCAGGTTCGAAGATCTGTCGTTCGATTTCCCGCGTGCGCGCAACTGCGGCGTCGTAGAGTTCACGCAGCCGCTCGTGGCTGCCGCCTGCTTCCTCGGTGAAGACGATCGAGACAATCTCGAGCCGTTGTTTGACGCGATCGAAAGCGATCACCGTGCGAAAGAACATCCAGAGCGCGTCGGTTGGACCAGTCAACGGTTGGGTCGCGTCGTTTCTCAGCGCCGGTTCAAACCACTGAGCCGCGTCGTAGGAAAGATAACCAACGGCGCCGCCCGCGAATGGGACCAGTCCCGGTCGACGAGCGAGTGACTTGCCGCGGAAGTAATCGCGCACCCATTCTGTCGCGACGCCTGGATACGATTCCGTTTGCCCGTTCTTTTCTACAAACGTTTGCATCCCCTGCCCGCGAACGATCATCTCCGGATCCGCGCCGAGAAACGAATAGCGCGCGATTCGTTCGCCGCCCTCGACTGACTCGAGCAGAAAGGCATAACGCGAATCGCCTGCAAGGCGCATGAACGTTCCGACGGGCGTATGCAGATCGCCCAACACGGAACGCACGACAGGCACCACATTGCCCTGCCCCGCCTCGCGCTCAAACGCTTCGAAAGATGAAGGTTGCAGATCGAGCATGTCTTGTCTTACCGCAAACTGGCTTTCCGGTTCGGCTCTGCCTTCTGATGTGCGGCGGGGCTTTGCCCCGCCGAAAGCGGGACTTAACCAGCCACCTCACCCGGCGGGGCGAGCCCCGCCGCGACGCCAACTCAAGGCGGCGAAGCCGCTCCTTATGCACTTCCGACGGTGCGATTTGCGGATAACCAGTGGCCGCCGTCAACAACCAACACAGCGCCATTGATAAAACTTGCCGCATCGGAACAAAGAAACACAGCCGCCTTTTCGATATCAGCGATCTTTCCAAACCGGCCGAGCGGAACGGCCTTCTTTAGCCGCTCTTTGATCGGCTCCGGCACGAGACGCGTCATCCCTTCAGTGTCTTCGATTGGACCAGGCGCGACCGCGTTGACACGTATTCCAAATCGTCCCCACTCGACCGCGAGATTCCGCGTCAGCGCATCTACACCGGCTTTCGCCGCGGACACGTGAAGCTGCATCGGCGTGCCGAGATAATGAAGCGTCGCACTGATATTGAGTATCTGGCCGCGGTGTTCCTTCAGTTGATCAAACGCAGCCCGGCAAACGTTGAACGTGCCTTTGAGATCGATGTCGACAACCGTGCCGAACCCGTTCGGCGACAACTCTTCGGCCTTGACGAGAAAGTTTCCCGCCGCCCCGTTGATAACAATGTCGATCTTTCCAAGCTGCTCGACAGTGGCCCTAACCGCCTCCTCAACCGCTTCCGGTCGACGAACATCGGCCACAACTGCGAGCGCCTTTCCGCCGTTCTCATTGATCGCATCCGCAGCGGGTTGCAAGTGGTCCATGTTACGGCTGACCAACGCCACAGCAGCGCCGGCTTCGGCAAACGCGCGAGCAACGCCGCCCGTAATACCAGTCCCGCCGCCAGTCACAAACGCCACATGACCCTTCAATATTCCATCAGTAAAAATCGATTCGCTCATAAGTTTATCGCGTCTTCAAGTTTGAATTTTTGTTCGTACAGAGCCTTGCCAACGATAACACTATCGAGAAGCGGTTCGCGCGTGTCGCGCAGACGTCGAATATCGTCGAGACTGGAAACACCACCGGAAGCGGTGACGTGAACCTTCGCAGCGCGAGCAACGGCTACCGTCTGTTCGACGTTTGGTCCAGCAAGCATACCGTCACGCGCGATATCAGTGTAAATGATCCGTTCAACGCCATAACTGGCAACTCGTTGAGCAAGATCTACTGCAGAAATCCGTGTTTCTGACTCCCAGCCGCGTGTCATCACCATTCCGTCGCGTGCATCGATCCCAACACAGGTCCTTTCCGCAAACCGTGCTGCCAGCTTTTGTATGAGCTCGGGTGATTCGACAGCGATCGTACCGAGTACGATCCTCGACACACCTGCATCGCAAAGCTGCTCCACGTCGTCAATCGTCCGCACACCACCGCCGAATTCGATCGGCACATCAACAGCCGCAACGATCTGCTTCACGACGGCCCGGTTAGGCGACTGACCTCCCGTGAACGCACCGTCGAGATCGACCACATGAATCATCTGCGCCCCGGCCCGCGCAAACTGCTTCGCGACCTCAATGGGATTTTCGTCGTAAACCGTGACGTCCGTCTTGCGCCCCTGGACCAGCCGCACGCACGAGCCGTTTTTAAGATCGATTGCCGGAATAACGAGCATTATCGTGACACCAGCCGCATCACCTCAGCAAACAACAATCCGTTCGTGGCAATCGAGTTGCCGCCCGACGCCGTTCGCACTCCGGTCCAATCAGTAAACGTGCCGCCGGCCTCCTCCACGATTGGCAACAGCGCGGCGCAGTCCCATAGATTCATCACAGGATCCAGCATAATGTCGGCGCGACCCGTAGCGACAAGAACGTAGCCATAACAGTCTCCCCAGGTGCGACTCGTCTTCGCACGCTTTTGCAGCAAATCCGCCGCCTTACCGAATCCGTAACGCTCGCACGCGGAAAAGTCGGTCGACAACAGCAACGCGTCTTCCAGTCTTTTGGTTTGCGACACGCGCGCCGGTTCGCCATTCAAAAAACACCCGACGCCCTTTGCGGCGGAAACGAGTTCGTCCAACACCGGAATGTTGATAACCCCGGCTGTCATCTCGCCGTTTATCTCAACCCCAATCAGCACGCCATAAAACGGAACGCCATGAACGAAAGCAAACGTGCCGTCGATCGGATCTATGATCCACCGGCGCCCGGACCGTCCGTGCATCTCACCTTCTTCTTCGCCAAGAATGCCGTCGTCAGGAAAACGCGCGATGATCTCCCGTCGCATGTACGCCTCGGCTTCGCGATCGGCGATCGTCACGTAACTGCCGTCTGTTTTCGTAGTCGTCTCCGGCGTTTTGCGAAAGTATTTAAGCGTGATATCGCCAGCCCCGCGCGCGAGTTCGACTGCAAACGACAGCAGTTCTTCAATTTGGTTTTTCATTTTCGTCGCAGTACGAGTTCTTCACTAATCTGATCGAGACTGACGCCGCGCGCCACAAGCAAAACGAGCAGGTGGTAGATCAAGTCCGACACTTCACTCACCAACGGCTTCGTTTCCCCGTTCTTGGCCGCGATTATTGTTTCCGCTGACTCCTCGCCGACTTTTTTCAAAATCTTATCAATGCCTTGATCGAACAGGTAGGTCGTGTACGAACCCTCGGGACGTTCGCGTTCGCGGCTCTCAATCAGCTTGTAAAGCTGTGTGAGCACGCCAGCAAAATCTTCATGTTGCTTCAGATCGAAACACGACCTCGCGCCGGTATGACAAGCAGGACCGGCCGGTGTTACGAGAACGACGATCGCGTCGCCATCGCAATCGGCAACGAGATCAACAACCTGCTGAGTGTTACCCGACGTCTCGCCTTTGTGCCACAGTTCGTTCCGCGAGCGCGACCAGAACCACGTCTCACGCGTCTCGATCGTCCGCACAAGACTTTCGCGATTCATGTAAGCAAGCGTTAAAACTTCGCGCGTATTCGCGTCCTGCACGATCGCGGGTATCAGGCCCTGTCCGTCGAATTTTAGGTCATCGAATTTTAGTTCTGCTGGATTCATCTGACCTCTACACCACGCGATCGCAAGTAGTTTTTAACGTCCCCAATCGACAGATCCCCAAAGTGAAACAGCGACGCCGCCAACACCGCGCTCGCGCCCCCATCTACGAGCGCGTCGTAGAAGTGCTCGACTTTCCCCGCCCCTCCGGACGCGATGACTGGAATACGAACCGCATCGGAAACAGCTCGCGTCAACACAATGTCATAACCGTCGCGGGTGCCGTCGCAATCCATGCTCGTCAACAAAATTTCGCCGGCGCCGAGGTTCTGCGCACGCACGGCCCATTCAAGCGGATCGAGTCCGACGGCTCGCCGGCCACCGTGCGTAAACACTTCCCATCCGTCACCCGAAACCCTGCGACGTGCATCGATCGCCACGACGATACACTGGCTGCCAAACGTCTCCGCGCAGTCAGCGATCAGTCGCGGCTTCTCGATCGCCGCCGTGTTAAGCGTGATCTTGTCGGCGCCCGCGCGCAGTATTGCGCGAATGTCTTCAACCGATCGCAACCCACCACCGACCGTTAGAGGAATAAACACTTCATCTGCCACTCGCCGCACTAGATCCGAGACGATCTCGCGTTTGTCGGACGACGCGGTGATGTCCAGGAACGTCAACTCGTCGGCGCCTTCAGCGTCGTAACGCTTCCCCTGTTCCACCGGATCGCCCGCGTCAGTCAGCGAAACAAACCGAATCCCTTTGACCACACGGCCGTTGTCGACGTCGAGACACGGAATGATTCGCTTAGCTAACACAAAAGTTCTTCAGCATTCGCAAACCTACATGCTGGCTCTTTTCGGGATGAAACTGCACGCCACAGATATTGTCGCGCGCCACGACCGAAGCGTACTTCACACCATATTCAGTCTCTCCGACCGACAGATCCGCGTCACGAGGTTCGCAATAGAACGAGTGCACGAAATAACAGAACGACCCGTCAGCCACGCCTTCGAATAATCCGTGTTGCTGTTTTTGATGAATGCGGTTCCAACCAACCTGTGGCACCACCAGATCGTTTTCAAACCTCCGCACGCGCCCACGCAACAATCCAAGACCTTCCGTGGTTCCAAACTCATCAGACATTTCAAACAACATCTGCATACCGACACAGATCCCCAGCAACGGCGTGCCCGTTGCGGCGCGCTCCTGGACCACTGAATCAAAACCACGTTCACGCAAGCTCTTCATACACAAAGCAAACGCCCCTACACCCGGCAGCACCAACCGTTCCGCAGTCCGCAAGACCCGCTCATCATCACTTACCACCGCGTCGCAACCCATCGCCGCAAACGCCTTCTCGACGGAACGCAGGTTACCAACACCGTAATCGATAATCGCGACGCGACTCACAGCGATCCCTTCGTGCTCGGCACGCCACTAACGCGGCTGTTCAGCTCCACCGCTTGTCGCAACGCGCGCGCCGAAGCTTTAAACGTACCTTCAAGAATGTGATGCGTGTTGCGCCCGCGCAAACAGTCGATGTGCAGGTTGAACTTCGCGGTCTCGGAAAACGAACGCCAAAAATGTTCGGCCAGCTCGACCGAGAAGTTTCCGATCTTCTGTCGTTTCACCTGCACCTCGTAAACCAGATAGAAACGACCCGAAAGATCGATCACTGAACGACAGAGCGCTTCGTCCATCGGCACCACGGCTTCGCCATAACGATTGATTCCCTTCTTGTCGCCCAGCGCCTGGACCAACGCCTGGCCCAACGTGATGGCGATGTCCTCAACCGAATGATGATCGTCAATTTCGAGATCGCCTCTGCAGCTTACTTGCAGATCGAACAGGCCGTGCTTGGCAAACAGGTCGAGCATGTGCTCCAGAAACGGAACTCCGATCGTGACCTTCGATCGGCCGGTACCGTCCAGCGACAGCTTCACGCGAACATCGGTCTCCTTCGTCTTGCGACGAACGTCGGCTGAACGAGAATTCTGTGTCTTGTTATTCACCGCAGATCTCCCGCAATCCAGCTAGCAACTCGTCGCTTTCCTCCGGGCGCCCTACGCTGACGCGGAAATATTTCTTCAGCATCGGGTAGCCGCTAACGTCACGAACCAGAACATCGCGCAGCAACAACTCTTCAAACATCACCTTCGGCTCGATCTCCGTCTTAACGAGCATGAAGTTTCCTTTCGACGACACGGGCGTGAGGCCTTTGATCTCCGACAACTGCACAAAGAGTCGATAGCGTTCGTTGATGATGCGTTTCACGAGCGGACGCAGGTCGCTTTCGTATCTATCTATCGCCATCTCCGCCGCCATCTGCGAAAACGAATTGAGGTTGTAAGGCAACACGGCCTTGCGAATTTCACGCACGAGATCCGGCTCGGCCATCAAATAACCAACACGCAGAGCCGCTAGCGCCATGGCCTTTGAGAATGTGCGCAAAACGACGAGGTTGTCATGATTCTCCAACAGCGGCACGACGGAATGCTCCGCAAACTCGTGATACGCCTCATCGATCACAACCAAACCGCGCGCGATCCCGAGCAGTTTGACGAGATCCTGATCGTCGATGACACAGCCGCTTGGATTGTTGGGCGAGCAGATGATTGTGACATCGGGTTGCCGCTCTTCGACGACACTCAGCAGCAGGGCGCTGTTGTATTGCAGCGCGTTCGTCAACGAAATGCTTTCAACGTCGCCGCCGAGTACCGTCGCAACTTGCCTGTATAGCGCGAACGTCGGTTCGCAGATGAGCACACGTTTCTTTGGTCCAACGGTGACCATCAACACGGCCTGAATGAGCTCGTTTGAGCCGTTGCCTGCGATGATTTGATCCGCCCTGACATCGGCAAATTCAGCCAGGTTTTCATGCAAACTCGCGGGAATAAACTCCGGATATCGCGACCACCGCATCTCCTCAAACCGGTTCAGGATCTCCTGTCTGAGCGCGAGCGGCATGTCCCACGCATTCTCATTTTGATTGAGCTTCACCTGGGCGCGGTGCGGCGAAAGCGAATAGGCTCGCAGCCCGCGAACGGCAGGCTTGATGATGTGCAGACGATTTGTCATTTCACTGTTTGACCGGAAGTAGTTTCCCGCAAAGGCGCAAAGATGCAAAGGTGTTGGCCTGCGCTAATTTCAGGAGCCTTTTTTTGCGTCTTTGCGCCTTTGCGGGAAACCTGTCTTACTTCTAATTGAAGCGGATCTCGCGTGCGCGGCAAGTCCTTCGCACTCCGCAAGGACCGTGATCGAATGCGCTACTTTACTAAACGCTTCAGACGAATAGCACAACACGCTGGTGCGCTTCACAAAATCATAAACTCCCAACGCTGACGAGAAACGTGCGGTCCGTCCGGTGGGCAACACATGGTTTGGGCCGGCGAGATAATCGCCGGCAGCTTCCGGCGTGTGTCCCCCGAGAAAGATCGCGCCGGCGTGACGGATCTGCGACGCGATTGCTTCGTCGTCTTTGGTTACAAGTTGCAGATGTTCGGGCGCGATCCAGTTCGTGATTGCGCAGACTTCTTTCATCGTGTTAAGGACTACAAGCGCGCCGTAGTTTTTCAATGACGCTTCCGCAATCGCGCGGCGTGGCAGTAGCCGGATTTGACGTTGGACCTCCTGGTCCACCTCGCGTGCGAGTTCGTAGCTGGTCGTCATCAGGATCGCTGCTGCGTCTTCACCGTGTTCAGCCTGGGCCAACAGATCCGCAGCGACAAAATCGGCACGGGCCGTGTCGTCGGCGATGATGACCACTTCGCTTGGCCCCGCAATCGCATCGATACCGACGACTCCAAACACGAGTTTTTTCGCGGCGGCGACGTATTTGTTTCCCGGGCCGGTGATTTTATCGACGCGCGGGATGGTTTGCGTGCCGAAAGCGAGGGCCGCAATCGCTTGCGCGCCGCCAACGGCGTAAATTTCCGTGATGTTTAATTCACGCAATGCCGCGGCTACAGCGGGACACTCGAATAACGTGCGCGGCGGTGTAGTGACGACAATGCGCTCCACGCCTGCGACCTGCGCCGGGACAACGTTCATTACGACCGACGACGGATACGCGGCGGTGCCGCCGGGCACGTACAAGCCCACGCACTCCAAAGGTTCTATGCGCTGACCGAGACGAACCCCGTCAGCAGCCGTGAATTCCCATGATTTTTCAAGCTGGTGTTCGTGAAAAGCGCGAACGTTGTTGATGGCCTCGCGCAAGGCCGCTAGCACGCGCGTGTCAACTTTGTCCGCGGCAGCATTGAGCGTGTGTTCGTCGATCCGAAGGTCTGCCAGTTTCAGTTCGATACCATCAAATCGTGCAGCGTAATCGATCAACGCCTCGTCACCGCGAGCGCGCACGTCGTCAATGATCGTCGAAACTGTCTTCATCAACTCCGGATCAAACGCGACGGCGCGAGCTTCGAGACGCTTCAGCATCTCGTCGAGGAGATCGCGTTCGCTTTCACGAATGATCCGGATCACGGCTCTTCACTTCCTTTCAAAGGCTCGCCTCCGTTCAGCGCTCCGCGCAACGCGTTTACAAGCTGGCCCACGGCTTGCGCCTTCAACTGGTAACTCGCGCGATTCACTACCAACCGGCCTGTCGATTCTGCAATCTCGTCCATGACCGTCAGTCCGTTTTCACGCAGCGTTCTTCCTGTCTCAACCAGGTCAACAATTAGATCTGCCAGTCCGAGTGCCGGCGCTAGTTCCACCGATCCCGACAGCTTAATGATCTCGACCGGCATACCGCGCGATCCAAAGTGCGCCGCGGCGATCTGCGAATACTTTGTCGCCACGCGCAGCATCCCAACCGCTCGCGTCATCACCTCGGGATCTGCCGCCGCCACGACGATCCGGCAACGTGCAATACCGAGATCAAGCGGCAGCAACAGATCCGCCTCCGACTCGAGCAGCACGTCGCGCCCAACCATGCCGCAATCCGCAATTCCATGCTCAACGTAAACCGGCACATCGGCAGGTTTCACGAAAAGGAAACGGTACCTGCCAGTTTCGTCCGTGATTGCAAGCCGTCGCGAGTTTATCTCGTCGGTGCTCACTCGAATGCCCGCGCGCACTAGCAAATTGAGGGCGCCGTCCTGCATTCGGCCTTTTGCAATCGCGATCGTGATCATGACTTTTGCGAAATGCGGCGCCCGACCACCTCCGTGAGCGCATCCAAATTAAGCACAAAACCGATCGCCGGTTCCGCGCGTCCAAAGTTGCCGGTCAATCCATCGTACCGCCCGCCACGACCAACGCTCGCGCCGGCGCCGTGCACGAAGACCTTCAACGTAAGACCGGTGTAGTAGTCGAGGCTCGGCACGTCGCCGAGATCGATTTCGAAATCATTCTGCAAACCGCACGACTCGATTTCGGACCACAGGGCTTCAAGAGCATTCAATGCTGCGAGCGATCGATCGTTGTGAATCACTTCGCGCGCCGCTTGGAGTACATCGCGCTTACCGGTCAATTGTGCGAGTTGCGAAAATGCGCGACCGTCGTCCCCGGAATAATTTTGCAGAAAACGATTTAATTCGGCAGTTTCGCGCGTGTCGATCAGGCGGCGGAGTTGTTCTCGCGCGGGCGTGTCGAGCGCCAATTGCGCCGCAATCCCGTTGAAGATCTCGACGTGATTGATCGTAATGCAATAGTTAGATTGCAGGTCCAGTCGCGAGAGTATGTCCGCTGCCAGTCGCAAGACTTCGAGATCGGCGTTCACGCCATTGCTCCCAATCAATTCGCAACCGAGCTGCGTATTCTCGCGACGCCACTCCGCGTGCGACTGAGGGTGTTGTTTAAAAACAGGCGCTGCGTAGCAGAAACGCAGCGGACGCGGACGATCGATGAGTAATGTGGCGGCAATTCGGGCCACGGAAGAGGTCACGTCGGGACGCAACGCGAGTAAACGTCCATCGTTATCGGTAAACCGAAAGCCACGCTGCGCTTCCGCTTGGCCCATGCCTTGTTCGAACAGGTCGTAGTAATCAACCGACGGCGTGATCACCTCTTCATACGACCAGCTTTCGAACACGGACATCGCCGCGTCTTCAATCAGGCGGCGAAGCCGCGCTTCCGCCCCGATGTAGTAACGCATTCCGGCTGGAATTCGTGAAACCATGGCTACAAAAGTAAAAACCCGCCGCCAGCTTCGCGTTGGCAGCGGGTTCTGGAATCGTCTTTGCGCTGGTTCGAGTTTAGTTCAGCGCGTGCAACACGATCGCCGGCCCGCCACCGGTGTGGTGGTGATGCCAGTATCCATGATGGTGGCGACTTGTGCTGAACATTGCCCGGGCCTTATACCTGACGAGCCGGACTCCTGTCAATATCTACGTGCCCGGCACAAATGGCCGTGCCTGGACGATGTAAATCTGCCCCTTCATGTACGCCCATTCGATGTCCTGCTCCCGATTGCCGAAGACACGTTTGATTTCGAGGGTCGCACGAACCAGCCGGCGTATCACGTCGTCAGTCAACACGACGCGATCGCCTTCGATCGGAACTTCTTTAACGCCGCCTTTTTCGTCAAACGTCAACAGACTGTCTTCCGCCGACCGCGTCAGCACCTGAACCGCGTTCGTTCGCGGACGAAAGATGATCTGTTCCGCGATTCGTTGTCCTTCGACCACTTTGATTCCGAGCCCGCGTTTTGCGCTGATGTATATAGCCGCTCGATTTTCAGGGTCAAATGGGTCGGTGCTGATCATCACCCCACTGCTCTCGGAGTTAATTCCCTCTTGCAACAACACGGCCATGTAGATCTTCGAGTGGTCGACACCGGACCGCTCGCGCGCTTCGTAGGCTTCGAAGTTCCAGAGCGACGCCCACACCTTGCGGATGGCGTCGATCAACTCCTCGTCGCCGCGGACGTTTGGCACCGTCGTATACAATCCGGCGCCACTAAAGTTCGGCAGGTCTTCCGAGTTCGAAGAACTGCGCACAAACAATCCTTTGCCCGAGTATTCGCGTGCGACCTTTGTCAGCACCTTCTCACGCAGCGCCGGATCGAAATTCGCTTTCTCGATCCGTTCGCGTAATCCGACCAGCTTCCCGCGACGGTACGCCGGATCGTGAACGAACTTCTGGTCGTTGAGTAAACCAAAGATCACGTCGTCGAGTTGATTGTCCTTGATGAACTCGTCGTAATAGTGAAAAGGAATCGTGAACCCGTTCGGAACAACGATGCCGGGCAATTTGGCAAACATCACCTCGCCGAGATTCGCCGACTTGCCGCCAAACGCGATACTCGAACGGGCTCGTTGCTGATTCAGATCGAGCAGACGTGTCTCCGTCAAACTGGAACGCGGTTTCATCAGGTCGAGACGCTGCGACTGCCTGCGCTGGTACTCGCGCAACTGGTCCATGTCGGCGCGTTTAATCGCGTAGTTCTCGCGCAGCGTTTCAAACGAGACCCACCAGCCGTCGTATTGCTTCAGCAACTCCTTCGCATTCTTGATGTAGGCGTTGGGAATGCCCCAACCTTTCGCCAGCAGGTTGATGTGCGACAGTGGAGTCGATGGTTGTGAAGTAATAATGCCCGCGACCGGCGGAAGTTGAATCGGAACCTCGTCAAGCACGAGTATCTCGTTCGATCCGATCTCGACGTGATCGTCGAGCTTCGTAATGATGTGAATGCGCCCCAGTCCTTTGGCGATATTGAGCGCTTGGTACGCCTGCTCCTTCGCGATGTCACTTTGCAACACCCGCTGCACGCCTGTCAGTGTGCTCGATGCTTCCTCTTGACGCAGCGAATTAGGTTTAAAAGCGACCGGCATAAAGAAGGTTTTATTAATCACTTCGTAGGCCAGTTGGATCAAATCCGTGGTTACCAGATCGCCTTCCCAGAATTCGAACGTCCAGCGGCGTATCGGTGTTTGATAAGCAAGTGTGCCGAGAATGAAGCGCCGGTTCGGTTTCAAATAATTGTTGATGAAAAACTCGCGGCCGCGTTCGAGCGACAGATACGTGCCGTTAACGAAGTCCTTGTGAAAGCTGTAGCGCTTTTTGTTGACGTAGTAAATCTTGTTGTTGTCCTTGCGATCGATCACAAACATCACGTGCGGCAGGGCGTAAGGCGTGTTGGGATCGTATGTGACGGATACTTTGTCGAAATCGGCTTGGGATTTGATCGCCGGCAGAGATTTCTGGGCTACAGCAGGAACACAGATCAAAACCAATAGCAAAAGCAGGTGTAAAAGCTTCATAACTCGGATGCTGCCCTTTCAATCTGTGTTACGAGCTGGTCCACGTGGCGCTGTTCGGTGAGAAAACTATTGATGTTGACTCGCAGCACGCGTTTACCATGCAACACAGTAGTCGTGAGCCACACCTCACCATCGCGCTCAATTTTCTGTTGCAGTTGTTGCTGAACAAGATCCGACCCGGACTTGTGACGAAAACAACAGACTGCGGTCTCGACTTCGCCCACGCGTTCGAAATCGGGAAGCGAGTCGATCCTGCTTGCGAGATACTGGGTGAGATCGATCTGGCGTTCAACCGTGCTGGCGTAACCCTCACGGCCCATGAACTTAATCGCCATCCATAGTTTCAGTGAGTTAAAGCGACGCGTGCCCATTTGGCCGTAACGGAAGAAATCAAACTCGACGTCCGCACCGCCGCGGTCCTCGCTTAAGTACTCCGGCGTCATATCAAACGAATCGCGCAAGACACTTCCGCCTTCGCGCACCAGTACAGCACCGCACGAGAAAGGAACAAACATCCACTTGTGCGGATCGAACGTGATCGAATCGGCGACTTCGATGCTTTGAAGTTTTGCCTTGTGCTTCGGTGAGAAAGCGAGTGGTCCACCATACGCGGCGTCCACGTGATACCAGCAATTGTTCTCTCGAGCGAAGGCGGCGAGATCCTCGAGCGAGTCGATGACGCCGGTCGAAGTCGTGCCGGCGACGCCGACGATACAAACGGGCACGTGACCTTCGTCACGATCTCGCCCGATCTGTTCACGCAGAGCGTCAACACGAATGTGAAACCGATCGTCGGTCGGAATCTTTCGCAGACTCTGACGACCCATGCCGAGAATATCGACACTCTTATCGATCGAATAATGACATTGTTCGGACGCGTAAACCACGAGATCGCCGGAGACAGATCGCACGCCGAGATTCTTAATCGTCGCCGCGGCGTTATCTCGAGCGCACTTCAACGCGATCAAATTCGCTTCGGAGCCGCCACTGGCGAGTGTGCCGAAACTGTTTGGTCCGTAGTTCAAGAGATCGCACAGCCAGCGAATCACGCGCGCCTCGATCATCGCTGATGTTGGACCATTGCGCCACGCCCCGGCGTTCTGGTTAAGCATTGACGTAAACACGTCGGCCCAGACGCCGATCGGCAACGGAGTCGGGTTAAACTGGCCGAAGTAACGCGGACTCGGTACGCCCATAGCGTTCGGCGCGATGTCCTCGCGAAATCGTGCGAGTATGTCGTCGATCGGCATACCCTTTTCCGGGAGCGGCTCGTCGAACAGCTTCTCCAATTGTGCGGGCGTTGCCGTGGGCGTAACGCGGCGGTCCGCGAGTCCGGCGACATGCTCGGTAACAATTTCGGAAACGGCTTTTCCTAACTGCCGGTGTTGCTCAACAAAATCGTCAAACATATTCTTTATCAGAATGACATTCGAGGAAGCGTTAGAATCAAACCAATCACTCTTTCAGGTTGAACTGTCGTCAGACGCCCGGACCAGGCTCAGCGCCTACTACAGTTTACTCACTCGCTGGAACGCGCGTCTTCATTTGGTTGCGCCCTGTTCGCCCGAGGAGTTTGCCACGCGACATGTGCTTGAATCGTTAATGCTACTCAAACACCTGCCCGAAGGGGCAAAGATAGCAGACATCGGCTCCGGCGCCGGACTCCCGATCGTCCCCTGCCTGATCGCCCGCCCCGACTTACAGGCCACACTAATCGAATCCTCACAGAAAAAATCCGTCTTTCTGCGAGAGGCTCTCAAATCGGTTGCTCGGCAGGCGACGATCATTGCTCGCCCATTTGAAGAAGTTCCGACCCCGGACGTCTCCTTCGTCACCTGCCGCGCATTAGATCAATTCATTGAAAAAGTGCCGGACATAATGCGATGGGCGCCACCGGGAAGCTCGCTATTATTTTTTGGTGGGGAGACGCTGCGCTCAAGGCTCAGCAAAGAAACTCAGGAATACAAAATTCCACTATCCGAAAGACGCTTCCTTTTCGTAACCACTGCCCTCACGAATTAGATTTCCAGGATTGCACGCTTAGCATCCGCAAGCTCTTCATCGCGCCGGTGATACCCGCAGTCGTTGATAAGCTTCTCAGCCGCTTCAAGATCCGACTGCGCACTTTGCCAGGGATACTTCTTCTCACGAAAGAAGAGCCTCGCACGATGCAGATGTATATCCGTCATATGCAACTTCATCGGCCCCCGCTCCGCAATGTCCCACGCCTCGTCTAAATCTCCTTGTGCTCCAGCCGAATCGGCAGTAAGGAACCTAAACCATGCACGACTGAGCAGACCACGTGGAATAAGGTCTTGCCTGCCACCCCTGTGGAGTTCACTTAAGACTGCGTCGAACGTGCCCTTCAAGCTCGAACTGTCAGTTTCGAGCGGGAACCTCTTAGAATCGAGCAAGGCCTGAAGAACTCAGTTCGCGCGAGACTGAGATGATCAGGCGATGTCAAAAAGCGCAAACTGAACGGCCCACTCCAGTGTGTTTGCAGCACGTTGGGAAACCGGCGACAACTGTTCGGCGTGGAACTGCGTATCGCAGTCTGGCTCGCGCAGGTGTTGGTCCAATACGGGTCCACGCAGCGCGCTCCACTGAAAGAAGCAGGTCGCAATGGATTTGTGCGGATCAGGAAGGTTCTTCGCGGACGACTTCTGTTGGCTTTTTATCTTCGCGCAGTCCCTGGAAAGACGGATGGCGAATGATGCCTTCGTCGGTCCACTCGGTGAAGGCGACCTCGCCAACTAAGGCCGGTTCGGCCCAAACGGCGCGGCGCAGTCCAGGGTCGTTCGGAATCTCGGCAAACGGTCGTGTCTTGCGCGCTAACTTGTCCAGCGTCTTCTTTAAATCAACACGCATCTGATTACTGAACCCCGTTCCCGCCCGACCCGCATAAATCAGTTTGCCCTTCTCGTAAACGCCAAGGACCAGCGAGCTGAACGGAATTCCCTTGTCAGACAACGTGTAACCCGCAATCACAAATTCCTGTCGCCGCAAACATTTAATCTTCAACCAATTCCGACTGCGCGTGGATTCATAAACTGAATCCGCCAGTTTGGAAACAATCCCCTCCAACCCAAACTTGCACGCCTCTTTGAGAAACTGCGCACCACTTCCCTCGATGTGATCGCTAAACCGCAACGGACTCTTTTCATCAACTCGCTCAAACAACTCCGCCAGCACCTGCTTTCGCTCACGCAGCGGACAACGCGTCAGCAGAAACCCATCAAGGTAGACAAGATCAAACACATGAAACATTAAACCAGCAGCAGAATTCTTGTTAATTTGCTGTTGCAACTTTTGAAAACTCGCGCGACCCGATGCGTCCAACGCCACCACTTCCCCATCAAGGATCGCACTCTTTAACCGCAACGCCCTAACAGCCTTACCCAGCGCGGGAAATTTCGCGGTCCAATCTTTACGGTTGCGCGTCCAGAATCTCACCTGACCGCGATCGATATGGCACACCAAACGGTATCCATCAAGTTTCAATTCGTGAAACCACGCGTCACCGGCCGGCGGCTTATCAACCAGCGTTGCAAGTTGCGGTGGTATGAATTCAGGCAGTGGCGCTTTTCGGGCACCCGTCAAAAGTTTCAGTTGTTTCTGATTCATTGGGCCTTTGATTCTACTTTGTTCGGCACCACGATTGCAGCAACCGCGTACAGAGAATCCAGACCGCTTCTGCTTGTCCTGAAAGCGAGCGCCGCGGATTCGGAAATGAGGCAGGTTGATTAGAACGTTGGGACGTACATCGGGCATGCCGACAAGATCGGCGCCAGGCGCTATTGTTATGTTTGCAGTAAGACCTCTAAATGGGATCTATCACATAGTCACGCGCGGCGGACACGATACGCTGTGCGGATTGCGAGTGAGTCGTATCGCCTCTGATCACGCTGGGAACCGATTGCAGTTAGTGCAGGATCTGCCGAGTGAAAGAACGATATGCAAACACTGCGAACGCATTAGGAATCACGACGGGGACGAGTAAGACCAAACTATCAACACATGCTAAATGGCCCGCTGAGTCAATCGACGCAGCAGGCCATTTGTCTATGGGTAAAACTACTTCGGTTACTCCTCGGGTTCAGGAGCAGCAACGACGTCGCCATCAGTTGCCGCCGACGGAACCACGACGGGCTCACGCGGAGGCAGCACGATGTCGTGACCACCGACGATGTCCGGAAACTCATCGAGGTCGCGATCGCGCGCTTGATCAATCGTCTCATCACGTTCGATGTCGACGTTGCGGTAGTACTCCATACCAGTACCGGCAGGAATCAACCGCCCCATGATCACGTTCTCCTTCAGGCCGCGCAGGTAGTCGACACGACCGGAGATCGCCGCTTCGGTAAGCACGCGCGTCGTCTCCTGGAATGATGCCGCCGAGATGAACGAATCGGTCGAGAGCGACGCTTTGGTGATACCCAACAGCAGCGGCTCGGCCTGGGCAACTTCGCCGTCGTTTTGCCGGACACGCTCGTTCTCGTCCTGGAAGCGGAACCGATCGACCTGCTCTTCCAACAGGAACTCGGTATCGCCGACTTCCTTGATCTTCACCCAGCGCAACATCTGACGAACAATCACTTCGATGTGCTTGTCGTTGATGTTCACACCCTGCAGACGATAGACCTCCTGAATTTCGTTCACGAGATACTCCTGCAAGCGGCTCATACCGAGAACGCGCAGGATGTCGTGGGGATTCAGTGGTCCATCCATCAACGCTTCGCCGGCACGAACACGATCGCCGTCCTGCACGTTGATGTGCGTACCGCGCGGGATGTCGTACTCGCGCTCTTCACCGTCGTCGCCAGTGATGATTAACTTACGCTTACCTTTCGAAATAGCGCCGAGCGTAACCGTACCGTCGATTTCAGACATGACGGCGGTTTCCGCCGGACGTCTTGCTTCGAAGAGTTCGACGACGCGCGGCAAACCACCCGTGATGTCCTTAGTCTTGGTCGTTTCGCGCGGGATCTTCGCGATGATGTCGCCGGGCTCGACTACTTCGCCGTCGGACACCATCAGGTTCGCGCGCACGGGCATCTGGTAAGTCTTCAGCACCTTGTTACTGGCGCTACGCATTTCCAGACGCGGCTGTTTCTTTTCGTCCGGAGAGTCTTTCACGACCATGCGCGACTGACCGGTCACTTCGTCCACTTCTTCATCGAACGTCACGCCTTCCTTCAAGTCCTGGAACTTAACGTGACCAGCAACTTCAGTAAGGATCGCGAACGTGAACGGGTCCCAAGTCGCCAGGAGCTGGTCCTGCGTGACGCGAGCGCCGTCTTCGACAAGAATGTGAGCGCCGTAAACGATCTGGTAGCGCGCGGCTTCACGGCCACGGTCGTCGATGATGATCAACGAACCGTTGCGGTTCATCGCGATGCGCTCGCCCTTGCGGCTCTTGACCGTCTGCAGGTCGAGGTACTTGATTGTGCCTTCCTGGCGAGCTTCGTGTTTCGACGACTCTTCGAGACGCGCGGTACCGCCGATGTGGAACGTACGCATCGTCAACTGCGTGCCCGGTTCGCCGATGGACTGCGCGGCAATGACGCCTACAGCCTCGCCGATCTCGACCGGACGGCCGGTTGCGAGATTGCGTCCGTAGCACTTAATGCAGCAGCCCCGACGCGATTCGCAGGTCAACACAGAACGGATTCGGACGCGCTGAACGCCTGACCGTTGAATCTCGGAAGAAAGGTCTTCATCGATCTCGTGATTGGCCTCGACGATCGGGTTACCTTCGATGGGGTCGACGACCTCCTCGAGTGCCGTACGACCCACAATGCGGTCACGCAGCGACTCGATTTCCTCACCGCCTTCAATGATGGCACTGGCGGGAATACCGCGAAGAGTACCGCAATCGTCTTCACTGATGATCACGTCCTGAGCTACGTCAACCAGTCGCCGCGTCAAATAACCCGAGTCCGCGGTTTTTAGCGCAGTGTCAGCCAAACCTTTGCGAGCGCCGTGTGTCGAGATGAAGTACTGCAACACGTTCAAGCCCTCGCGGAAATTTGCCTGGATCGGAGTTTCAATAATCTCGCCTGAAGGACGGGCCATTAGACCGCGCATACCGGCTAGCTGGCGAATCTGTTGCGCCGAGCCTCTCGCGCCTGAATCGCTCATCACCAGGATTGGATTCAATTCACCAGATGACTTCTCCCGATCATCCATCGCCTTGAACATTTCCTTGGCCACTTTGTCAGTGACTTCAGACCAGATGGCGATGACTTTGTTGTAACGTTCACCATTTGTGATAACGCCGTCGAGATACTGCTGTTCCACAGCGATAACGTCCTTGTCAGCCTTGTCGACAAGACCCTTCTTCAAAGGTGGAGTTACCAGATCGTCGATGCCGATCGAGATGCCGGCCTTGGTCGCGTACAGGAAGCCGAGGGTCTTGAGATCGTCAAGCATCTTGACAGTCATCTCATGGCCCAAACGGATGTGCGAATAGTTAACGAGCGACTGGAGTCCCTTCTTCTTCAACGTGCCGTTGATGAACGGGAGACCAGCGGGAATCGAGTCGTTGAAAATGACGCGACCCACGGTCGTGTTGATAACCCGTCGTACATCGTCCTGAACAACGGCGCGTAGAATATCCTGGGGGTCGTGCTCCTGGACCAAGTCGATCAAGTCGCCCATGATGCGCAGCTTGATCGGCGTTTGAGTTGTGACTTCGCCGGCGTCGAGTGCGAGCAACACTTCTTCCAGCGAAGCAAACACGCGGCCCTCGCCCTTTGCGCCCGGACGGTCGCGAGTCAGGTAGTAAATACCGAGCACGATGTCCTGCGACGGGACCGCTATCGGCTGTCCACTTGCGGGGCTCAGAATGTTGTTGCTCGAAAGCATCAGCACTGCTGCTTCGATTTGCGCTTCCGGACTCAGCGGAATGTGTACCGCCATCTGGTCGCCGTCGAAGTCCGCGTTGAATGCGGTACAAACGAGCGGATGGATCTTGATGGCCTTGCCTTCGACAAGCACTGGTTCAAACGCCTGGATACCGAGCCTGTGCAGGGTCGGAGCGCGATTCAGAAGCACTGGATGCTCGCGAATCACCTCCTCCAGAATGTCCCAAACCACGGGTTCCTGACGTTCCACCATCTCGCGCGCCTGCTTGATAGTCGCGGCATGCGCCTGCTTCTCGAGTTGGTTGTAGATGAACGGCTTGAACAGTTCGAGCGCCATTTTCTTCGGCAACCCGCACTGGTGAAGTTTCAGCTCTGGACCAACCACGATCACTGAACGGCCAGAGTAGTCGACGCGCTTGCCCAGCAGGTTCTGACGGAAGCGTCCCTGCTTGCCTTTCAACGTTCCGCTCAACGACTTGAGCGGGCGATTGTTCACACCGCGCAGCACACGTCCACGACGGCCATTATCAAACAACGCGTCGACCGCTTCCTGAAGCATGCGCTTTTCGTTGCGCACGATAACTTCCGGCGCACGCAGCTCCATCAGCTTCTTGAGACGGTTGTTTCGGTTTATTACGCGCCGATAGAGATCGTTCAGGTCAGACGTAGCGAAACGGCCGCCGTCCAACGGCACGAGCGGACGCAATTCAGGTGGAATCACCGGAATCACGTCGAGGATCATCCAGTCAGGCCGGTTTCCGGATTTCAGGAAACTGGTCGCGACTTTCAACCGCTTCGAATACTTGAGTTTTTTCTGTTGCGAGGTCTCTTCCTTCATCCGCTTGCGCAGATCGGTGGCGAGCTCCTCGACGTCGACCATCGCGAGCAGTTCCTTGATCGCTTCCGCGCCCATCTTCGCGACAAACTGCGCGGGATAATCGCGCACTAGTTCGCGATAGCGCTCGTCGCTCACAAGCTCTCGCTCTTTCAATCCAGGCACGTCACCTGGATCGATCACGATGTACGACTCGAAGTAAAGCACCTTCTCGAGTTCGCGCAGCGGGATGTCGAGCAAATGGCCAATACGGCTAGGCAGACCCTTGAAAAACCAGACGTGCGAACATGGACTGGCAAGGTCGATATGGCCCAATCGCTCCCGGCGCACTTTCGCTTGTGTAACTTCCACTCCGCATTTGTCGCAGATCACTCCGCGGTGCTTCATTCGTTTGTATTTACCGCAGAGGCACTCCCAATCCGCCACCGGTCCAAAAATGCGCGCGCAGAAGAGTCCGTCGCGCTCGGGTTTGAACGTCCGGTAGTTGATTGTTTCTGGCTTGGTCACCTCACCATGCGACCATTGCCGGATTTTTTCCGGTGACGCAAGTGAGATACGAATAGCTTCAAAGTCAGGAGCCAGTTGCGTCTTTTCTTGTTGGAATCGAAACATATTTCTCCTATTTCCGATTGCGAACTTCGAATTGCGAATTTCGAATTTGCGTTTTCAATTCGCAATTCGAATTTCCACAATTCGCAATTCTTTAAGCTTCCACGGCACTCGTAACGATCGCTTCGCCGACACCGTCTTCGGCGCCGTCACCCGCAGCCTTCTTGTTAATCAGTTCGACGTCGAGACAAAGCGACTGAAGTTCACGCACCAGCACGTTGAACGATTCGGGTAGACCCGGATCGAAGTCCGCTTCGCCTTTTACGATCGCCTCATAGATCTTGGAACGTCCGGCAACGTCGTCAGACTTCGCGGTCAGCAACTCCTGAAGAATGTGCGCCGCGCCATAAGCTTCGAGCGCCCACACCTCCATTTCTCCAAAGCGCTGTCCGCCAAACTGCGCCTTGCCGCCCAGCGGTTGTTGCGTGATCAAGCTGTAAGGTCCAATCGAACGAGCGTGAATCTTGTCGTCGACCAGGTGCGACAGTTTCAACATGTAGATGTAGCCGACTGTCACTTTCTGCTCGAACGGATCGCCGCTTAGTCCGTCGTACAACACAGCCTTGCCTGACTCGTTAACGATTTCCGGAAGTCCCAGGTCGGTGGCGCGGCTCCCGGCTTGCTGCAATTTCTTCTTGATCTCAACTTCGCTCGCGCCGTCAAACACCGGCGTCGCGAAGTGCAGACCAAGCACACGCGCGGCCCAGCCGAGGTGCGTCTCGAGGATCTGGCCCACGTTCATGCGCGACGGCACGCCCAGCGGGTTCAAAACGATCTCGACCGGCGTTCCATCAGGAAGATACGGCATGTCTTCCTCCGGAAGGATCCGGGCGATGACGCCTTTGTTACCGTGACGCCCGGCCATCTTGTCGCCGACTGAAAGCTTGCGCTTCATGGCAATGAACACTTTCACCATCTTGATTACGCCCGGTGAAAGCTCGTCACCCTGCCGCAGCTTCGCGATCTTCTCTTCGTAGATGTCGGAGAGGATCTTGATCTGACGTTCAGTTCGATCTTCGTATTCCTTGATCTCGGCGCCGATGTCTATGCGCGCAGAAGCGAGCTGCACTTTGCGCAGCGCCTTCGGCTCGACCGCCTTTAACATCTCGCGCGTGATCGGAACGTTCTTTTCTATTAATACTTCTCTGTTGGCAGTCAGATCGGCTGACAACTTGCGGCCTTCGAGCAGTTCGTAGATTCGCTCGTCACGCTGTTCGCGGAGGATACGGATCTCATCTTCAAGGTCGCGTCGCAGACGATCTTCTTCGTCCTGCTCGATCGACAGCGAGCGCTGATCTTTCTCCTGGCCCTTGCGAGTGAAGACCTGCACGTCGACGACGGTGCCATCGATACCCGGAGGACTGACGAGTGACGCGTCTTTAACGTCGCCTGCTTTCTCACCGAAGATCGCGCGAAGCAGTTTCTCTTCCGCGGTCAGTTGCGTCTCGCCTTTCGGTGTAACTTTACCGACCAGAATCGATCCCGGTTTCACCTGGGCGCCGATGCGAATGATGCCGCTTTCGTCGAGATCGCGGAGCATGTTCTCGCCGACGTTCGGAATGTCGCGCGTAATCTCTTCCGGGCCGAGTTTCGTATCGCGCGCTTCGATTTCGAGCTCTTCGATGTGAATCGAGGTGTAGTAGTCCTCTTTCACCAGCCGCTCGGAAACGAGGATCGCGTCTTCGAAGTTGTAACCGCGCCAAGGCATGAACGCCACGAGCACGTTGCGTCCGAGCGCGAGCTCACCGCGATCCGTGCATGGACCATCGGCGATAACCTGGCCTTTCTCGACTCGCTCGCCGACGTGAACAATCGGACGTTGATTGATACAGGTGTTCTGGTTCGAACGCTTGAACTTGATCAACGTGTAGATGTCCGCCGTCACTTCGCGGGAGATCGTGCCGTCGACGTTGTGATCGGCCTTGACGATGATGCGTTCCGAATCGACGTAGTCGACCACGCCGTCGCGCTTGGCGACGACGACCGCGCCGGAGTCACGCGCTGTGACTTTCTCCATGCCGGTGCCGATGTACGGCGCTTCCGCACGGAGCAACGGCACTGACTGGCGTTGCATGTTTGAACCCATCAACGCGCGGTTAGCGTCGTCGTTCTCGAGGAACGGAATCAACGAAGCGGCCACCGACACGAGCTGTTTCGGCGAAACGTCGACATACTCGATGTCCTTGCGCAGCGCGAGGATGAACTCGCCTGCTTTTCGGGCGGCGTTGCGCTCATTGACGATGTTGCCATCCGCGTCGAGTTCGATGTTCGCCTGACCGACTACGTGTTTGTCTTCCTCCCACGCGGTCAGGTAGAACGGCCATGGTTCGGATTCAGCCTTGCGTGAGTCGCCGCTCAGTTTCTTGTTGGCTTTCTCGACGTCCTCGACCGGAACGTGATCGCCGGGTTTGAACTTCGTATCGCCGCCATTGATTACGCGCACGTACTCGACGACGCGCCCTTCACTTACCTTGCGATACGGAGCTTCGATAAACCCGAACTCGTTGATGCGCGCGAAGCACGACAGACTCGAAATCAACCCGATGTTCGGACCTTCTGGCGTCTCAATCGGACAGATACGGCCGTAGTGAGTCGGGTGCACGTCGCGAACTTCGAACCCCGCGCGTTCACGCGATAGACCACCCGGTCCAAGTGCCGAAAGACGCCGCTTGTGCGTGATTTCGGAAAGCGGATTCGTCTGGTCCATAAACTGCGACAACTGGCTCGATCCGAAGAATTCGCGCACGGCAGCCGTCACCGGCTTCGCGTTGATCAGATCGCGCGGCATTGTCGTCTGCATTTCCTGGTGGATCGACATCTTCTCCTTGATCGCGCGCTCCATTCGTTCCAGACCGATGCGGAACTGGTTCTCGAGGAGTTCACCGACCGCGCGCACGCGGCGGTTACCAAGGTGATCGATGTCGTCCGCCTGATATTCAGACGGGTTCTTGCGCATCTTCAACACGTAGCCGACGACTTCGTAGAAGTCGTGTGCCGAGAGCAGCGGATCGTCGATACGATTGAGCTCAGGCTTGCCCATCTTGATGTTGAACTTGAGACGGCCGACGCGCGAAAAGTCAAACTTTCGCGGATCGAAGAACATCGCTTCGAGCAGACGATAAGCAGTCTGAACGGTCGGCGGATCGCCGGGACGCATCTTGCGGTAGATTTCCAGCAATGCGTCAACCGGCTTGGTGATCACGTCTTTCTTCAACGTCAACGACAACACCGGACCGACGTCGTCGCGTTCGGGGAAGAAGACTGAAAACTCCTTGATGCCGGTTTCGATGATCTCCTGCAGTTTTGCCGGTGTGATTTCGTTGTTCGCTTCGAGAATGATCTCGCCGCTCTCGGTGTTCACGATGTCGCCGAGTGCGAAGGAGCCTTCGAGCTGCGACGAGTCGATCTCGACTTCTCCGGTGTTCGTCTTGCGCATCGCCTCGAGCGCTGACGATGTGACTTTCTTGCCACTGCGAACGATCGGATCGCCCCCACGGCCCTTGATGTCGTAGTCGACCTTCATGCCGACCAGGTGCGTCGGTCCCTGGTCCGGAACCTGCACGTGCAGCCGGCCTTCTTCAATGCGAATCGTATCGGTGACGTAAACGGCGCGCAGCATGTCTTCGTCACTGAAAGAAGCATTCTTGACGGCTTCTTCCAACAGCGAATCGGTGCGGAGTCCTTTCAGATCGACTTTCTGGTTGAACCAGAGGCCGAGCGCGCGCAGAAAGATCGACGCGAGAAACTTGCGCTTGCCGACGCGCACGTAAAGCAGGTTTTTCTGGTCGTATTCAAACTCGACCCACGAACCGCGATACGGAATGATCTTCGCGACGTAGATCGCGCCGCGTTTGAAGAAGACTCCCGGCGAACGATGAAGCTGTGAAACGATGACGCGCTCCGTGCCGTTGATGATGAAAGTGCCGTTATCGGTCATCAACGGAATTTCGCCGAAGAACACTTCCTCTTCTTTAATGTCGCGGATCGACAAGACCTCAGTGTCGGGATCCTTATCGAAGACAGTGAGCCGGATCTTTACCTTCAGCGGCACGCTGTAACTCATTCCGCGTTCCTGGCACTCCTGCTGGTCGTGCTTATGCTTCAGGCCGACGGGCTCGCCGCAGTTTTCGCACAACTGCGGGCGCACGAAGTTGAATGTGCCGCAACGGTGACACAGAGTGTCGCCGGCGGCGAGCGGGTTAACTTTGATCGTCGAACCGCAGTTCTTACAGTTCGAGCGCAGGTAGTTGAGACCTTCAAGACGTCCGCATTTGCACTGCCAGTTACCGATCTGATACTCGACGAAGTCGAGCGTGGCGGTGCCGCGAAAGTCTGAAATTGGAAACACGGATTGAAACACCGCTTGGAGACCCGTACCCTCGCGCTCTTCCGGCAGCAGATCCATTTGCAGGAATCGGTTGTACGATTCGCGTTGGATCTCGATCAGGTTGGGAATGCGAACGGCCGTCGCGATCTTTGAAAAGTCGACTCGATCGGGAGCCTGACTGGTTCGTCGTCCTAATCCTGTATTTATTGTTTGAAGCAGATTTGCTGACATGAGTGAGATTCCTTAATCGATTGCCCAATACCAAATAACGTAGAGACGCCGAAAGGCGGTCAGAGCGCACAATGCCCTGACCGCTTCTTCGCAAAAGCGGCGGATTTATCCGTCAATTTTTCTGGGAGTAACGCCAGCGCCTCCAATACTCCCTTAACTTAGCCAACGAACGATTTAACTGTCAAGCCGACTCGCAGATAACACAGATTGAAGAAATTTGTGTTACTTAACCTCAACGGTCGCACCTGCGTCGGACAGCTTCTGCTTAATGGTTTCGGCCTCTTCCTTCGAAACGCCTTCCTTGACTGCCTTGGGGGCTGCTTCGACCAGATCCTTGGCCTCCTTCAAACCAAGCGCAGTAACCTCGCGGACGACCTTAATCACGTTGATCTTATTGCCGCCAACGGCCTGCAGGATCACGTCAAACTCGGTCTTTTCTTCCGCTGCGGCCGCTGCTTCACCGCCACCGCCTCCAGCTGCCGGAGCCGCCGCCACTGCCGCAGCCGCTGCCGAAACGCCGAAGGTCTCTTCCAACTCTTTGACGAGTTGCGAAGCTTCCAGAAGCGTCATGTTCTTCAAAAATTCAATTACGTCTTCGCGTGTTGCTGCCATGATTAACCTTCTATCCTCCTCAAAAACAATTGCGAAATTCGAAATGCGAATTGCGAATTCGCGGAAACTTTAATTTCGCATTCCGCAATTCCAAATTCGCAATCCTGCTACGCGGTCTTTTGTTCACCGATCTGTTTGACAACTATCGCCAGATTGCGTGGCACCGCCGAAATAACCGTGACCAAACGCTGCGCCTGGCAGTTGATAAGAAACATTACTTTTGAAATCAACTCTTCCTTCGACGGAAGACTCGCAATGGCTTCCACCTCGTTCAGAGCTACAACCTTGCCTTCGACGATACCGGCCTTGAACGTAAAGATGTCCGGATTGGCCTTGGCGAATTTTGAGATCGCCTTGGATAGCCCCACCGGATCGCCATTGCTCAGTGCCACTGCCGTCACTCCCTTGAAATGCTCGCTCGCGGGCTCGAGGGCCGTGCCTTCGGAAGCGCGGCGCGCCAAAGTGTTCTTTACGACCTCGTACGAAACGCCAGCTTCGCGCAACTGATTGCGAAGCTCCTGATCTTTCGCGACGGTCATTTTCTGGAAACCGACCAGCATTGCCGCCTGCGCATTCTTGAATGCTTCGGTGAGTTGATCGAGATCCTGTTGTTTTCGTGCTTTATTCTTCATAGTCTTCGTTCACCCTCGCAAATACTCACTTCGCATAAGCTGCTTCGTCGAGCAAAACTCCGGGACTCATCGTCGAGGCCAGGTTAACCTTCTTCACATACTTGCCCTTCGCAGTCGCCGGTTTCGCTTTCACCACCGCGTCGAGCAAGGCTTTCGCATTTTCGCGAAGCTTCTCGTTGTCGAATGAAACTTTGCCGACGCCAACGTGAATCACGCCTGTCTTGTCGACGCGATACTCGACCTTACCGGCTTTTGTTTCCTTGACTGCAGTGGCCACATCGGGCGTGACCGTCCCGGTCTTCGGATTAGGCATCAAGCCACGTGGACCAAGCACTTTTCCGAGACCGCCGACGAGTCGCATCATGTCGGGCGTGGCGATAACCGCGTCGAAGTCGGTCCAGCCAGTTTTAATGCGGTTGACGATGTCTTCACCGCCGACGATATCCGCTCCGGCTTCTTCTGCTTCCCTGACCTTGTCGCCCTGAGCGATTACGACGACGGTTTTCGATTTGCCGAGACCGTGCGGTAACACGAGCGTTCCGCGAACGAGCTGATCGGCTTTGCGCGGATCCACGCCGAGCCACACTGTCAGTTCAACTGTTTCGTCGAATTTCGCGAACGCGATCTCTTTGACTTTCGCGACGCCGGTCGCGAGATCGTACTTCTTCCCCGCCTCGAGTTTTTCGAGCGCAGCGCGATACTTCTTTCCGTGTTTCTTCATTATTACTCCTGAGGTGCTAACGAAACGATTTCGAATTTCGGATTGCGAATTCGAATTTGAAACGCAGTCCGTGTCGTTTCTCCCTCTCTCTGGCGCATTCCGATTGCAATTTCGCAATTCGAAATTCGCAATTCGAAATGCCTCACTCGACGGTGAGGCCCATTTGTCTGGCGGTGCCTTCGATAGTTCGAATAGCCGATTCGAGACTCGAGGTGTTTAGATCCTGCAATTTCGTTTTTGCAATCTCTTCAATCTTTGCCTTCGAGATTGAGCCTACCTTTTCGCGATTCGGCTTGCCCGAACCCTTCGGAATCCCTGCGGCTTTCTTGAGCAGGTCGGCTGCCGGAGGCGTCTTGGTCTCAAACGTAAACGAACGATCGGCGAAGACGGTGATCACGACGGGAATCTTCAGGTCGGGATCCATCTGGGCCGTCTTGGCGTTGAACGCTTTGCAAAACTCCATGATGTTCACGCCGTGCTGACCCAGGGCGGGTCCGATTGGGGGCGCCGGATTGGCCTTGCCTGCCGGAACTTGTAGTTTTATATAACCTGTTATCTTCTTTGCCATAAACTACTCTTCTTCTGCAAAAGTGACCTTCTCTACATCGAGAAAGTTCAATTCGACGGGCGTCGATCGTCCGAAGATCGTCACGGTCACTTTCAATGTCGACTTATCTTCATTAACTTCTTCAACTTTGCCGGTAAAACTCTGGAATGGACCGGACTTGATACGCACCGTCTCGCCGGCTGCGTAAGAGAACTTCGGTTTTGGCTTCTCGGCTGCTTCGGTCACGTTGTGGACGATCTGATCGACTTCCTGCGGCGTCAAGGGCGTCGGATTGTGCCCACCGACGAAACCTGTCACCTTCGGCGTCGACTTGATCATGTGGAACACGTTGTCCGGAATATGCCCACGCTCGTCGCACTCGATCTGCACCAGCACATAACCGGGATAAAACATACGCGACGATTCGATACGCTTGTTGCCGCGCATTTCGACAACGGTCTCGGTCGGCACCAGCACCTCGATGATCTCGTTCTGTAGATCCGTATCGCGGATGCGGGCCTTCAGACTATCGCGCACCTTTTTCTCGTGTCCCGAGTACGTATGGAGGATAAACCACTGCTGCATTAGAAAACTCTTTTCATCAAGCTAGGCCCAACAACCTTGCTATTCGCTCTATCAACCATTCCAGTCCGGGAATGATGGCTCGTGACAACGCCTGATCGATGCCCCACAAATAAACGGCGAAGAATGCTACAGCGGCGAGCGTGATGAGCGTTGTGTTTTGCACGTGCTGGAGGGTCGGCCACGAAACGCGCTTCAACTCCTGTCGCACGTCGTGCAAAAACTGTCCGATCCGGCCAATGGGTCCCGTTTGATGTCCGGTATGGCCGCGCTCGCGACGCGCGACTTTTTCCTCCGGTCCGTCACCAAAACGTGTCGCGCGTGGCGCCACGATTGGTGCTTCTGGATTTTTTGTCTCAGCCATAACTTCCTGACTACTGTCTACGCCAAATCCGTGTTTGCCGCTTCACTTGGCAGGGGTACCAGGATTCGAACCCGGACTTTCGGTTTTGGAGACCGACGTGCTAACCGTTGACACTATACCCCTCCGGGTTATACCCCTCCGGCCTAATCAATAGCGTCACTTGGTCTCTTTGTGACCTGTGTGTCGTCGGCAACGGCGACAGAATTTGCTGAATTCCAACCGGTCCGGAGTCGTTTTCTTGTTCTTCGTCGTAACGTAGTTTCGACTCTTACACTCGTTACACTGAAGTACGATATTGTCGCGTGGCATAACTAAATCCGATCTTTACTCAAGCACTTCTGAAACTGTTCCGGCGCCAACCGTGCGACCGCCTTCACGAATTGCGAAGCGCAATCCCTTCTCCATCGCGATGGGTGCGATCAACTCGATCGACATCGCCACGTTGTCGCCAGGCATCACCATCTCCACTCCTTCGGGCAGGTGCGCAATGCCGGTCACGTCCGTCGTGCGGAAGTAAAACTGCGGCCGGTATCCCGTGAAGAACGGAGTGTGGCGTCCACCTTCTTCCTTCGTCAGCACATACGCTTCGGCCTTGAACTTCGTGTGCGGCGTAA